>Ga0209550_10000839_pt1 | contig 29486 bp, 27 predicted proteins | sample LauGreSuBDMM15SN_2_FD_187567 | JGI IMG/M metagenome (GOLD analysis project Ga0209550, IMG submission 187567) | Freshwater lake microbial communities from Lake Michigan, USA - Su13.BD.MM15.SN (SPAdes) (version 5) | ecosystem: Environmental > Aquatic > Freshwater > Lake | place: Lake Michigan... | reverse complement strand
ATTCTACATCATCGGCACGGCGGCTGGCCCGCATCCGTATCCCGAATTGGTGCGCGATTTCCAAAGCGTCATCGGCAAAGAAGCGCGCGCACAAATGCTTAGCCGCATCAACCGCTTGCCCGATTTGCTTGTCGCCTGCATTGGCGGCGGTTCAAACGCTCTAGGGCTGTTCCACCCATTTCTCGACGACAAGGACGTGGCGATGCTCGGCGTTGAGGCGGCAGGTCACGGTCTTGACAAGGAACATGCCGCGTCTTTGGCAGGCGGTCGCCCCGGTATCCTCCACGGCAACAAAACCTATTTGCTGCAGGACGCAGACGGCCAGATTGCCGAGGCGCATTCGATTTCCGCTGGCCTAGATTATCCCGGCATTGGTCCTGAACATAGCTGGCTGAAGGAAATTGGCCGCGTGCGGTATGACAGCGTGACCGATGTCGAGGCCCTTGCCGCATTCCAATTGCTCTGCCGCACCGAAGGCATCATCCCCGCGTTGGAGCCAGCCCACGCGATTGCGGCAGTCGAGCGCGAAGCCAAGAAGATGGACCGGGATCAGATTATATTGGCAAACTTATGCGGCCGTGGTGACAAGGATATTTTTACCGTGGCTGAGGCTTTGGGGACGAAGATATGAAGGCCTTTCTTCTCGGATATATGTGCGACGTTTTAATCGGAGTTATTATCTTTTCCGCATTCAACTACTTTAAAGGTGAGTTTCCGATTTTTGGGGCCGACGATTTTTTGACCGTACTATTATTTGTTACTGCGTTAACTTGGAGTAGGTGGTTTTGGGGATTGAGAGCAAAATGACCCGCCTCTCCTCCGCCTTCGCCAAACCACACCCCGCGCTCGTCACCTTCATCACTGCGGGCGATGGCGATACCGCCTTTAATCTCGACGCACTCGTCGCGGGCGGGGCGGATGTGATTGAACTTGGCATGCCGTTCACTGACCCCATGGCCGATGGCCCTGTTATTCAAGAAGCGAATATCCGCAGCCTGAATGCGGGCACCACCACCGCAGACATCTTCGCCCTCGCCGCGGCCTTTCGCACACGTCATCCTGACACGCCGTTGGTGTTAATGGGCTATGCCAACCCAATGACGATTCGTGGCGGCGACTGGTTCGCATCCGAATGCAACAAGGCGGGCGTCGACGGCGTCATCTGCGTTGACATTCCGCCCGAGGAAGACCCGGAGCTTGGCCCTGCGTTGCGCAATGCAGGCATTGACCTCATCCGCTTGGCGACACCGACAACGGACGCTGCACGCTTGCCCACGGTCCTCAACGGGGCGTCGGGTTTCCTATATTATGTCAGCGTCGCTGGCATCACTGGCCTGCAAGTCGCGGCACAGACGAGCATTGATGAAGCTGTTGCGCGCCTCAAGGTCCACTCCGACCTGCCCATCGCCGTCGGCTTTGGCGTCCGCACCCCCGAACAAGCCGCCAACATCGCGCGTGTCGCCGATGGCGTGGTGGTTGGCTCTGCCATTGTTGAACTGGTTGCCCAGCATGGCGCGAGCGCCGCTGGCCCTGTCCGCGATTATGTGGCATCCTTAAAGCAAGCCATTGTTGCAGCCAGAAAGGTCTGAACATGAACTGGGTCACCCGCGTCCGTAACGCCATTCCCTTCATCACTAAGCGCGAGACCGCTGAAACGCTCTGGCATAAATGCAAGGGCTGTCAGGCGATGATCTTCCTTAAGGAATTTGAGGAAAATCAGTCTGTCTGCCCCAAATGCGATCATCATGGCCGCATTGGCCCGGCGACACGCTTTGCCGCTCTGTTCGATGACGAAAGCTATGACATTCTCAAACCGCCCGTCGTTGGCGAAGACCCGTTGAAGTTCCGAGACACCAAAAAATATGTCGACCGTATAAAGGCCGCGCGCCTTGCCACGGGCGAGACCGATGCGATGATTTCGGCCAAAGGCAAAGTCGACGGCCAGACGGTTGTTGTCAGCGTCCAAGACTTTGCCTTTATGGGCGGATCCATGGGCATGGCGGTTGGTGAAGCGTTCATCGACGCAGTAAAGGCCGCAATCCGCGCCAAATGCCCTTATGTCATCTTCACCGCTGCTGGCGGCGCGCGCATGCAGGAGGGCATATTGAGCCTGATGCAAATGCCGCGTTCAACCGTAGCGATCCAGATGCTGCACGATGCAGGATTGCCCTATATCGTGGTGCTGACTGACCCGACCACGGGCGGCGTCACCGCATCTTATGCGATGCTGGGCGACGTGCAGATTGCCGAACCCGGCGCTTTGATTGGCTTTGCTGGACAGCGCGTGATTGAACAGACCATCCGTGAAAAACTACCCGAAGGTTTCCAGCGCGCCGAATATTTGTTGGAGCATGGCATGATCGACATGGTCACGCATCGCCACGACCTACGCGGTGTGTTGTCGCAACTCATCGGCTATCTCGCGCCGGAGAAAAAGGCGGCTTGACCCAAACTCGCAAAAACCACTTTTGTCATTCCCGCGAAAGCGGGAATCCATGGTCTGAAATATGTCACCCGTTTACTATGTCTACATCATGGCCAGTCAGCGAAACGGCACCACATATATCGGTGTGACCAACGACTTAGTGCGTCGAGCTTACGAGCATCGGGAAAACTTACGCCCCGGCTTTTCCGCGCGCAACCGGACCAAAAGGCTGGTACATTTTGAACCATATGCCGATGTCCGAGAGGCAATCAAGCGCGAGAAGCAGATGAAAAAGTGGAACCGCGCATGGAAAATAGAACTCATTGAACGAAGCAACCCCCAATGGCGCGACTTATGGTTCGATTTGAACCGATAAAGCAGACCATGGATTCCCGCGTGCGCGGGAATGACAAAGGACAAGCGCATGCCTGACCACGCGACCTCCACTGACCCTGCCGTTCAGGCGCAGCTTGACCGGTTGACGATGCTGTCGCCAGGCAAGGACATATTGGGCCTTGGACGCATCGCAACCTTGCTGGATCGGCTTGGCAACCCGCATCATCATCTCCCGCCCGTTTTCCATGTTTCTGGCACCAACGGCAAAGGTTCGACCTGTGCCTTTCTGCGTGGCGCGATTGAGGCGGCGGGGCTGACTGCGCATGTTTACTCCAGCCCGCATCTGGTGCGCTTTAACGAACGTATCCGGGTGGCAGGGCGGTTGATTGATGATTTTACTTTGTCTGCACTCCTGTCCGAAGTTCTCGACCATGCAGAAGGGTTGGAGGCGAGCTTTTTTGAAGTCACCACCGCCGTTGCCTTCTGCGTCTTTGCGCGGACGAAGGCCGATGCCTGCATTGTCGAAGTTGGCCTTGGCGGACGGTTGGACGCCACCAATGTTCTGACCAAGCCCGTAGCGTGCGGCATATCCTCACTGGGGTTGGATCATGAGGCATTTTTGTTGGCGGCAGAGGACGGCGTGCCCGAGTTGCCGCCGCTGGACCGGATCGCCTTTGAAAAGGCGGGCATTGCCAAGTCCGGTTCGCCTTTAGTAACGCAGAAATATAGCGCATCCATGGCAAACACCGTTGCCGCGCAAGCATCGTTGCACAAGGCCGTGTTACATGCGCGCGGCGAAGGCTGGGATGCGGCGGTATATGATGGCCGCCTGCATTATCGTGACGCGGCTGGAAAGTTGAACCTGCCCCTGCCCCGCATGCCGGGCGCGCATCAGGTCGATAATGCGGCCTTGGCGGTGGCGATGCTGCGGCATCAAACGGCAATTTCGGTTCCCGAAGCCGCCTTGTCCGCCGCGATGGAGTGGACGCGCTGGCCCGCAAGGATGCAATTACTGGCGGCAGGCCCCCTGACCGAATTATTGCCCGATGGTTCACATATTTGGTTGGACGGTGGCCATAACCCCGACGCAGGGGCAGCGATTGCCAAAACACTGGAAAACGGCGCGCCCGTGATTGTCATCATCGGCATGTTGCAGAATAAGGACGCGCTTGGTTTCCTCACCCCATTTGCGCACAAAATTGAAACGCTGATTGCAGTGCCAATAGCGGGGCATGAACATCATACGCCAAGCGAATTGTGCGACCTCGCGCGTTCCAAATTGCACATCACGGACGCACGGACAGCAGGCGACATTGTAACCGCGCTCGGGCAGTTGGCGGGGCAGCAAGCGCCCGCCAATGTCCTGATCTGCGGATCGCTATATTTGGCTGGCGAAGTGTTACGGCTGAACGATCAGGTCCCTGACTAGATTTTGTCATCCCCGCGAAGGCGGGGATCCATGGTCTACGTGTTCAGCTAATCCGCTACCCACCTTAAAACTTGGGGTCAGACCATGGATCGCCGATCAAGTCGGGGATGACAAGGGTTCTACGAGACTTAGTCAGCCTTGTGCTACCCTTTTGGGATGTCCCTTCCATGCCAGCAGTCCACCAGCAACGAACACACCAGCAAAAGCCCATGTGAGATTGGTTGCAAACTCCAGCGGCTTGGCCAGCAGCAACCCAATCAGTCCCGCCACCACGAGCAAGAAGCCAAGGATGCGTATCGGCCCGACCGGATCCTTCATCGCCTTTTCATCGACAGCCTTAACCTGATGGATGCTTTGGACCACATAGCCCTTGCTCCACAACAGCCATAACAAAACCATGCCTGGGATCGCAGCAACAACGGTGAAGCCCCAAAAGCCAACCCAACCTATATTTTCCGCAACAATGCCCGCAGGCCCGGCCATGAACGTCCGGCCAACCCCAGCAAAGGACGACAGCAACGCAAATTGTGTCGCGGTATAAGCGATACTCGACAAGCCAGACAAATAGGTTGCGAACACGGTGAGGCCAATACCGCTTGTTAAATTCTCCGTGCAAATTGCGGCGACCATCATCCAGTAATTATTGCCCGTGGCGGCCAAGATCATGAACATGATGTTGGAGAACATCATCAACAGGCCCGAAATCAGCAAAGCGCGGCCCATGCCGAGCCACAAGATAAAAGGCGCGCCTAAGGCCGAACCCACAATCAACGCGCCGAAGCCCCATAATTTATTGGCGGAAATATAATCCAGATCGGAAAAGCCCAGATCGACAATCATCGGGCTTAACATCGCCTGCCCCATCGCATCGCCCACCTTATACACAAGGACAAAGCCAAGGATGAGGAACGCGCCATGGCGCGTTAAAAATTCGCGGAACGGATTGACTACCGCCTCGGTCAGCCATTGCTTAGGCTTCATGCCCTCCACATGGGCGAAACGATCCACAAACTTGCCAGGCCCCGCCCATAACGCGCCAATGATGGCCGGAATGATGCAAAATGCGGTCAGGCCATAAGCCGTTGACCAGCCAAGACCCAGCCCTTCTTGCGAGGCAAAATAGATGGTCCCTGCGCCCGCGATCAAATTGCCCGTGCGATACCCAAACTGGTTTGTCGCCGTGCCGTGCGCGAATTCTTCTTCTTCCAAAATTTCAATACGATAGGCGTCAATCACGATATCCTGCGTGGCCGATAGAAACGCGGTGATCAGCGCCCAAATCGCGAACATCCCCATGTCACCCGGTTGTGGGTTAGTCGCACCCAACTGCCAGATCGAAACGAACAGCAACGCTTGGATGAAAAACAGCCAGCTACGACGTTGACCGAACAATTTGGTCAAAACCGGAAGATGCAGCTTGTCGACCAACGGCGCCCACAGGAATTTTATCGTGTACGGAATGCCCAATGCCACCGCAAAACCGATGGTCGCGGTGTCAATGCCAACCTTTGCCAACCAAAATGTCATTGTCGCGACAAGCAACGTCAACGGAAAGCCGCTGGAAATGCCCAGCAGAAACGTAATGACGGGGTTTTTGCGTAAATAGGGCCGGAAAGCCGGAACAGTCAGCGCGATCAATGGCAGAGCGAGCAAAATAGCCGCAAAAATGATAAACCGCAGCAAATCGACTGACATTTGGCCCCTCCGAAATTATTGCGACGATGACTAACGGCATTTTCCTGAATGGCCAGTGACTTTTGACGCAATATGCGTCAAAGGCGCGGACATGGTTAAACCTCCGTCAAAAGCACCTGCCCGTCCCGCCAAGCCACCGCGTCTGCGTTGGGACAGTAAACCGTCGCGTAAACCCAACCCAAATGCTGGCCCTAGCAAGGGCGCTTTGGAACGTAAGGATGGTGAGGAACGCATTGCAAAGCTGCTCGCGCGCGCGGGCGTTGCGTCGCGGCGCGAAATCGAACGCATGATTGCCGATGGCCGTGTCACGCTGAACAATGAAAAGGTGGAAACGCCCGCAACCCTGCTGAAATCGCTGCACGGGGTTGCGGTGGATGGCAAGGCCGTGGGTCAGCCTGCGCCAACGCAGCTTTACATGTTCCACAAACCCGAAGGCTGCTTGACCGCCGAACGTGACTTTAGCGGGCGCAAGACGATCTATGATGTTCTGCCAAAAGACTTGCCGCGCCTGATGCCGATTGGCCGGCTCGATCTCAACACCGAAGGCTTATTGTTGCTGACCAATGATGGCGAATTCAAACGCCAGATGGAATTGCCGTCCACCGGTGTTGAACGCACCTATCGCGCGCGTTGCTTTGGCGATGTCAGTCAGGAACAGCTTGAGGAACTCATTCACGGTATCGAGATTGAGGGCGTGAAATATGGCAAGATCGACGCCAATCTGGAACGCCGTACGGGCCGCAATGGCTGGGTCGAAATGACGTTGACGGAAGGCAAGAACCGCGAAGTCCGCCGCGTGCTGGAACATTTGGGACTTGAAGTCAGCCGCCTGATCCGCACGCGTTATGGCCCGTTCGTGCTGGGCGAGCTTGCGCCGGGCACCGTCGGCGAAGTGCGCCGCGTGGACCTGATTGAATTTCGAAAGACGTTGAAGTGATTTTCCTTGAAATGCGTAGGAAGAGCGCCCCTCCGTCATCCGGAGCTTCCGCTCCGGCTGCCACCTCCCCATCGCAAGTCGATAGGGAGGCATAAACATGCGGATCATTTCCGGCCAGTGGCGCTCTCGCCCATTGATAGCACCAAAGGGCGATACCACCCGCCCAACCGCAGACCGCACGCGGGAGACATTATTCTCCATGCTGACCAGTCGGCTGGGGTCTTTTGAAGATTTGCGTGTATTGGACCTATTTGCCGGGTCTGGCGCGCTCGGGCTTGAAGCATTGTCGCGCGGCGCGGTACACTGCACCTTTGTGGAGCAGGATGCACTCGCACTCGACGCGCTTGCCGTAAATATCAACAAACTTGGCGCAAAAGACCAAAGCGACGTGCGTAAATCCTCGGTATTGTCGCTCGGCACCGCAATAAAGCCAGCTGATATTGTCCTGATGGATCCGCCTTATTTGAGCGGCGCGGGTTCAGTCGCGCTCGATAAATTGGTCCGCTTTGGCTGGTTTGCCCCATCTGCATGGATCAGCGTCGAAACCAGCATAAAAGAAGATATTGATGTGAAGGGTTTCACGATCGACACCGTTCGCAATGTCGGCAAGGCAAAACTAACATTATTGCGGCCTGCGGCCATTTAACGGCGCGCGCGCCTTGCGGCGCATTATAGTTCAGCCAGCTAATCGAACAGCGCTTGCAGTTCGTCGCGTTGTTCCCTACCTGTTCGCACATGTCCGAAATTGAGGTCCAGACTGAGCCGCCGCAAACGGAACCACCTTGGTTGCGCGGGTTAAACCCGCCGCAGCGTGAAGCTGTGCTGACGACCGAAGGCCCACTGCTCCTGCTGGCGGGCGCAGGCACGGGCAAAACGGCCGCGCTGACCGCTCGTATCGCTCAGATATTATATACACGCAAAGCATGGCCGTCGGAAATCCTTGCCGTCACCTTCACCAATAAGGCAGCGCGCGAAATGCGGGAGCGCATTGGCGCAATGGTGGGTTCCGCAGTCGAGGGGATGCCGTGGCTTGGCACCTTTCACAGCATTGGCGCAAAACTGCTGCGCCGCCACGCCGAAGTCATTGGCCTGCAAAGCAACTTTACGATCATCGATACAGATGATCAGCTTCGGCTGTTAAAGCAGCTCATTCAGTCTGAGGATTTGGACGAGAAACGCTTCCCCGCGCGCGGACTTGCGAGCTTGCTCGACAAATGGAAGAATGCGGGCAAATCCCCTGCTGATTTGGATGCCGCCGATAATGAAGCTTTCGCCAACGGCAAAGGGCAGCATATATATGCGCTATATCAGGCGCGGTTGCTGGCATTGAATGCCTGCGACTTTGGCGATTTGTTGTTGCATGGCTTGAACCTGTTGAAGAACAACCGGGACATTCTCGAAAAATATCAGGCGCAGTTCAAATATATTCTCGTCGACGAATATCAGGATACAAACGCCGTCCAATATCTCTGGCTGCGATTGCTGGCGCAGAAGCGCAAAAATATCTGCTGTGTCGGCGATGATGACCAAAGCATCTATTCATGGCGCGGCGCGGAAGTTGCGAATATTTTGCGCTTTGAAAAGGATTTCCCGGGCGCAAAGACAATCAAGCTGGAACAGAATTACCGCAGCACACCGCATATTCTTGCGGCTGCATCGGGCTTGATTGATGCCAATAGCACACGGCTTGGCAAGACCTTGTGGACCGAATTGGACGATGGCGAAAAGGTTCGGATCATCGGCGTTTGGGATGGCCCCGAAGAGGCCCGCCGCGTCGGCGAAGAAATTGAGGCCATCCAGTATAAGGGCGAAAGTCTGGACAGCATCGCCATTCTCGTCCGCGCGCAGCACCAGACGCGCGAATTTGAAGACCGCTTCATACAAATCGGCGTTAATTACCGGATCGTCGGTGGTTTTCGTTTCTACGAACGTGCCGAAATTCGCGATGCCATTGCCTATTTACGCATCGTTAATCAGCCCGCCGACGACCTTGCGTTCGAACGGATCGTCAACGTGCCCAAGCGCGGCATTGGCGACAAGGCGGTCGAAAAAATCCATATCGTGGCCCGCGCAGAACGTGCGCCTTTGTCGGTTGCCGCCGCGCGTCTGGTCGGAACCGACGAACTGACGGGCAAGGCACGCAAATCGCTTGCGGACCTTGTGGTCGACATTGCCCGCTGGCGGGACGAGGCCGCGACGATGTCGCCGGCCAATCTGACACGGCTAATATTGGACGAGAGCGGCTATACCGCCGTCTTGCAAGCTGAACGCAGCGTTGAGGCATCGGGCCGCCTAGAAAATCTGAGCGAACTTGCCCGCGCGATGGAAGAATATGAGACCCTGGGCGAATTCCTTGAACATGTCAGCCTTGTCATGGACAATGATCGCGGCGACACAGGCGCCAGTGTCACCATCATGACCATCCACGCCGCCAAGGGCCTTGAATATGACAATGTCTTCTTGGTCGGGTGGGAAGAAGGCATTTTCCCATCGCAACGCGCGTTGGACGAAGGCGGCCTTGCGTCATTGGAGGAAGAGCGCCGCTTGGCTTATGTCGCGATCACCCGCGCCAAGCGCAAATGCACCATCATCCATGCCGCAAACCGCCGGATTTATGGCCAATGGACCAGCAGCATCCCCAGCCGTTTTATTGAAGAGTTGCCGATCGACCATATCGAAGCAGAACAGACCATGACGGGCGGCGCATCCTTGTGGCGGGCGAATTGGAGCGAACAGACCGACCCGTTCGCGCATCTGGCGGCCGCCAACCAAGGCCGAAGCAATGCGCGAGGCCCGGGCTGGCAACGCGCCGCCACCTCGGGCGGCTTCAACCCCCGCCCGCAGCGCATAGCCGAAAATACCCGCAGCGCCGTCAGTCTCGGGAACATGGGCCGAAGCGATCTCAGCATTGGTCTGCGCGTTTTCCATGAAAAATTCGGCTATGGCGCAATTATGTTGATTGAAGGCAACAAGTTGGAGATCGATTTTGAACAAGCTGGCCGTAAGCGGGTGATGGACAGCTTTGTCAGCTTGGGGTGAATAGGTCCATGATAAGGCTGGTAAAGGCGCGTTCCTTGCGGTTAAAGTGACGCATGGCAGGGAATTCCAATCTCATCAATGACGCCAGAGCGGCGGTTCAGCGGCGCGACGGCGCGCGTGCGCAACGCTTGCTGGCGGAGCTTCCGGAAAGTGAAATGCCTTGGTTGCTGCTGGCGCAGGCATGCAACCTACTCGGCAACGTGATAGACGAAGAGGCAGCATTACAGCGCCTGCTGCTATTGGAACCACGCAACCTGCCTGCGTTGATCTTGTTGGGCGAATTAAAGGCGCGGATGGGCGATGACCGCGCGGCGAATGCCTTCTTTCAAGCCGCGCTCAATCAAGCGGCGACTGCCCCGAACGTGCCGACCGCTTTCCACCCAATGCTCAACCGTGCGCGCGATTTTATCGGGCAAGTGCAGGTCAAGTTTGAACAGCATTTGATTGACGGGCTGGAACAGGCTGGCCTCACGCGCGATGGCAGGGTCGGAACTGCCGTCGATATGCTGCTGGGCCGAAGGCAGCTTTATCTGCAGCAGCCTTCAAGTTTTTATTTTCCAGGACTGCCGCAACGGCAATTTTACGAGCGCGATGAATTCCCGTGGCTGACGGAAATCGAGGCCGCCGTGCCAGAAATGCAAGCTGAACTGCGCGCTGTGTTGGCGGATGGCAATGATTTTGCACCTTATGTGGAGGCACATGCGGACCGGCCGCTTGCGGCCAATCCGCTGATGAACGATCCCAAATGGGGGGCGTATTATTTTTGGCGTAATGGCGCAATCGTGCCCGAAAACGCTGCACGCTGTCCCGTTACTATGCAGGCTTTGGCACATGCGCCGATGCCGCTGATCGACCAGAGGTCACCGATTGCATTATGGTCCTTACTGAAACCAGACACGCATATTCAGCCGCATCATGGCCTGTTGAACACCCGCCTCATCTGCCACATTCCGTTAATCGTCCCGCAGGGTTGCGCCCTTCGCGTCGGCAATGAGACACGAAGCTGGCGTGCAGGCGAAGCGTTGATTTTCGATGACAGTTTTGAACATGAGGCATGGAATAAAAGCGACGAAACGCGGGTCATTTTGCTGTTCGAAATTTGGCGTCCTGAAATATCGTTGGACGAACGCGCCGCGCTGACGGCGATATTCGAAACGATCAATGATTATCACGGCGTTCCGGAAGATGCGGGTTAGTCGGCGCAGCATATAAATACAGCTTTGTCAGCGAATAAACGTCCGCGCCTTGCACTTGCTTGCGCAAGCCGATAGGCGCTCAGAACATGTCCGACACACCTGCTGAAATCCACCCGCTTAAAATTGCGGACTTCCGCTTTTACTGGATGGCGCGGTTTATGGCGGTGCTTGCGACGATGGGGATGGTCGTTGTCATCGGTTATCAGGCCTATGATATCGCACGCAGCGATTATGGCATGTCCATTCGCGAGGCATCGTTGCAACTGGGCCTATTGGGGCTGGTGCAGTTCGTTCCGCTGGCGCTGCTGACACCGGTGGCGGGATGGGCCGCAGATCGGTGGGAACGGCGGACTGTGGCGCGGCTCGCCAATAGCATCGATATGATGGTCGCGCTTGCTTTGGGTTGGTTCACCTACATTGACGGACTGACCCTGCCACTCCTTTTCCTATTTGCAGCCTTGCACGGCGTCGCTCGCGTTTTTGTCGGGCCGTCCATGTCGGCGATTGGCCCCAACATCGTGCCGCCCGCATCCCTACCGCGCGCGATTGCCTTAAGCTCCATTGCTTGGCAGATCGGTTCCGTGATCGGCCCTGCGGCAGGCGGCCTGATGTTCGCCGCACATCCGTCACTGCCCTATTTTGCATCGGCTGGCCTCATGTTGATGGCGACCATCAGCCTCAGCTGCGTTCGGCCAGTCTACCCGCCGCCGATGGAAAAGAAGATCCACCCCATCCGCCAAATGATCGATGGCATACGTTATACGTGGTCCGAACGTTTCTTATTGGGTGCCATAACGCTTGACCTGTTTGCGGTGTTGCTGGCGGGCGCAACGGCCATGCTCCCCGTCTATGCGCGCGACATATTAATGGTGGGACCGGACGGGCTTGGCCAATTGCGCGCGGCACCTGCTATAGGCGCTTCAGTGGTGGCACTCCTGCTCACCTTCCGCCCGCTGCGCCATAATGTTGGCGCTAAAATGCTGTGGGCCGTGGTCATATTCGGGATTGCGACCATTGGCTTCGGCCTGAGCCATGAAATCGGCGCGCGCGTGTTTGGCAATGCTGAAATTGGCTTCTTGAACATGGGTGCCGGCATGGCAGTGGCGTTGGTCATGCTCATCGTGCTTGGCGCGTCGGACATGCTGTCCGTTTATGTGCGCTCATCCCTCGTGCAACTCAACACACCGGACAAAATGCGCGGCCGCGTGAGTTCAGTGTCCGGCCTCGCCATTTCCGCGTCCAACGAATTGGGCGAATTACAATCCGGTTTGGCCGCAGCGGTGCTTGGTCCCGTCGGCGCAGTTGTATTTGGTGGCGCTGGTGCCATATTCGTTGCAGCCATTTGGGCAGGGTTATTCCCCGAGCTTAAAAACGCCCGCAGTTTCGAACCACAATATAGAGGAAAAAGTCCATGAAAGCACAATCGATCCTCGAAACCATTGGGAATAGTCCGCATATTCGCATGGGACGTATGTTCCCGAATGCAGAGGTCTGGATTAAATCGGAACGGTCAAACCCCGGTGGGTCGATTAAGGACCGCATTGGCTTGGCCATGATCGAAGCAGCCGAAAAAGACGGTAGCCTTAAACCTGGCGGCACAATCATTGAACCGACCTCTGGCAATACGGGCGTTGGCCTTGCCATGGTGGCAGCGGTCAAGGGGTATAAGCTCATTCTCGTCATGCCCGAATCCATGTCGCTGGAGCGCCGCCGCTTGATGCTGGCTTATGGCGCGTCGTTTGACCTCACCCCGCGTGAAAAGGGCATGAAGGGCGCGATTGAACGCGCGCTTGAACTGGTATCACAAACCACAAATTCATGGATGCCACAGCAATTCGAAAACCCCGCCAATATCGACGTCCATGTGCGCACAACCGCGCTGGAGATATTAGAAGATTTTGCCGACACCCCCATCGACGTCATGATTACGGGCGTCGGCACAGGTGGGCATATCACGGGTTGCGCAGAAGTTTTGAAAAAGGCGTGGCCAAATCTGAAAGTGTTTGCGGTTGAGCCAACATTGTCCCCCGTCATCAGCGGCGGGCAACCGGGTCCACATGCGATCCAAGGAATTGGCGCAGGGTTTATACCGGCAAATTTACATACGGCTTTGCTTGACGGGGTCATTCAGGTTGATCCCGAAAATGCCAAAGAAACCGCCCGCCGCGCCGCGCGCGAAGAGGGCATGTTGGTGGGCATTTCATCGGGCGCAACGCTGGCTGCGATTGCCCAGAAACTGCCCGAACTTCCGACCGGAAGCCGCATACTTGGCTTCAACTATGATACCGGCGAACGCTATCTATCAGTTCCGGATTTCTTGCCGGTTGAATAAACCAAAAATGCCGGGACACAGCTTCCCGGCATTTTGTTTTCTGACGGTGCAGTGCGTGTTTACGCCGCTGCGAACATTTCCGGCGTTAGCGCCATGATCGCTTCGCTGCCCGCTTCAATCTTGCGACGCAGCGCGCCACAATCTGGCATGTGACGCTCCGCAAAATAACGCGCAGTCACCAGCTTGGTTTCGTAAAATGCCGCGTTTCCTGTGCCTGCATCCAATGCTTTTTGCGCGCTTTGCGCCATACGTAGCCATTGCAGGCCAAGCGCAACGATGCCCATGATGTGCATATAATGATGCGCGCCCGCGCCGATATTGTTCGGATTGGCCATGCCATTTTGCATGAACCACATGGTTGACGCCTTCAAATCGCCATTGGCCTTCTCAAGACGAATGGCCAAGTCCGTCAGCGGCCCATCCTTGGCAGCAGCGCATTCCTCATCCAAAATCTTGAAAAGCGCCTGAATGGCGCGGCCACCATTTTGCGCGAGTTTCCGGCCGACGAGATCCATGGCTTGAACACCGTTTGTGCCTTCATAGATCATCGCAATGCGGGCATCGCGGACATATTGCTCCATGCCCCATTCGGCGATGTAGCCATGGCCGCCATAGACCTGCTGCGCGTTGGTTGCGACTTCATAGCCCTTGTCCGTGCCGTACCCTTTGATCACGGGTGTCAGCAAAGACAGTAAATCGTCGGCGGTCTGCCGCTCTTCTTCGGTTTGCGCATGATGCAGCAAATCGGCCTGCAACGCGCCCCACAGGCACAAAGCGCGCATACCCTCGGTAAACGACTTTGCATCCATCAACATGCGGCGCACATCGGGGTGGACGAACAACGTGTCAGCCTTTTGGTCCAAATCCTGCGGGCCAGTCAGTGCACGGCCCTGACGACGGTCTTGGGCATAATGAACCGCATTTTGGTAAGCGACTTCTGCAATGCCCAAGCCCTGTTGCCCGACGCCAAGCCGCGCGATATTCATCATGATAAACATCGCCGCAAGGCCCTTATGCTCTTCGCCAACCAAATAGCCGGTGGCACCGTCATAATTCATGACGCAGGTGGCGTTGCCGTGAATGCCCATTTTATGTTCAATCGAACCACAGGATAATGCATTGCGTGCACCAAGCGATCCGTCGTCATTTACAAGGAACTTGGGCACGATGAACAGCGATATACCTTTCACGCTGTCCGGTGCACCTGGTGTTTTTGCGAGCACCAGATGAATGATATTCTCAGTCAGGTCATGCTCACCCGACGAGATGAAAATCTTGGTCCCGGAAATGGCAAAGCTGCCATCTCCATTGGGTTCAGCCTTGGTCCGAATAAGGCCAAGGTCGGTTCCACAATGCGGCTCGGTCAGGTTCATTGTCCCGCCCCATTTGCCCGAAATCATGTTCGTCGCATATTTGACCTTCTGTTCTTCGCTGCCCTTGACCAAAATCGCGGATACAGCGCCCTGCGTCAGACCGGGGTACATACCAAACGCCATGTTGGAACTCGACATCAGCTCTTCAAAGGCCATGGAAACGATATGCGGCATGCCCTGCCCGCCAAACTCCACGGGGCCAGACAATGTGCCCCAGCCACCTTCGCAATATAGCTTATAGGCTTCCTTGAAACCATCAGGAGTAGTCACGCTGCCATCCTCATGGCGGGTGCAGCCTTGCAGGTCACCGACTTGGTTCAGGGGGAAAAGCACGTTTTCCACAAACTTTGCGCCTTCGGTCAGGATCGCATCGATCATATCAGCGCTGGCATTTTCAAACCCGGGCAGATTGGCATAGCGCTCGATACCCAGAACTTCGTTGAGGATGAACTGCATATCGCGAACGGGGGCGGTATAGCTTGGCATTTTCGGTCCTTAAAATAGCAGTGAAGTGGTCTTAGGCCGCAGCAGATTTTTCCGCCGCTTCGACCTGTTCCACCGTTGAAACAAATTCGGTCAACTCGTTGATTGCGCTTTCGATATCGTCGCGCTGGGCCTTCAACAGATTGATACGGTCGCGGCATTTTTCAATAGTCACGCGGCGCTGAATATTGCGGCCGTCATTGAGGTCATAAAGATCGATCATCTCGCGGATTTCGGCTAGGCTAAACCCGACGCGCTTTGCCCGTAATATCCACGCCAACCGGGCCCGGTCGCGCTTTGAATAAATGCGCGCCAAGCCCATACGTTCCGGCGAAATCAGACCCTGATCCTCGTAGAAACGCAATGCCCGCGCGGTTACCTCAAATTCGACTGATAGGTCGGATATCGTAAACGAATCCCGATTATGTGCATCGGGCGTGTCGATAGTTGCATCGGTCCGCCTTTCGTCGCGCGTTCCAGATTCCATAGCGCCTTCCCTCTTGATTGCCCTAAGGTCACTAGTTTACGTTAGCGTAAACGTCAATCGGGGAAGTTACAACTGCGGTAGGAAATATAGCAGGTTAAACGGACGGCTCGGACGGAAATGCTTCTGCGGGGTTTGGCGCAAGTACCGGCGGGGCCAGCGCGGGGTCAGCGGTCGCATCCGCTGACCCTGCCACAGAATCTGAGGGCGGCTGCGGTGCTGGCCGCTTAACCGGAGTTGACGTATCTTGAAGAACGACGACCTCCTGTCCCATTTGCGTGACGCCAAACAAAGCCTTGGCAAAGACAATGGGCAAACGGATGCAACCATGCGACGCTGGATATCCCGGCAAATCACCCCCGTGGACAGCAATACCATCCCATGTCAGGCGCTGCATGAAAGGCATTGGTGCATTGCTGTAGAGGTTGGATTTATGGTCGACATTTTTCTGCAAAATGTTGAAAATACCCGTCGGCGTTTCCTTGCCCTTTTTCCCTGACGAAATCGTACTAAAACCAATAAGCTGTTCATTCTGAAACACATAGATCCGCTGCGTATCAAGCACGATGACGATTTTCATCGGTCCTTCATAAACGTCCTGCTTCACCCAAACAAACTGTCCAGGCTTGAGCGCATCAACGGGACCTTTTTTGCGGGACTTTGGTGCTGGCGTTGAAATCGGAGGCTCAATTGCGGGTGGTGTTGCCGCAGGCGGCGCAGCGCCTGATTGCGTTTGCGCTGGTGGCGTGGCCAAAGCCGCATCCGCAGGACGGACTTCAGGCAATGGACCTTGCTGGATTGGCGCAGATTGCGCCTGCCCTAATGTCTGCGCTCCAGCAATGGCCGGCACCGCGCTCATCAACAAAAGTGCAACTAAGCCCTGCATTTTGCGGATGCCCGCGCCGAAACCCATGAAATTGCCCTAACTACCGGATAATGTGCCGCACAAAACAGCAGCCGGTGCAGCATACCATCATCAACATGAAAATTCGACGTCAATTTTCCCGCAGCTGTATAAATTAGGTTGCGGCTCATAAGTTCCGACATGATGCGCCTAACCGTCCTCCTTTTGCGCTCAAATGCTTTTGGAGGCCTGTTTATGTAAAGATTTGGTCCTTATCTGAAGGGCATGGAAATAGGTCGCAGGCAATTCATTCATTCCGCAGTTTTAGGCGCGAGCCTGCTCACCGTCCCGTCAAAGGCGGCCGACATCGTCTTTCGGCCAGGCATAGGCACCGAAACGGGCGGCCCATCGCCTTTATTGCTTGGCCGCGCAAAGGCGGCATTGGCCGCGCATAAGGCGCGCATTCGTAACCATGATTTGCTTGCAATAGCAGACTTTTCCAAGCCATCGCGCGACCCACGCTTTTACATTGTCGATCTGCGCAGCGGTCAATCCGAAACGTTCCTCGTCGCCCATGGCAAGGGTTCGGACCCAAGCCATAGCGGCTGGGTGCAACATTTCTCCAATGTGCATGGGTCGGAAGCGACCTCGGCGGGCAGCTATCTCGTCGGTGAGACCTATTTTGGTCAATATGGCGAATCCCGCCGGTTAATCGGGCTTGATGCGCAGAATGACCAAGCCGAGGCCCGCGCGATCGTCATTCACCCTGCTTGGTATGTGAACCAGTCACTCATTCACGACCAAGGCAAGATTGGCCGCAGCCAAGGCTGCTTTGCCTTTGCCAAGGATGACATCAACATAATCCTCGAGCGTGTGGCCCCAGGATGCCTGTTATACGCTGATAAGGTGTGATCTCAGCTCCGGTTGCCTGATTTGAATACGCCACACAGAATCCGTTTCCCGCTATTTCCGCTTGGGTCGGTTTTATAATCATCGGCTTTCTCGTGAATGACAAGCGCGCCGCCGTCAGCATCCATTAGACCGGTCGGCCCTGACAGCGTAATATCCGTCAATTTATACTTCAGCGTGATTTTAAGATCAGCGCCCGCATTCGCATTCGGCAAATCGCCATCATGCGCGCCCATAGGGTTTTCGCGGCCATGCTGCTTCATATCAGGGTTCCAATGCGGCCCCGCGCTGGCGAAGTCGGGTGCTTCGCATTTTCCAACAGCATGCAGATGCATGCCATATGTTCCGGCGGCAGGCGCTTGGGCAGACAGGCTCAAAAACACGCCATCGCGCCGCTGCGAAATGGTCGCAACGCCAGCCCAGCTGCCTTCGGCACGGGCGAGATCAGCCGTCAGTACTTCGGACACCTCGGCTGTCTCTATAGATTGCAGGGTAGAGCAACTGGCGAGGATCGGAATGATGAAAATCGGCAAAATCTTACGCATATTCTTCTCCTGATTCCAGATGGGTGGGCAAAGCATAACATCAACCGAGCGGCACTCAATTTGTTTCATGCATTCAATCGGCCCATTCGTCGGGCTTAACGCCTTGTGCAAACAACAACGCTGTCAGATCATTGTGCCGCACGGAAAAGTTGGCGGCTTGCGCCAATTGCGGGCGCGGATGATAGCCTACACCAAGGCCGCCGCCGGACACCGCCGCAGCGATCATCGGCAGATCATTCGCGCCATCACCAACCGCTAACGCCGATCCGAGGGCAACACCGCATGCTTGCGCGGCGGCGTGCAACACCACACGCTTTGTCGACGCATCGACTATATCAGCCGCTAATGCGCCGGTCAGTCGGCCGTCTTTAATCTCCAGAAGGTTGGCATGCACTTCATGAAAGCCCAGCATATCGGCCACAGGGCCCGTAAAGCTGGTAAAACCGCCCGACACAAGCACCGCATGCGCGCCCCATCTGGTCATCGTACGCACAAGGATTTCGGCCCCCGGCATTGGCTGCACACGTTCGCGAAGGCACTGTGCAATGACGTTCTCGTCCAGCCCCGCCAGCAGAGCGACCCGCGCCTTTAACGCGTCGGCAAAATCGAGCTCGCCAGCCATTGCACGTTCGGTAATCGCGGCGATCTCCGGCTTAATGCCCGCATAGTCCGCCAGTTCGTCAATGCATTCGACCGTAATCATGGTGCTGTCCATATCGGACACCAACAACATTTTGCGGCGGATGCCCCCATCTTGTAAGGCAATATCGAAGCGGTCCTCAAGACCCTCTAGGGCTAGGCGTGCATCAGATAGGTCGCCGTCAAACGATATATCGACGGCTTTACCCGCTGCGAGCCAGTCAAAAGCCTTGGGGATACAGCCAGCTTCAGCCAATCGATCCTTAGCCTCGGAAAAGTTGCCGCTTTCCAGAATGTCTGCTGCTATCAGAGTGCAAATGGGCATATCGAATCCTCAAAATATGGTCGCGCTTATTGCGGGTCCGACAGCGAGCGGCAAGACGGCATTAGCGCTGCATCTCGCCCAATCCGGTAATTTCGAGATTATCAACGCCGACAGCGCGCAAGTATATTCTGATCTACCCCTATTGAGCGCCCAGCCCACAGCCGACGAGCAACGCAGCGTTCCGCACCATCTTTTTGGCTATATCGATGGCGTCACACCCTGCTCCGCCGCGCGCTGGGCACAAGATGCTAAGGACATTATTGCGCAGGCCCATGCCGCCGGCGCGACCCCTATATTGGTGGGCGGTAGCGGTCTTTATATCCGCACCTTACTTGACGGCATTGCGCCCATTCCGGAGGTCGATCCTGCATTGCGCGCTGAGATACGCGCGATGCCGGTGGATCAGGCCTATGCTGCGCTTCAAACATATGATGCGCCAGTCGCCGCAACCTTAGCCCCCACTGATGTCAGCCGTATCACCCGCGCACTTGAGGTCGTGCAAAGCACCGGGCGCAGCATATTGGCATGGCGCGCAACCAAGACTGGGGGGATATCCAATGACATCCGTTTGCGGCCGTTGCTGCTCTTGCCCCCGCGCGATTGGCTATACGACCGTTGCGACACACGCTTTGAACAGATGATGGAGCGCGGGGCAATTGATGAAGTAGAAGCATTGCTTGCCCGCAATCTGCCGCAAGATGCACCCGTTATGCGCGCCATCGGCGTGCCTGAGATTTCGGCCTATCTGAAAGGGACGATGTCGCGAGCGGAGGCGATTGCGCGCGGCCAAATCGCCACGCGGCAATATGCAAAGCGGCAGTTTACGTGGTTCCGCAATCAGGCCCCAGCGGATTGGCAGCAGATAACCACAATAAATGATTCAAATATCGATAATTTTGAAATATTATTTCAATGATTGTATTTGACAAGTCATTTTCTAATCATTAGCTAGCCCGCTCTTGCTTACCCTATTGCAGTGCAACATAGGCAAGCGGCTTAACATATAAGGATTCTCCAGTGCCCGAAAAATCCGGCGCCGAAATTTTGATTGATATCCTGGTTGAACAGGGCGTGGACACCGTATTCGGTTACCCCGGCGGTGCAGTCCTGCCCATTTACGATGCTTTATTTCAGCAGAAGAAAATTAAACATGTCCTCGTCCGGCATGAGGCGGGCGCTGCGCATGCGGCGGAGGGTTATGCCCGCGCAACGGGTAAACCCGGCGTTGTGCTTGTCACATCCGGCCCCGGCGCCACCAATGCTGTTACCGGCATTGCAGATGCGTTCATGGATTCCATCCCGTTGATCGTCCTGACAGGTCAGGTTGCGACCAATTTAATCGGCACCGACGCCTTTCAGGAGGCCGATACCGTTGGCATAACGCGCCATTGTTCCAAGCATAATTATTTGGTGAAAGATCCTGCCGAACTCGCAACGGTCGTGCGAGAGGCTTTTGCCATTGCCACCAAAGGACGTCCCGGCCCGGTTGTCATCGACATTCCCAAAAACGTGCAGGTCGCGACGGCGAGTACCGATGTAAAGCGCCCTGCCCGATCGCGCTTCACTTATGCGGGCGAAGCCGACTATGCCGAAATCAACCGCGCGGTCGAATTGATTGCCAATGCCAAGGCGCCGATATTGTACACAGGCGGCGGCATCATCAATTCGGGCCCCGCCGCAAGTGCCGCACTGCGCGAGCTGGCCGAACTGACCGGTGCGCCCGTGACATCCACCCTGATGGGCCTTGGCGCATATCCCGCCTCTGGTGACGCTTGGTTGGGTATGTTGGGCATGCACGGCACATATGAAGCCAATATGGCCATGAACCAATGCGACGTCATGGTTTGCCTTGGCGCACGTTTTGACGACCGCGTAACGGGCCGCTTGGACGCATTTTCACCCGATAGCGTCAAAATCCATGTCGATATCGACCGCAGTTCGATGAATAAAACTGTGCGCGTTGACCTGCCTATTGTCGCTGACGTTGGCACGGCCATGCAGCAGATGATCGATGTCTGGAAAGGCCGGAAAACCAAAAAACAGCCGCTGACCGAATGGTGGGCACGCATCACGGGCTGGCGGGCCGTTAATTGCCTCAATTATCCCGGCAGCACGCAGGAAATCATGCCGCAATATGCGATTGAGCGCCTGTTTGAAGCCACAAAGGATAAAGCGCCGATCATCACGACCGAAGTTGGCCAGCATCAGATGTGGGCGGCGCAGCATTTCCATTTTGATGCGCCAAACAAGTGGCTGACCAGCGGCGGCCTTGGCACCATGGGCTATGGCCTGCCTGCCGCAATTGGCGCGCAAATGGGCCATCCGGACGCGCTTGTGATCGATATCGCCGGCGAGGCATCGATCCAGATGAACATTCAGGAAATGGCAACAGCAACGCAGTATCGCTTGCCGGTGAAGGTCTTAATTCTCAACAATGAATGGATGGGCATGGTGCGCCAATGGCAAGAGCTGACCTATGAAAGCCGCTATTCCGAGAGCTATTCGGACAGCCTGCCTGATTTCGTCGCTTTGGCCGAAGCTTATGGCTGGAAAGGCATTCGGTGCGATGACCCCGCCAAGCTTGATGATGCCATTGCCGAAATGCTGGCATATGACGGGCCCGTAATGTTCGATTGCCGCGTGCACAAAACGTCGAACTGTTTCCCTATGATTCCATCGGGCGCAGCCCATACGGACATGATCCTGAGTGCAGACCAAGTATCGGGCACCATGGATGACGAAGCAAAGGCGCTCGTATAATGCATATCAAGCAAGAACTTACCGAGCGGCATGTGCTGACGCTCACGGTCGATAATGAAGCGGGAACATTGGCCCGCATCGCCGGCATGTTCACGTCGCGCGGCTACAATATCGATAGTCTTACCGTGGCCGATATCAGCGAAGACCATACGACAAGCCGGATCACGATTGTCACAAAGGGACCGCCGCCCGTGATCGACCAGATCATTGCGCAATGCGAACGCCTCATTCCCGTGCATAAAGTCACTGACCTCACCGAAGCCGGGCCACATGTGGAGCGGGAACTTGCATTGGTAAAAGTCCACGGCACTGGTGACCAACGTGTTGAGGCGATGCGCCTTGCTGACATTTATCGCGCACGCGTCATCGACGCCACGGTCAACAGCTTCATTTTCGAAATCACGGGTGGCCCTGAAAAGATCGACACTTTTGTAAAGTTGATGCGCGAAGTTGGGCTGGTCGAGGTTGGTCGGACTGGCATTGTCGGCCTAATGCGCGGAGCCGACGCGAGTTAATGGAGATATCGTCACCCCGGAACCGAAGCCGTGCAAAGCACAACGCGTTCTAGGGTTTTGAAAATACGCCGTTGAAAGTAAGACCCTGAAACACGTTCAGGGTGACGGCAACGAAGAAGGACGGAAGAATGAAAGTATATTATGACGCAGATTGCGACTTGGGCCTTATCAAAGACAAAAAGGTCGCGATTATAGGCTATGGTAGCCAGGGCCATGCCCACGCACAAAACCTGCGTGACAGCGGCGTGGCGGATGTCGCTATCGCCCTGCGCGCTGGGTCGGCAACAGCCAAAAAGGCGGAAGCTGCTGGCTTCAAAGTCTTGGCCAATGCCGACGCGGCCGCTTGGGCCGATATCCTCATGGTGCTTGCGCCTGACGAACATCAGGCCGCGATTTACGCCGATGATCTGCACGCAAATATGAAACCCGGCGCGGCTTTGGCTTTTGCCCATGGCCTCAATATCCATTTTGGCCTGATTGAACCGCGCACCGACATTGACGTTATCATGATCGCACCCAAGGGCCCCGGCCATACCGTGCGCAGCGAATATCAAAAAGGTGGCGGCGTCCCTTGCCTAATCGCCGTTGCACAGGATTCGAGCGGCAACGCCCATGACATTGCGCTTGCTTATGCCAGCGGCGTTGGCGGCGGACGTAGCGGCATCATCGAAACCAACTTCCGCGAAGAATGTGAAACCGATTTGTTCGGCGAACAGGCCGTGTTGTGTGGCGGGATCACGCACCTCATCCAAGCCGGTTTCGAGACGTTGACCGAAGCGGGCTATGCGCCAGAAATGGCCTATTTCGAATGCTTGCATGAAACCAAGCTGATTGTGGACCTCTTGTATGAAGGTGGCATTGCCAACATGCGTTATTCGATCTCGAATACCGCAGAATATGGCGACATCACTACAGGGCCACGGATCATTACCGACGAAACCAAGGCGGAAATGAAGCGCGTTCTTGCCGACATTCAATCGGGTCGTTTCGTCAAGAATTTCGTGCTTGATAACCGCGCTGGTCAGCCAGAACTGAAGGCTGCACGTAAGGCAGCGGCAGCGCATCCCATTGAGGCAACGGGCGCACAGCTGCGCGCAATGATGCCATGGATTGCAAAGAATAAGTTGGTGGATCAGGCGAAGAACTAATCGCTTTTTCCTAGCTTGACTCATTTGGGGGAGGCATCGACACTGATGCTTCCCCTTTTTGCTATCTGGAGCAGACTCATGCGTAAGCTTTTATGTGCCCTTCCCCTCTTGTTCGCTGTGCCATTGATCGCGCAAAGCGCCCCGCAAATGCCCGGAACAATGGACGTCGCCCGTGTTACCGCTGGAACCTACAACACCGACCCCGGCCATACATTGATCGGCTGGCGCGTGAGCCATTTTGGTTTCAATGATTATTTCGGCATTTTCGGCGATGCGACGGGAACGCTGACACTTGACCCCGCCAATCCGAATGCTGCCAAGGTGGATATCACTATTCCTGTCGGCAAGGTCACGACCGCAAGTGCTGGCCTGACGGGACATCTGCTGCGCGCAGGCAAGGACGGCGGCAAGGCAGACTTTTTTGGCCCGGCCCCAGCCGATGCCAAATTCGTCTCAACCCGCGTGGTGGCATCGGGCACCAGCGCCAAAATCACGGGCGACCTCACGCTGAACGGCGTCACTAAGCCAGTCGTTCTGGACGCCACATTTTCAGGGGCCGGCAATAACCCGTTCAACAAGAAAGCCACCGTCGGCTTTCACGCCACCTCCGTCATCAAACGCAGCGCATTCGGCATAAGCTATGCCGTTCCGATGATCTCGGATGACGTGACATTGGACATCAGCGTTGCGTTTGAAAAAGCCAGCTAAGGCCTAAATATTATCACGCAAAGCCGCGAAGGCGCAAAGGGAAGGAAATTGAAAAACCTTCTTCTTTGTGTCTTTGCGGCTTTGCGTGATAAAAATATTGAGTGGTCGGTTGCCGCAAAAGAAGCGCAAGAAATGCGCTACGTCGTCCTCCCCCTACAGAAAAAAATTGACAATAACCCAAAATAACAACACTTTAGTTATCCGGTCCACAAAACGCCTAATCAGAGAGGGAAACCTATGATTGTGTTGGGTGAAGCCGAAACAAACCCGGTCTCGCAAGGATATGGCCGTTCGGCATCCGACGTTCGCGGGGCAATATCGCAGCGGGTATTGCAATGACGTGCGCACGGTCTTGGGAGCGATCAATGCGCTACGCGTTTCGTGGAACGGCCCTATTGTTTCTTTTGCTCGGAAATACGCCCTCGGATCAAAAACCGACTGACATAATCGTCACTGCGCCAGCGCGTGCACATAAAGAACTCAAAAAACAAACGCTGAATTTTGTAAGAACTATTTCAGATACAGCGGAACAAAACCAATTCTCCCGCCGTGATGATCCGTTTTGCGTTAAGATCACGGGGATTGATCTTGCATATCATGACTTGATACGAAAAAAAATTCGGGAAACTGCAACAGTAGCACGAGCACCCAAAGAGGCATCGGAGGGATGTCGGCCCAATATACATGTTATGTTCTCAAAGGACGGCGATGCACTTATGGCGGCTTTGAAACGCAGATATTCTGCCATAATCGGCGCGCAACCAATCCGGAAAATTGACGAGCTTATGCAGTCAAAAAAGCCTATACGGTGGTGGTACGCCACCAAAATAGAGGGCGCCAACGGTGAACCCGTTTCAGATGGTATAGTGCCGACATATCAGAGATATACTGCCAACTTGATTTCGAGCGGCATTGAAATTGATCTTAAATCTACGGTTATCATCGTCGATATAAGTCAGTCCAACGGATATCCGTTGGAATCTGTGGCGAGCTACATCTCCATGATCGCATTTGCCCAAATTAACGGCGCAACGCAGGAAGCTATCGGCAATTCATCGATTTTGGGCATGTTCAACAATGATAAGCCACGAATAGAGGCGCTACGTAACCTGACCATCTGGGATCGTGCGTATTTGCATGCGCTGTATAAAATTGCGCCAGACAGGCCTATTTGGCAGCAGCAAAAGCGCCTCAGAGGTGCAATGGTGGAATATATCCAAGAGAATTAGGGCCGGGACTGCGTAAATCCACCTTTGAAAAAGCCAGCTAAGGTCTAAATATCATCACGCAAAGCCGCGAAGGCGCAAAGATAAGGAAATTGAAGAATCTCCTTCTTTGTGTCTTTGCGGCTTTGCGTGAGAAAATTGGGCAGAACAAAACAGGCAGCAGTCTGGCGACTGCATCGCCGAGCGAAATCCCAGCCCAAAACATTGTCACCCCCGACGTGATCGGGGGTCCATGGTCTGACCCGTCATTTTAAACTTCCGCCGCAGGCCATGGATCCCCGCATGCGCGAGGATGACAGTGGTAGGTGATTAAACTGCTGGAGCGCACTTACCCCAAATAGCGAGTATCAAGGCTGGCTTTCGCTGCGCGATATTCCGCCTCAAGCTGGTCAACGAATTCTGCAACGGTTTTGACAGCTTTAACCGCGCCAATGCCTTGGCCCGAGCCCCAAATGTCTTTCCACGCCTTGGCTTCACTGTTGCCGCCGGAACCGAAGTCCATCGTAGAAATGTCGCCCTTGGGCAGGTTGTCAGGATCCATCCCAGCGCGCTCAATCGATTGGCGCAGATAGTTGCCGCTGACGCCGGTGAACAGGTCGGAATAGACAATGTCGGCGGCCTTCGCGTCCACGATATCTTCCTTATAACCGTCAACCGCGTTCGCTTCCTTGGTCGCGATGAAAGCGCTGCCGATATAGCCAAAATCTGCGCCCATGGCCTGTGCTGCAAGGACCGAGGCACCATGCGCGATAGAGCCGGACAAAGCGACAGGCCCGTCAAACCATTCGCGGATTTCACGCATCAACGCGAAAGGCGACGTCACGCCGGCATGACCGCCAGCGCCAGCGGCAACTGGAATGAGGCCATCGGCGCCCTTTTCGATTGCCTTGCGTGCGAACCGGTCATTGATAACGTCATGCAACGCAATCCCGCCCCAGCTATGCACGGCTTTGTTCAATTCTTCCTGCGCGCCCAGCGAGGTGATGGTGATTGGGACCTGCCATTTGGCACAAATGGCAATATCTTCCTGCAGCCGGTTATTCGACTTATGGACAATCTGGTTCACCGCATAAGGCGCGGCGGGACGATCAGGATTGTCACGATTATGGGCCGCCAGCTCTTCGGTAATCTGATGCAGCCATTCGTCCAATTGGCTTGCAGGACGTGCATTGAGCGCCGGAAACGACCCGACAACACCCGCCTTACACTGTGCGATGACCAGTTCTGGCCCAGACACGATGAACAGCGGTGAGCCGATCACTGGAAGCCGAAGATTATCAAAAATTGCCGGAAGTGCCATGCGTCGAATCCCTTGTTAAATCATCAATTAAATGCGGGTTAGCCACAGCGCGTAGCGGCTGTCAAACCCACCTTTTTGAACGGGCTATGCCGTAGGGTAAGGTGCTCCGGCGCGCGTGCTTTACCCCGCCCCAATGTTTGCCATAGCTGCAGATGCAAGGCCTGAAGGCAAATACCACCGGAGCGCTCCAGCGCAGATACACTGCATCGCTGCGGTGGATTTTGTCCTAAGCGCCGTTAGCAGCGCTCAGAATGGCTCTAACGGACGCTGTGGCCACATCCTGACTGATACCGACGCCAAATATAATCGGTCCGTCACCCACGCGGCATTCGACATAAGCAGCGGCGCGGGCATCGGTGCCATGGCCAATAGCATGCTCGCTATAGTCGATGATATCCAGCCGCCCGCCCAGCGCGTCCTCCAATGCGTTGGCAAGGCTGGAAATCAGGCCGTTACCACGTCCGCTGACGCTTTGTTCGACGCCATCTATGCGGATATTACCCGCAAATATGCGCTCGTCCTTTTGCCGCTGGCTTTGGGTTTCGTGGAAATCGATTAACCGGAACCGGCCATCGCCCTTTAGATAATAACGCTTTTCAAACGCCTCCCAAATATCACCGCTGGTCAGTTCGCGTCCGGTACTGTCGGACAATGCTTGAACGGTAGTCGAAAAATTCGCCTGCATCCGTTTGGGCAGCTTCAAACCTTGGTCCTGCTCGATCACCCAAGCCACGCCGCCCTTGCCGCTTTGCGAATTGACGCGAATGACGGCTTCATAATTGCGGCCCAAATCGGCGGGATCAATGGGCAAATAGGGCACGCGCCAGATTTCGTCATTCTGCCGTTCTTGTGCCGCGAACCCTTTTTTAATCGCGTCCTGATGCGACCCTGAAAAGGCGGTGAATACCAATTCGCCAGCATAAGGATGGCGCGGGTGTACGGGCAACTGGTTGCAATATTCGACCGTCTGAATGACCTCGTCAATGTCGCTAAAATCCAGGCCAGGATTCAATCCTTGGGTATACATGTTCAGCGCCAGCGTCACCAAATCGACATTGCCGGTGCGTTCACCATTGCCGAACAGGCAACCTTCGATGCGGTCACCGCCTGCCAGCAAGCCCAGCTCGGCGGCGGCGATGCCGCTGCCGCGATCATTGTGGGGATGCAGGCTGATGACGACATGATCGCGCGCGCTGATGTTGCGGCACATCCATTCGATCTGATCGGCATAGACATTGGGCATGGCGGCCTCAATAGTCGCTGGCAAATTGAGGATCAGTGGCTTTGCCGCCGTGGGTTGCAGCACGTCCATCACCGCTTCGCACACCTCAAGGCTGAATTCGAGTTCCGCCGTTGAGAAGGTTTCGGGGCTATATTCGAAATGCCAGTCGGTTTGCGGATATTTCGCCGCTTGCTCTTTCAGGATATGCGCACCTTCGATAGCGATCGCCTTCACGCCCGCCTTGTCGAGGTTGAAGACGATATCGCGCCACGCCGGGCTGACCGCATTGTAGAGATGGACAATTGCACGCGGCGCGCCGGCCATGCTCTCGAACGTTTTTTCAATCAGGTCGCGCCGCGACTGGGTCAGGCTTTGGATCGTAACGTCATCCGGAATGCATCCGCTGTCGACGAGCCCGCGAATAAAGTCGAAATCCGTGGCACCCGAACTTGGGAAGCCAACCTCAATCTCTTTTACGCCGACCTTCAGCAGCAGGTCGAAAAAGCGTTTTTTCTTCTCCGTCCCCATGGGGTCGATGAGCGCTTGGTTTCCATCGCGCAGGTCGGTGGAAAGCCAACGTGGCGCGCGGTCGATAGTCCGCGTCGGCCATATACGGTCGGGCAGATCAACTTGGGGAAAAGGGCGGTATTTACGTGATGGGTCAGAAAGCATCATGATAAGTGGCAACTTCGCTAAGACGCCCGGTTCACGGGCTATTAAAATTTGCGGTGGTAAAATTTGCGGTGTTGTGGCCCTTAGGCGGGTTGCCGAACGAGGTCAGCAAAACAGGCACGCCTAAGGGCGTGTAAGTCGAAGTAGAAGCGAAAGGTCGAAGCGCGGGTTCATTATGATCCTGCGATAGCCAACTGCAGCAACATTCGTCCAGTGCAAAAATGCGTTGGGGTTATTTTGTTGCAAAATGCTGCCCCGTAAAAGCGGTGCAGCAAGCTGCGTTAAATTTCGACTTGGCTACCCAACTCCACCACCCGATTGCTGGGCAGTTTGAAAAACTCCATCGCATTGGCGGCATTGCGCAACATCCACGCAAATATCTTTTCCCGCCAGATCGCCATGCCGGGCATTTTGGATGCAATTAACGTCTGACGCGACAGGAAAAAGCTGGTGTGCATCATGTCAAATTTAGGCCCGCACAAATCAACTAAGTCGAGCGTCGCTGGCACATTGGTCTCTTCCAAAAAGCCAAAGCGCATTTTTACGCGGTAGAAACCTTCACCCAAATCCTTACAGATTATGCGATCAGAGCTCACAACATAAGGCACATCCTCGATCTGCACCGTCAGGATGATGACGCGCTCGTGCAAAATACGATTGTGCTTAATGTTATGCAGCAAAGCCGAAGGGACACCGCTCGCTGCCGACGCCATAAATATCGCCGTGCCTGGAACGCGGGTCGCGCTATTGGCGGCAGACTTTATGAAAATCTCCATTGGCATCGTGCTTTCGGCCATGCGTTCGCGCATCAAAGCGCGGCCACGCGACCACGTCGTCAATAATGTAAAGATAACAAAGCCAATTACCAAAGGCACCCATCCGCCCGATGGCACCTTCAACAAATTGGCGCCCAAATAGGCAAAGTCGACGATGAAGAACAAAGC
>Ga0209550_10000836_pt1 | contig 29504 bp, 28 predicted proteins | sample LauGreSuBDMM15SN_2_FD_187567 | JGI IMG/M metagenome (GOLD analysis project Ga0209550, IMG submission 187567) | Freshwater lake microbial communities from Lake Michigan, USA - Su13.BD.MM15.SN (SPAdes) (version 5) | ecosystem: Environmental > Aquatic > Freshwater > Lake | place: Lake Michigan... | reverse complement strand
AAAAACTACCCAAAGGGATAACAACTTTACCCAAATGGATAACTGATTTTCCAAAAGTATAATAAATAGTTAAATATATATACAATCATTATGAGTACAATATGCGAAACTTGTAAATGTGGATTTATGAGGAAACAGCATTACAAGAGACATTTGACTTCAAAAAGACATATATTAAAGCAAGAATTATTAATTTGTTCTCCAACAATAGAGACAACAAAACATGTATGTTTTTCTTGCAATAAGTCGTTTGTTTTTGCTTCAGGACTTTCCAAGCACAAATTAAAATGCGAACCATATATATCATCGGATCAAGTAATAACCAACAATGGAAACGAATTAGAAATAATCAAAAAACAGTTATCGGACCAACAAAATACAATAGAAGACGAACGCAAAAAAAATCAAGAAGAAAGAGAAAGACATGAAAAAGAACGAAATGAATTACGATCCCAAATTAATATGCTTCTCGAAAAACATGCTTCAAATCATAGTACAACTAATAACACACAAAATATTGAAACTCAAAATAATCATATTACTATTCAAATCAATGCATTCGGTAATGAAAATATCGATTATTTAGATGACAAAACAATCAGCAAATGTATCGAAAGAGTGTATAAATCTATTCCAGCGTTGATTGAAAAGATTCATTTCCATCCGGATCATCCTGAGAATCATAATATAAAAATAACCAACAAAAAACTACCGTATGCAACGGTAATGGGAAATAATCAGAAATGGAAAACAGTGGATCGAAAAGACGCGATAGAAACTATGGTACATAACGGATATAATTTATTGGAAGAAAAATATCCAGAGACGCGATCGATGCTGACACAACAGAAACAAGAGCGTTTTGATGCTTTCCGTACCAAATATGAAAACGACGATAAATGTTTGAGAAAGCAATTAAAACAAGAAGTGGAATTGATGGTATTAAATGGCGGACAGTAACAAATTATTTGTAAAAAAATATGTAAATAATTTGCACACATAATTATACATAATATTTCAAAAGAGAATCAACGTTAAATTCAATTGTTTTATACTTACCTTTGGGTTTTTGTTTGTATTGTTGAACCATAGATTCTGTAATTTCATTTTGAGGAGTATGTTTATGAACAATTCTAGAAATCATTTTATATAACTTGAAGTTAGGATATCTTTCTTCTCCTGATTTTTTGTACAAAATATTTTTGCCTGAATCATCGGTGCACCATCTACGAATGGTTTCAACCAATATAGAATCATTTTTATAGTGATCATCGTCGATCATAAAATCGTACAAGGAACAACCTAGTCTGCATAAATCAAAACTAGTATTGGGTTCTAATAATGGTTTTCGTTCATTCATGAAAGGAGGGAAATTGTATTGACTATGAGCATCACCACCATCTGCGAAACTATCACTGCAAAAAATCGTTTCTTGGAATTTAAAAATAGAACGCCCAAAATCAATAATTTTAAATATGCGACCATATGTCGGGACATAGTATTTTTTTTTATTTACTTCATATAGAATATACTCAATATCCGTGTCAATATAGGCAATATTATTAGTATGAAGATCATTATGTGTGAATGAGAAACATTTTTGAAAAACTAATAATGAAAATACAACTTGAGTAAGAGCACTTTCTATACCAGCTTCGTCGATTTCATTACGTTCAAGTAAACTATCTAAGGTTCCATTGCATTTTTCCATGCATATAAGTTGTACTGGAAAATCATAAATAAAAACGGTTGTATTTTCTTCATGATCATCTGAAGTAATAGAACTAGAATCGGATACAGAATATGACTTCGAACCACTAGTATCGTCGTCGTGGTTATCAGTACCGTTACCACTATCCGAATCGTCGGAACTGTTACTTAATTCACTGTCATTGGAACTATCTGTTTCATAGTCCTCTGATTCAACGGAAGGATTATCCTCAATAGCATACATTAATTCTAAGTCATCTCCTTCATGTACTGGTGTACTTGATTCGATACAGTCACATTCTATAGAATCTGCAATAATTTCTTCTTCGACGATAATTTTCTTCCTTTTGTTGCATGTATTTTTATCGATGGCCATGGAACCATAATCACTTTCAATACGATAGAGCTTATTTTTATGATCGTTGAAAAAATCAGAATCCTCTAAGTAAGAAAGATCATCGGAAGCATTGAATTTAAACTCTTTTTGGATAGCCAAATAAGATCCGTAATAATCTATAGCGTTTGGGAATTTATGGTGATTCAGCATCTTTGAACATAAGAAATTAAAAAAACAATCCACATAGGCAGTATTATTATAACAGGATATTTTACTGATACATTCTGTATTATTCAAGGAAGGTAATATATTCAATTTCGTTTTTTCGTCTTCATACTTGCCAATCAAATAATGAATAGGATCTAGAAGAGGAGCGAATTTAATATGACTTTCGTGATTCTTTTTTTTTCCAGAAGAAATAATCGTTTCCGTATTGATGAATTCGTGAACCGTTTCAAAACTGATTTTATTGTGATTTTCTTCTGTCATATGGAAGAACTTCTCATAGATTGGATTATAGCATTGTACAGAAGATAAATCAAAAGGGTTATATTGTGTGTCATGTGGTTGTTGAAGTTTGGACCAATCAATAATACGACCTTTCTGATAGTTTAATTGAAACATATTTATGATTTCACCGAATATTAGATTTTCTATGAATGAACGAATAGATACGGAAACGTCTAAATGTATATTTTTTAATCTACTTTAATAGAAAATATGACTTTAGAATTAAAAAGATTCGATATGCGGACGATCACGTTTAAACCGAATGAAAACAAAGGACCGGTTATTGTGTTAATTGGAAGAAGAGATACCGGTAAAACATATTTAGTAAGAGATCTGTTGTTTCATCATCAAGATATACCGATTGGAACGGTAATTTCGGGTACAGAAGCAGGTAACGGCTTTTATGCAGCGCATGTTCCTAAACTGTTTATTCATGAAGAGTATAGTTCTGCATTAATAGAAAATATCTTAAGGAGACAAAAAACGGTACTGAAGCAGATCAAGAAAGAATACGAATTATATAAAAGATCGTCGATTGACCCACGGACTTTTGTAATATTAGATGATTGTTTATACGATAACAGCTGGTCACGTGACAAACTTATGCGTTTATTGTTCATGAATGGGAGACACTGGAAGGTCATGTTAATCATCACAATGCAATATCCCTTAGGCATTCCGCCCACGCTTCGTACCAATATTGATTACGTTTTTATTTTAAGAGAAAACTATGCGACAAATCGTAAACGAATATGGGAGAACTATGCCAGTATGTTTCCTACACTAGAATCGTTTTGTTCCGTGATGGATCAGACCACTGAAAACTATGAATGCTTGGTGATAAACAACAATGCGAAATCGAATAAACTACAAGATCAAATATTTTGGTATAAGGCTGAAAATAGACCTGATTTCAGACTCGGATCGAAAGAGTTTTGGGAAATATCAAAAGGAATGGGTTCCGATGATGAAGATGAAGCATATGACCCAAATAATGCACGTAAAAAGAAACCAGGCGCGCAAATAAGTGTTAAAAAAACTAAGTTGTAAAATAAAATAGAAACACAGAGTCATTATAAACTGTAAATCTCGCTTATCATTTTGGATAAGCGAGATCGTAATAAGCAAAAACCCCGGTGAAAAAAAAAGTGAAAACACAGAGTCATTATAAACTGTAAATCTCAGATATATTGTTGGCCACATGGGATACAATTGCGAAAGCAGCAGAATCCGAAAATATGTGTGCTGCTAAAATGAGTAGATACATAAAAAATAAAAATATAATAAACGATTATTATTATAGTGTTATTTAGCTACTAAAAGCAAACAAATAACTTCCTCAATAAAGAAGTTGGTACTTTATCTTTCAAAACAATCAATTCAATACAAGAGTTAATAATAGTATCCATGATTTTCAAAATATCGCCACTAACAGCCTCTTTATCCGGGTCTTCATCTAAACGATAGGACGCTAATAAAAATAAAATCAATTGAAGTACTGTTCCACAATCAGCGGGGTCAATTTTGGTAAAATAAACCGATTTGAAGAACTTGTAAAGTTCCTGAATAACAAGTATTATTTGTGGAATATCCTTTGTGTTGACCTTTTTATCTTCTAGAATTTGTTTGAATAAATTATCAATGTTCAAAAGACAAGTTTTATCTTTTTGTACTAATACATTGAACATATTAAACAGTTTCTTAGGTACTTTGAAATTCTTCTTGACCAAATATTCCTGTGTAATGATATCTAATAAAAGCATATCTTTTTTTGATACAACAGGTGCCGCAGCTGGTACTACAGGAGCAGGCTCTAAAACGGAAGTAGGATCAGCTACAACGGATGTATCAATAGTAGAAACATCAACAGGGGGTTCAGGACTCGATTCTTCTAAACTCATAATTTATACAATATAGAAATAAAATATTTTACGAATAAAAATGCAAATAAAAATAAGTGACTGCAAAAAGAAAAATATAGAATATCTCGTACAAAATAATAGTAGGTTCGGATAAAATCATTCCTAATAACATCGTTTGTAAGGTAATCATGACAAATATAAACCAATTCATTCGTTGCATGATGGTAAAAATATATATGGATGCAAAAGCGATCGCTCCATAAAAATAATTCTCTTCATAGGATTCATCAAAGATTAATAAGCCATAAATACCATACAATAAAGAGACAATAAAAAGCGAGCACCATTCATACCTAATCCATTCATAACATAAAGTACACAGACCCATGGCTGTCATACAGATGAAAATAATGGCACTATCTTTCAAAATACTGCTAACTGTCAAATTGGTTTCTTGTTGTTTTAGTACAATATATACTGGGCATGCGTAACAGGTACATATGGAAAGTAACCAAATGCTAGCCCAACTGAAAGAGTACATTATTATTACGTTATAGAAAAACAAAGTATATATAACGTAATATATAATATTAGAAGTCTGGGTTGCCAGTAAAAATTTGCGTTGAATCAGCGTTTAAAATGTTAGTATTGGTGACTACAGAAAATAATTCGTCTATGTAAGTGCTATTCAAAATAAAAGCATATCCACCTAAAATAGCGGACCCAAATACAATGACAACATCTCGTATGACTAATTTCATGGGTTTCATTTCTTCGTCAATATATTTCATTTCAACAAATTTAAACAATCCAAACAGAATGGTTACTAAAGTAGCAAATAGAATGACTTTTTCCATTATATATAATTTTGTGCAAAAAGATTTACTTTTTTAACGAATTATAATTCTTCTACACCATCTAATGACAATTCATCCGATTTATCCAATTCAAATATATCCGTTAACTTTACATCATCATCCATATGTATTTTGATTCGTTGATTACTATCATCATCATCATCATCGTCTTCTAATTGACGTTGCAAATTTCGGGTAGCACTAATTTCTTCTAAACGATCTATTGTTTTGGGGGCTTCAATGGATGTGCCATCGGAAACACTATCAACATCACTAAAACTTAATTTGGTGACAACTTTTTCGTCATCGATATTTTTCACGGATAATACTGGAGGTATATCGACGGCTTCTTCAGATGGTTTATTGTCAACTGGAGTTTGATTAACCACCAATTCTTCTGGTTTCTTGGTTACTTCTTCTTTTTCAAGAATCGGCTCGATAATTTCTTCTTGTTCTTCTTCTACGTTTTCATCTAAATAAGCACGAATAATAGCTTCTGTTGGAATAGACTCTCGAATCGTAGTCAAGATACATTCTTGAATCATGATTTCCATTTCACGATTATTTTTCTGAATTTGAAGATCAGTTATATTGCGTTCAAATAAATACACATTACAGTACATTTTACGAGCGACATGAATATAAACACGATGAATAAAATGATCCAATTTCGGAATAGAAATATCGATTTTCTTTTGTTTATTACCCACTCGTATACACGTAAGCACTTTGAGTTGAATAATATGCACACACGTGATCAGATCTTCCAAATAAGTACATCCGCTGCGTTCAATGATACGTTTTTTTTCCTCCTCCAGGATAACAGAATTCCATTTTGGAACACGTGCTAATAAATTTTGAAACGTCATTAAATATTTTGATAATTCGTTGGTTTCCGCGCACATTTTCCAAGACTCATTAAAAATCGATTTAATTCCTTCTATAACTAAAGGTGTAAAAATAGTAACCAATCTTCCGCACCATTCGTTTCTAGATTCATGTAAATTGGATATCACAAAATCATCCATAATAATAAGTCTTTAAGTATAAAGTCTTTAAGTGATTATTTACATGAAAGATAAAGTTTTTAAATGAATATCTTTATTGAAAAAATACACATCAAACAAACACATTAATAGTAATTTTTCACATCTGTACTCAAGTCGAACTTTGGAGTAGTACATACTAATAGTAGATTTTTCAAGTTCAGATAAAGTCGAACTATTTTTAATCCAATCTATGAAATCTATACTATGAACACCGTGGTTATATAATTCATCTACTATTTGTAATAATAATACGTGATCCACATGGGTATATTTATTCATGTATTGTGAAATTAAATCATGATTATAAGTTCGAAAATGTTCTGAAAAAGTGTAATTTTGTTGCACTTTTTTTTTATGCAAGTTCTCGTTTTGTACTAACGGGATGTAAATTTCACAAAATCGGGAAATAATAGGGGTTAATAATTTATTTTTATTTTCAATGACAATGAAAAAACGAGTACTGTGACTAAATTGTTCAATACATCTTCGCAGGGCGGATTGAGCATCTACAGTAAGATAATCAGCATTAATAAGCACTACAATTTTAAAAAAGACCCCATTTTGAAAATGTACGTTTGTTTTGGCGAAGAATTTCAATTCTTCACGAATAAATTTAATGCCTTTTCCATGCGCACAATTAACAAACATGACATTATTTTTAATATTGGCTTCATTATAATGGTATATTTTTTTAATAAAATTGAATACGATGGTTTTTTTACCTGAGCCGGAATCTCCGTGAAAAATAATATGCGGTATTCTATTGGTTTTATGAAAACTATTTAATTTGTCTTCTATTTCTTGACTTATTATCGACATGATAGTTGATGCAAAAATGTTTCTATATACTATTTTTCATAAAATTGATTATGATTTTGATTATGATATCAACCATAAAACTACTGTACCATGAGAACTATTACCCATAAATTCGAAAATATATGCGAACCAATCGAATATAAGATTGGTACGAATGCGAGTGAAAACTTCAAAATACTAGATCTTGCAGACATAGATGATATATGGTTTCATGCAGACGAGTCTTCGTCATGTCATGTTATTGCACGAGTACCCAAAGACCTGAACAAAAAACAAATGACGACAATCATAAAAGCAGGTGCACAATTATGTAAACAAAATACCAATAAATTGAAATCCGAAAAAAGAGTGAGCATTCAATATACACCAGTTAAATATGTACACAAAACAAATATAGCTGGAACCGTGACTGTAGAAACGGCGAAAGTATTGATTGTATGAATAGAATCTATATAGAAAGATTTTGTCTGGATAAATATCAATAGAATTTCATCATGAAGCAAGCACTTATGGATAAGTTACCACTAGAAATTATATTATTTCATATTATACCATATACATACAATGTACAAAGTAAGGCATTATTAGAAGATATCAAGAGTTATGTACAAATCAAACACATATTGAATATGTTATATTATAAATATTGGATTTTGTCGGGATCCGAATTAGAACCAGAAGATAAAAATTGGTTATTGAATGATATATATATTTATGTAAACAATGATGTTGCCACGATGTATGGTTTTGTAGATAAATTTTATACAATATACAAACGAAATATTTTATTACACACGAATAATCAAGTAAACAATTACATTTTATCTTTAGAACAAAAAGATGTTACGACACAAATTAACATTTTTTTAGGACTCATGTTGCCAAAAGAAAGGATCGAATTGATTGAAAATAGAATATTATTATGGGATAGAGCAGATATAGGGGGTGTTAATGATTGGATTTAATCAGTTGTAATTGCTTGGTAAATCGGAATCGATCATGATACATACAGCGTCTACTAATATTACAAGATAAACAAGAAATTTCAACATTATTTTTATTGTGACCCATAGTATTGTCGATTCTTTCTAAAGACCATTGTTTTGGATATCGAGACTGTTTGTACCAAACCAACATATGCTCTTGACAGTAATAACAATGTAATTTTGACTCTTTGAGTTTTTCCAGTACAAATGGAAAATCAATGAATTCTTCTTGGTCGAAAATCCGTTTTTGGATATCTTGTGCTTTATATCCTTTGAGTTTATCTTGAATTTGACTGGTCAAGAATGCCTTTTTTTTCTGTATATTCTCATCTGTATGATTATCATCCAAACTGACCAAAACATGATATTGATGGATTGGATCAAAATCACTATCATTCATAAAATTCAACCATGGTTTCGATTGTGTTACTACCCGTTCTTTTTTCATTTTTTCGGTATATACTTTTTTAGGCTCTTTCGGTACAGACGGTTGCAATGTGATAATTTTGATATAATTGGAAGTTTCCATACTACTGTATATTATAATAATACAAAGAAAAAAATCCCGCTAGTAGAAAAATTATCATATCCCGTATATTGGATGTTTGTTCTATCATATGCTGTTCATGATAAAACAATACCAGTGAAACATGTTTGTAGAAACAAGGAAAATACAGATAAAAACTACTCTTGTTTGGATCAATACTGTACCAATAGGTTATATATACAATATAATAAATATTCCTATATCCTATCCATGTCTCAATCATCATAAACAAATGAGTAGAATACACTACTATAAATCCATTGATTCTATCCAGGATATTTTCTGGTTCGATGGTTTTCAAGAACAAATTTCGGAATATATTATCATAGACCGAGTTACAAACATACATGAAATTACCTAACCATTTTAAATATTTCGGGTATATACAATAATGTGCTTTTAACGTTACTCGTGGTTCACTATCTGGTACATTTTTTTCGGAAATATAATGAACTTCGCGATTAAAATCAAATGCCAATGCATCGCCTTTGTTGACTTTATAGCATGTATTCAGTACTGGAAAATGAGTGGTGATTTTTTCGTTTTCATTGATTCCAATCAAACATCTGTACACAGATACAAATGGAACCCACATAAAAGGACCGTCTATATGAGAAATGAAAAATACTCGATCGGATTGTATAGATTCGTCCTTGCGTTCTTGACCAGTGACATAAATCTCATTCATTTCGTAAATGGGTTCGATGGTATAATAAAAAGGATCAAATACTTCCGAAAACATAGAATATATATTCGAACTATTGGATATTTTTTCAAACATAGACTGGATGTTATCTGGTAGTTTATCATACCACCAGTGATGAGAAATAGTAGTTTTCGTGATTTTGGAAAGCGCCCATTGTTTAATGGTATCGTAATACAACTCCATATCATCTTCTTTTTTGTTTTTCAGTATATTACCATGAATGACACGTGAGTAAGACAAAGATCCTGGGAAAAAAGAACACTTATTCCGAGTATCAATCATAAACATTCCTATCAGATGAAATGTACTAATAAGCCAGGAAATATACTCAAACATACTTATACTATAACAATACAAATAGTTTTATGTTTATTCAAAACTAAATAAAAGGATTTATTCATATTAGTATATAATGAACATCACCGAAAGTACTAATATTGATATCGATTCTATTCTAGAAAACGAGAATATACATCATAAATCGGAATCTTGGAATAAACTACATAAAACAACTAAATTACAAGTCCTACATTCATTTGCGGAGAAATATGGGATCCATCACAGTTTGTCTACCAAAGAAATACGATCCTTGAAACAGTTTTTAAAAGAGTCTTTGGAAAAGAAGAAACTTCAAAAAGCGAAAGATATTGTGTACAACAAAGTCAAACAAGAAATCACTGAAATTCCTGGATTAGCCTTTAATAAACACACCAATTTATTTACATTACGTATCGATACTAAGCGTGTTTCTACTTTAAGTTCTTTAACTCCAAAACGCACTACACTAAAAAACCAAAAAACTGATGAAAATATTTCTGAAGATGTATAAATAATATAAATACTTATTTATACTATTTATTAAGATGATACAATTAACAGACGATGAGTACGACGATATATATGAAGAAATGACAGAAATAGTATACGAAACCATCGAAGAAAAGATGTTGTACTATTTCAAATATAATTTTAAAGATGAAATTGTACAAGAGTGCACGGACTATTTTGTCAAACAAGGTATAGAACAAGAATGGTGTGATGAAGATGATACTGTATATATTGAAACCATCATTCAGAAGATATTGGATAATTTTCTATATTACGTGATGGAAATACCTCATAGACAATTGAAATATCCTCTGGAAACCCCTCTATCTATCCACAAAGAACTGATCCAAACACAATTGTCAAAAATAAATGCATATCCTATTCAAAAACAAAGAAGTGTAGAATGGTACGAAATACGAAGTAAATTGTTTAGTGCAAGTAATATATGGAAGTTATTGAATACTGAATCGCAATATAACAGTTTGTTATACGAAAAATGCAAATCATTTGATACACAAAAATATGAATCGTACTCAAATATATCGAATTATAATACATCTCTAAATTGGGGTGTGAAATACGAACCAGTGACCATGATGGTATATGAACACATGTTTCAAACTTTCGTGTCTACGAATTATGGCTGTATTCCACATGAACGATACCCCATCGGTGCTTCTCCGGATGGGATAGTAAATGATATACAGTCGGAGAAATACGGAAGAATGGTAGAAGTCAAAAATATATTTAACCGGGATATAACAGGTATACCATCTAATGAATATTGGATACAAGTTCAAATTCAATTAGAAACAACCGGGCTACAATACTGCGATTTTGTAGAAACTCGTTTTAAGGAATTTCCAGACTATGATGCATTTCAAGCGAGCGATGTTTCATACAAAGGGGTAATCTTGTATTTTATACCTGTAATATCATCTTTTGATGCACCTGTTATAGATAATAAGTTTATATATATGCCATTGAATATTGTGAAAACAGAGGAAATAGAAACATGGAAACAAACGCAAATATCCCTACATAATACATATGCACTGTCAGAAACTATTTATTGGTACCTGGACGAAATTTCTTGTGTACTAATCGAACGGAATCCAGTGTGGTTTAAACAATTTATACCTATTATTACAACCGCGTGGCAAACCGTAGAAAAAGAAAAAGTAGACGGATTTGAGCATAGATGTCCTCAAAAACGCAAACCCAAACAGGATGACAATCCAGATAACAAAGACATCAAATTAGTCGGAAACTCCATATGTTTGATCAAATTAGATGAATTTGGCAATGTTATGAGTTGATCACTCGTTCTTCATACAGAACATGTCCAATCACAATAGATAACACAGCCATCCAATTTTCATTCGAAAGAGAATTTACTAATAGTAAATTCGACCAAACGGAAGTTACATAAACCAATACGGAAGTAATATATGTATAATTTTTTACATACGTCCAAGAATTACAGTAATGATGAGGAACATGAACGAATAACATGTAGGCGAAAAATACCCACAAAGATTGTTTTGAAAATAATAGTAATAACAGAACCGATAAACCATATGATAATGATTTATGTGGAACTATAACGTCAAAATCATGTTTGAAATGACAAACCGAAAATATGAAAAACACATTGTACCATATATGCTCTTGGTGTATCCAATAACATATTTCACCTCCTAATAATGCAGTCCCGTAGTATTTTACTAAATTACGTACATTACGTGTGTGGATAGCATGAACAATATCGGTAACCCCATGTGGAACTATTATAATATTCATGGCTAAATGATAGAACGGATTACTGACTATTTTATGAACGAGCAGATTGTGGATCATGGTTACATATACTAAACGAATTCTATTTATATCAACATAAAAAACATGTAAAGTTGGATCCTCTATTTCTACGTTTCAAACGTTCAATAGTAGCTGCATCTAATTCGGTTGAAATAAAAGTACCTCCACGAACATTATCGATCCCGTATTTATCCATATATTGTATCGTATACTTATCTAATTCGCTGATATCTTTATCTGGTATGAATTCTATTACTTTGATGGGTTTGTAAATCTTCGTCCATGCAATATTGGAGTTAAAACTAGTATCTAAAGAAAAATGAGGATTATTCGTTTTACCAATGTAGTATTTTCCTTCTTGTAATTTGAGAGTGTAGATGAAAACCATGATGGATTCTACTATAGTATTATATTATATTGATTCATACGAAATCATAATAGGTTTGAAGGATACCCCCAAAAATATTATGTACACACAACATGCTAAATGGTCACAATCCATTACCCAGTATACAATTCTAATACCTGCGGATACTTTTCATGAATCATATCCAATAACTCATCTCTACGAATAATACGATCTTGTACGAGTTTCACAGAACAATCGTGTATAATATCTTTACAATTACTCACTATAAAGTAGGAAATTTTGTACGCGTCATGTATAATTTGTTGCACTTCTTTATCAATACATTCCTTCGAGTTATCACTATTGGACGGATAAATCAGTTTTTCGCCCATACCATAATAAATCACCATTTTTTCTGCTAATTTCAGAGCTTCTTCAAAGTCATTGATAGCACCAGTGGTAACAGACACATTGTAAAATACTTCTTCTGCTATACGCCCGGCTAATAAAATCATCAAATGTTCAAACAACGATTCACGAGTATACAATGCGGTAGTAGAACCTTCAAACATAGTATACCCTGGCGTATTGGGAGAGGATAAATTAATCACAATTTTGGTCATTTTCGAATGTTGCTTGGCTAATAACCCTACCATAGCGTGGCCCATTTCATGTACAGTTATTCTTTCAATCATGTCTTTCGAAAAATGATGTTCAGTTGGCTGCCACCCGACCAGAATGCGATTCATCACAATATCTACGTCTTTTTGGGTGAAGATAGTACGCTTTTCGCGAATGGCCAATAACATAGCTTCGTTTAATACATTTTCTATTTGACTCGCGGACATACCACTAGTTAGGTCTACTAAATCGGAAATATGTACAGTATCATCATGAGGTTTTCCTTGAATATGAATATTCAAAATAGATTCTCTCGTAAACGAATCCGGCAAAGCGATAAATACTCGTTTATCGATACGACCAGGACGAATTAAAGCAGGATCTAATAAATCAGCGCGGTTAGTAGCACCAATGACAAAAATACCATGTGTACTTTTAAACCCATCCATTTCCACCAATAACTGATTCAATGTATTATCACGCTCGGATGAAGACGATTCAGACAGACCAGAACGCTTTCGACCGACCGCATCAATCTCATCAATAAATATAATACAAGGTTTATTGGATTCCGCTAGTGCGAATAGCTCTTTTACTCGAGCTGATCCTACACCGACATACTTTTCTTGAAATTCACTTCCCGAGACAGGAATGAAACTACAATTACATTCACCTGCGAACCCTTTTGCCAGAAGAGTCTTTCCATTTCCAGGAGGTCCTTCTAAAATAAGTCCTTTGGGAATACGTATATTATATTTTTTATATTCATCGTAATGTTGTAACATATCTACACATTGCATGAGTTCTTGTTTAATTGTATCATACCCACCAATGTCGCGGAATCGGACCGAACTTTGTTTCACTACTTGAAAGTTCTCTGATTTATCATGGCTTTGTTTTTCTTTCGGGTTGTGGAATTTATGAAGATAAGCATGTCTACGTTGCCTGGACATTTTATCCCGACTAATCGGATTATCCTCATCTCTATAACCAGGTAGAGTATTATTAAACGGGAAAATGTCATCATCGTAATCAGTATCAAAAGAATCGTTTTTGTTGAAAATTTCAGGATATTGTTGAAATACCCATGCGCGGTAATTTTGGACTTTTAATTTTGTGATATTCTTGGTCACTTTATCTTGCAAATCCATTACATCATCGAATCCCAAAATCGCTTTATTTTGAAATTGTGTATTGTTAGAATTTAATCGTTTCATATACTGTTCAAAATACTGGCTCGAAAATGGGTAATGTTTTTTATAAAATAACGTAGTACGAAATCTTGAACTATGTGGTATGATAAACGCACAACCATGAAAAGATGATACCAGTAATAAAAATCTAGATAAACATGAAATCATAACACTATATACAGTAATAAGAAAATATTATTTATGTAGTTTTATAATATTGTATTATTATTAATGACTTTCCAAACAACTTAAAAATATTTATACTATAAAACAAAGCATGGCTGACAATGATGATATGTACGTTACTAAACGCAATGGAAAACTAGAACCGGTTGCTTTTGACAAGATCTTGCAGCGAATTAAAAAAGTAGGTACCGAAGTCAATATTAAAATTAACTACACGGCGTTATCGATGAAAGTGATTGACCAATTGTACAATAAAATTTCGACTACCCAAATCGACGAACTTACTTCCGAACAATGTGCATCGATGGCATCCACTCATCCTGATTATAATGTCCTTGCTGGGCGCATCACTGTTTCGAATCATCATAAAAACACCGAAGCATCCTTTACCAAAGTGATGACCCAATTGTATCATTTCAAAGATATTCACGGTAATAACCGCCCCTTACTTTCAAAAGAGTTATATCAAAGTATTACTGCTTTAGGAAACAAGAAACTAAATGGGTTGTGTGACTATTCACGTGATTACTTGATCGATTATTTCGGGTTTAAGACACTAGAACGCTCGTATTTGATGAAAATCAATAAAAAAGTAGTTGAGAGACCACAACATATGTGGTTACGTGTAGCGCTAGGTATTCATGGAACGAATTGGGATAAAGTAGTAGAAACGTACGAATATATGTCTCAAAAGTATTTTACTCATGCTACTCCAACCTTGTTTAATGCAGGTACTCCATATCCACAATTGAGTTCTTGTTACTTAATGAGTATGGAGGAGGATAGTATTGATGGTATATTTAATACTTTGAAAGATTGTGCATTGATATCGAAATGGGCTGGAGGAATAGGATTGCATATTCATAATATTCGAGCCACTGGTAGTCAAATAAATGGAACAAACGGCACATCCAATGGAATAGTACCTATGTTAAAAGTATTTAATAATACTGCAAAATATGTAGACCAATGTGTTCATCCTGAGACCATGATTTATACCACCCATGGTCCAAAAGAAATACAAAATTGTACGACAGGAGAAACATCTATTTTCAATCAATTAGGTGAAACGGAAATTATCCAAAACGTATTGGAACATTCCTATGAAGGAGAAATATTATCGATTGAGACAATGCATTCTTTATTTCCGCTACAAATAACTCCCATGCACCCATTATATGTCTTACAAGGACAACCAAAAGGATTGAATTTCAAAGTGATCAAAAATCGTCTTGATAAAAACATATGTCAATTAGAATGGATAGATGCCCGTGAATTAACAACGGATGATATGGTAGTATACCCCATTCCGACGCACGCTATCGATAATCATTTAATCACCAACGATGACTGTTATATGTATGGTATTATTTTAGGAGATGGGTGTATGAATAACAATAATGATACTGGATATGTATCCGTTCATACGATGAATAAATTACATATTCGTGAATTTATAGAGAAATATTTTCAAAACAAATTAGTAGATTATAAAGTGTCAGTTCACGAAAATACTACACGCATTCGATGGAATCGTACGATACATTTACCGTTCCGGTACAATGATTTTTATGATGAAAATAAAACAAAACGAGTTCATCATCGTTTTTTGAATTTACCTGTTGAGAAAGCCAAATATATTGTAAAAGGATTACTTGATACAGATGGATGTAATCATGAAGAATTAGTGTTTGATAGTACTTCTTTGAATTTAATCCAGTCTTTGAAATTTATCTGTTTGAAAATGGGAATATTAACGAGTGGATATACTTGTGATAGAATTGGTCAAAGTCATGTAAGTGATCATGGTATAATAGAAAATAAAGAATTGAATTATTGCTTAAGAATTCCAAAAACAAATGAAATATGTGAATTAATGAATATGGAATATAATGAAAAGCAGTTTTTCAAATTTTTCCGATATCATAATTATTTATTATCCAGAATTCAAAACATCACCACCAAACAATACAGCGGCGTTCTCTATGATCTACAAATGCAAACACAACACGATTATCTTTTGGAAACAGGACTTGTTCATAACGGTGGAGGTAAACGCAATGGTTCTTTCGCAATATACTTAGAACCATGGCATGCCGATATTGAAATGTTTTTACAGATGAGGAAAAACCACGGAGACGAAGAGTTAAAAGCCCGTGATTTATTTTATGCTTTATGGGTACCCGATTTGTTCATGGAACGCGTAAAGACAAATCAACATTGGACTCTGATGTGTCCATACGAATGTCCAGGTCTATCTGATGTATACGGCGAAGAATTTAAGACATTATACGAGAAATACGAAAATGAACAGAAAGGACGTAAATCCATACCTGCTAGAGACTTGTGGTTGCAAATACTGGATGCACAAATGGAAACTGGAACACCGTATTTATTGTACAAAGATGCTTGCAATCAAAAATCGAATCAAAAAAACCTGGGCACTATAAAATCATCTAATTTATGTGTAGCACCTGAAACTATAATTCTTACGGAAGACGGACAATATCCTATTTACAGCTTATGGGCTGGTAATTACCCAGAATCAGAAGCCGCGAAACATAAAACCACGAAAATTTGGAATGGAGAAACATTCCGTGAAGTAGAAATCGTGAAAACCGGTATTGATCAAGATCTTATGGAAGTGTTTACCAACGACGGTATGAGTTTAGTTTGTACGCCATATCATAAATTCTACGTCCAAGAAAATAATACCATCGTCACAAAAGAAGCAAAAGATTTATTAGCGAATGATATTTTGGAAACATGCCATTCTTGGCCGATCCTAGATGGTGTTGAATCCATGGACCGAGATACTGCGATCGAACTCGGTATCGATACCGGTATTAAAAGTATACGTTTAGAAGATATTGTATCCACGAATTTGTTTGTTCCTTTGTATTATAAACTACAGAGCAAATTAGACTGGTTAGCTGGTTTCTTAGAACCATATGTATGTGATTTAAATACAACACTAGAAAAGTTTCTTTATATTCAGTGTAAATCGTTGGTATTTTTACAAAATTTAAAATTATTGTTGCAAACATGCGGTATCAATACTATCATTAAAAAGAATGACATTTTATACAATCTAATACTCTCTGTTGTACAATTAAAGAAATTGATTCAAATCGGTCTGGTATTATCGCAACCTTACGTAGTAGATACCACGATAAGTGAGGCTGATATCGCGAGTCATTATATGAATCCAGAAATTCGTGTAAAATATGCGCAAAAATTATCCAGAAAAGATGATACGTATTGTTTTACGGAACCTGATAAACACGCTGGTATATTCAATGGTATACGAACTTCACAATGTACAGAAATCATAGAATACTCCGATAATAAAGAAACCGCAGTATGTAATTTGGCCAGCATAGCCTTACCTGCTTTTATAGAAGAAACGGACAACGGTCCTGTGTTTAATTACACGAAATTACACGAAGTCACAAAAGTCGTTACCAGCAACTTGAATAGAATTATTGATGTGAATTACTATCCTACAGAGAAGACGCGAATAAGTAATATGAGACATCGTCCGATCGGAATTGGGGTGCAAGGATTAGCGGATGTATTTTTACGTCTAGGATTAACTTTTTCGTGTACAGAGTCCAGACAAATCAACAAGGATATTTTCGAAACCATCTATCATGCTTCTTTGGAAAAATCCTGCGAATTAGCATGTGAAGAAGGGTCGTATGAAACATTTGAGGGTTCTCCTGCCAGTAAGGGAATATTACAATTCGATATGTGGAATGTAGATCCAGGTAACACACGATACGATTGGAATGACTTGAAACAAAACATCCAAACAAAAGGTCTTCGCAACTCGTTATTGGTAGCGCCTATGCCCACCGCCTCTACTTCACAAATTTTAGGATATAACGAATGCATTGAACCAATTACGAGTAATATTTACACCCGAAGAACAATTGCTGGTGAATTTATCATGGTGAATAAGTATTTAATGAACGAATTATTATCGTTGGATATGTGGAATGAATCCTTGAAGAACCATATGGTGGCGAATAATGGCAGTATACAAAGCTTAGAAACAATTCCAGTCGAAATCCGCAACAAATATAAAACAGTATGGGAAATACCCATGCGCGATTTGATTGATATGTCTGCGGACAGAGGAGCCTATATATGTCAAAGCCAGAGCTTGAATTTATGGTTGGAAGATCCGGACTATAAGACGATGACATCTATGCATTTTTATAGTTGGTCGAAAGGATTAAAAACAGGTATTTATTATTTGAGGAGACGGCCACGACATCAAGCACAACAATTTACGATCGAACCGGAAATGCGAAAACAGAATGCAAATAGTCATACTCCATTAGAAGGAACGTGTGAAATGTGCTCTGCGTAAAAATATTATATAGAGGTATTATATAATATTATGTTCCAAAACCTATTTAGTAAAATCCTGAATTGCAGCAGTTGTAAAAAAAAGACTTATAAAAAATATAAAACCACACCCTATCCTAAAAAACGTAACAAATCGAAAAAATATCGTATGGTGCAACGAGGTGGTGCATGAAAAATGAGTACGGATGACAAACCCGATTTTATTATGAATCATACGAATTAAACACGTTTTTTACAAAAGAATCTAGGATGATGAAATAGATCTGGATCGATGGATCTATTGCTGAATTAGATTCTTGACAACCCAACCATAAAAAAGGGACTTTTTATACGGAATATTATTTTTATCTGTTTTATGCCCTCTTTTCTTGTATGTACACGACCTTACCTATTCCATTTCACCGAATTCGTTCAACTCACTCAATTCATTCAATTCACTCGACTCACTCGACTCACTCGACTCAGCTATTTTACCACCACCCATTTCTTTAGAAATCATCCAATCAAATTGTTCATCTGTCATACTAACATGATATTTGTAATACATTAAACACCTCAACGTTACTAATACATCCATCATGGCATTATGTAAATTATCAGGCACAGATCCAAAGCAGTGTTTATGCAACTCTGCTAAGGTAGGCCATTTATAGTTTTTATTTTTGTCGTCCTCTATTTTAGGATTTTTGTGAATCGCTTTCACGATCTGAGTAGTTTCTTTCATAGTACAAATCAGTTGAATATTTACACTTTTCAAATAAGCAGAAACAAACAGCTCTGTACCATGAGGACAAATATCTTCTAGTTCTTTCAAGTGTCGTTTGAATTCAATCTGAATCATATTGGAGTCGAACTCTAAATTATGGGCAACAATAAACTCAGCCAGATGAAAATCATAGTAAAATTCAGTCAATAAACTCTGTATCGGTTTACCGCTATCACAAAGTTCTCTTGTACATCCGTTGATTTTCACCACTTCTTCTGGAATCACTATGTTTTCATCTACTCGCACATAACTACTGACTCTCTTCACAATTCTTCTGCGCTCAGTATCATATAAAATATAACTGAATTGCAGAATATGTGGCTGTTCATCTAATGACTTTCGCCAGTGGTAGAATCCGGAAGTTTCTGTGTCGAAAATAAGAATAATGTTCTTCATATCAATCACTTGTTGTTACAACTATTATATTATATACAGTTCTACATGTGAAAAAAAGATCAATTTTTTACATGATGCAAAAAATTGATAGAAAAAACAAAATCATGCATATACACAGATGAAAAGAGATTCTAGAATGAGCGTGAAAAAAATAACAGAACCTATTCAGCCTGAATTTATTCCAGATTATTACGTGTATACTGACGGTGCATGTTCCAATAATGGAGGAAAACATGCGCGAGCCGGTATAGGTATATTTTTTGGAATCGATGACATTGGTTCCCTCTTTTTTAACGGCGAGTTCCACGACGGCGATTGGATTTTCTACGGTTCTTTTTGGATGTGCGACGACGATGGGACTTACGTTTTCCTCCTAGTGGATTTTCATTTTTTTTCGAATATTCTAAATATTTTTCATTTTCATTTTCTTTTAAATATTCTATGTATTTATCATGAATTACCTTTATAATTTCTGAAATATTATTTTCAAAATTATCAAGTTTTTTTTTATGTTCTTGAATATTTATATGCAAATTATTATAGGTATTAGTTTTTATATTTACTTCATTTTCCTTTATATATAAATCAAACAGATCATAAAAATATCTATCACAATATAAGTTTCGAATAAATTCATCGTTCATTAAATTATTAAATTCGGGAGGTCTATCAGATGTGTCGCTAGAATTAGAATTATTTACTACATTACGAATGAAATTGTTAGTTATATCTATCATATCACGTTGTGTGCGTTGTAATTTATTCTTTATATATGTAGCAATTTGTTCCACCATTAGATGCAATATATTTTTTTGTTCAAAGCCTTCGATTGAATTATTATATAAACTAATTATAAATTTAATAGAATTTTCCATTTTTGTATCCCATATGAAAATATCCATATTTTTATCTTTAATTCTAGTCTTAATATCTTCTATTACTGATTGTTCTAATAAATATGTTAATATTTTTTCTTTACGTTCTTGTGCACGTTTTTCTTCTTCTAGTGCACGTTTTTCTTCTTCTTCTTCTTTTTTTTTTAAATTATTAAATTTTGGTAAATGTAATTTTCCAAAAAAAGTCATATAACATATATATATATTCTTTATATGATTGACGATAATTAATTATCCCTTAATAATACCACATAAATATACTATTTGCTATAAGATACAGTAGATGATATCATGATTACATCGGGCGAGCGAAGCGAGCCCCTATATTGGCTATAAACATAAATAAATAAATAAATAATAAAATGAATAAATAATAAAATAATAAAATGAATAAAATAAATGAATAATCGAACTATTACTAAAAGTGATTCAATACTACATAGTACACAGTACACTATATACAGTACATAATACACAGTTCGTTATTCCAAACGAAAAAAGATCTTATAATTTTCCTAAATGATGTAGGAAAATTATGAACAATGGTTTCAATGGCGATCCGTTTTTCTACGGTTCTTCCTGCGTGTACCTCCTCTCATTCCTTCTTTGGATAATTTCTTTCTTATTGTTGAAGCACTACGATTAGTCGAAAAGTATTTTTCCAAAATATTATCATTATACATCTTTATTGCGTTGTCTTGTGATTTTATTAGGGCGGATTTCTCTGTACTGGAAAGTGAGTTTCCGTTAGTGTTAGTTGTTGGATAAACCTCAAACGATACATTTTTTCTTGTTAAAGGTTCTGTTAATAGTTTTCCTATTGTGTCTGTTAGCGAAGAATGGCTCCCAAATAATTTTTTCATGTAATAGCGAATGCCTATTTTTGGTTTCTTCACGGATATTAAGTTATCTTCGCTCTCATCTTCATACATATAGCCCATATTGATAATTATTTTGTTTTTGTTCGGAGAACGATTCGTTTCTACACTTGCGGCTATTTCGATATGAATGGTATATTCCGATTCATTCGGATCAAATTTCGTATGAACCGTATGTTCCATCGGTTGCGTATGAAAATAAAAACGATAGTAATAATTATTATTATGATAATCCACCTCTCTAAACACATACCACCCTTCCATATTTGTTTTGAAACCCATTTTTATTATACTTTATACAGAGATATTTTAGAGGGAACCTACGGTTCCCCCTTACCCCCTCCCTTTGTAGGGTTGGAGATGGACAGTGCTGAATGTCGTGATGCGATCCTCTTTGTTCATTCATTTTGATATAATAGTCTCCTTATATATATACCATTTCAAAAGCAACCATGAATACTTTTTCTACCATGAGTTCTTTTGGTAAAAATTCTAATCCATCCATTATTTCCTATTCCAAACGGACCAACAATACAGCGGAATTGAGTGCTATCATTGAAACCTATGACTGGATAGAAAACGATATTGTGAATGGGAAAAAAGTATCCATTATGACTGATTCCGAATACTCGATCAAATGCGTTTCATCGTATGGTGAAAAATGTTCCAAACAAGGATGGCAAAAAGATATTCCCAATAAAGAATTAGTAAAAAAAGCATACGAATTGTACCAAGATAAACCTACTATTCGATTTATACATATCCGAGCCCATACCAGTAAAACAGATATTCATTCCATTGGAAACGAGAATGCAGATAAACTCGCCAATCAAGCAATCGGTGCAGTAAGTTGTCCTTATCATAGACAACGCACAAAACAATATTTCCTTGTTCCTTTTGTAAACAAAGATGCGATGAAAAATCTAGGTGGGATGTGGGATAGAACGAAAAAGAAATGGTTTGTATACGACGACCATAAGAACTTAGACCAAATTATGACTATGTTTGAAAAATATCCATAAAACATCTACATAACAGTAATATCCATCACTTGATGGCACAAAATAGCCTCACATGGGATATGTAAACATATCGGATTTTTATCTTTTCGGCTAATCCAGAATCTATATTCTTTTTTTACAATAGCCATCGTCAAACAGAATTCCACTCCACATTCAAAAAAATGAAATATTCTCGAATGAAACTTAGGCAAATAGGTATTTGAATCTAATAACACCAACATATGACAATAATGCTTCGGTAATGTTCCATCCACACTAAAATGTACTAAGCCAATATATCCGTGTTTTGTATACACAAAATTAGAAGATCCTCTTATATCATAATACTGAAAAATAGGATTGCGTATTTTACATTGATGCGTAATGATCAGTTTATGTGACGGTTTGGACGGTTCTACAAATTCCACGCATTCTCCTATCTGAAACGTTTCTCTCCATTTATAGATAAAAAACAATCGACTAGGCTCTTTCACAGATTGAAACGGCACCCAATTTTTCTCTCTGCCTCGATAATCAGCAGGAGCTTGTACTCGAATACAATTCGATAAAGCGAACTTACTCGTATCATAATCGCCAAATAACATACAATTTTGTCCGGTTTCACTGTAATTCACGGTAGTCGCAATAAAATGCAGATTATTTGTTACAGGATTGGTAAACAAGCGTATATCTTCGATTCCGTGAAACATTTGGTGGTCATTGACTTTTTGAATACCCATATCATCCTCGTTTTCTTTCATCACATGATATCCTTTTGATGCAATGACTTGGTATTCTTCGTCTAAAAAGCAGCACATATTTTGAGTATACACGTTTCTATTGGGATCATGGATAGTACAATGACCGCTTGGTAGATATTCATAATTTACATAACGTGTATTTAGAACTCTTATTTTGGTTTTACTATTATTTTCTATATCGGTAAAATATTCACACAAAGAGGCCGATGAAGGAGTAAATACATCAAGACTAGGATAATCATATATACTCGTATTGGTCGCAAACAGAGATAACGTATCGGAATATACATACGGCGGTATTCGGATGATACTATCATTGTGATCCGCTTTGTACCAGATTGGTTTCCAATACTGGTTATTCTCTAACCATGCAAGGAAATTAATATCCCATACCATCGTGTCATAGGTTTTCAGAAAATGCGGAAAATGTTTATCATATAACGACCACAAATGATAAATGGCTTCTATTCGTAGGATCATGAAACAACCGCAAAATCGCCAATGAATACTGTCTACGTAATCTTTGCTCACATTTTCACCCCAACAACCAGGAATATATACCTGATTTTCAATACTGACTTTGGTGGAAGGAGCGTGTTCGGTTGCCGGCACAATGGTACTGTATCTATAAGTATTCGATATCATTTTCAAGAATTGCAGACTGACTGTAGTGTCTTTGAACATATTGACAAGATCGTAATCGACCCATGCGAAATAGTTGCTACGAAACGGATTTATATCGGCTACTTGCTTCAAAAACTCGACTTTGCAATGAGAATAACACAAGAAGTCAAATGTATCTTTGGGAAGGAACCGTGAATGAGGTAATTTCTTAGGCTGAAGCGCCGATGCAGTTATATACATATACGACGATTCAAAAAACGATGTTTTCAGTACAATGAGTTTTATGTACGTTTCGAACTGAGGACATTGAGACACAATATACTGGTGCAGAATTTCTAAACATTCAGGAGTAACAAAAATACATAATGGCACACCCAGAGTGAGTAACGGTTTCATTCTAGCTAGTCTCAAACTGTGAGTCGCATTTTCGAAAGGCGTTCTATAGCAGTTGATATAAGAGGATACTAAGGTGGTCATGATGTTATAAGAAAATACATAAAACGTATTTATGTATTTTGTCTCAAACAGTTATTTTTTCTTCGTGACTTTTTTCGTTACATTGAATTTGGTTTTCTTTTTCAACGCTTTGACGGTAATAAACCCATCGTCTTCTTCACTATCGCTTTTGGAGTGAGCGGATTTGCGTTTGCGACTGTTCTTGGATCCTCGACTTGAAGATAAACTATCGACCCCTTTTTTCTTCAATATTTGTTTCATTTTCTCTACTTTGCCTTGATGATTTTTTAAATTACCGTCACATAAATAACAACTTTCTCGATAGTACTTTTTCAGCCATTGAGAACGCTTTTTCATGGCTAGTTTCGTTAAGTCGAGTAATTTGTCTTGCTCCGGATTTTTGATCGTCATTTGATCGATATCTTTTTCGAGTTTTTTGTATGTCAGATAATCCGCGCGCATTTGTTTCATGTGGGTATCACTGGTCTTGATATATTCTTTGAAATGGCAATCTTTTCCATCTGATTTTGTGTTACAACAAGGTGCAATGTATACATTATTTCCTACATAACAACTCGTTTTTTCTTTGTTTGGACTACTACTAGTATATTTTCGAGTTTTGGAGGAACTCATAATACTATAGTATCGATGTATATATTTTTTTTTAGGAACCGTAGAAAATCTATCCAAAATATGTTTTTAGCATAAACTCACATAAATATACCATACCTTGTAATCCTATTAGAAGATGTCTACTACGTTTGTTTCTATCATTTTTGATTCGAATCTCGTGAAAAACGAACACCTTTTATCACAATGGATAGCAACAAAAGTGTATCTAAAATTGTACATACAAGAAAAAGCAGTACTCCACCATCTTCAATCGTATTTGAATGGAAAAAACATAACCAATATACAGATGGAATCTTTGAACCTGAACATGGATTGGGCATCTGGGGTGGAATTCGACAAATGCATACTTCCTACTAAACGTAACCTTGAAAAAGATACCTTTGAAAATATACGGAATACGTTATTGAAAATCCCTTGTTTATCGGATTGCGTTGTGGCGAATCCTTTCAGTACAGACTATTTTGCGTATATGGATTTCCATGCTTTTGAATTGTTTCGCGATCGACGTACAATATCATACATACAAGAACAGTATGGTAATACCGTTTCAAAAGGACGTAAACATATTTTTCTTCAAAACCGCCATGAGTTATATATACCTGGTTGCTGGGGAAATCTAACAAAAGAGATGGTTCGAGGAGGGGAATTCAAACACAATATTCATTGGCGGTTTTGCGGGGCGTTTTTGTTCGGATCGAAAAAGAGTATTTTGTTGTTTGATAAGTATTACAAGATGCATTTCGAGACATTTGTGAAACAACACGATTACTGTCTTTCATGGGAAGTCAATTATTGGGCGTGGCTAGAAGCCATGTTTTCTGAAGAATGGAAACCGAGTTGGTACAGAGGCGACCATAACGATACACTAGTAAGAGTCCCACATGTATTCGGGTTTCATATACTACATCAATCGGTTGATAAGTATGCGCGCTATAAATATATTTACCCGGATCTGTCTCCTTACCGACCAATGTCGGCCAGTATCGTACGGTATCAGAACCAGTATATACTAAATACCCGGTATGTAAACTATTGGATATACGACAACGGATCTTACTGGTACCCGGAAGACGAACATAAAATCCGCACGAAAAATGTGTGCTCATTACTGAATAATGGGTCGGAATACCATGATGCTTTTTATCCGACGTGTTTTTTAGAAGCAACGGAACGATTTAAACCGCCGATAGTGAAACGCGCAGGTGGATTTTCAGAAGGTATCGAAGATATTCGGTTGTATATTTCGAACGAAACCGGAAAACTTATGTTTATTGGATCTACGCTGGGATACAGTACGACGGATAAAATACGGATCATCATCGGCGAATACCATGTAGAAACATGCGAAACCGAAACCGGAACGGGAATCCAAGAAGTATTTATGAACAATGCGAAAATAATCACTTCTCCTTATGATAGCTGGTGTGAGAAAAACTGGTGCCCGATTCCGCTGAACGATGGCTGCGACGGATTTATTTATAAATGGAATCCTCTGGAAATCGGTAAAGTAGTGGATGGACCTTGCGATACATACCGATTCGAAATAGAACACCGAATTCCTACGAATACCGAGATGTTCGGGAACGTGAAAGGATCGAGTCCGTTTAGTATATTGAATGAAACACAGCTGATTGGAATGGTACATTATAGCGAAGAAAAAAGCCCGAGACAGTATTACAATAGAATAGTGGTACTGGATAACGAAAAGTATCATGTGGTGAAATGTACTGAGGCGTTTTGTTTTGAACAAATCGGGATTGAATTTTGTATGGCGATGGAAATGTTACGGGAAAAATATGTATTTTGGATATCTCAGAAAGACCGCGATCCGCTGATGATAGAAGTAGAAACTGAGTTTTTTGGAGATAAGTGGATTGAGTTTTAAGGATGACGCTTTCTTGTTTTTGTGTGTGATGGTTTGGATTTGCGAGTATGGCGGTTGTTTAGGTTGGATGGAATGTATTTTTTGGAAAGATTCTTTCGTTTTTTGCGGGAACCGCCACGATTATATAAAGATTTTCTTTCTATTTTTAATTTTGCTATTTTTCTATTTAATTCTGCTATTTTACTATTAAACGTCATTTGATTTTCTACTCGTTCACTGCTTGATAGATCTTTGAATTTATTATTCATGTCCTTTATTTCAATTTCCAGATTTTTAATTTGTGTTGCCTTATCAACTTTACTATTAATAACACTAATTTTTTCTTTTACAAAAGATCCATTTTTGTTATTATATTTCTCCTGATTCTGGTCTTTAGATACAGGATTAAGTTGGTTTTCATTATTAACTTTTTGATTATTAATTTCATTTGTCACAATACGTTCAATCTGGGGTCTAGGTTTTTCTATAATATCAAATAGAAATTTTAAATTTGGATAATTCGATTTTAAGTCTTTAAAAGTATTTTTATTGTTTACATTTTTTAATTTGTTAATTACATTATTAACAATATTCATATTTTTATTAAATAATTTTTTTTTTTCTCCTTCATCTTCTATTTTACTTATTTCTTTATATTTTTCATTTAATAAATTTAACAAATCTTCAATATTATCACCATTATCATTTATTTTTGCAACTGCTTTTAGAATGGTATCTTGATCTTTTGTCTCTTCATCGATGTATAATATTATTTTATCTGCCTCTTCATTAATTTTTTTAATTTTTTCTTGAATAGCGTTTACTTCAGTTATTATTGTTTTAATAGGTTCATAATTCTCGATATCTCGATTTTCACTTAACTTGTTTTTATAAATCGTTAAAAAACCTTCAATTTTTTGTGATGCAATAGCAGCAATTTCTTTAGCTTTTTTCGCCTGTTTGCTCGCTTTATTTATATCATATATATACCCAATTGAAAAAGTATCATTTTGATCTTGCATAATTGTCAATAATTTATTTGGGTCTTCATTTTGAATCTGTTCGTTCGCTAGTCTAATCTGTTGTGTCGCTATCTGAATTTGTTCTTCTGCTGGTTGAAACTGTTTTTCCGCTTCTTGTTTTGCTTTATTTGCTTCAACTAATATTGCATTTACATCAGCTGAAAACTTGTCTTGTCTATATTTTTCATCTTTCTCGTCAATATTAGTTTGTAACTTGCCTATTTTGGATTCATATTGTAACTTGTTTTCCTCTATATTTTTTTTTAAGGCTGCAATTTCTTCTTTTGATTTTTGCTTCTGATTTTGTTGTATAACTTTGTTACCTATATCTCTTAAATATGTTTTACAACTTACATAATCAGTAGAATCAAATTTATCTTTGATTTTTGTATCATCTGATTTATCATAAATTACTGTATTACTAAATTTTTTAGGATCGTCTACAAAACCCACAAGTACTTCTTTATTAAAATTTATTTCTCTTTTCCCATCAGCATTTGAATTTGTTAAGGTAGCAATTATTGCGATATGTTTCTCTTCATTTTGCAATGTTGTAATTTTATCATTAATAAGTTTTTCGATATTTGTCGGATCAAAATTATCAAAGAGAAACGAAAATGTTTTACATTCAGGTATAAATGCTATTAAATATTGTTGATTTGAACTTTTCACAATAATAAGTTCATAATTATTAATTTTTACAAATTTTTTTTTGTTTGTTATTGCAATATCAGTAATTGTGTTATAAAATTTGTTTTTATTTTGATCGAAAGCTTCATCATTATTTTTAAAAAAATTATTATTTATATTATATTCTACAACATCAATATTCAATTCATTTATTTTAATATATTCTTGTATTGCATTTAATATGATCAATTTATTATCATCATTATTATTAATATTTTGAATACTTATTTTTATTTTAAAATCACCTATTAATGTTTTACATTCAGCTGGTTGTTTATATTTTAAACCTGAATTAACTTTCAACAAATCCATTAAATGTATTATATTATATTATTATATTTTATAATGATGAATATTATTTCATGTACAATACCTAAATGATTCATTTTTCATGCGTTAAAAAGTAAAAAATATTTTTAAGTAACGAGCTACCGATAATGATCAGATTACGAGCGACCATGGTCATTGGTTAAGTCGGTATCCAACTCTATTGGATTTAATTTATTCTCTTTTTTCCATCATTCCTGTACTTTTATTAAAATTGTAAATTTCATGTGTACTATCAGTAATTTCGTTACCAATAATTGTTTTTTCACTAAAAACAATATCATCATAATCATATTTCTCGTCAGAATTGTTATTATTATTATTATTATTTTCATTAATTGCTTGTTTTTCGTTATTACCTACCTTGTTTAATATATTTTTCATTAAATTATTATTATCTCCTTTTAACTGTACATGAACTTCTTGTTTTTC
>Ga0209550_10000835_pt1 | contig 29521 bp, 34 predicted proteins | sample LauGreSuBDMM15SN_2_FD_187567 | JGI IMG/M metagenome (GOLD analysis project Ga0209550, IMG submission 187567) | Freshwater lake microbial communities from Lake Michigan, USA - Su13.BD.MM15.SN (SPAdes) (version 5) | ecosystem: Environmental > Aquatic > Freshwater > Lake | place: Lake Michigan... | reverse complement strand
GTGACTTGTTGCTCACCTGCTGGACTAACTTGGAAGGTTTTGAAATGGCCGAGTCGTATCGCGTAAAGATTCGTAAAGTGATCGCCGATACGGTAGAGATGAGTATCCTTAGGAATCTTGCGGCGGCGTCCAATGATGTCATCGAGCCGAGTCATATCCGATTCACCTAAGCCCATGGGCAGACAAAGCTGATGCATGCTGCACGCAGAACAACTCGCTTTGAGAGAACTGATGTTGAGGTTAGGACTGGGTGTAATGGCTACAGGCTGGCTCATGAAACATTTTGGAATAAATAGTGGGGCAAATTTAACCGATTTGTGTCTCTGCGGCTAGCCTGATTCATGATTGGCAGATTTTGGGGCGCTACTCCACGGTTTCGTAGGGTAATCCCACATAGTTTTCTGCAATCGTAGTTTTTCCAGCCTGTGAGCTAGTGTAGTAGTCCAGCTCCGCCTCTTGAATCCGCTGATTGAAGGGATCTTCGGAGAACTTATGCAAAATAGACGTCATCCACCACGAAAAACGCTCCGCTTTCCAGATTCGGCGCAGGCAAATTTCGGAATACTTTGCAATCAAATCCAGTCGGTTTTGCTGGTAGCGTAGACGCAGGATGTTATAAAGAGTGTAAACATCGCTGGCTGCAAGGTTTAAGCCTTTAGCCCCCGTCGGTGGCACGATGTGAGCGGCATCGCCTACCAAGAACAAGTGCCCGAACTGCATAGGCTCCGCCACAAAGCTGCGAAGTGGCGCAATACTTTTTTCAATTGATGGGCCGGTAATTAAAGAGGCGGCTGCATCCGCGGGCAGACGCGAGCGCAATTCATCCCAAAAGCGCTGGTCAGACCAATCATCAATCTTATCGTCCAGCGAGCATTGAACGTAATAGCGCGACAGCATGGAGGAGCGCATGCTGCATAACGCGAAGCCACGTTCATGATTAGCGTAAATCAGTTCATGCGATATCGGTGGGGTACGCGAAAGTATGCCCAACCATCCAAAGGGATAGACACGTTCGAACAGTCGTATCGATTCGGGCGGTACCGATTTACGCGACACTCCATGAAAGCCATCGCAGCCGGCGATGTAATCACATTCAACGATATGTTTTTGTCCATCACTTGTGAAACTAACACTGGGTTTGTCGCTATAAAAATCATGCAGCGTAACGTCATCCGCCGAATAAAAACTGAGCGAGCCTGATTGCGTTCGTGCATCCATCAAATCTTTAGTCACTTCAGTCTGACCATACACCATCACCGTTTTGCCGCCGGTCAGTGCGTTTACATCGATGCGCTCCAGACGACCAAGAAAGGATAGAGCGAAACCATCATGCACATGACCTTCGCGGTCCATGCGTTCACCTACCTTTGCTTCGCGCAGTAGCGCCTGTGTACCTTGTTCGAGCACGCCAGCGCGTATGCGCGAAAGCACGTAGTCCGGTGACTTGGCTTCGATGACGATGTTAGCTATACCTTGCAATTCAAGCAGTCGTCCCAGTAAAAGGCCGGAGGGTCCTGCACCAATAATGGCAACTTGAGTTTTCATGAGTTTATGTTTGGCAGACGAAGATCGCCGCATTGGGAAAGCGAGAGCTTGATAATCACCTAATCGGGCCTTCACCGGAATAGACTTTCATTACCGAAACTTGTACATTTCGAGGGTTTTATAGACTTTTAGCCTCCCTAGTGACTATCCCGACTATTCCGACCAAGCCCGCCATCAAAGTGCCAGTCTTCCAGCTCTATGGGGAGAAGGGTCAATTACCTGTGCCTGATCGGATTCATTGTGAATCGATTGCATCCCGTAGCCGCTTGCACAATTGGGAGATTAATCCGCATCGGCATCACGGCTTGTTTCAAGTACTTTGGTTAGAGCAGGGCGAGGCTGATTTTCAGCTCGATGGTCAACAAGGTCAGCTCATAGAGGGTTCGGTTTTGCTGGTGCCGCAGCATTGCGTGCACGGATTCAAATTTTCAAAAGATGCGCACGGTCTAGTAGTCACCTTGGCCTATTCGTTAATCGATAGCTTAGATAGCGATTTGGCCCACGAGTTGATGACGCTTGCCGAGCCCGTTCACTGCGTGCTGCACGATCGGGTGAGTGCAGCGGCGATTGAAGTGGGGTTGCGCGCGCTGTATTTTGAATATCAACAGCGAGATCGATATCACCAGGCCGTCATCGAATCGCTCGTTAGTACGACATTGGCCTGGTTGATGCGCGAAAATTTAGCGCAAGCACGTGACAAAGTCGGGGTGACAGTAGTACGTGCGCGCGAACATTTGGCAGGCTTTAGTGCATTGGTCGATAAGAATTTTTCTGCGCATACGACGCTGGATTATTACGCTGCTCAGCTCGGTATTAGTGTGGCTCATCTGAATGCCATTTGTCGTGAACTGAGTGGTCGATCGGCTTTGCAACTAATACACGAGCGATTAATGCTAGAGGCCAGACGCGAACTGATTTATACGTCGATGACGATTAAAGAAATATCCGAATTATTAGGCTTTACTGATCCTGCATATTTCACTCGTTTTTTCAAACGGCAGATGGGAATGTCACCCAAAGATTTTCGATATCAGTCGTCACAATTAGCCAGCGCGAGATAAATTTTTACACGACTTGTTTAGTTTTATCAGTGCCTCGCTGCCCTAAAGCAGGCGAGGCATAGTGTTAGTTGGGTAGAGATTTTCAAGTCAGAAGTACCGATAGCTCTGAGGCTCCGTTGAGCAATACAGGTAAGAATTCGTTTTCCATTTGTTCGCGAGAAACGCGTGCCGACTGCGCGCCGATATTTAGTGCAGCAGCGACCGTGCCGGAGGCACCTCGAACTGGTACTGCAATAGATCGCAAACCAATTTCCAATTCTTCTTCTACGATTGCATAACCTTGTGCTGCTGTTTCGGCCAAAATTTCACGTAGTCTCTGTTCCGATACCACCGTACGATCAGTCAATGGAAGCAGTGGTACTCGCGCAAAATAATTATCAAGCTCTGCTTTGGATAGTGCCGCCAGCATGACGCGACCGAGTGATGTGCAGTAGGCGGGTAGACGACTGCCCGCATTCAATGCAATCGACACGATGCGGGTCGTATGTGAGCGCGATATATACAGTAACTCACCTTGGTCTAGCACCGCCAAAGAACAGGATTCACCCACAGTAGTACTGACGTGGTTTAAACACGGCTGAGCAGAAACCGTGAGCGGAGTTGATGAAAGATAGGAATAACCTAGCGCCAGGATTTTTGGTTTGAGAAAAAAATTATTTGCATCGGATCCGGCGTAACCCAGTTTTTTGAGTGTGTACAAGCAGCGTCTCACGGCGGCGCGAGGTATACCGGTTTTATGGCTAAGTTGTGCAATAGTCATCGCTCGGCGTTGGTCGGAAAACGCTTTGACTACAGCGAGGCCGCGCGCCATGGAGGTCATAAAACTGGGATCGGTGAGTGCATCGATTTCTTGCGCGATGGTGAGTGGTGGTGTGGGTGCTGCTATGGGTATTGCTGTAGGTTCGACTATGGTTGGTGGAGCTATGACTGTCTCTGTAGGTTCGGCTATGGTTGGTGGGGCGTCTGGCTGCTCCGTCAGTGCCTGTTCGGGAGGAAAGGGCTCTGTGTGATTTTCGGTATTGAGGGGAGAAATGTTCTGCATAGTGATGTCGCTATGAAAATGGCCGATGGGGCGAGCGTCCGAGGTGGCTTATTACGCTCGCGATGACGTGCAGCCCAATTACCGTAGCGGAACTCAATGCTTAATTGATAATCGTTGTTGTGAGCATTGCAAACTCGATTCGGTCCCTAGTAAAAACCCATTTTTTCGTTGCGTAAGCCTGACACTGACAGCAGGCTGTCATCTCGGGGTTCGACCACCGAACACTAAATAAACAGGCAGCCTTGCGGTCGATTTATGCCCCCTATACACTGGCGAAATGTTCTTTAATCGAAACATTAGTTCGATAATCGTATTTTCACTCCAGTGGATTTTGCAAACACATGTGCTGAGAGTAGCTAGACAATTTTGCTTTTAGCCTCTCATCTGTAAAGGATTTTTTCGTGGTGAATAAAATTGTTCCCGGGTTGCGGGACGCGTTGGCGGGCATTCATGATGGTGCGACCATCATGATCGGTGGCTTTGGTAATGCGGGCATGCCCCGCGAATTAATCGATGGATTAATTGATCAGGGTGCGACCGATCTAACGATAGTGAATAATAATGCTGGCAATGGCGATACGGGTTTAGCCGCACTACTGGCGGCACGTCGTGTAAAAAAAATCATTTGTTCGTTTCCGCGCCAAGCAGATTCCCACGTGTTTGATGGTCTCTACCGTAGTGGTGAATTGCAGCTGGAATTAACGCCCCAAGGAAATCTGGCAGAGCGCATTCGCGCCGCAGGTGCAGGTGTTGGTGCTTTTTTTTCGCCGACGGGTTATGGCACCTTGCTAGCAGAGGGTAAAGAGACGCGACTGATCAATGGAAAAAATTACGTCTTGGAGTATCCCATCCATGCCGACTTCGCACTCATAAAAGCATTAAAAGCAGATCGTTGGGGCAATCTGGTTTATCGTAAAGCGGCGCGTAATTTCGGACCTATCATGGCAATGGCGGCCAAATGCACGATAGCGCAAGTTGATCAGGTGGTCGAGTTGGGTGAATTAGATCCGGAAGTAATTGTCTCTCCAGGTATTTTTGTTCAACGCATTGTTCAGGTTAACGGAGTGCTCGCATGAAGCGATTTACAAGAGATGAGATCGCCAGTCGTGTGGCGCGTGATATTCCAGAAGGATCCTATGTCAACCTTGGCATTGGTTTGCCAACCTTAGTGGCCAATCATCTTGATCCTGCGCGCGAAGTTTTTCTTCATAGCGAAAATGGTATTTTAGGTATGGGGCCGGCACCTGCTAAAGGCCAAGAAGATGAAGATTTAATTAATGCGGGTAAGCAGCCAGTGACGCTACTTACTGGCGGAGCCTATTTTCATCACGCCGATTCATTTTCTATGATGCGTGGTGGGCATCTCGATATTTGCGTTTTAGGGGCTTTTCAAGTATCAAAGCAAGGTGATCTCGCGAATTGGCATACCGGTGCGCCCGACGCTATCCCTGCTGTTGGAGGAGCGATGGATCTAGCGATAGGAGCCAAACGCGTATTCGTGATGATGGAACATCAAACCAAAAGTGGCGAGAGCAAAATCGTAGAACACTGTACCTATCCCTTAACAGGCATGGCGTGTGTGAGTCGTATTTATACTGATCTGGCAGTGATTGATATCACTGCGGCCGGCCTGGTCGTTCTAGAAATGGCAGAGGGGCTCACCATACCCGAGTTAGAAAAAATAACGGGCGTGCCACTGAGTGCCGCCTAAATTACTTAGTTAATTTGACCATTAATAATTAGAAGAGAATGATGAAACAAGCCTTTATCTGTGATGCTATCCGTACACCGATTGGTCGCTTCGGTGGCGTGTTAAAAGACATGCGTGCTGATGATCTCGGTGCACTCGCACTACGTGCGCTGCAAGAACGTAATCCCACCGTGGATTGGAGTGCAGTCAACGAAGTTATTTTTGGATGTGCAAATCAAGCCGGTGAAGATAATCGTAATGTGGCGCGTATGTCGTTGCTGCTGGCTGGTTTGCCGATAGATGTTCCGGGTGTGACGATTAATCGCTTGTGTGGTTCAGGTATGGATGCGGTGGGTACTGCTTCACGCATGATTAAATCCAGTGAAGCAGGCTTGGTGATTGCCGGTGGTGTTGAATCCATGACCCGTGCACCTTTTGTGATGGGTAAAGCCGATAGCGCTTTTTCGCGTAACGCGCAGATTTTTGACACTACGATTGGATGGCGCTTCGTTAATCCACAGATGAAAGCACTGTACGGTGTTGATTCTATGCCTGAGACTGCAGAAAACGTTGCTACTGATTTTCACATCAGTCGCGCCGATCAAGATGCATTTGCAGTCGCTAGTCAAAACAAAGCCGCCGCAGCCCAAGCCTCCGGTGTGCTCGCTGATGAAATTTTTCCGGTGATTATTCCGCAAAAAAAAGGTGAGCCGATCACCGTGATGAATGATGAGCATCCACGTGTCACCAGTGTAGAAGCGCTGGCTAAATTAAAAGGTGTAGTGAAAGTGGATGGCACGATCACTGCCGGTAATGCCTCAGGTGTAAATGACGGTGCGTGCGCTTTATTGTTAGCCGATGAGGCACATAGTAAAGAGTATGGTTTGACACCGCGCGCTCGTATCATGGGTATGGCCACTGCAGGTGTTGCGCCTCGCGTGATGGGTATTGGTCCGGTACCCGCTGTTAAAAAATTATTGCAACTGACCGGTATGACACTCGATCAAATGGATGTGATTGAGTTAAATGAAGCCTTTGCGGCTCAAGGTCTGGCAGTTTTACGTGAATTAGGTATTGCAGACAACGATGCACGCGTGAATCCGAATGGTGGAGCCATCGCCCTCGGTCATCCGCTGGGTATGAGTGGTGCGCGATTAGTTACCACGGCGATGTACCAGTTGCACAGAACCGGTGGCCGTTATGCGCTGTGTACTATGTGTATCGGTGTGGGGCAGGGCATCGCATTAATGATTGAACGAGTGTGAGCGAATGCTACTGAATGTAGTTGAGTTGAAATCAGCCTGATCAAGAATGCACGCTTAGAGTTTGAGCGTGCATTGTAGGTTTGAGATTTATCGCCTCTGGGCGAAAATAGGCCTAAGGCCATAGAGATAATTCCCGAGACAAGGAACATCATGTTGGATCTTCGTCCCTACCGCATGCCAGCGGCGGGTAGTCAGCCCGACTATCTTTCGCCAGCGTATGGGTCCACCGTTAAACGCTCTCCATCACAAGCCTTAATTCTTTTACCTCAGTCTTTATCGGAGCTGACCGGCCCTGTGTTTGGTCATGAACGTGTCGCGCCCAATGATGCAGACTTGACGCGTCAGCATGCAGGCGAACCTATCGGAGAACGCATTTTGGTGGCAGGTCGCGTGCTTGATGAAGATGGCAAAGCCGTTCCTCATACCTTGATTGAATTGTGGCAGGCGAATGCAGCCGGACGCTACCAGCATAAAAATGATCAGCATCAAGCACCGTTAGATTCTAACTTTACCGGTACCGGTCGAACTATCACCGATGCAGAAGGAAATTATCGTTTCACGACGATACGACCGGGCGCTTATCCTTGGCGTAATCATCCCAATGCTTGGCGACCCGCACATATTCATTTCTCATTATTTGGTCAGGCATTTGCAACACGCTTAGTCACTCAGATGTATTTTCCAGGTGACCCGCTGCTGGAATTTGATCCTATCTATAACAGCGTGCCAGATGAACGTGCGCGCCAACGAATGATTTCGCAATTCGCATTGGATTTGACCGAACCTGATTTTGCCTTAGGCTTTCGCTTCGATATCATTTTGCGCGGCCGGCATGCAACGCCGATGGAGAAATGAGATGAGTACAGGATACACACCATCGCAAACAGTCGGACCGTATTTGCACATAGGCCTAGATTGGTTAAACACGACTGAATTAGTGACATCAGATAGTGCAGGTGAGCGTTGCATCATTCAAGGTCAGTTGCGCGATGCGGATGGCTTACCTATACCGGATGGCATGTTAGAAATTTGGCAGGCTAATTCGCATGGTAAGTACGCTCATCCCTTGGATAATCGCGATTTACCGATAGAAAAAAGTTTTACGGGTTTTGGACGCACACCGACCGATGCTAATGGGCGCTTTCGTTTTTCTACTATTAAGCCAGGCCGTGTGCCTGCAGCTAACGGCACCTTGCAAGCGCCACATATTTTGGTGGCTATTTTTGCGCGTGGCTTAATCAAGCAATTAGTTACGCGCATTTATTTTCCTGGTGATGATCATGCAGCGGATCAGGTCATGCTGCAGGTGCCTGTTGAGCGCCGCGCTACACTGATCGCAAACGTCGTTGAAGGCCAGTCGGGTGTGTTGGAGTGGAATGTCGCCATTGGTGGTGGAGTCCATGAAACCGTTTTTTTTGAACTATGATTTCATTCGAAAGTTGTTCTTTCCATGACAGACCATCGCCTGACCTCTGCCTTATTTTCTTCTGATGGAATGAGGGCTATTTTCTCTTCCAACCATACAGTGCAATGCATGCTCGATGTAGAAGCTGCCTTGGCGCGCGCACTCGCGCAAGAAGGCGTGATTCCTACGCAATCTGTTACGGCGATAGTGAACGCGTGCCGCGCTGATCAGATCGATATTCAATTACTGACGATGGACGCACGCCAGTCAGGCAATTTAGCGATTCCTTTGGTAAAGCAGCTGACTGCTAAAGTCGCTGCGGTTGATGCGCAGGCAGCGCGCCATGTGCACTGGGGTGCAACTAGTCAAGACATCATTGATACCGGTTTGGTTTTGCAGCTGTGCCAGGCCATTGATGTAATGACTAGTGAACTCGCTGAAGTAGCGGATGCCTTGGCAGCGCATGCGCATCACCATCGTGCTACACCCATGATAGGGCGCACTTGGATGCAGCATGCATTACCCATTACGTTTGGATTAAAAGCAGCGGGTTGGTTAGATGCGATTCTGCGTCATCAAGAGCGACTCGTCATCGTGCGAAAAAATATCTCCGTGCTGCAATTCGGTGGCGCTGCAGGTTCGTTAGCGAGTCTCGGAGATAAAGGATTAACCGTCAGTCAGGCGTTAGCGAATGAGCTTCAACTCACATTACCAGCTGTACCTTGGCATACCCATCGTGATCGCATTGCTGAAGTGGGTACCGCGCTGGGATTGTTAACCGGTACCTTAGGAAAAATAGCGCGCGATATTTCTTTGCATGCGCAAACTGAAATTGCTGAATTGTCAGAATCCAGTAGCCAAGGACGAGGCGGTTCTTCCACCATGCCGCATAAACGTAATCCGGTCGGATGTGCTGCGATACTCGCAACTGCTCATCGCGTACCGGCGCTGGTCTCCACTTTATTGACTTGCATGGTGCAAGAGCATGAGCGTGCGCTCGGTGGCTGGCAAGCGGAGTGGGAAACCTTGCCAGAAATTATTGAGCTTAGCTCTGGAGCACTTCAGCAATTGCGCGATGTTATTCAGGGTATGACAGTCAATGCAGAGCGTATGAGCAGCAATATAGCTATGACTCATGGTTTGGTTATGGCCGAGTCCGTGTCGATTGCATTAAGTAATCATCTGGGTCGTGCCGCCGCTCACGAGCTGGTAGAAGTCGCTTGTGCGCAAGCAATCGCTACCGATAAATCATTGTTTGACATCTTGCAGGCTGATAAGCACGTTAGTAGCTTGATTTCTAGAGACGAACTTCAAAAGTTAGTTGATCCTGTCAATTATCTCGGGCAGGCAGAAACGTTTGTCGATCGTGTTCTCACAGAACATCGTCACCGCAAGCACTGATTTCCAGCCCGTATGAATTTCAACTACAGGAGTCTCTATGCCTTTCTATGAAACAGGCACCGGCCGATTGCATTACGAGCTTGAGGGTCCCGAGCAAGCTCCGGTATTAGTGATGTCGAATTCACTAGGTACTAACTTATCAATGTGGCTGCCGCAACTGCCTGAGCTGTCTGAGCATTTCCGCGTTTTGCGTTATGACACGCGTGGACATGGAGGCTCTGATGTATCGCAAGGGCCGTACACCATTGCACAGCTCGGTGGCGATGTGCTGTCGTTGTTGGATGGATTAAAAATAGAGCGCGCACATTTTTGTGGCTTATCCATGGGCGGTATGACAGGTATTTGGTTGGGTGTTTACGCACCATCGCGCATTGATCGTTTAGCACTGTGTAATACCAGTGCTGCCATTGGTGTGCCTGAAATCTGGAATACGCGGATTACCAAAGTCAAACAAGACGGTATGGAGAGCATTATTGATGGCGTGCTTGAGCGCTGGTTCACCGCAGGTTTTCTTGCGCATGCTCCGGCCCAAGTAGATCGCGTCAGAAAAATGCTGCAAGAGACGTCGGTTGAAGGTTATGTAGCGAACTGCGCTGCGGTACGGGATATGGATCAGCGCGCCAATCTAAGTTCTATCACTGCGCCCACCTTAGTTATAGGCGGTAAACATGACAAGTCCACACCGCCAGAACATGGCGAACTCATTTCCCGATCGATTAAAGGCTCACGTTATGTCGAGCTTAACGCAGCGCATTTATCTAACTGGGAAGTCGCGCAAGCCTTTACTCAAACCTTGTTAGATTTTTTACTTAATAAAAATTCTAATCACTAAGTAAGCATACTTGGTTGCAAAAAATAGTAGCAAACTGCCAGAATAGCGGAGCTAGGTTATAGTTTAGCTTTGTTAATTAAGCCGTTAGCTTAGTATCATTCCTAGAAAAATAGCTCGTTTTAATTTTTTGAGTGCGTCCTTAAAAATATAATAAAAAGAAAGGTCATTATGTCATCATCTCAATCGAATGCTAAGCCACAGATCGCCGTGATGGGTGCGGGATCTGTGGGTTGTTTTTTTGGAGCCATGCTAGCGCGAGCAGGTTTTCCTGTAACGCTAATTGGTCGACCCGTTCATGTGGATGCCGTCAATCAGCATGGGTTATTCCTGGAGACTAAAAAGTTTTCTGAGCATGTCCCCATGAAAGCCGTTACCGGTGCATCGGGTGTTAAGGGTGCGCGCCTTGTGCTTTTTTGCGTTAAATCTACAGACAGCGAATCAGCAGCGCGCGAGATCGCGCCTTACTTAGAACCTGATGCTGTAATCGTGACACTGCAAAATGGCGCCGAGAGTCCTGAATTGTTGAGGCAGCTATTACCGCAGCGAGTGATACCAGCGGTGGTGTATGTCGCGACTGAGATGGCCGGATCTGGTCATGTGAAGCATCACGGGCGAGGTGAGTTAGTGATTGGTGATGCGCCTGAGAGTGCCGATGTGAAGCAGTGGTTTCATGAGGCCGAGGTGCCGGTTGAAGTATCCAAGAATGTGATGGGTCCGCTATGGGCTAAGCTGATTATCAACTGTGCCTACAATGCTTTGTCAGCCATTGCGCAAAAAATGTATGGTGAGATGGTGCAGGTCGATGGTATTCCAGCGCTGATGGAAACTGTTGTGACTGAATGTCTCGCCGTCGCAAAAGCAGAGGGTATTCAAGTACCTGGCGATATGTATGCGACTGTTAGAAATCTGGCCAGCACCATGGCGACTCAATATTCATCCACTGCACAAGATTTGGCGCGTGGTAAAAAAACAGAAATTGATTACCTCAATGGTTATGTGTGCCGACTGGGTGTAAAACACGGAGTGCCAACGCCCGTTAACCAAACCTTGCTCACCTTAGTAAAACTGGTGTCAAAGAATTAAAAAAGGAATAGAAATGAATCAACAAGAATTCGAGCAGTTGATGCAAAAAGAGGGTTTTGAGACGGTGGTGGTCGAACGTCCTGCGAATGGCTCATTAGATTTGCATACGCATCCGTTTGCCGCGCGCGCATTAATTTTGGACGGTGAGATTACGATCGTCGCTGAAGGTCGTACACAGCATTGCCGCACGGGAGATACGTTTGCGCTCGATGCCAATATTCCGCATACCGAAGTGTATGGCCCGACCGGTGTCCGTTATGTCGCCGGACGCAAACACGCGGAGTAGTGCGACGACTTATTTCACCACGCTAGGTGTGCAGACGCCGGCATAGGCAAGGTGGGTTTCGCCATTCGCATCATCGAGCGTGTAAATAGTCATCGCCTGCCAGGCGATTCGACCCAGCTTAACGCTGACCTGTGCAACTTTGCGTTTCATGACTGTGACATTCACCGGCGCTTCGCCCTCGTACCATTGATCGCTGATTTTTAATTCAGTCGTCACGTGCCCAGCATACTTAGTGCTGAAGCTGACCTTTTTTGATTCGGTGTCTATCACCAGATCAACCGGATCTTCTTTCAAACTACTCATCTGCTCAGTACGCTTACCCCAGCCGTCATAGTCCACGTGTGTGCCGCTGCAGATGTAGCGTATTTGTTCTGAGTGAGCACCGCCAGCAAAAAACAGAGTGGCTACCACTAATAGAGTAAGAATCTTTTTCATAGCGCAAATGAAGTTTACGTGCGGATTACACCGGTTCCGTTCATTTTATCAATAGGTTTGAAATAGTGGCGAGCGAAGGCGAGAAGTTGCTTATCGGTGGGGTGATCAATCGTCTCTATGCCTAAGATTTTTTTTGCAATCAAAGGATCATGCTGTTGCGCGTGGCGTAATAATTCAAGCTTCGCCGATCCTGGACCAACGACCAATATTTCCGCAGCACTGGCAACGGCTTCGGTCACTTCATGCAGATACGATTGATCAGGCGATGCATGTCCTGAGCCAAGGGTTCCTGCTTTGTGATGCAAGTGGGAGTGTTTGGATTGGGTGTGAATAATCTCGTTTTCGCTCGCCGATTCATTAAATTGAATGACGTGTGCTTCACGATGATCGATCCAGATAACAGCGTGATCTAAAGACATACTGGCTCCTTGTTTGATAGGAGCCAGTATTCATTGTTAACTCAAACGTTGCCTTGATTCAAGTCAAAATAATCAGGCAGTTTGACGATTAACCGACGAGATCAACACGTCCCGACACATCCATAATGCCAGTGATAACACTGAGTTTTGGATGGCGTGCATTAACTTCCTTGCGGAAGGCAATCAACGCCTCAGCATGCGAGCCTGTTTCAACGTCTTTTTCTGCTACACCGCTAGCACCAAAAGCAAGCTTGGCAGCGCCGCAATCACGATGAGATAAAGCTACAACACGTTTGATGTGATGCAGACCCACCGTGATATCCAGGTTGTCCCAAAACGTTTTGTGCCAAGCAGCGAATTTCGGATGTACGGCGCCGAGAGGGCCACCCGCCATTACGAAGTGACTGTAGTTGTCGCCCAGTTTGTCGCGGTCAACACCTGACAGCAGACCCATGTATTGCCAGCTCAGCGTGGTGAAGCGTGGATCGATGCAATTAACCAGCATCGCTTCATAGTTGCCGCCGCCTGCCATGGAGCGACCGGGAACGAATCCCATTAAGCCACCTGCGAGGACTGCAGCGCCGGTCGCTAAGAACTGACGACGTGAGGTACCAGTGCTGATTGGTGCGCAGCAAGGGCAATCGGATTGGTGCAGCTGACCGGGCAGCGTTTCAATAATAGTGTCGGACATAATGATTCTCCTTTTTTTAATTCAATACTGCGGGGCCCGAATGAACGAAAGCGGCCCGGACGGTTAATAGCAGTGGCGTAAGGATAATCCGCTGCGAAATGCCTTGCATGGTTTTTAATAGTAAAACTGAACTATTTTTGCGCGGTTTACGCCGAAACATCCAGCTACGTTCTGTTAATCGTTACCTGCATTCAGGTTCTTTATAGCGGCCGAGTATATTCTTTGTGTAAGGCCCTACAGAATTCCGCACTCGACTCGATTAACAAGGACGAGAAGCATGGCAAGTAACTCGGTGTGAACGAAGCAGGGCATACCGAATGATTTAATTTTGATAATTTATGCCACCAGCCGCATTGAATGGCTATTTTTAGTGAGACCTGACAGGAAGGTCATGACGATGAATGCTACTAATTTACTGACAGCGCTTTTATTTGCAACCGCTTTTGGAAGCGTGAATGCTAACGATGCTCCGGCCAAAGCGGCTGCGCCCGCGAAAGCCGCTGAAGCTAAGCCTACCGAGGTGAAACCAGCCGACGCCAAAGGAGCTGAAGCTAAGCCAGTTGACTCAAAGCCAGCGGACTCAAAGCCTGCAGCCGAGTCCAAACAGGCTGATGCGAAACCCGTTGAGGACGCCAAGGTAGCCGCAGATACAACTGCAGAGGCGCCCGCTAAGCCTGCGCCGAAAAAGAAAAAGCCTGTCAAGAAAGCAGCTAAAAAACCGGTAACTAAAGAAGCTGATGCGCATGCACCGGCTGCTGCTCACGCTGATGCTGGTCATGCGGCACCTGACGCGAATGGTGACAAAGTACCTGCCCAACCGGATGTGCATGTCGCACCCGTGGCTGCAGCTATCGAACCGAGCAAACGCTTGAAGCTGAAAAAAGTTTACCCCGGTGGTACTCCTGTCGGAGCTGATGCTCATGCAGCTGATTCGCAAGCTGCACATGATGATCACGCACCAGCACAAGCTGCTCTAGCAGCTGCACCAGCACAAGCTCATGCTGCTGCAGCACCCGCTCCAGCTCATCATGCACCAGCGGCTGCTAGTGCAGCAGCTGACACGCATGTCGCTTACTCAGTTTCAGCTGAGCCTCAAGTCAGTAAGCGTGTGAAACCTAAAGCATCAATAGCTGGCGCCACAGCAGCACCAGCGGCCGATTCGCATGCGCCAAAAGCTGACCACGTTGCTGCCGCTGATGAGCATGCTGCTCCGCCAGCTGCGGCGCATGATGATCACTCTCCAGTCGCAGCCGATACACATGCACCTGCCGCTGCACCTGCACCGGTTGCCGCCAAAGCATTGCCTGCTCACACTGGCCATGGTCCTATCTCCGTATCCACTGCTCGCGCTGCAGCCGAAGAATGTGATTTACCGTTGAAATCTGAAATCGCTGCCTTGTTCGATCGCTGGAATAATTCGCTACGTACCGGTGACCCAAGAAAAGTGGTCGCTAATTACGCGCCGAATTCCATTCTTTTGCCGACGGTATCGAATCGTGCTCGCTTCACTATCGCTGAAAAAGAAGAGTACTTCATGCATTTTTTAATGCGTCGTCCTGAAGGCAGTATTGATGATCGTATGATTGAAGTTGACTGCAATAGTGCGACGGATTCAGGCTTGTATACCTTCCGTTTTGCCGATGGCACAAAGGTTAAGGCGCGCTATTCGTTTTCTTATAAGAAGGTCGGCGCAGAGTGGTTGATTAGTAGTCATCACTCGTCTGCGATGCCAGAGCGTGCAGAGGCTCCGGTCGAAGTACATCCATCACACACTGCGCATGCAGCTGCCCCAGCACCGGCACCCGCGCCCAAGGCAATACCACTCCGACCTACAGAGACCCCAGATGCGTCAACGAAAGGTTGGGTTCGCTATCCCTAATAAAGCTATCAGACCGAGCTAAACATTTATTGCTCGGTCTGATTTATTTTTTTTACGGCGACGACTTTCAGCTCTGATCGAACTGCTTATCAACCGGTACTTGCATACTGGTTGCCAATGCATTCGTGGTGCTGGCCATCGCAATCACGGCTTGTAGTTCAGCGTATTGTTCCGGTGTCATTCCTTTAGCGCGTGCAGCAGCGGTATGCGAATGCACACAATAGTCGCAACTGTTGGCGGTAGACACCGCGATATAAATTAGCTCTTTAGTCACCGCATCCAGCGCGCCTGGTTTCATGACATCTTGTGCCCGTTCCCATACATGCTTTAACAAATCAGGCGAGTGCGCTAGCGCTTTCCAAAAATTATTTACGTCATTAACTTTGCGCGTTTGCATAATGTTGTCATACACAGCGCGTGCTTCGGGTTTTGCTTCGTCATAGGGAATTAGCGGTACGGTAGCCATGGTATCTCCTTCGTGTTGTGGTTTACATTAGTTGATCTATTATTTCATCAAAATAGTCATACATATTTTTTAATCAGCTGTCGCTGCCTGCGAAAAGATGAAGGCGAGTTTCACAAACGATAATTTATTATCAGTTTATGAGGGTTTTTAGTATGGCAGTGTTCATCGATATTCTTAGCTGTGGTAAAACCATTTGGTCTGAGCTGGACCAGACAGAGTCGTTGAAACGAACTGTTGTGAATGGCTACGAAACATTTTGACTACTCACTATTAAAACAATCACGACAAGTGTCGATTTATTGATCGAATAAGGATCCCATGAACAGTTTGATGATTACGGATATTCGTGCGCGTGCCGTAGTGGCACCCCTATCCAGGCCGGTTAGAACGGCTTCCGGCTCTGTCGATGTATCGCCATTAATTTTGCTGGATGTTGTTACCGACCAAGGTATTACAGGACACGCATATCTGTTCGGCTATACGCCAGTGACACTCAAGCCCTTGATGAGCCTGTTGGAGCAAATCAAGCCCGAGTTAATCGGCAAATCCTGCGTGCCTCTGGCGCGTATGCAGCAAATGGAAAAGCGTTTTCGTTTGCTCGGTTTGCAAGGTTTGTTGGGGATGTTGTTATCGACCTTAGATATGGCGTATTGGGATGCGTTAGGCAAAGCGGCCAATCAGCCCGTAGTTCATTTATTGGGTGGTGAAGCAATTCCGGTTGCTGCTTATGATAGTTATGGCATGGTTGACCCCGTCAAAGACGCTAAAGCGATAGAGCAAACACTAAAGCAGGGATTTAAAGCCATCAAAATTAAATTGGGCGATGTGGATGCTCAGCGTGACTTGCATGTGGTGGCCGAAGTACGTCGCATCATTGGTTCGGATGTCGCCTTGATGGTGGATTACAACCAGAGCTTGTCGCCCAAAGAAGCGATACGACGTATTCAAATGATTGAGGCTTACGATATTCATTGGGTTGAAGAGCCCGTAGTCGCGGAAGATTTACAAGGTCATGCCACCGTCAGGCAGTCGGTCAATGTGGGTATACAGACGGGCGAGAATTGGTGGTTTCCGCGCGATGCTGAACGTGCATTGAGTGCTCACGCATGCGACATGATGATGCCGGATTTAATGAAAATTGGTGGCATCACCGGTTGGTTGTCAGTGATGGGTATGGCCAGTGCCGCATCGATGCCGATGTCTAGCCATATATTTATTGAGGCCAGCGCGCATGTATTACCCGTGACGCCGACCTGCCATTGGCTCGAGTTTATGGACTTCGGGTCGATGATATTGGCAGAGCCTTATGTTATCGATAAAGGTCATGTGACTGCGAAGGGTCCCGGCCTGGGAATGGCATGGAATGAATCAGCAGTCGCACGCTATGCAGTAAATTAAATTATTTGCCATTGCAATAAGAAGCATTGGCAAAAAATCGTCGGGAGAAGTCGTAATGAAACGATACGTCTGTCTGCAGCTTATACTCGCGCTAGGCCTGCTGCCTTGGCTTGCGCGCGCGCAGACAGTCGATACCAATAATCCAGAAATCGTTGTTAAGAGCGTCTATTGTGTGGCGTTTGATTTGAGTGGAGTATTGGTAAATCGTGGTGGTCAAGAATTTCATGGCACCTTAAATGTCGCAGTGCGTGATGAAGAAGGTGACATTGTTGGTCGCAACAAAATCAAACTCCGAGTTGGCCCAGAAAATGGCAAGCGCTTTGCCTTCTACTACATCAACACCATGAATTGCCGCCGTCACACCTTTGAATTTAAGGTTGACCCAGATCTTCCTGGCCTCGCTTTGAAATAGGTCGCCTGTTTCCTAGCAAAACGCGAACTCCCTCCAGTAAATTTTCTGTGGCGTTGAGTTTCCCCTGAGACTGACTCTATGCACTATGTGCAGCCCTGCAAGGTTGTGCTATCGTCATTCCATGACTGATTTCCCCCGTCCGCTCTGGCGTCGTGCCATCCTCCTTCTACTTTTGGGGTTGCTATTGCCTATGCATAGTTCGTTAGCCTATGCGCGTTCTTTAGCGATGTTGACGGCACCTGAGTCAACACATCAGTCAGACGTAGTAATTGCGCCGGTATCAGTTAATGAAATACCACCTGTTACCGAGCATGATGCGCATCATCATTCATCACAGGATGTCGAGGCTGGGATGAATGTTGATATCTCTTCTGAGCATCATCACGTCAGCGATGCAGCTAAGCCTTGTCATGCCGACGCGCCTACCGGCAATCCGGGCCACGACTGCGCAAAATGCTGCCTAATGGGTGCGGCCGCTCCACCTTCTGCTGCTGTCCATACACAAAGCCTAGTCATGGCGCGTGGTGTATTCATCTCTTCTTCCTATTCGTTCTCTGGATTCATTCCGGACGGCCTTGAACGACCTCCCCGAACTCAGCACGCCTGATTCACCGCTCTAGCGAGTTAACGTTAGAGCAGCTTGTGTAGCTCACGGCTTATGCAGCCCACGGCTCACGCACTGATTCTCATTAGGAGTATTTATGAATTTTCCGCAACGATGTGCGCACGCGCGCGCGCGTGCTTTCATCTGCTTGTTGCCGCTGACCTTGCTAGGTTGCGCTAACTTTTCTGCTGATGGGGGACTGAATCGTGTTTCTGAGTTAAGTAGAGAACGTATCGGCTATTCCGTACCCCATGTACTCAACACAACGAATTCGTCCACAGTAGAAGCACGTATCAGCACCTTGTTATCAGCAACACTGTCGTCGGACAGCGTAGTAGAAATTACTGTACTTAACCATCCGCGATTACGCGTGGCATTGGCTGATTTGGGAATCGCCGAAGCTGATCTGGTGCAGGCCGGCAGGATACGTAATCCTGGTTTTTCATTTGGGCGCTTGTCTGGTAATGGCGAGGTTGAGATCGATCGCGCCATTATGTTTGATCTGAGTGGTTTGCTGAGCATGCCGCTGCGGCGAGCGATCGAAGAACGACGCTTTGCGCAGACGCAGTTACAGACAGCATTGCAGATTGTTCGTCTGGCGACGGATACGCGGCGTGCGTATTTTCAGGCAGTCGCAGCCCAGCAATCGCTCGTCTATATGAAGCAGGTTGATCAGGCAGCGCAAGCGAGTTCAGAGCTGGCTGAGCGTATGTCTAAAGCGGGTAACTGGGGCAAATTAGAACAAGCACGCGAGTTGGCGTTTCGTCACGAAGTAGCTGTGCAGTTAGCGCGGGCAGAGCACAACGTCAATGCCACTCACGAGCGTTTGGTGCGATTACTTGGTCTAGGCGATAGTCATCAAGCCTTAAAGCTGCCTGAACGCCTGCCTGATTTGCCTGCTGCGCTTAAACGAATAGATGAGATTGAAACTCAGGCTTTGGCACAGCGCTTAGATGTGCAAGTCGCCAAGCTTGATACCGAAAGCACCGCTAAATCACTAGGACTCACCCGCGCTACGCGTTTTGTGAATGCATTCGAGGTGGGCTATCAAAACAAAAGTGCATCGAATGCTTCTTTAGCAGAGGGTTATCAAGTTGAATTTTCCTTGCCCTTATTTGATTGGGGGCAGGCGCGTGTTCGACGTGCCGAGAGCGTCTATATGCGTTCTTTTTATCGTGCAGCTGATGTAGCAATACAAGCGCGTTCTGAAGCTCGTGAAGGCTATGGATCGTATCGCACTAACTTTGATATCGCGCGTCAGTATCGGGATGAAATTATTCCCGCGCGCAAGCGTATCTCCGATGAAGTTCTGCTGCGTTACAACGGCATGCTGAGTAGTGTCTTTGAATTATTGGCCGATGCACGCGCGCAGATTACCAGCATTAATTTAGCCATCGATGCGCAACGTGATTTTTGGATTGCAGAGTCGGAACTGAATTTTGTCGTGAATGGTGGCAGTCTGACTAGTTCGCTTACGAGCGTGCCTGCAGGAAATGCCACACCGACCGGCGCTCAGCGGGCGCATTAAAAGAAATAAACAAGAAATAAACAAGGAATAAATCATGACATCACGTAGAGATTTTTTTAAACAAGCTGGGATGGTGGCCTTAGGGGCTAGTGCTATTAGTCGCGTCGGCGCCGCGTCTTTACCCGAGCTGGTGGTCAGTAGCAGTGCCAAGACAGCGCCACCAGCATTACCATCGAGCGGCCGTCCGTTTCATCCGGTGGTGACGTTAAATGGTTGGTCACTACCTTGGCGTATGAACCAAGGCGTCAAAGAATTTCATCTGGTTGCAGAGCCGGTGGTGCGCGAGTTAGCCGAGGGTATGAAAGCGAATTTGTGGGGCTATAACGGGCAATCACCGGGTCCTACGATAGAGGTGGTGGAGGGCGATCGTGTGCGCATTTTTGTGACCAATCGCTTATCCGAAGCAACCAGTATTCACTGGCATGGGCAACGACTCCCGAATGGGATGGATGGCGTATCCGGACTCACTCAACCTGCGATCGCTGCCGGCAAAACCTACGTGTACGAGTTTATTGCCAAACGTGCCGGTACCTTTATGTATCACCCGCATGCCGATGAGATGGTGCAAATGGCGATGGGTATGTATGGATTTTGGGTGACGCATCCTAAGGATCACAATTTCATGCGGGTTGATCGGGATTTTGTTTTTTTACTGAATAACTTTGATATCGAACCCGGCAGTGCCACCCCTAAAGTCAACACCATGTTGGATTTCAATTTGTGGGGTTTTAATAGTCGTGTTTTTCCCGGCGTCGATTCCTTACATGTGCGTCAGGGCGATCGGGTCAGACTGCGCGTGGGTAATTTGACGATGACGAATCATCCGATTCATCTGCATGGTCATGAATTTGTCGTGACTGGTACTGATGGCGGTTGGACACCTCCGGCATCACGCTGGCCTGAAGTGACGGTCGATATAGGTGTCGGTCAGATGCGGGCTATCGAATTCGACGCGACCGAACTTGGAGATTGGTCATTGCACTGTCACAAGTCCCACCACACCATGAATGCGATGGGTCATCAGGTGCCAACGATGATTGGTGTTGATCAGCGTGGTATCGCAGAAAAAATCTCGCGACTGATCCCAGACTATATGGCTATGGGTGAGCACGGCATGGGAGAGATGACCGAGATGGAGATGCCATTACCCGACAACACACTGCCCATGATGACTGGGCAAGGGCCGTTTGGCAGCGTTGCGATGGGAGGCATGTTCACCGTAATAAAAGTAAGGAGAGAACAAAAGCCCGGCGATTACAGCGATCCCGGTTGGTACCGACATCCTGCGGGTACACAGGCATGGGAGTGGACAGGTAGTTTGCCTCAACCTGCAGCGAGTGACTCAGCTGGTGGGCAATCCATGCCATCCGAGCGTGCACCCGACGCAGGCAAGCTAAAAGCTCGCAAGCCTTCGGGGCATGAAGGGCATCACTGACACGTTATTTTCAAAAGGGAGTGCGCAATGAATTTTTTTATACGTCAATTAAAGACATTTTTTCTAATTCAGGCCGTGGTGCTAAATGTTACTTTTGCCGCAGATACTCAATCGACCCCTGCGCCTGTGGATAGCGCGAGTTCGACGCAGTGGGTGCGTGCTGAGATTCGTAAGATAGATCCTGAAAATAGCAAGATCACTTTGCGTCATGAGGCCTTGACCCAGCTAAGTATGGGGGCGATGACGATGGTGTTTCGCGTCGATGATAAAGCCCTGCTAAAGCAGTTTGTAGTCGGTGATCGAGTGAAATTTATTCCCGATAGCAGAGCAGGTCAGTTGTTCGTTACCGAAATGAAAAAAGATGACTGAACAAAGTTTACTGAAACTCACTAAGAAAGTTTATCAACGCCCTGTTTAGAACCGGTCGACTCGGTAGGGCTTAGGGTCGGCAAATGTTTCGCGGCCACAGATCATTTCGGCGAGCAGACGTGCGCTGGCGGCCGCTTGCGTCAAACCGTGATGCGCATGACCAAAACAAAACCATAAACCGGGATGCTTAGGCGCTGGTCCTAATACCGGCAGCATATCGATGGTGCAGGGACGCGAGCCCATCCAAGCTTGCTGATCTAGTCGATCGCCGAGCGAATACAGCGTGCGCGCAATCGGTTCTATGCGATCAAGCTGCACAGGGGTAGGCGGCGCATCGCGCAAGGCAAATTCAGCGCCTGTGGTCAAACGTATACCTTGCTGCATCGGCGCTAAAGCATAACCGTTATCGACATCAACAATCACATGCGTCGGCGCTGTGCCGCGTGCGGCGAAATGCATGTGATAACCGCGTTTGCGCCCCATTTTTAGTTGATAACCTAATTTTTGAGCGAGATCTTCACCCCAAGGCCCTAGCGCCACGACGGCAGCGTCCGCGCTATGTGGCCCTTCATCGGTTGTTACTTGCCATCGCTGGCCATCGCGCTGCAGACTTTGCGCATCGCCACGAATAAATCGCCCGCCGCGCTGTAAAAATAAATTCAGGTAGGCCGTTGTTAATGCTTGCGGATCGTGTATTTGACGCGAGTCGGGGTAATGCACTCCACCGATTAGTGCGGGATCGAGTCCGGGTTCTTTTATTTGCAATTCAGCGTTTGATAAAACCTTCACACTCAGACCATAGGCTAGGCTTTGCTTGGCTTGATCCAGACTTGCTTGTTCAGTGTCTTGATGACGCCAGACTTTGATCCAGCCGTTCTGATTGACTAAACGCGATACACCCGCCGCTTCGATCAAAGGCGCGTGCTCAGTCCAGCTATTTTCAATCAAGGGTAGTGCGCCGGCGATCGCAGCAGGATAAAGATGTGGCGATGAATGACGCCAGTAACCGACTAGCCACGGCATCAGCGAAGCTAGGGCCTTCCAATGATAATGTGCTGCAGTTTTTTTCTGCAGTGCGTAAGCAATCAGGGTCGACCAGTCGCGTGGAAAGGCATATGGAAATACCGACGATCGTTCAATCAGGCCGGCATTCCCAAAGCTGGTTGCCGCACCCGGATGATCGCGATCAATCAACAGTACCTGTCGGCCCTGTTCCTGGAGTTTGAGTGCGACGCAAACGCCGACGATACCGGCGCCTATGACGGCGATATCTGAGCGTGTGGTTGGTGTGGAATGCTGCATTGATGATTATCTTTTAAGGGTCGCTCAGCAGTTTTTTTGCTATCGAATAGAATAAGTTAAACAACGATAGTTTAAGCTTAAAGGATTACTAATGAAGAAAGCTTATCTTCTCATGCTTTTCTTGCTGTTCAGTGCCAATGCTTGTGCCGAGTGGTCCCATTTCTACGAGACCCGTCGCACCCATTTCTATGTCGATAATGCGAGCATTCAAGCCGTCGATGGTAAGCGGCAGGTCTGGATCTTAGGGAATTCGAAAGCGCGCAAAGACAGCGGTGAGATTTCGTTCAAATCGCTGCAGCAGTTCGACTGCAAGGAAAAAATGAATCGTGGAGTGGTCTATGCGACCTTTAGCGAAGAAATGGCCGGCGGTGAGAAGCTATCCGAGACTGATGTAGCGAGCGCCTGGACGTTTGTTCTTTCCGGCACCGCAGAAGAGACGCTATTCAAACAGCTATGTCCCTGACACCGGCCTCTACCATCGACTCAAGCTGCACCAAAGCGGAACAAGGATCTCTATCGCTCAGCAAGCAGTGGGAAAAATCGTGTGAGTCTGCGTATCTTGAGATTCGCTGTCGATCGCTCTTGAGCTTCAGGCAGTGCTGTCAAAGAGAAAGCGCTTGAGCCAGCGTCTGTAGGGTATTGTTTTTTGTAAGTTTTATGAAAGTTAGAAGTAATGGGTATGTGGATAGAGATGGGGATTTTTGTCCTCGTGATTCTTTTTGCGCTCCACCAAATTCGCGATGTAAAGCGCGAACAGCGCAAACGTTTGGACGAAAAAAAAGACGAGAATCGACCGAATGCAGAGTAATTGTGAAAAATATGTTTGGAAACTTATCGCGTATTAGGTTATCTTTACGCCGAATTACATATTAGGGCGGATTTTTCGTAAACGAAAACGCTCTTCGCTCGAATCCCGTATGGAGCTTATGCACCTAACGCACGGTAAAAATTACAGGGTGGCGCATGCCGTTTGACCATTGCGCTGAATGCAGACGATGCTGTTTCGTAGAGGCGGGTTACCCTGCCCTCGAAATAACCCTCACTAAAAAAGAGAAAAAAGATCTCGGCAGCGTCTGCATCGAAACAAACTGTGTTCACCTCGGCCCAGTCGGCTGTACCTTGGGTGAGCGCAAACCTTTTAGTTGCACACTTTATCCTCTCGCTTATAATCCAACCCGTCGTGAAATTTATTACGATTCCGAGTGTCCAGTGATGCCGGAATATATTCGGCAGTTGGATGATTCTGCGAGCGAGGCTTCCATGCATCTGGCCAAGTGCAAATCTGAACTGACCAAGCTGGAAAAGACCGACAAGGGATTTTTAAAAAATAACTTTGAAGTCGACTCTGATTACTTCGATTTGAAAAAGCTTCCGTCTCAACCCTTCTCCAAGGACAACTAGAATGAATGGTTCTCTACACAGACTGCGCGAGGTGAGGCAAGCGCGTGCTTCGCAAAAACTCATGCAGGTGGGCTGCCAAAGCTGGACGGCACGAAATCTCTGCGTCGAGAGCTACCACGAGGAAATCCTCTACTACACCACCCGCTGGGATGCGTTGTGCCCTTATATAGAAGTTAGCGATGAAATGCTGGCTACGGCACCGCGTCCCTTTGTTGTGTACGCCGTGCCGCCTGATAGCCAGTTTGGCGTGGCTATCAACGACAAATACGGCATGGTTGATTGCTTCTCTGAAGATTTTTGGAATGAAGAGCGGCGCGCACGTAAGTTCAAGGAATACGATAAGCAGTACCGTAACTTCACGATCACACTTGATCGCATCCCCGGCAAAGATCTGACAGCTGATGACATTTTTGAAATGGGTGCAGAACATTTCGAAAAATGCTTCATCGCAGACGAAGAAGTCGAAGGTTTTGTCGATTACATCCGCACCCTGGATATCTTGGTTATTCGTGTGACCTCGCCAGAGGGCGTGAACGTTTTGACCGATGTCTCAGTGATTTTGCCAAAATATAATCAACTGTATGGCAGCTTCTGTCAGTGGAATCGCGAATTCAAGAATAAATCGCCAGGAATTTTTGCTTGCCTACTCGCTTGCCGTTGGGCGCGTGATAACGGTCTGCAGTATTACAACCTCGGACCCGTCGATGATTACGGCTACAAGGCCCTGTTTGTGACCGACTATGAGCCGATTTATGCGTTGGCCTTGGTTGATCCCGACCATCCATTGGCGCAAGACCCGACTTCACCGCTCAAAATTGACTTTAAGCCTGAAGAATTGAATCAGATCTACCGCAGTGGTTCAGCTCCGGTTGAATTAAAGGATGTGGCTGCCTGATTTTATCGGCCATCAGCAAAACGGCTGGCGCATGCGCCAGCCGTTTTGCTTTGTGGGTGTAAATTGTCGTGATCGGTGGGCTTAAGTCCTTGAGGAACGGCTAGTTGTCGCTGAAATCATGGTCATCATCGAAGCTAACATCGTAGTCTATGGTCAGCTCATCGCCGCGTTCTATATCGCGCACTGCCCGCAACACATCTTTATCATCGAAGCGTAAGTTAGGTTTTTTTGAGTGATTCAGATAAATCGAAACATTCACTGCATTCAGCCCAATTTCCGGAGCAAACACTCGCCCTTTTTCAACCAGGCAGAATCGCGATAAGTGTTTTCGTACGCTGCTAGGTACTTTTTTTAGTTCTATACGTGAAAACTTTATTTCCTTGTTGCTGACCATGCTGCGCAGTGGAGCGGTACCTTTGGGTATGTCGCGTATTGCAAATACGCCTATACCGTGTATGCCTGAGACACCGAGCTTGCAGTAGACATCGTCGCGTAAATGGTCGTATAGCTTATCTTTTAGGCTGCTCATTGGGAGGGGGGTTAATTTCAGTTTGCGCGAGAGATCAAGAGTAAAAATCCTTGAGACTTTATTCAAGGTAGGTAATGCATTTTGCCGAGAATCCGGCACATACCGTTGATCTTGCAATCACGGGGATCCTGCTGCCACCAGAGTTTTTTTCCCTGGGTCGTGCCGCTTCACCGAAGTAGATCTCTGAAATACCCGGGAAGAGCCAATAAGCCGTGATGCGTAGCTTCATTGTAGTAATTTAGTTTTACAAGTTGATGTAATTCTATGCGGTGTGCGATTTCTTTTGAGCTAGGCTGAGATGGATCAAGTTCATCGCTGCACAGGGCGAAGGACCAGTACGCACCATATAAGGGAATATATAAGCCATACGGCGCCACCTTCGTGAAATGCTGCTTCAGACGTCGATAAATGGTCTGTACCGTCTCAGGGGCGAACACAGGGGTACCGGTATGCAGCACCATGGCGCCACCCGGAGCCAGAATTCGTTTTACCGATTGAAAAAATTCAGCAGTGTAGAGAGCAGAGGCTGGTGTGTCAGGGTCCGTCAGGTCGAGTAAGACTAGATCAAATTTTTCAGTACTTTCAGCGACATAGGCCAAGCCATCGCCTATGCGTATCTCTACACGGGGATCATCAAACGAACCGTTGTGAATCTTGCCTAAGTACTGGCGCGAAATGCGAATCACCGCTTCATCCAATTCAGCCAGCACGATACGCTCTACACTCGGGTATTTGAGTAATTCTTCGGCTGATCCACCGTCGCCGCCACCTAAAATTAATGCGGTGCGCACGTTGCCGTGGGTGATGGCCGCTGGATGAATTAAGGCTTCATGATAAAAAAATTCTTCAGCTTCCGACGTCATGTAGTCGCCGTCTAGGCGAAATAATTTTCCGAATTGTGGCGACTCATGTACTTCAATCAGTTGGTAGGGTGATTGTTCCCTATGCAGTAGTGGCCCCAGTCGATATGCGTAAGCACTGTGCTTGTTCAAATACTCGTATCCCATCGCCGCATCCGCGCCGGAGGAGTTGTGACCGACTTCACCACGCAGTAGGCTCTGATGGTTGGCGGTATCAGGTTCAAACAACTCAACGAGGGTGGTAATTAATTGATTGGCTTTGTTACTGTTATCGGTAGAAAAATTACAGACATATACGTCGAGAGTGACTGACAGTTGTTCTGGCCATGTGTGAAGTGCCAGGTGTGATTCAGCAAGCAGTACGGTGCCTGTCACGCCACCTGCTTGATCCTGAGTCAGCCCGGGAAAAGCGTGAAACAACTCGCCCACGACCGTTAATCCCGATGCCTGTATCAGCGCTAAGCAGGAGCGGCGCAATTGATCAACATCAGTCATCAATGACAGATTTTTTTTGCAACCCGTGAGGTCGGCGGTGAGATGTAGTCCCTGCATTTTTGTCGTTTAGTTATCCGGGATAAGGTTGAATTTGTGCGCAGCTCAAAACGCCAGCGGCGCGCGTAGCAAATTAAATAACTCGCAGCAGCACGTCGATAAATTACAAAGCCTGCGATTTTGCCATTAAACCTCGCATATTCAAAACGTTGCTGCAGTATTTACTTCCAGATTCCCCTCAGTTCAAATATCAACCGACCCCATTCGGCTATTTGCGATGCATCTTCGCAGCTGAGGCCAGCCAGAGCGGCTGACTTTTTGTAATACGTATACGCCTTAAAGATTTTCAAATTGGTTATCTGCTTTATAAGGGCTATAGTGTTTGTTAGCCTCTATCCCGCACATTCATCCCAATGAAACAGGAAATTTATGATCGCACCTTCTTATCACCGTACCTCAACCTCTTTACTGAATGTGGAGTATCTCGAATGGAATCCAGAAGGTCAGCATACCGCCGTGTTGGTGCATGGCTGGCCCGACTCTGTTCGCACGTGGTTCGAAGTAGCTCCTATCCTTGCTGTCGCAGGCTTTCGTGTTCTTGCGCCTTCGGTGCGTGGCTATGCGGGCACTCAGTTCCTTTCGCCAGACACGCCTCGTAGTGGGCAGCTGTCCGCATTGGGGCGCGATCTGATTGAGTTTGTTGAAGCGCTGCAATTGGATCAGCCGCTGTTGGTTGGACATGATTGGGGTGCGCGTGCGGTCGCGATTGCAGCAGGTCTGCACTCAGGTATCGGTTCGCATCTCGTGATGATTTCTGTTGGCTACGGTACCAATACACTGGGTCAGCCACTGAGTTTGGAGCAGGCTAAAAATTACTGGTATCACTGGTATATGGATACGCCAATAGGGAGGAAATCATTGGCAGAAGATAGGAATGCTTTTGCACGCATCATGTGGGATACCTGGGCACCGCCGGGTTGGTTTGATGAGCAAGAGTTCGCCGCCACTGCCGAAGCCTTTGATAATCCTGATTGGGTGGAGATTGTTACGCACTCCTATCGTCATCGCTGGGGCTTGGTGGCGGGAGATCCTGCCTATGATGCCGATGAAAAGCTGCTTTCTGTTTTGCCCGTGCTGGATACGCCAACCTTGGTGTTGCATGGTGATGCTGACGGCGTCAATCCTATCTACAGTTCAGAGGGTAAAGAGCGTTGGTTTACCGGGCCTTATCAGCGCAAAGTCATGCAGGGTATTGGTCACTTCCCTCAGCGAGAATCCAGTCATAGCGTGGCTGATGAAATACTCAAGTTTTGCGGACTGCGCAGCTAAATAAGACTCTATTTGATATCGTTCCTCATACTTATTTGATAAAAATCCCTAGAATCTTAGGGATTTTTTTATTCAACCCGTATTTTTTCTGACTAAGCAGTTGACGTTTGGAGGAATTATTGTCAATATTTAGTGACAATTTGAAGTGTACATAATTAGTTACACCGATAGTTGGTCAATCCCGCTCTTAGGAATTTATTTCAGGGGTGGATTCAGTCGTAAGCGATGTCTTATTAGGAGGTGTCACGATGTCAGATAAAGACAAAGTTTGGCCGACCGGTTTAACGGAGGCTGAATCAGAAGAAATACACCGTCATCTGATCCAAGGAACGCAAATTTTTGGGATGATTGCAGCTTTCGCCCATTTGCTTGCGTATATCTATTCACCCTGGCTTCATTAACCCTTAGGGAGACTAGAAATGATCTACGGAAAAATATGGTGTGTAGTTAAGCCATCGGTGGGCGTTCCCATCATCATCGGTGCGGTCGCAGTAGCGTCCTTCTCGGTGCATTTGGCATTGACCCTGAATACTACTTGGGTCAAGAAATTCCTCAATGGCAGCGCTGCTCAAGTATCGAGCATCCAAACAGAGTCGCCACAAGTGGCTTCTCTGACATTGCAGGAAGCGGGACGAAAATAAGTTTCATCCCTCGTGGTTCGGGACCTCTGGGTTCCGAACCATGGCTCTTCCCGCAAACCTGAGTTGTGTTTGCAGGAACTCGAATTCAAGATCACTGTGCCTTTTGGGCGATGTGTAGTTTCAGGGCATGAGGATCGTAGATAAGCTGTAGTGATGGCCAACAGGCATGTGACCGCTCTGGAGCGGGATTAATCACCTTTGGCGGTTTTCGGCAATAATACGGCTAGAAAAATTAAAAAGCCTAAGCTTGGGTGCGTAACAGAGCAGGCAGCACCGTATTAATCCACCAGACATTCATTGGGAGAGTCGCATGAAAATTTGGCAAATTTTATTGGTAATGTGGGTGATTGCTGGTTGTTTTATGCTGGCTAATCATTTTCATCGTGAAAATATTGAGCGCGACAGAAAAAGATAATTAATTTCTTTTCTTCAGCTTAAAAAAAACCGCAGCTTGTGCCGCGGTTTTTTTTTGCCCAGCGCATTTCCGATAAAAAAGATTAGCGCCAGTGTAATGACTAGTTATTAGCTTTTGCCATCTAAGATAACAATGCTGCCTTCGAGCTCGCCACCTTTGCGAATTTCCAGATCAGCGTAAGCAATCGTTCCTCTCACAGTGCCGGTAGATTCGACTAAGAGCGAGGTTTTGGCCGTGATGGATTTTTCCATCAGACCCGCCACCTTAACGTGATTAGCTACCGCATTGCCGGTCACCACACCATTCGGAGTTACGTTGATTGCTTCAGCGGTCAGTTGACCTTCTGCCCTACCGTCGACGAAAGCCTCGCCAGGCACATGGAAAACGCCACTGATGGTCACACCCTTACCG
>Ga0209550_10000834_pt1 | contig 29527 bp, 28 predicted proteins | sample LauGreSuBDMM15SN_2_FD_187567 | JGI IMG/M metagenome (GOLD analysis project Ga0209550, IMG submission 187567) | Freshwater lake microbial communities from Lake Michigan, USA - Su13.BD.MM15.SN (SPAdes) (version 5) | ecosystem: Environmental > Aquatic > Freshwater > Lake | place: Lake Michigan... | reverse complement strand
CCACTGTCACCCGTGCGGCTAAGGCTTGGCGTGCACAGGCGCAATGCGCCTGCGCTTCAGCCAAGGACGGGCCTGTCAGGGCCATCAGGTTCGACAAAAGCGGCGTTACAGACAGATCTTGACCATCATGAGACATGGCACCCTCGTGGATTCTGCGATTTCAGCCGAGGTAGCGCGTTTGCAGATGCAGCGCAATAATATTTTCCAAAAGAGTTTAAAAACGCAGCATTGTAACCCAAAGGTGATCGCTTACCTTTGCCCGCCACCCGCGTTAGGATCGGCGGGTGGAGTTCTTTATGGCGCATCTCTCTGCCCCGGCTTTTGCGGCTGCGATGGCGATCACCCTTTTCGCGGGCTTTGTGAAGGGGGCTGTGGGTTTTGCGATGCCCATGATCATGATGGCGGCATTTTCCTCGTTCCTTCCGCCAGAATTGGCGTTGGCGGGTTTGATTTTGCCCACCTTCGTCACCAACCTGTCGCAAGCCTTCCGCCAAGGATTGCAGCCCGCTTTGGGCACGATGCGCCGCTATTGGCGGATGTTGGTGGCGACGGTGGTGTTCATCGTGATCTCGTCGGCCTTTATCTATGTTATCCCGCACACCCTTTTCTTGCTGCTGCTGGGCGTGCCGATCACGGCCTTTGCCATAGCGCAACTGGCGGGCCTAAAACTGGCGTTGAAATTGCAGCACCGCACCCGCGCAGAGTGGGTCTTGGGCGCTGTGGGTGGGCTTTACGGCGGGGTGTCAGGGATTTGGGGGCCACCCTTGCTGGTGTATCTTCTGTCGATCGGCGCTGACAAGCGCGAGACGGTGCGCGTGCAAGGCGTGGTGTTCCTGATCGGCGCGTTTGTCTTGCTGCTGGCCCATGTGCATTCGGGCGTGATTACGCTGGAAACGGGGGCGTTTTCGGTGGCGCTGACCCTGCCAGCGCAACTTGGGCAGGTGGCGGGCACCTGGGTGCAAGACCGCTTAGACCAAAGCCGTTTTCGGCGCTGGACGCAGGTGTTGTTGGTGCTGACGGGCCTGAACTTGGCCCGTCTGGCGCTGGTGGGTTAGATGGCGGCGGCCTTCACATCCTCGTCGATGAAGGGCAGGTATTGCGCGAAGTTGGCGGCAAACATCGCCACCAGTTTGCGGGCCTGCGCATCATAATCTGCGGCCGACCCCCAAGTGCGGCGCGGGTCTAGCAGGGCGTCATCGACGCCTGCCACAGCCACCGGCACATCAAAGCCAAAGTTTGCATCCTTGCGGAAGGTGGCCGCATTCAGCGACCCATCCAACGCCGCTGCCAGCAAGGCGCGGGTGGCCCTGATCGGCATTCGTTTGCCCACACCGTAAGCCCCACCTGTCCAACCCGTGTTCACCAGCCAACAGGCGGCACCGTGCTTTGCGATCTTTTCCGCAAGCAGTTTGCCGTAAACTTCTGGCCTGCGCGGCATAAAGGGAGCACCAAAACAGGTCGAGAAGGTGGGTTGCGGCTCTGTCACTCCCCGCTCTGTCCCCGCCACCTTTGACGTGAAGCCCGACAAAAAGTGATACATCGCCTGTGCGGGGGTTAGCCGCGCGATGGGGGGCAAAACGCCAAAGGCATCGCAAGTCAACATCACCACGTGCTTAGGATGCCCGCCCAAGCCCGTGGCTGACGCGTTCGAGATATAGTCCAAAGGATAGGCGCAGCGGGTGTTGGCGGTCAGGCTGTCATCTTCAAAATCAAGCACGAAGGTTTCGGGGTCATGCACCACGTTTTCTACCACTGTTGCAAATCGGTGCGTGGTGGCGAAAATCTCGGGCTCGGCCTCGGCCGAGAGGTTGATGGTTTTGGCGTAGCACCCACCTTCAAAGTTAAAGGCGCCTCGATCGCTCCACCCGTGTTCATCATCGCCGATCAACGTGCGCGATGGGTCAGCAGAGAGCGTGGTTTTGCCCGTGCCTGACAGGCCAAAGAACACCGCCGTGTCGACCGGATTTCCGATGGCATGGTTGGCGCTGCAATGCATGGGCATGACGCCCGTGTCGGTGAGCAGATAGTTCAGCAGGGTAAAGACCGCTTTTTTATTCTCGCCCGCATAGGCAGTGTTGGCGATCAAGATCAGCTTGCGGTCAAAGTTCAGCGCAATCACGGTTTCGCTGCGGCAACCGTGACGGGCCGGATCAGCCTTGAAGGAGGGGCAGTTGATCACCGTCCACTCTGGCGCAAAGTCGTCTAGCTCGGCGCGTTCGGGGCGGCGCAGCAGGTGGCGGATGAACAGCCCGTGCCACGCCAGTTCCGTCACCATGCGCAAATCAACGCGGTGGATCGGGTCAGCGCCAGCGTAAAGATCCTGCACAAAGTAATCGCGGCCCTGCATGTGGGCCAGCATATCGGCGTAAAGCTGATCAAAAGCGGCGGGCGTCATGGGGGCGTTGTTTTCCCACCAGATCGACCCTTCGACCGAAGCGGATCGCACCACGAACTTGTCCTTGGGCGATCGCCCCGTAAAGCGTCCGGTCTCACACAAAAACGCGCCGCCAAGGCCCAGCTTGCCCTCGCCCCGCTGCACGGCGGCGTTGACCAAAGCGGGTTCGAGCTGGTTGTAATACACGCGCCCCAGCCCCGAAATACCCTGATGCTCCAGCCGCATGGCCGGGTTCACGCGTCCTTCAGTCATACTGCAAGCTCCCATCGTCGCCAGCGGCGATTTCCTTGATTTCAACCCTGACGGCCGCGCCAACAGCCGCCGCACAGGCCCCGGGCCAACAGAGCCTGCGCAAAATGTTTATAACATGCAGATTTCAAAGGGGAAAAGTGCTGAATTGCAGCGTTAGCGCAACCATCCTTAGGTTAGCGCAACCAAATGCACCCTGTATGCACACCTAGGGCGGTTTTGCCAAAATCGATGACGCGCGGCACGAAAAAGCCACAAAGTATTAACTTAAGGGTTGCAACCTACCCAAAAGCGCAGAATACTGCCGTTGATTAGACCTAAACGTATAGATTGGAACCGCATTATGGCACGGATTGCCCTTGTAGACGATGACCGCAACATTCTGACCTCGGTGGCGATGACGCTGGAATCCGAAGGATTTGAGGTTGAAACCTTTAACGATGGCCAATCCGCGCTTGACGCCTTTAGCAGGCGAATGCCCGACATGGCGGTGCTGGATGTAAAGCTGCCGCGCATGGATGGGATGGACCTGTTGCAGCGTCTGCGCGGCAAAACACGCATTCCGGTGATCTTTCTCAGCTCAAAAGACGATGAGATTGACGAAGTTCTGGGCCTGCGCATGGGGGCCGATGATTATGTGAAAAAGCCCTTCAGTCAGCGCATCTTGCTGGAACGCATCCGTGCCCTGCTGCGCCGCCAAGACCCAAGCCCCGCCGCCGAGCTGGCCAATTTGGAAGATATTCGGGTGCTAGAGCGCGGCCACCTGCGGATGGACCCCTTGCGCCACGCCGTGGAATGGAAGGGGCAGGAAGTGGTCCTGACCGTGACCGAATTTATGCTTCTGCAAACCTTGGCACAGCGGCCGGGCTTTGTGAAAAGCCGCGAGCAGTTGATGGATGTGGCTTATGACGACCAAGTCTATGTCGACGACCGCACGATCGACAGCCATATCAAACGCCTGCGCAAGAAGATGCGGGGGTCGGATGACAGTTTCAATGCTATCGAAACGCTCTACGGCATTGGTTACCGCTACATCGAAGAATGACAGCGATTTTCCAAGGCAACCCACCCAAAAGGCCAAAAGCGCGGTCAGAACGTGCCGCTTTGCGCTGGCCGCGGCTGTCTTTGATGCGCGTGCCTTTGGCGGGGCAGATTGTTTTGGCCAATGTTTTGGTGCTTTTTGTCCTCATCGCGGGGATCTTGGCCTTTCAACCAGCGTGGCCCGTGCCAGCGCAGCTTTGGCTGATCTTTGCCGCAGCTTTTGGGGTTTGTATTGTTTTGTCGCTGGCCTTGGCCACGGCCATCACGCGCCCCTTGGCAGCCCTTGCCGCCGCTGCTGAAATTGGCCGCGTCCCGGGTGGGCGCACCATCGCCCCCGGTCGTGTCTGGATCCCCGACCTCTCCGCCCGCCCTGACGAAATTGGCCGCCTGTCCGTCGCCCTGCGCAGCATGGTCACCGCCCTGTGTGATCGGATCGACGCCAACGAACATTTCGCCGCCGATGTCAGCCATGAAATCAAAAACCCGCTCGCCAGCCTGCGCTCGGCCGTGGGCGCTTTGCGCATGGTCACCAAGGTGGAACAGCGCGAAAAACTTTTGGAGGTGATTGACCATGATGTGCGCCGCTTAGACCGTTTGGTCAGCGACATCTCTTCTGCCTCGCGGCTTGAATCTGATCTGGTGAAGGAAGAGGAAGAGGCGTTTAATCTGCGCAAGACCCTGATCAACTTGGCCGACCATCTGGCCACCCAAGCGCAATGGAAAGACGTCGATTTGATCACCGATTTTCCTGATTACCCGCTGACGCTTGTGGGGATAGAAGCGCGCTTGGCGCAGGTCTTTGTCAACCTGATCACCAACGCCATTTCCTTTTGCACCGCAGGCGATGCCGTGCGCATCTGGGCGCGCCAGCGCGAGAATCGTGTCTTGGTCGTGGTCGAAGACACCGGCCCCGGGATTCCCGAACAGGCGCTGACCAAGGTGTTTCAGCGGTTTTATGCCGAACGACCGGACAGTGACTTTGGCAACCACTCTGGCCTTGGGCTTGCCATATCCAAACAAATTGTCGAGGCGCATGGCGGCGTGATCTGGGCAGAAAACATCCGGGCTGAGGGGGCCGACCCCCGTTCTGCCCCCTTGGGCGCGCGCTTTGTCGTGGGCCTGCCGGTATGAACGCGCAAATCCTTCATGCCAGTTGCGTCGCTTGGCAGGGGCGTGGGGCGCTGATTTTGGGGCGGTCGGGGGCGGGAAAATCGGCGCTGGCTTTGCAGTTGATGGCTTTCGGTGCGGATTTGGTATCTGACGACCGCACCGAACTGCTGGCCGAAGCCGATGTGCTAACGGCCCGCGCCCCAGCCACGATACAGGGCCTGATCGAGGCGCGGGGTGTTGGCCTGATGCGCGTGCCCTTTGTGCCGCAAGCCGAGATTGCCCTGGTTATCGATCTGGATCAGCCCGAACCCAACCGCCTGCCGCCACAGCGCGAGATCACTCTTCTGGGGATAAGTCGTCCTTTGGTGCTGGCCGTGCCACAGCCCCATTTTCCTGCGGCCATTCTGTGCTATCTTAAGAGTTCACGTTTCGCCTAACGAACGGCCCAAGTTTGATCCAATGACTGACCCCGCCGAAAGCCTAAGCTTTCACCATCTTGTTCTGGTTACCGGACCTTCCGGTGCTGGCCGGTCAACCGTGTTTCACGCGCTAGAGGATCTGGGCTACGAGGTGATCGACAATCTGCCCCTTAGCCTGATTCCCCGCCTGCTTGATGGCCCACCGCTGGACAGGCCTATCGCGCTGGGGCTGGATGTGCGTAACCGCGATTTCAGCACCGCTGCCGCGATCGAGTTGATCGACCGCCTGACCCGTGACCCGCGTGTGACGCTAGAGGTGCTTTATCTGGATTGCGCTGCGGGCATCTTGCAAACCCGTTACAATCAAACCCGCCGTCGCCACCCCTTGGCCGAGACGCTGTCCCCCAGCGAGGGGATTGACCGCGAGATTGATCTTTTGGTTCCCATTCGGGCGCGGGCAGACCATTTGATCGACACCTCTGATCTATCGCCACATGACCTGAAGGCCGAAATAGCCCATTGGTTCGCCCAAGGCACCGAAACGCGCTTGGCCATTTCGATACAAAGTTTCAGCTACAAGCGCGGGCTGCCGCGCGGGGTCGACATGGTGTTTGACTGCCGATTCTTAAGCAATCCCCATTGGGTGCCCGCATTGCGCGACAAAGACGGCCGCGATGCGGAAGTTTCTGCCTATGTTCAAGCGGATCTGAATTTTGCGGCTTTCTTTCAAAAACTGCAGGAAATCATCTTCATTTTGCTTCCCGCCCAGCAGGAAGAGGGCAAAGCCCACCTGACAATCGGCTTTGGCTGCACTGGCGGACAGCACCGCTCTGTTGCAGTTGCAGAAAAATTGGCCAAAGTGCTTGCAGAAGCCGGCTGGCAGGTGTCAAAACGTCATCGAGAACTTGAGCGGCGGGGAACTTCCTTACCACTTGAGGGGATCAGTGGCGAAACAGGGGTAGGTCGCGGGTGATCGGAGTTGTCATCGTCGCACACGGGGGTCTGGCCAGAGAGTATCTCTTGGCCGTTGAACACGTTGTGGGAAAACAAAGCGATATGCAGGCCATCTCGATTGAAGATGATTGTGATCGCGACAAGAAGCAGGCCGAAATCTGTGCAGCGGCCAATGCCGTGGATCACGGCGAAGGTGTGGTGGTGGTGACCGATATGTTCGGCGGCTCGCCGTCGAACCTGTCGCTGATGGCGGGCTGTGCGGGGTCAGAGCGGCGGATCATCTACGGTGCCAACCTGCCCATGTTGATCAAACTGGCCAAATCCCGTGCCTTGCCCGTCAATGACGCGGTCGCGGCGGCTTTGGAAGCGGGCCGCAAGTATATCAACAGCCTTGATCTGGGCGTGGGGGCCTAACACATGGCCCAGCTTTCGCTTTTGATTGTGAATGAAAAAGGGCTGCACGCCCGCGCCTCGGCCAAATTTGTCGAGGTGGTGGAAGAGTTTGACGCAGCCGCTCAAGTGACGCGCGATGGCATGACGGTATCGGGTGACAGCATCATGGGGCTTTTGATGTTGGCAGCCTCGCGCGGAACCACTATTGAGGTAGAGACAAGCGGCCCTCAGGCCGAGGCGCTTGGCATGGCGCTGACCGCACTTGTGGCCGATCGCTTTGGCGAAGACCGCTAAGCGGTTGGCAAAGGAAGGCTAAGGGGTCGTGACGCAGTTAGATACACCCAAGCAAATGGCGTTGAAGCCCGCAACCCCCAAGGTTGTGGTCGCCAATAAGTATGACATGCGCCGCTTGTCCTATGCGGGCACGTTTACCAACCCGCTCAAAGTCTTCGCTATCCGCGCTATTGAATGGACGACCGCCAAGGTAAAACTGCTGCAAATGATCCGCAGTTTTGAAAAATCTGGTGCTCCGGTGGGTGTGACCTTTTGGTCCAAGGCCGTGGCCCACATGGGCATTCGCATCGACACCCCGCCCGAAGAAATCGCCCGCATTCCTAAAACGGGGGCGGTGGTGGTGGTGGCAAATCATCCGCATGGCTTGGTCGATGGCATGATCATGGGCGAATTGGTCAGCCGTGTGCGGCCAGACTTTCGCATTCTGACGCGCAGCCTGTTGACGGGCATTCCCGAAATTGAAGAGTTTATGATCCCCGTGCCCTTCCCGCATGAGGAAAACTCTCGCGAGTTGGGGCTGCAGATGCGCGATTTGACCATGACGCATCTGGCAGAGGGCGGGGTGGTGATTTTGTTTCCGGCTGGCAAGGTGGCCTGTTCTGAAACATGGTTCGGCCCTGCTATTGAGGCCGAATGGAACGTTTTCACCCATAAGATGATCACCAAGTCAGGCGCTTTGATCCTGCCCATCCATTTCACGGGCCAGAATTCGCGCGCCTATCAGATCGCCAACAAACTGGCCGCCACGCTGCGGCAGGGCCTGTTGCTTTATGAAATTCGCCGCGCATTGTTCAAACCGCAGCGCCCCCATGTGGGGATGCCCATTTCGGCGGATGAGTTGGAGAAGTGGAAGGGCAATCCGCGTGGCTTTTTGGCGTGGCTGCGTGAACACACCCTGTCTTTGGGGCAAAAGTAGCTTTTAGCCAACCATTGCGGCAGCCCTGTTCAGATCAACGCTGACCAACTGGCTCACGCCTTGTTCTGCCATCGTCACGCCGAACAAACGGTCCATCCGGCTCATTGTGACGGCGTGGTGGGTGATCACCAAAAAGCGCGTTTCGGTCCGGCGGCGCATTTCATCCATCAGGTCGCAAAAGCGGGTGACATTGGCGTCATCCAAGGGAGCATCCACCTCGTCCAGCACGCAGATCGGGGCGGGGTTGGCCAGAAAGACGCCAAAGATCAGCGCAAGCGCGGTGAGAGTTTGCTCTCCACCCGACAACAGCGACAGGGTCGACAGCCGTTTGCCGGGGGGTTGGCACATGATTTCCAAGCCCGCTTCCAACGGATCATCGCTTTCCACCATGATCAACCGCGCCTCGCCCCCGCCGAACAGGTGGGTGAAGAGCGTGGCGAAATTGGCGTTGACCTGTTCAAAGGCGGTCAACAGCCGTTCGCGCCCTTCGCGGTTCAGGCCAGCAATCCCCGCGCGCAGTTTCTTGATCGCCTCTTCAAGGTCGATCTTTTCGGCCACCAGCGCGTCATATTCGCCCGACACCGCCTTGGCATCTTCTTCGGCGCGCAGGTTTACTGCGCCCAAAGCCTCGCGCTGGCGTTTCAGGCGGTTCACGTCAATCTCAAGTGCTTCGGCATCGGGCATCCGGTCGGGGTCAAAGCCCAAAGTGTCCAAAAGCTGATCGGGCGTGGCGCTTAGGTCTTCCAAGATGCGTTCGGCGGCTTGGGTGACGGCGGCGCGGGCGGCGTCTTGCTGCACGTCGGCGCGGGCGCGGGCCTCGCGGGCTTCGCCGGCGGCGCGCTCTGCCTCGCGCTCGGCATCTTGGGCTTGGCGCAGCATTGCCTCGGCCTCGGCCAAGGCATCTGAGGCTTGGGCGCGGCGGGCTTCGGCGGTCAGAATGCCTTCGGCCAGATGGGCGCGGCGGGTGGCGATGTCGGCGGGTTGCGCCAAGGCTGTTTTCAGGTCGTCTTCCGCCTCTTGCCGCCGATCTGACAACTCGGCGCTGCGTTTGGCGGCGGTGTCTTGGCGATGCTTCCAGCCCGACAGTTCCTTGACCGCCTCTTGCCGCCGCCGCACCCGCGCTTCACCTTCGCGGCGTTGTTCGTCATGGGCGGCGCGGCGGGTCATCATGGCGATGCGCGCGCCTTCGACAGCCACCCGCATATCTTCCACCAAGGCGCGGGCGGCCGCCAAATCGCCCAAGCCTTTCATGCCCGCTTCAGCCTCTGCCAGCCTTTCGAGGGCAAGGGTTGCATCGTCGCCAAAGCGCGCCACAGCGGCGAGGGCCGCTTCCAGCCGACCGCCGGTGATCGATCGTTCGCCTTCGGCCCGCGCCGCAGCGCGGTTCGCTTCGGTGACCTGCTGATCGGCAGCGCGGCGGTGATCGCGGGCCAATTGATCGGCGCGCGAGGCTTCGGCCAAACGAGATTGCAGCGCATCATGCGCTTGGGCTGCGCCATCAGCTTTGGCGGCGGCCTCTTCCAGATCGCGCTTGACCTGCACCAAGCGGTTCAACTGCCGCAGGCGGGCCGCAGCGGCAGACGGCGCATCTGCCGCCGCTGCCCTAAATCCGTCCCAGCGCCACAAATCCCCCTCGCGGCTGACCAGCCTTTGCCCGGGACGTAGGGTGGCTTGCAGGCGTGGGCCATCTTTCGCCTCTACCACCCCCGTCTGCGACAGCCGCCGCGCCAGCACATCGGGCGCGCCGACATGGCGAGCAAGCGGCGCTGCGCCCTGCGGCAAGGGTTGGGCGGGATCAAGCGCGTCAAGCTGCATCCAGCCTGATCCCGCATCGCCCTGCACTTCGGCGGTGCGCAGGTCATCGGCAAAGGCCGCGCCAAGTGCCGCTTCGTAGCCCGACTCCACCTCTAGCTGGTCCAGCAATTGCTGGCCGGCCTGTGCTTCGCGCTGCACAAGGTGGGCGAGGGCCGCAACTTCGGCGCGCAAAGCATTCGCCTCACCCTCGGCGCCCGAGCGGATGGCGCGCGCCTGAGCCTCAGAGGTTTGGGCGCTGGCGCGGGCGTCTTCGGCGCGTGTCAGCGCCGCTTCGGCGGCTTCCGCAGCACCAAGCGCACTTTCCTGCACCGAAGTCGTAGCCTCGGCAGTTGCAATCGCTGCCGCCACAGCCGCTTCCGCCACCACCACGGCCTCCGATGCGCGCGCGGCTTCGTCTTGCAAACGCTCCAAGGTTTTGCGGTTATCGGCCACCAAGCGTTCCGCCGATTGGTGGCGCGCGGCCAGACGGGCCGCGTCTTCGGTGGCTTGCGCCAAATCACCTTCGCGGGTGCCAAGGTCACTGGCGGCGGTGCGGGCAAGGTCGGCGGCGTCCGACAGGCGTTCTTCCTGCCCCTCGCTGGCGCGGACCAGCTGGGCAATCTCCCACTCCAGCCGCTCGATCATCTCGGCGGCGTCGCGGTTAAGCGCCACTTCGCGTTCGGCGTCTTGGTCCATCTGGGCGATGCGGGCTTGCAGCGTGGCGATGCTGTCCAAGGCCCGCGCCTCTTCGGCAGCCAAAGCGTCGCGCTGCAGGATCAGGCGTTGCAGAATGGCACCGGCCACCCCCTCTTCCTCGCGGCGCGGCGCGATATCGCCTTCGGCCTCCTCGCGGCCTTTTGCGGCAACACGTGCGGCCAGTTCGGCCTGCGCTGCGACTGACAGACGCTGGCGTAGGGCAAATTCGGCCGCTGCCCGCGCCACTTCAGCCTCGCGCCAGCGGCGATACTGCAGCATCCCTTCGGCTTGGCGCAATTCGGTGCCAATCTCGCGGTAGCGTGCGGCTTGGCGGGCCTGCCGTGTCAGGGTGGAAAGCTGCTGGGCCAAGCCCTCTAGCACATCATCCACACGCAGCAAGTTCTGCTCTGCCGCTGACAGGCGCAGTTCGGCCTCATGCCGGCGCTGGTACAGGCCGCTGATCCCTGCGGCTTCTTCCAAGATCATCCGCCGCGCTTTGGGCTTGGCGTTGATCAGTTCGGTGATCTGCCCTTGGCGCACCAAAGCGGGCGAATGGGAACCGGTTGACGCATCAGCAAACAACATTTGCACATCGCGGGCGCGCACATCCTTGGCGTTGGCCTTATAGGCCGAGCCCGCATCGCGCGTGATCCGGCGCACCACTTCGATCGTGTCGGCATCGTTAAATCCCGAAGGGGCCAAGCGGTCATGGTTGTCGATGATCAACGAAACTTCGGCAAAATGCCGCGCCCCGCGCCCACCAGAGCCGTTGAAGATCACATCTTCCATGCCGCCGCCCCGCATGGCCGAGGCGCGGTTTTCGCCCATCACCCAACGCAGCGCTTCCAGCAGGTTCGATTTGCCGCACCCATTGGGGCCGACAACACCGGTCAGCCCCTCCATGATCATCAGATCGGTGGGGTCGACAAAGCTTTTAAACCCGTTCAGGCGCAGCCGTGTCAGGCGCATCTGATCCCCTTCCTTAACGAAGGTCTATCTTGGCCAAGCAAGCGCACAAGTCAACCAAATCGCCCTGCGGTCATCTTGGGCCTAAAGCAAAACGCCCGAGGTTTCCCCCGGGCGTCTGCGGTTCTGTTGTTCGGTTCAGCGGGCTGCGGTAACGGCCCGTCCGGTCATCACCTTGACCAGATTGGCGCGGTAGTCTGCCGTGCCATGCAGGTCGCTGATCATGTCCGTGGCGTCTACCTTCAACCCTGCCAGGGCGCTGGCTGAGAAGTTGGCTGTCAGCGCCGCCTCCGCTGCTTTCCAGCGGAACACCCCATTATTCGATGCCCCCGTGATCGCCACGCGCACTGATCCATCGGCGGCTTGCGAGACAAAGGCCCCCGTCAGCGCAAAGCGGCTGGCGGGTTGGTTGAACTTGGCATAGGCGCTGCGCTTGGGAAGGGGGAACTCCACGCCCGTGACAATTTCTCCCTCAGCCAGTGCCGTCGAGAACATGCCCGTGAAGTAGTCATCCGCCGCAATCCGGCGCTTGTTGGTGATCACGGTCGCCCCCGATCCCAGCACGGCCGAAGGATAGCACGCCGCCGGATCGTTGTTGGCGATTGATCCGCCAATCGTGCCGCGGTTGCGCACGGCAGGGTCGCCGATGCCGCCAGCAAGACCTGCCAGCCCCGCAAAGGCGCTGGCCGCTTCTTTGGCGACCACGGCATGGGGCGTTGCCGCGCCGATCCATAGGGTGCTGCCGGTGTGCTTTACGCCCTTCATCTCGGCAATGCCGGTCAGGCTGACCAGAACATCTGGCGTGGCCAGGCGTTGCTTCATCGTCGGCGTCAGGGTCTGCCCGCCCGACAGCGCCTGTGCGCCCGATTTAGACAGGGCCGCCACAGCATCCGCCACGCTGGAAGGTTTTACGAAATCAAAGTTTTGCATCTTTTGCTCCTCCCTTACGCGTTCATCGCCGACCAGACGCGCGACGGCGTCAGGGGCATGTCGATATGGGCAATCTTGTGACCTGCCCGGTTCAGCGCATCTAGCACCGCGTTGACCACGGCTGGAGGAGAGCCAATCGCCCCCGCCTCGCCGCAACCCTTCACGCCCAGCTTGTTATGGCTGCACGGGGTGACGCAGGAATGGTCAACCGTGACAAAGGGCACATCATCGGCGCGCGGCATGGTGTAATCCATGTAGCTGCCCGACAAAAGCTGGCCATTCTCGTCATAGACGCCATGTTCCAGCAGCGCTTGGCCAATGCCTTGCACCACACCGCCGTGGACCTGACCGCGCACAACCATTGGGTTGATCACGTTGCCAAAGTCATCCGCACAGGTGAAGTTGCACACATCCACCTTGCCGGTGTCGGCATCCACCTCAACCTCGCACAGATAGGTGCCTGCGGGATAGGTGAAGTTCGCCGGATCGTAGAAGGCGGTTTCCTCCAAGCCCGGTTCCAGCGTGGCCAGCGGATAGTTGTGCGGCACATAGGCTGAAAACGCGATTTCGCCGAAAGTTTTCGACCGGTTGGTCCCCGACACGGCAAAGACGCCGTCCGAAAACACAATTTCAGCCTCTGCCGCTTCCAGCATATGGGCCGCGATCTTTTTGCCCTTGGCGATCACTTTGTCGGCAGCATTGGCCATAGCCTGTCCGCAAACCGCCAGCGAGCGTGACCCGTAGGAACCCATCCCGAAGGGGATTTTGGCCGTGTCACCATGCACGATATCCACCGACGACATCGGAATACCGAACATATCCGAGATGATCTGCGCAAACACCGTCTCGTGGCTTTGGCCGTGGCTGTGCGCGCCGACCATGACAGACACGTTGCCCGTGGGGTTCACCCTAACTGTGGCTGCGTCGTAAAGGCCGACGCGCGCGCCAAGAATGCCCACCAAGTTCGACGGCGCAATCCCGCAAGCTTCGATCCAAGTCGACAGGCCCAACCCGCGCAGCTTGCCTTTGGCGGCAGAGGCAGCGCGGCGTTTTTCAAAGCCCGCCACATCGGCCAGTTCAATCGCCTTATCCAGCGTGGCATGGTAGTTGCCCACGTCATAGGCCAGACCTGCGGGCGTGGTGTAGGGGAACATATCGGTGGTGATAAAGTTCTTGCGACGCACTTCGAACGGGTCAAGGCCCAGTTCGCGGCACATCTGATCGACCACACGCTCCAAGCTATAGGTCGCCTCGGGGCGGCCTGCGCCACGATAAGCATCGACAGGGGCGGTGTTGGTGAACACGGTTTTCACGTTCACATAGACATTGGGCACCTTATACGGCCCCGCCATCAGTGTGCCGTGCAGGAAAGTCGGCGTCACGGTCGAGAAGTTCGACAGATAGGCCCCCACGTTCGCCATCGTTTCGGTGCGAAACGCGATGAACGTGCCGTCTTTTTCGCAAGCCAGTTCAATCTTGGTGACATGGTCGCGGCCATGCGCGTCGGATAGGAAGCTTTCCGAACGCTCTGCCACCCACTTGACGGGCTTTTTGATCTTTTTGGCCGCGGCCAGAACCAAGGCCTCTTCGCCATAGTGATAGATCTTCGACCCAAAGCCGCCGCCCACATCAGGGGCCACAACTTGCAGCTTGTTTTCCGGAATCCCCAGCACAAAGGCCGCGACCAAAAGGCGCGTCAGGTGGGGGTTCTGGCTGGTGGTGGTCAGCTTGTAATCGCCTGTGCCGGGATTGAACTCGCCGATCGAGGCGCGGGGTTCCATCGCGTTGGGGATCAGTCGGTTGTTGACCAGTTCCAGCGTGGTGACATGGGGCGCCGCTTTGATGGCCGCATCCACTTTGGCGCGGTTGTCTTCGATCCAGCCCCAGTCAAAGCACTGGTTGTCGGCGATCTCGTCATGCACGCGGTTGGAGCTGTCAGCCAAAGCCTGCGCCATGTCGATGATGGCGGGCAGTTCTTCGAAATCTGACGCATCAGCCACGGCTTGGGCGGCGTCTTTGGCTTCCATATAGGTTTGGGCGATCACGGCTGCATAGGCGTCGCCCACATGGCGCACTTTGCCATGGGCCAGAACGGGGCGCTTGGGTTCGCGCATCGGTTCGCCGTTGCGCGAGTTGATCAGCCAACCTGCCGGATTGCCGCCCACATCTTTAAAGTCTTCGCCGGTAAACACGGCCAAAACGCCGGGCATCCCCGCCGCTGCCGCAACGCCCACCGATTTGATGCGCGCATGCGCCATGGTGGAGCGTACGAACACCGCATAGGCCTGCCCATGCACGTCGATGTCATGGGTGTAATTGCCCGCCCCGGTCAGGTAGCGGATGTCTTCGGTGCGTTTGGCTTCCGCGCCAATTCCGAAATCCTTAGCCATCTTGATCCCCTCCCTTATTCGGCAGCAACGGCTGCGACATCCTGCCCAGAGGCAGCCATCACGGCCTTGACGATGTTATGATAGCCGGTGCAGCGGCAAATATTGCCCTCTAGCCCGTGGCGCACGTCAGCCTCGGTTGGCTTGGGGTTTTTGGCCAGAAGTTCAGCCGAAGACATCACCATGCCGGGGGTGCAAAAGCCGCACTGCAGGCCGTGGTGGTCTTGGAAGGCTTGCTGGATCACGCCAAGGCTGCCGTCGGCATTGGCCATGCCTTCAATCGTGGTCACTTTCGATCCGGCCACGTCTTGCGCAAAGACCGAGCAGCTTTTCACAGCCACGCCGTCGATATGCACCACACAAGCCCCGCATTGCGAGGTGTCGCAGCCGATATGCGTGCCCGTCAGGCCCAGCCCTTCGCGCAGGTAAGAAGAGAGCAGCGTGCGCCCCTCGGTCTCGGCCGAGACGGATTTTCCGTTCACGGTCATCGTTACTTTGGTCATCTTATCCTCCCTGATTGCTTAACGGTTCAGCCGATCAAACGGCGGAACCAGCCTTTTTTCGGTGTGTCTTGGGTGCCTTCGGTCGAGGCATCTTCAGCCTCGGCGGGGGCCTCTTGGTCGGGCCCTTCGACGGCAGATTGGAAGCGGTTGAAAAACTCTTCCGCTAGGTTCTTGGCAAAACCGTCAATGATCCGGCTGCCCAGTTGCGCGATTTTCCCGCCGACCGAGGCTTCGACCTCATAGGTCAGCTTGGTGCCGGTGCCGTCGGCTGTCATGGTCACAAAGGCCCCGCCCTTGGCAAAGCCAGCCACGCCACCCTTGCCTTCGCCCATGATGCGCAGGCTTTGGGCTTCGACCATCTCTGACAGGGTGACAGTGCCGGTGAAGCGGGCTTTCACGGGGCCCACCTTTTGCACCACGATGGCTTCAAACCCCTCTGACGGAGATCCCGTCAGGCTTTCACAGCCGGGCACGCAGGCCTGCAGGACCTGCGGGTTCAAAACCGCAGCCCAAACCGTCGCAGGGTCGGCCGCGATATGCCGTTCCTCGGCCAGCTTCATGAAACCCCTCCCCGGGCGTCGTGTGCCTTATGCTCCGCCAAACCTACGCGCAGAAGATATCCTGCGCCTAAGGACGGATTCGACGCAAGTCTTGCATGATGCCAAAGTGCCTGTCGACTGTGCTGATGAGACCTGTCGCAAATTTGCGACAGATGGGCGGAAAATCTCTAATCTCGCCGCGATTCTGGTCAGGCCCCGACGTCGGGGGCTTCTTGCATCTGCACGGCGTTGATGCGCCAGCCTTCGGGGCGTTCGATCATCTGGTAATCCAGCCAATAGGCCCGCCCTTTGGCATCGGTCACCCGCACCCGCTGCCAATAGGCCCCGCCGATAAAGCGCAGATCGAGCATGGCGATATCGGTGGGGCGATAGACCATCGGATAGCCTTCGCGCACCATTTTGCCAAAGGCTTGCGGCGTGCCGAACAGCGCTTGGATATTGGGCGAGGCAAAGGTGAAGGCGCGGACAAAGTCATCGGCCTGAAAGGCCTGTATCTGCGCGCGGATGGTGTTTTGGATTGGCACTTCCTGCGCTGCGGCAGGGGCTGACAGCATGAACAAGGCAAATAGAGTGGAAAGACGCATGATGCAGGCCCCCGTTGGAACGCTGCACTGTACCTAGAGCAGGGTGCGCCGGTGTCAAACGCCGGTGGGCGCGCGGCGGCCCCAGCGTGGGGGGGCTGCGCGCCCCCCCACACCCCCTGCGGAGTATTTGAACCTCGGTGAAAGGGGTTAGGCGATAAGGTCGCCGGTCAGGGCCTTGTCGATCAGCGCGATGGTTTCGGGCACGCCGTACAGCGCGATAAAGCCACCAAAGCGCGGGCCTTCGGATGCGCCCATCAGCACCTCGTAAAGCGCTTTGAACCAGTCGCGCAGCGGGTCAAAGGCGTGGTCTTTGCCCACGGCATAGCAAGCGGTTTGCAGGCTTTCTTCGTCGGTTGCCCCATCCCATGCCGCCAGACGATTGCGCAGATCAAGGATAGCGGCGCGTTCGGTATCGGTTGGCAGGCGGTAGGTGCGGTTGGGCGCTATCTTGTCGTTGAAATAGCGCAGCGCATAGCCTGCGGCGGCGTCCAGATCGGGATGCGTTTCGGGCGAGGCGTCGGGGGCGTATTTCTTGATAAAGCCCCAAAGGCCAGCGGCATCCTTGGCCCCTGCGACTGACGCAAGGTTGAGCAACATGGCAAAGCTGACCACCATCTTCGATTCCGGCACTTGGCCGCTGTGAATGTGCCAGACGGGGTTGTTGACCTGCGCGTCGATGTCTTGGGTCGGATAGGCTTTAAGCTGCTGGTGGTATTCATCCACCGCTTTGGGAATCACATCCCACCACAGCCGTTTGGCGGTTTTGGGCTTTTGATACATGAAATACGACAGCGATTCCGTGGCGGCATAGGTCAGCCATTCGTCGATCGTCAGGCCATTGCCTTTGGATTTGGAAATCTTCTGGCCTTCGAAATCCAAGAACAGCTCATAGGTCATGTGGTTGGGCGCACGGCCCCCCAAAGCGTTGCAGATGCCGTCATAGATGGGCGTGTTGGTCGAATGGTCTTTGCCATACATCTCAAAGTCAACGCCAAGGGCCGCCCAGCGCGCACCAAAGTCGGGCTTCCATTGCAGCTTTACGTTGCCACCCGTCACAGGCAGCGTCCATTCGCGGCCCGTTTCATCGTCAAAGGTGATCGTGCCATCCTTGGCGTTCACCTCTTTCATCGGCACATACAGCACACGGCCAGTTTCGGGGTGGATGGGCAGGAAGCAGGAATAGGTCTGCTGACGCTCTTCGCGCAGCGAGGCCAGCATGATCGCCATGATCGCGTCATAACGTTCAGCACAAAGGCGCAAGGTATCGTCAAAGCGGCCAGATTTGTAGAACTCGGTCGCGGAATAGAATTCGTATTCGAAGCCGAACGTGTCCAAGAACCGCCGCAGCATAGCGTTGTTGTGGTCGCCAAAGCTGTTGAATTCGCCGTAAGGGTCGGGCACCGAGGTCAGCGGTTTTTGCATATGCTGGCGCAGCATCTCTTGCTGGGGCACGTTTTCGGGCACTTTGCGCATGCCGTCGACATCATCGGAAAAGCAGATCAAGCGGGTGGGGATATCCGAGATCACTTCAAACGCGCGGCGGATCATCGTGGTGCGGGCCACCTCGCCAAAGGTGCCGATATGGGGCAGGCCTGAGGGGCCATAGCCTGTTTCAAACAGAACATAGCCCTTGTCATGCGCCTTGTGTTCGGTGCGTTTCAGCAAAGCGCGGGCCTCTTCAAAGGGCCAGGCTTTCGACTTCATCGCGGCGTCACGCAAGGTGCTCATAAAAGTATCCTCCAGGAAAGCGGCGCAATGCCGCCCTTAACCCCCGTCCTCTATTGCCGCACCGGCTTGGCGTCAATATTGTAAGGCCAAATGCGAAAGGACGACCCATGCCCCATACAACGCCCGCCTCGATGTCGCCGCCCGATGCGCTGATTGCGGTGATGATCGCCGTCTCAGCGTCGGATGAGCAGATGCGGACGACCGAGTTGGTGGCCATCCAACGCATTGTGCATCATTTGCCGGTCTTTGCCGACTACGACAACGACCGCATTCGCCTGATCGCCCAGACGGTGTTTGACCTGTTTGAAGAGGAAGACGGGCTGGCGGCCCTGTTCGGCCTGATCCGCGATGCCTTGCCTGAAAGGTTGTATGAAACCGCTTATGCCTTGGCCTGTGATGTGGCCGCAGCCGATGGCACGCTGCGCGAGGTAGAGTTGCGGATGCTAGAAGAGGTGCGCGAGGAACTGGCGATTGACCGTTTGCACGCCGCCGCCATCGAATGGGGCGCAAGGGTGCGGCATTTGCGGCCCTAGGCCATAGTCGCCCAGCGCCGCAGCAAACCATTTTGCAACACGCGCGCCCGCCCCGTCCAAGCCTTTTGGCCCGGTGGCTTTTCACGTTCGGCCACGGGCACGGCTTCGCGGCGTTCGGGGTCGGCGGAAAAGATCGCAAAGACCAGCTCGCGGCCCGATGGCTGCGTCATGAACCCCGACAGACCCGAGACAAAGTTGAGCGTGCCGCTTTTGGCGTTGATTTTCACCGGCCCGTCGATCTGCGGCGCGCCCTTTTCATCTTTTAGGCTGACCTCTTTCAACAAAGCCCTAAGGCCAGCCCCTGATGGCCGCGTTGCCCCCGCCATAAGGGCGCGCATCATGCCCTTTGCCGTGACCCGCGACGCGGCACCTAGGCCGGAATGATCGACAAAGCTTGCAGAAAGGCCCAAGGCTTCCTGCGCCCAATCCTGCATTGCCCCAGCCGAATCGGGCAAAGACCGCGCACCGGATGCACCAAGCCCAACTGTTTCGGCGGTGATGTTGGTGGAATACTTCAACATCTCTTGCAGAATGGGGGACAGGCTTGCGCTGGGCCATGTGACAAGTGGGGTTGCAGGGGGCAGGGCGGATATCATCTGTGGTGCGGGCAGGGTTATGCCCTGCATGGCGCAAAGGGTGGCGAAGACCTCGGCCACATAGGGGGCGACATGGCGCACAGGCAGCCAGCGATTGCCCTCTTTGGCCATGGCGGCGCGCGAAACGGTCCAGCTTTCCGAACCTTGGTCGGAATAGGTGAAAACCGGCGTGTCGCGATCCACCACGGCCAGTTTTATGCCCTTCACCTCGGGCAGAAAGCGCAAGCCCGGAGAGGTCATGCGCGCAGTGGCCCCGCCCTTGGTCCATTCCAGATTGACTCGGTTGTTGTTCAGCGACAGGCCCGATAGGCCCGGATCATAGCCCGCTTCGGCGGGCAGGTCGTCACTGATGCGGGCGAACGTGGGCAAGGCATCCGCATAAACCAAAAAGCGCCCCGTCACCCGCCGAAGCCCGCTGCTTGCCAAGGCGGCGGCCATGTCGCCAAGGCTATCGGTGTCAAGCGTGGGGTCGCCGCCGCCAGACAGGATCAAGTCGCCCGCCAAAGTGCCCGCGCTTACAGCATCTGTCGCCAAAACTTGCGTGGTGAAGTGGTGATCGGGGCCCAACCTATCCAGCGCATAAAGTGCGGTGATGGCTTTGATCACGCTGGCGGGGGGAACTTGGGCATTTGGCTGAAAGCTGTCGAGGATTTCGCCTGCGGCCAAATCCGCCACGCAAAAGCCGGTGGTTCCGGTAAGATTGGCTTTGGCCACAAGGTCAGCGGTTGTGCCGCTTTGGGCCGTCGCCAACGACGGGGCTGCAAGGCCTGCCCCCAAGCCTGCCAAGACCCAGCGCCGTGTTAAAGTCTGTGCCGTCATTCTGCCGCTCCTACCCGCGGCCCAAGTCGTAACGCGCAAGGCTGCGGCAATGCAACAGGCTCAGCGCCGCCATTCGCCCCTTGCGCGGATCACGCTAGAAGAGGCCGTGTGCAGGGGCATATTCACAAAGGCCCAGACCGGCGCTTTGCGATGCGTCAAAAGGTCAGGCGCTGCCACTTGCGCCCCGCGAAAGGCCCGTGCCGTCACCGACAGCCGCGCCGCAAGCCCAGCCCCAGGGCGCGCCATCACGGCCACGGGCACCCGCGCCATGATCTGGCGCCAATTGCGCCACCGGTGAAACTGCACCAGATTATCTGCCCCCATGATCCAGACAAAGCGCACGCCGGGATAAAGCGCTTGCAGGCGGCGCAAAGTGTCAATCGTGGCGCGGGTGCCCAAGCGCGCCTCAAGATCTGTGATAACCACCCTTGGGTCATCGCCCAGCTTTTCGCGGGCGCGCGCGATACGCAGGGCGATGGGGGCAGGGGCATTGGCCTTGAGCGGGTTTCCGGGGCTGACCAGCCACCACACCCGATCTAAGCCGATGCGCTGCAAAGCCTGATGCGTGATATGCACATGGCCATCATGGGCAGGGTCAAACGACCCGCCCAGCAGGCCCACGACCATGCCCCGATAGGCCGCTGGAAAGCCTTGAACCATTTGCCTTGCGGCCTCCACCTCACGAAAGCGCAATTTCAGGGCCTGCTTGCCCCCATGTCAACCGCAATCGGCGTTGAAGAAGCGCGCCCTTTCCCTTAGATGAGGCCCAAACCCGGATGGAGCGCGCAGATGGCCAGTTATCAATACGTCTACCACATGGACAATCTTTCAAAGACCTATCCGGGTGGCAAGAAATGCTTTGAGAATATCAAGCTCAACTTCTTGCCCGGTGTGAAGATCGGCGTTGTGGGGGTGAACGGGTCGGGCAAGTCGACCTTGCTGCGCATCATGGCGGGGATTGATACCGATTTCGCAGGCGATGCTTGGGCCGCCAAGGGCGCGCGCGTGGGCTATCTGGCGCAGGAACCGGTGCTGGACGCCAGCTTGAACGTGCGCGACAATGTTAAGCTGGGCTGTGCCACCAAGGTGGCCAAGCTGGATCGCTATAACGAACTGGCGATGAACTATTCCGACGACACCGCCGACGAAATGTCGCGCCTGCAAGACGAGATTGATGCCGAGAACCTGTGGGATCTCGACAGCCAGATCGACGTGGCGATGGAAGCCCTGCGCTGCCCGCCCGATGACGCTGATGTCGAAAGCCTGTCGGGCGGCGAGCGTCGCCGTGTCGCACTTTGTCAGCTTTTGCTGGATGCGCCGGATATGTTGCTGCTTGACGAACCGACCAACCACCTTGACGCCGAATCCATCGCTTGGCTGCAACAGCACTTGATCGACTATAAGGGCACGATTTTGGTCGTGACCCACGACCGCTATTTCCTCGATGACATCACGGGGTGGATTCTGGAACTCGACCGTGGGCGTGGCATTCCCTACGAAGGCAACTACACCGCTTGGCTTGACCAAAAAGCCAAACGCGCCGCTCAAGAGGCGCGCGAGGATAAATCCAAGCAAAAGGCGATGGAAAAAGAACTGGAATGGATCCGCGCCGGTGCCCGTGCGCGGCAGGCCAAGCAGAAAGCCCGTATCAGCAAGTATAACGAAATGGCGACCCAAACGGTGCGCGAACGCGCCACCTCGGCCCAGATCATCATTCCCAACGGCGAACGTCTGGGCGGCAAGGTGATTGATGTGATCGGCCTGAAAAAGCACATGGGCGACCGGTTGTTGATTGAAGACCTGTCCTTCACCGTGCCCCCGGGCGCGATTGTGGGCGTGATTGGCCCGAACGGGGCGGGGAAATCGACCCTGTTCCGGATGATCACGGGCCAAGAACAGCCTGATGAGGGCACGATCACCTTGGGCACCACGGTGCAACTGTCTTACGTTGACCAATCGCGTGACGCGCTAGAGCCGGGCAAGACCGTGTGGGAAGAAGTCTCGGGCGGGGCGGAAGTGATCAAGCTGGGCGATTTCGACATGAACTCGCGCGCCTATTGCGGGGCCTTCAACTTTAAGGGCACCGACCAGCAGAAAAAGGTCGGCAGCCTGTCGGGCGGCGAACGCAACCGCGTTCACATGGCGAAGTTGCTGAAAAGCGGCGGCAATGTGCTGCTGCTTGACGAACCGACCAACGATTTGGATGTGGAAACCCTGCAAGCGCTGGAAGCGGCGATTGAAGACTTCGCCGGTTGTGCCGTGATCATCAGCCACGACCGCTTCTTCCTAGACCGCCTGTGCACGCATATTCTGGCCTTCGAAGGCGATGCCCATGTGGAATGGTTCGAGGGCAACTTTGAAGCCTACGAAGAAGACAAAGTGCGCCGCTTGGGGGCGGACAGCATCGAGCCTAAGCGGGTGAAGTATAAGAAGTTTACGAGGTAAGCTGCAAACGCGCCGCACGGCGCGGCCGTTCTGCCCATGGGTGCGTGAAATCACGCACCCTACGGTTGGTTGCGCTTGACAAGTAGGGTGTGTGCTTGCACGCACCGCGCCCCCGATCCGGCGACAATCCCCCCCTACCGCGCGATCGTCACCGAGCAATGCGCCCGTCCGACCACATCGGCGGCGACCGATCCCAGCATAAGGCGCGAGATGCCGCGCTTGTCGCCGGTGCCCATGACGATATGGCCCACTTTGTTCATCTCGGCATAGGTCACGATGCCGCTGGCGGCTTCGCGGTCGATCACGATGGCGGTGCCTGCGGGGGTGATGCCTTTGGCCTTGGCTGTGGCAAAGCCTGCGTCCAGGATCGCTTGGGCGTCAGCATCGCTCCAATGGTGGATCAGGGGGCCACGCCCGCCACCATGGGCCACGTTGACCACACAGAGCAGCAGTTTTGCGCCGGATTTGGTTGCAAGGTCGGCTGCGGTTTCAATGGCGTGGGTGGCGTGATCTGTGCCGTCAATCGGGCAAAGGATGGGATGGGTCATGGAATGTGTCCTTTCTGGTTTGGCCTGTTGCGGCGCTGCGCCCAGTTTGCCCAAAAAACAGGCAAAACACCTTGACCTGCGTCAAGCCAAAGCGCCAATCCCCACCCCAGAAGGTGAATCTCCCCATATTTATTCTTGATTTTGACATTTCTTGCCGCAATAAATTCGGAGCGACGTTATCTCTATCGACCTGTCTGCCACCACAATCGGCCACAGCATTCGATCTTAAGCTGACGGGGCCGGGCCGCCGCAATCTCGCGGGCGGCAAAATGACAGGAGTGTTCACGATGGCCAAGGGCACCGTGAAATGGTTCAATGAAACCAAAGGTTACGGCTTTATTGCCCCGGAAGGCGGCAAGAAAGACGTGTTTGTGCATATCACTGCGCTTGAGCGCGCTGGTCTGCGCGGGCTGAAGGACGGCCAAGCCGTCAACTTCGACATCGAAGCCGGCCGGGATGGCCGCGAATCGGCGATCAACATCACGCTGGGCTAAGGCCAAGCGGGTTTTGAAAAAGGGTGCGTGCCAGATCGGTGCGCGCCCTTTGCTTTTGCAGTGTCATCTGCAAGACTGCGGTCAGTAGGGAGTGGGCATGGATTATGATCGGCTGATCGACGCGCAGACGTCGGCCTTTATCAAGGCCAGCGAAGACGCGTATCCCCCCGATGCCGCAACCCTGTCGATAGCCCAGCAACGCGCGATCTATGACACAATGTGCCGCGCGTTCCATCGCGGCTATCCCGACGGGATTACGGCGCAAGATCGCCCTATTGCGGGTGTGATGTGCCGCGTTTTTACCGGTGCGCAGCCTGCGATCATCTATCTGCACGGTGGCGGGTTTGTGGTCGGCGGGCTGGAAAGCCATGATGACGTGTGCGCCGATATTCGGGCGGCCACGGGCTTGACGGTGATCTGCCCCGATTACCGCCTGTCGCCCGAACATCTGCATCCCGCAGCCTTTGAGGACGCCTTGGCTGTCACCCGTGCGGTGGCTGTCGATAGCCCCGTGCTGTTGGCGGGCGACAGTGCGGGCGGCAATTTGGCCACCGCTGTCAGCCATGCATTGCGCGGGCAAGCGCTGATTTTGGGGCAGGTGCTGATCTATCCGGGCCTCGGCGGAGATGTCGATGCGGGCAGTTATATAACCCACGCCAAAGCACCGATGCTGACGCGCGACGATGTGCTGTTTTATGCGGGCATTCGCCACAATGGCGCTGTGCCTAAGGGCGACGCCACTGTGTCGCCGCTGCAGGATACCGACTTTTCTGGGCTGCCGCCTACCATTGCCTTTGGCGCAGAATGTGACCCGCTGTGCGATGATGCCCGCAACTACGCTGAGGCTATCGTAACGGCCGGTGGCCGCGCGCACTGGGTTGTCGAACCCGGTCTTGTTCACGGCTATCTGCGCGCCCGCAAAACGGTTGACCGTGCCGCAGCCAGTTTTGCCCGCATCACGCAGGCGCTGCAAACCCTCGCCACAGGCGGGAACCCGAAGGGAGACGCCCGATGAACGCCCATGCCAACCTGACACATTGGTCCGAACGCACCGATATGGCCGCAGCCTTTCGCTGGACGGTGAAGTTGAACCTGCACGAGGCGGTGGCCAACCACTTTTCATTGGCAGTGAATCCCGAAGGCACGCGCTTTTTGATCAACCCCAATGGGCGGCATTTTGGGCGGATCACGGCATCCAGTCTTGTTGAGATTGACGCCAACGATCCTAACACAATGGATCGCCCCGATGCGCCAGACCCAACCGCTTGGGGCCTGCACGGGTCGATCCACCGCGCCTTACCGCACGCGCGCTGCGTGATGCATGTGCATTCGATGCACGCCACGGTTCTGGCCAGTTTGGCTGACGGCCGACTTCCGCCGATTGACCAAAACTCGGCCATGTTCTTCAATCGCCATGTGGTGGATGGGGCTTATGGCGGCATGGCCTTTGCCGAGGAGGGCGCGCGCTGCGCGCATATGCTGGCCGACCCCAAGATCACCACGATGGTGATGGGCAACCACGGCGTGCTGATCATTGGAAAGACTGTGGCCGAAACCTTTAACCGCCTGACCTATTTTGAACGCGCTGCGGAAACCTATATCCGCGCCTTGCAAACTGGCCGTCCGTTGCGGGTGCTGTCGGACGACATCGCCGAGAAAACTGCGCAGGAATGGGAGGCTTATCCCGGTGGGGCAGATTTTCACCTGCGCGAGATCAAGGCCTTGTTGGACGAAGAAGGCTCGACCTACGCGCAGTAACGATTTTTCTGCGAAAAATCTTAAGAACAAATCTTCTGCGAAGATTTTCGGTTCTTCGCAGAAGAAACGCTATTGATTTTTCGCAGAAAAATCGTGGTGTCAGGCGGTCAGAAAAGGCGGATGATTCATCGTCTTTGGCACTGCAACGCCAAGTCGCGTCAGGATGGTTGGCGCAAGCGCCAATTGGTCCAGCACCACATTGCCGGCAGGCCCTTGGGCAGGGCCAAAGTAATACAGCGCAAAGTCACGCTGCAAATCTGTCGTGCCGCCATGATGGCCGCGCGCGTCTTGTCCGTGGTCGGCGGTGACGATCACCTCGTATCCCGCCGTGCGCCATCGTGCCAAGAAACTCGCCAAAGCCTCGTCCATGCGGTAGCACGCATCGTCCATCTCTTCGCAATCGTGAAAGAACCTATGGCCCATGCTGTCCAGCGTGCAGGTGTGCAAGATGCCATAGTCTATGCCCTTGCGCTCGCACAGCATCGTCAGCGTGGCGAATAGGTCGACATCGGCGGGGGTCATTTGGTTGTAGCCACTGTCGCCTGTCATCGTGTGAAAGCGGCCATGCGTGATCGGGCCGTCTGGCGCGTCATATTCCATGTCTTCGACCAGATCGAAGGGGTAGCGGTTGAAAAACTCTGACCAAAACGAATGCGTCACGGCGCCGGTTTTCAGGCCGGCTTTGGTCACTTCCGAAAATACATCCGGAAACTCTAGCCGTCGCCGTGTGGCATTGCCCCAGATGCCATGCACCTGCGGGGGCAAGCCGGTGTGGATCGAGGCGTAGCAAGTGCCTGACGTCGATGGCAGCACAGAGCGCATCTTCCAAACCTGCGCTTCGCCGCTGGCAACCCAGCCTTCCAGATTGCCAAATAAGCGGCGCCAATTGGCATAGGGCACGCCATCCAGCAGGATCAGCAGCAGTTTGGACATGGACGCCTCCTGTGCCGAGGTCGCGGCCTTCGGCGGCAATATTTAAACACGTATGAAAGGGTCAGTTGCCTGCGCTTTCCATTTTGCGGGTTTTTAGCACGCCTTCCAGCCAGCCTGTTTTCATCTCTGGCACCGAAGACAGCAATAGGTCGGTGTAATCGTCAAACGGTGGGGCTAGCACGTCAGACTTTTGGCCATAGCGCACCACTTTGCCCCGATACATCACAGCGATTTTGTCTGCGATGGCTTTGACGGTCGCCAGATCATGGGTGATGAACAGATAGGCGACACCTTCTTGAGCTTGCAGGTTCAAAAGCAGTTTCAAAATGCCATCGGCGACCAAGGGATCAAGTGCTGAGGTGACTTCATCGCACAGGATCAGCTTGGGTTTGGCCGCCAAGGCGCGGGCGATGCAGACGCGCTGCTTTTGGCCGCCCGAAAGTTCGGCGGGATAGCGGTTTTCAAAGCCTGCACCCATTTCGATTTGGTCGAGCAGTTCTTGCACGCGCGCGCGTTTGGCTTCGCCTTTCAGGCCGAAGTAGAACTCTAGAGGGCGGCCGATGATAGTGCCCACGGTTTGGCGCGGGTTCATCGCCGTATCGGCCATTTGGTAGATCATCTGTACTTGGCGCAGATCGTCTTTGCTGCGGGTGGCAAGGTCGGGCGACAGAGTGCGCCCGTCAAAGCTGATCTGGCCTGCGCGGGCGGGCAGTAGGCCGGTGATAACGCGCGCAAGGGTGGATTTTCCCGATCCGCTTTCGCCCACAATGGCCAAGGTTTGGCCCGCCGCCACGTCAATGGTGATATCTTGCAGCACATCAAAATCGGTGCCGCGGTAGCGCGCCGTGACGCCCGTGGCACTCAAGATGGGCGTGGCATCGGTTTTCTCGGCATGGTCAATGCTGCGCACCGACACCAATGCTTGGGTATAGTCTTGCACGGGGGCCGAGATGATCTGATCGGTCGTACCGTATTCCACTGCTTTGCCATGGCGCAGCACCAGAATGTCGTCGGCCACTTGTGCCACCACGGCAAGATCGTGGGTGATGTAGATCGCGGCAACGCCAGTGTCGCGGATAGCCTCTTTGATTGCGGCCAAAACGTCGATCTGCGTGGTCACATCCAGCGCAGTGGTCGGTTCGTCAAAGATCACAAGGTCGGGCTTGGGGCACAGCGCCATAGCGGTCATCGCGCGCTGCAATTGCCCACCAGAAACTTGGTGCGGATAGCGCCGCCCAAAGGTTTCCGGATCGGGCAGGCCCAGTTTGGCGAACAATTCCACCGCACGGGCCTCAGCCTGTTCCTTGGTCATCAGCTTGTGCAGCAGACAAGTTTCGATCACCTGCGTCATCAGCCGCTTGGCAGGGTTAAAGGCGGCGGCGGCAGATTGGGCGACATAGGTCACCTCGCGCCCGCGCAGGGCACGCAGGCCCGACGCATCGGCCGTGCGAATATCGCGCCCGTTGAGCAGAACCTGTCCACCCGTCAACCGCACACCGCCGCGCCCAAAAGACAGCGCCGCCAATCCAATGGTGGATTTGCCGGCGCCAGATTCGCCGATCAGCCCCAGAACACGCCCCTTTTGCACTGAAAAGGAAACATCATCGACCAGCACCAAATGCTTGGGCGCTTCACCGGGGGGATAGGCTGTCGCCTCAATCCGCAGGTTCTTGATGGTCAAAAGATCAGCCACCGCGACCCCCTTTCAAGCTTGAGGTGCGCTGCAAGATCCAATCGGCCACCAAGTTCACCGAAATCGCCAGCACAGCAATCGCCAGAGCGGGCATCAGCGCTGCGGCTTTGCCGTAAACCAGACCATCCTTATTCTCGCGCACCATGCCGCCCCAATCTGACAGGGGGGGTTGGATGCCTAGGCCCAAGAACGACAGCGTGGAAATAAACAGCACGGCGAAGATAAAGCGCATCCCGAATTCGGCCACCAAGGGTGACATGGCGTTGGGCAAGATCTCGCGGAAGATGATCCAGCCTTGGCGTTCACCGCGCAGTTTGGCCGCTTCGACATAATCCATCACGGCGATGTCAGCGGCCACAGCGCGGCTCAGGCGGAAGACGCGGGTTGAATCCAAAACGCCCATCACCAAGATCAGCACCGTCAGGTTCAAGGGCAGAACTGACAGCACAACCAAGGCCACGATCAGCGATGGCACGGCCATCATCAAATCGACAACCCGCGACAGGCCCGTATCAATCCATCCGCCGCGCGTCGCCGCAAGAAAGCCGAAAAACGCGCCCATCCCGAACGACAAAAGCGAAGATACCAGCGCCACAAAAATCGTCACCGACCCGCCATAGATCAAGCGGCTTAGGATATCGCGACCGATCGTGTCGGTGCCTAGCCAGTATTGCTGCGAGGGGCCTTCCCAGACTTGGCCCACCGCCGCATCAATCGGATAAGGCGCAATCCATGGCGCAAACAGGGCCGACAGCACGAATAGCCCTGTCATCACCAGACCAATCAGGGCCGAAAGCGGTATTCTCATTTCGGATGCCTTAAGCGTGGGTTGGCGATGATGCCGATCAGGTCGGCCAGAATGTTCAGCCCAATATAGACAGCGGCAAAGATGATGCCCACGGCCTGCACCACGGGCAGGTCGCGCTTGGCCACATGATCGACCAGATATTGCCCCAAGGCGTTGTAGCTGAACACCACTTCCACCACGACAACGCCCACCACCAGATAGGCCAAGTTGATCACCACAACCGAGATGATGGGCGCCACCGCATTGGGCAGGGCGTGCCGCCAGATCACCTGCATGGGCGACAGGCCCTTAAGCTCGGCCGTTTCGATATAGGCCGATTGCATCACGTTCAAAATCGCGGCCCGCGTCATGCGCATCATATGGGCCAGCACCACCATGACCAGTACGATCACAGGCAGGGCGACCGCGTGCAACTTTTCAAAGAACCCCATGCCCGGAAAGATCATCGAGACAGGCTGCAAAATGGGAATGAGTTGCGTCAGCAGGAAGATCACAAAATAGGCCGCGACAAACTCTGGCAAAGAGATCATGGCGAGGGTGACGCCCGAAATCGCCTTATCCGGCCAGCGCCCGTTGTAGCGCGCGGCGATCAGGCCCAGCGCAATGGCCAAGGGCACGGCGATGCCGCCAGCGCAGGCCGCCAAAAACAGCGTGTTGCCCAGGCGTTGCCCAATGGCATGGGCGATATCTTGTTGATTGGTCAAAGCCTTGCCCAAATCGCCCTGCAAGGCGTGGCCAAGCCAGTTGAAATAGCGTGCCGCAGCGCTTTGGTTCAGGCCCAAGGATTCGCGCAGGTTGGCCAAAGATTCAGCCGTAGCCGATTGCCCAAGAATCGCTTGCGCCGTATCGCCCGGCAGCATCTCGACCCCAAGGAAGATAACGACTGACACGGCCAGAAGCAGGATGAGGCCCAGCGCAATGCGCTGGGCCACGAGTTTGATCAAAGGATGCACAGTATCCTCAGGCGTTCAGCCAGCACAT
>Ga0209550_10000833_pt1 | contig 29538 bp, 28 predicted proteins | sample LauGreSuBDMM15SN_2_FD_187567 | JGI IMG/M metagenome (GOLD analysis project Ga0209550, IMG submission 187567) | Freshwater lake microbial communities from Lake Michigan, USA - Su13.BD.MM15.SN (SPAdes) (version 5) | ecosystem: Environmental > Aquatic > Freshwater > Lake | place: Lake Michigan... | reverse complement strand
GGGGCAAGCGTGTCGTCAAAATCGAAAATTAGCGCAATGACGTCAGACATCGTCTCTACCGCTTTATTCAGAATAAATACATTGTACCGAGCATTTGCACGGCTCAACCCCCCAAAAAACGCGCCTAGAGCTGCCACGGGATTGAGTTAAGCTTCAGTTACTTCCCTGACCACCAATTGCGTCACGATGACTGAACCCGATATCCGTCCTGAACAATCCCCAGAGCTGCTCAAAGCACTGCACATCCTGACGCGCGACGGCAAGCTCAATCAAGACAGTCGGCGCAAGCTCAAACAGGTCTACCACTTGCATCAGTTCATCGAGCCCTTACTGAAGGAGCTGCTGAGTGAGCGAGCTGATTTCAGCGTGGTCGACCACGGCGCCGGCAAGTCTTATTTAGGCTTTATTTTGGTCGACTTATATCTGCGCCACCACGCGCCCCAAGCGACCATGCTGAGCATTGAAAGCCGGCCTGAGCTGGTCGCGCACGCCAAAGAGCTTGCAAACAAGCTCAGCTTCACCCAGATGCGTTTTCTGAACCAAACGGTCGCCCAAGCAATCGCCTCTGACGAGATCGATGCGCGTGTCGATATGGTCACGGCCTTGCATGCATGCAATACCGCAACCGATGACGCCATCCGCTTTGGTCTCGCTAAACAAGCGCGCTACATGGTGCTTGTGCCCTGCTGTCAAGCCGAGGTGGCCAGCGTCTTGCGCAAAAACAAAGCCACTCAGTTGAAAGACCCTTTAACTGAAATTTGGCGCCATCCGCTGCACACTCGAGAATTCGGCAGCCAAGTAACCAACTCATTGCGTTGTCTACAACTCGAAGCGCATGGCTACCAGGTCACGGTGACCGAGCTCGTGGGGTGGGAGCACTCCATGAAGAACGAGCTCATCATCGCCGAGCGCAAAGGCCCGGTAAAGCCCGTTGCCGCCGCGCGCTTACGGGCTGTGCTCGAGCGAATCGGACTCGTGGAACTACAAGAGCGTTTCTTTGTACCAACGTCCGAGGGCCAACCCGCATGAGCGTCACAAACGAGGCACAGTTAGCTCAGGCAAAGATACTTATCGCCGGCTGTGGCGATCTTGGCTTTCGGCTTGCGCATCGCTTGGGAGCCGTCTCGACAGCCAACATCTTCGGTCTGCGTCGCACCCCTGACACAACGCTCGCGATGCCATCAAACTTTCAATGGATAAGCGGCGATCTAACCCAGGACGGCGCGCTGGCCCATTTGCCGCACGACCTCACTCACATTGTGTTCGCTGCGGCACCAAACGCGCGCACGCCCGCGGACTACGAGGCAGTCTACCTGCATGGGTTACAGCGCATCATCCGCGCCTGCGCCTCGCTTTCGCTTAAGCGGATTGTATTTATCTCTTCCACGGCTGTGTACAGCAACCACGGGGATCAGTGGGTAGACGAAAACACACCCACCGAGCCAGCGCACTTCAATGGCAAAACGCTCTGTGCCGCTGAGCAATGGTTGCAAGCGTACGGCGTAAAGCACCACGTTGAAACGCTCAGTTTGCGCTTATCCGGGATCTACGGACCGGGTCGCAATTTCTTGCTTGATCGTCTGCGCCTGGGGCAAGCCTCAGCGCCTTTGGGAGAGGCGCATTGGGCTAATCGTATTCATGTCGAAGACGCAGCGGCCGCGATCGCCCATCTTTTGACACTTAATCAACCTGATTCAACCTACCTTGTGACGGACAGCACCCCTCTACCGATGCGTACGCTGTATGAAGCGTTGGCAAAAATTGTAGGAGGCCCTTGTCCACCTGTGGGACCGGCACCTGCGATGGTCGGCAGCAAGCGGCTCTGTAACAAGCGTCTCCTTGCAACAGGGTTTGAACTACGTTGGCCGGACAGTCGCGAGGGCTATGCGGCCTCGCTCACTCAGCAGGATAGTTGATCTCTAGAATATCGAGTTCTTCGATGCCGCCTGGTGTGCGCAAGGTCACCACATCACCGACTCGACTTTTTGTCAGTGCACGCGCCACCGGAGACACCCAGCTGATTTTGCCCTGCAAGGGCTCCGCTTCATCGACGCCTACGATCGTCACGTGGTGTTCCTCACCATCCTGATTCACATACAACACCGTCGCACCAAAAAATACCTGATCGCGATTGATCTGTGCAGCAGGGTCGACGATCTCGGCGAGTTCCAGACGCTTCGTTAAAAATCGCATACGACGATCGATTTCTCGAAGACGTTTTTTACCGTAGAGGTAGTCACCGTTCTCAGAACGGTCACCGTTAGACGCCGCCCAAGAAACGATTTTCACCATCGCAGGACGCTCGTCGTTCATAAGATGCGCTAACTCCTCACGTAGAGCCGCGTAGCCCTGAGGCGTCAGATAGTTTTTTGTGCCCTTGGGCAACGCCAGTGCCTCAGGAAGATCCTCATCTTGATCACCCTCTTGTTCTTTTACAAACGCTTTGTTCATAAAGTCTTAAACCAAGACGTTCCAGACGGGCTTCAGGTCGCTCGGCAAGGGTGGCAAACTACCCAAGTCGTAACGCCCCTCGCCAGGGCCGTGAAAATCAGAGCCGCACGACGCCAAAAACCCATACTGCCTGGCAACGCCGGCATAGGTTTGATACTGCCCGGGATGATGACTGCCTGTAATGACTTCAATCCCTTTTCCACCCGACTCTTTAAATGCCGTAAAAAACGCATCAAATTGTGTTTGCGTAAATTCATAGCGGCCTGGGTGCGCAATCACTGCCGCACCGCCCGCATGATTGATCCAAGAGATCGCTTGATCTAAGGCTGCCCACTGCATCGGCTCATGTGCAGGACCACCATCATGCAAGTAACGATCAAAGGCTGTTTGCACGGTTGGGCAAAACTTCGCCTGATGCAAATAACGTCCGAAGTGTGTCCGACTGATGAGCTCTGGGTTGCCCGCCAACTTAGACGCGCCTTCGAAGGCGCCGGGCATCCCCAACTCCGCTAACCGCTCTCCGATACGGCGCGCGCGGTCAGAACGACCACTGCGTGTGATGCGCAGCCCTTCAGTGAGCACCGCGTTGTGCGGATCAATTCCCAAACCAACGATATGGACAGTCTTACCGGCCCACGTGACCGAGATCTCCACACCACAAAGATAGTCGAGTCCAATTTGCTGCGCAGTCTGCTGCGCGAGTACTTGACCAGCGAGCTCATCGTGGTCTGTCAACGACCATAAGGTCACGCCGCGCTCTTTCGCACGACGCGCGACAACATCAGGCGCAAGCAAGCCATCCGACACAGTCGAATGGCAATGCAAATCAGCGCAAAAGGACGTGGTTCGTTCAGACATACAAGCTAGGCATCCAAAACTAAGTGGAACTCAAAAAATCTTCAATACAACGGACTTGATCAGCCGCCATCAGTGTTGGCGCGTGTCCAACCCCAATCATCCGCACCGCCTGAGCATTTTTATTACGGTCAAGCATTTGCGACAGCGTCTGCTCAGATAATAAGTCCGAATCATTACCACGCACGATCAGCGTCGGACAACGTAGTGAATCGAAGGCAGACCACAAGTAGGCCTCTCCTTGCGCGGCTGCCTCAGACGTCATTACCTTGAACGGCTCAGCTAAAGCCAAATCGTAATGCTTGATCCATTTACCGTCTTGTTCAAGATAGGTGTGACGCGTCAGCGCCGCCCACTGCTCTGGGGAGTGCGGCCCAAACGAAGCCGCCGTCTGCTGAACATATTGAACCGCCTGTTCGAACGAAGCAAAACTCACTGCCTCGCCCACATACTGCCCAATGCGCGCGAGAGAAACGGGTTCGATATACGGACCGACATCATTCAAAACAAGATGATCTAAACGCATACCGGTTGGCGGCAGCGGCGCGGCTATGCGCGCGGGCAACGGCTTTGGCGCCTGGCTGGCCGCCGCAGCGAGCAAGCCCGCATAGGCCAAGCCAATTAAGCCGCCCATCGAGGTGCCCACCCAAGAAAGCCGCCCGGGCTGAAGCCTGGCAATCAAGGTCACCATGTCGCTGGTGTATTGCGGTACGGCATAAAACAGAGGCTGACTGAGCCAATCAGACAGCCCTCTGCCGACGACATCCGGGCACACCACGCGATAGCGCTGCGATAACGCGTGGGCCAGCACATCAAAATCACGACCGGTGCGCGTCAACCCGTGCACACACAACACCACATCTCTGTTTTGTGGATCACCCCATTCCCAATACGCCATCCGGTGCGTGCCCGCAGGGCTCACACAAGAAACCGCCTCAAGACGTGGAGAGTGATCCGCCATTTATTTTTTCAACATGCCCGCATTACGAGCATCTTCCATGACGAGCGGCTCTTTCTCTTTCATGAAGGCTGGAATTTTGTCGAGCGGAATATCCACAAGCACAAACCCACCCTCTTCTAGACGCTTCTTGGTGGCCGCATCCGCGTTCAGTTTCGCCATGTAATCAGACATTTTTTTCTGGATATCCATCGGCGTGCTCTTAGGCATACCGATACCACGGTAGGCACCGTCCACCCAGTTCAGCCCCAGTTCTTTAAAGGTGGGAACATCTGGTAAGGCGGGATGACGCGTCTCTGTGGCTACAGCCAGCGTACGCACTCGCGCTTTTTGCTGAATGGCCAACGGCAGATAGCCCATCGCACCATCGACGTGCATGCCAATCAGCGAAGAAATTAAGTCACCTGTTCCTTTGAACGGAACATACTCAACTTTGACGCCAGCAAGCTTATTCAAGCGTTCCGTTGCCATGTGATTAGCCGAATATTGCGCGGAACCTGCGAGCGTCATCTTGCCTGGATTCTTCTTGGCAGCCGCGACGAAATCTTGATAGGTTTTATAAGGACTATCTGCAGACACCATCAACGCATCAGGCGTGAAATGGTAGTAGTACACAGCATTGATATCTTGTGTTTTGTACTGCGTGCCATCTTGCAACGGCTGCAACATAATGTGCGGAATATTCACGCCGACGATGTTCGTACCGTCTGCAGGATAGGTGTTCATTTGGCTCCATACCAAGGCGCCGCCGGCGCCGGCACGATTAATGACAACCATGGGCTGTTTAAAGTTCTTCGCCGAAAGATCCGACTGCAAACGTGCAACTACATCAGACTCTCCACCAGGAGGAAAGGGAATGATGTATTGAATCGGCTTGTCAGAAAATACCTGCGCCTGTCCTGCGCCAATCATCGACATACTGATCAAACTTGCTGCACCGAGCAGTTTTACTAAACGCATGGGATATCTCCGTTGTGGGATGTTGCTTCTTATAGATAACTTGAGTTTAGCTGAGTCCAACCGCTAGGTGTCATACAAATCGTGACTGAAACTGTGATTTCCTCGGTTACTTTTTAGTGCCTAGGATGCCAGTAGCGACGCTGCGCATCACGTTGGGCCTTAACGATCAATTTAGCGCGCTGCGAATAGACGGTAATCGCTCCATGCAGGTCGGCGCGCCAAAAGATCGCTCCGGCTTGCCGCCACCGCCTCTGAACCGTCGCATCAGGATGCTGAAACCGGTTGCGATGCCCCACTAACGCGACCACATGTCGGGCGCGCGTTGTCTGCACGAACTCAGCACTCGACGAGGTCGCCGAGCCATGGTGAGGAGCGACCACAACCTCCGCACTAAGAGCGTCACCATATTTCTTCACGAGTGCACGTTCTTGTTGAGCGGGCAAGTCTCCGGGGAGCAAGGCTGCATGATGCTGCCCAGCTATTTTTAATACGCAGCTCTGGGCGTTTGTACTCAATTTCAACTTACGTGTCTTTTGTTTGGAGCTATCCAAGAGAGTCAGACTACTTTCTTGTGGATGCAAGAAGGTAAACGTCACCCCATCCCACTGCCAGGTGTCACCGGCAGTACAACGACGCCCTGGCTGCTGCAGACGAGTAGATAAATCAAACGAGGCATACGGATGTGAGACCTCGAAATATGCCATCACAGAGCGCAGTCCGCCGGTATGATCGGCGTCTGCATGCGACAACACCAGCGCATCCAGTGTGCGTACACCAAGCGCGCGCAATGTCGGAATCACGACGCGCTGCCCAGCATCGGTTTGGCCCATCGGTGGGCCTGTGTCAAACAGCAGATTACGCGTGGCGGTACGCACCAAAATTGCTGCGCCCTGCCCGACATCCAACGCAGTGATGGTCCAGTCACCTGCAGCCGGTCGCGGGGGCTGCCACGCCAATGCGGGCAACATCAAACCCCATCCGGTCCAGCGCACTGGGACACCTGCGGGAAACAATGCCCAAGCCGTCCCCAGCAGCGCAATGAGCAGCCATCCCACGGGCATCGCGGCAACATCCAAGGCAGACCAGCGCCCTTGCGCGAGCCAGGTCACAGGGATGAGTACCGCATGTAGCGCAGCATGCGCACACCAAGCCAGCCCAGACGTGACGACATCCAAGACTGGCCAGGTGGAGAACAGCCCGACCAACAGAGCCAGCGGTGTCACGATGAAAGTCACAACTGGAATAGCCAAAGCATTGGCAAAGGGCGAAGTCAGCGACACTTGCTGAAATAGAAAAGCCAGTGTCGGTGTCATTGCAACAGTAATCAACCACTGCAGGCGCGACGCCTCCCTCAGCGCAAACCAGACTCGTGTCCAAACGCTTGCTGGTTGCCGCTGATCGATGACCTGTTGCGCAGCACTAAACAGCACCGCAACCGCCCCGAATGACAACCAAAAACCAGTCGCAAGTGGCGCCCACGGATCCAGCACCACCAGTACAGTCGCTGCAAAGCACAGGACGCCTGACACCGAGACTGCAAGCCTAAGAATCAACGCCGCACACACAACCAACAGCATAAAAAAGGTACGTTGGGCTGGCACACCCCAACCCGCCAGCAAGCAATAGCCAAGCGCGACAACAACGGAGGCACTCGCAGCCATCACGCGGGCGGGAATCCACTCGCAGAGCGCCCGTCCCTTAAATCTTAGCCGCCGCCCAAGCAACAGCATCAGCGCACCCCCCATCGCGGCAATCATGGTGACATGCGAGCCCGATATCGACACAAGATGCGTGATCCCGGTCAGATTAAACACACGCCAATGTTCAGCCTGAACACTATCTTGATCGCCAATCGCCAACGCAATGAGGACCGCTCCATACAGTTTGTTTCCCACGTGTTTGCGCATGCGTGTGCGCACGGCTTGCCGCACGCGACTAACCACAACCGACACGTCGGCCCACGACTCATTTCTCTGCCAGGCTGGGATTCCACGCACACGGCCAATGGCCCGCACGTTACGGGCAAACGCATGCCCTTCGTAATCAAAGCCATGGGGGTTAGACAAGCCGCGGGGCGATCGCAGAATCAGCGCAGCACGCCACACCTGCCCTGGCACCAAATCCTGTATGACCATATCAGGCGCAACGCGCCAAGCAACTTCAATATCGCGTGTTACGCCTGGCAGAATCGGCTCGAGCACACGTGCGGCAAACCGCACACTATTAGACTGATCACGTACCATCGATTGAATCCGAAACACAGTACGCGTGACGACGTCCTCAAGGCGGGGATCTAGCTGATCTTGCAGCCGCAATTCGGCGCGCCAACCCACCCAGGTCATCATGACAGCTACAACCAAAGCGCACACTACTGCACGCTCGGCGAGACGCACCCACTTCGAATCGGTCAAATAGATGCGGCTACGATCCGGGCATAGCACCCGCCTCGCGCAACACAGGACCGCCACAATGGCAAGCACGTAGGTCAGCTGACTAAGCCATCGCAAGTCAGGTAAAGCCGGCAAGCTCAACATGTAGGAAGCCGCGGCCACGCAAAGCAACCCAAGAATTCGTCCCATCGACACACCGTGCAAAGCACAGCATGGTGCGAGGACTGGCGGCATCAATCAAGGCCCTGTGGACTCTTTTAGCCACAACAACCCTCTTCATGATAAGGTTTAGACATCTTCTACCAAGGGATGTCTAAACATGTCGGACTCAAAAAGGCGCAACACGCGTCTGCTTCGCACGGGACGCAATCACAGCGGTTGGGTCAATGCACCGGTGTCCCGTGCAAGCACTTATGTGTTTGATACGGTCCAGGCGTGGCGCGATACCCGTAAACGCCGAGAAACCGAACGCCTGCCGTCTTATGGCGCGCGCGGCACGGACTCCACCTATGCGCTCGAAGATGCCGTTGTTGAGCTTGAAGCCGGCCATCGCGGGTTCTTGTTTCCAACAGGCCAAGCCGCAATCGCCGTCACACTGCTAGCGTTCTTAAAACCTGGCGACCATATTCTTTTAAGCGACGCCTCGTACGAACCTGTTCGCAATTTTTGCAAGCACCAGCTCGCAGACCTCGGCATCACGCACACGTTTTATCCACCAGATGGCAGCGGTATCGAAGCCCTCATTCAACCGAATACAAAGATCTTATATGTAGAGTGCCCGGGCACCATCACCTACGATATGCTGGACTTACCGCCTGTGAGCGCTATCGCAAAAAAGCACAATCTCTGGGTGATCGCGGACAATACCTGGGGCTCCGGTTGGCTGTATCAGCCCCTTGCGCTCGGGGCTGATATCTCCATCACCGCAATTACGAAATACATTGGTGGCCACTCAGACTTGATGATGGGTGCCTCCGTTGCGAACGAGCGCGCGTGGCCCGCCCTGCAAAAGGCCACCTACGGCTTTGGCCAAACCGTCGGGGCAGACGATGCCTTCATGGCACTACGTGGCGTGCGTTCGATGCCGATCCGTTTGCAGGCGCATGGCGCCAGCGCGCTGCGTGTTGCAGAGTGGTTGCAGACCCGTCCAGAGATTGCTCATGTTTTTTGTCCAGCGTTGCCGGATGATCCAGGCCATGCCCTCTGGAAGAAACATTGTCACGGCATGAACGGACTGATTTCGTTTGAGCTCAAGAAACAGTATTCCCAAAGCCAAGCCGAAGGCGTGATCGATGCGCTTGCGTTGTTTGGACTTGGCGCGTCGTGGGGTGGGTTTGAAAGTTTGGTGATCCCAACCGATTTAGCCGGAACCCGCGTCCTAACGGACTGGCGTCAACGCGGCGCTGTCGTGCGCATACATATTGGGCTCGAAGATACGGAAGACCTGATCGCCGATTTAACGCAGGCACTGAACAGACTTCTCTAAACAAACTTATGACCGCAGTGCAAGGTCCAGTGTGGAACATGCACTGCGCGCGGCTTGCGCAGTCTTGATCAGCACTTCTTCGTATGTTGTGCCGCGCAGCTCGGCAAGCACATGTGCGATACGCTTAACCTCAGCCGGTTCATTTCGGCGTGTCTCGGTTAACCAGGCCGGCGCAATATCGGGCGCGTCGGTCTCCAGCACAATCGACTCTAAAGGTAAGGCACAAGCGAGTCTTCGAATCTGCAGCGCACGCGCGTAGGTCATCGCTCCACCAAAACCAAGTGCGAACCCGGCATCAATAAACTGCTGCGCTTGTTGCATGCTGCCATTAAAGGCATGCGCAAGTCCGCCACGCACGGGATAGCGGCGAAGATATTTCAGCAAGACATCCTGCGAACGTCTGACATGCAGAATCACCGGAAAATCAAATTCGATTGCTAGCTTAAGTTGCGCGACATAAAAACGTTCTTGCTTGGCGCGCGCTTCACCTTGTGAAATCTCAGGCACGAAGAAATCCAAACCGATCTCACCCACCGCCACTAAACGGGGATCATCACGTCTCGCTTCCAACGCATGACGCAGTTGCACTAAGGCCTGATCATCCACGTGCTGCACATACATCGGGTGAATACCCAACGCATACGCACCGCCAGGAACCGAGTGTGCAAGCGTGCGAACAATCTCAAAATTAGAGGGATCTACAGCAGGAATGAGAATACCCTGAACGCCTGCGGCAAGCGCGCGGGCGATGACGGCCTCGCGGTCTAGCGCAAACTCAGACGCATCGAGATGGCAATGGGTGTCAAGTAGCATCAACCAGTCGCCCGGCATCCATTAGCAAGCGCCTGTCAGCCAGCGCTGCGAGCTCTGGATCATGCGTCACAATCAAAAATGCTGTTTTAGCGTCTGCGTTAACGTGTTTAAGCAGATCAAACATGCGGTGTGCGGTGTGGCGATCTAGATTGCCGGTGGGTTCGTCGGCTAGGACACAAGCTGGGCGATTCACCAACGCGCGGGCGAGCGCAACGCGCTGACGCTCGCCACCCGAGAGTTGACCGGGATAATGCAAGACCCGCTCGCTGAGCCCGACCATCTCCAGAAAAATCTGCGCCTCGGCACGCGCGGCCTCACGGTCTTGTCGACCTACGATACGAGGCATCGCAACGTTATCTAGTGCAGTGAATTCCGCCAGTAAATGGTGAAACTGATACACAAACCCTAAGCCACGATTACGCAAACGACTGCGCTGCGATTCAGACAAGCCGTGACTCGACTGCCCGGCGACCTCAATCGTGCCGGCACTCGGTTTGTCTAAGAGCCCCAAAATGTGCAGTAACGTGCTTTTGCCAGAACCGGAAGCACCGACCACCGCAACCATTTCTCCAGGTGCGATCGACAGGTTGACATGGTTCAGTACGTCTATCCGCGCACCGCCTTCGTCGTAGTGCTTACAAACATTCTCAGCGCGCAACGCAACATCAGTCATGGCGTAACACCTGAGCGGGTTGCAGGCGCGAGGCACGCCAGCTTGGATACAACGTCGCGACTAGCGACATCACCAAAGACGTCAGGCCGATTGTCATCACGTCGTTCAAACGCACATCCGATGGCAGAGCGCTGATGAAATAAATTTCGCGCGGCAAGAATTGCACACCCAGGAACCGTTCGATTGCTGGCACGAGCACATCCACATTCAGGGCGATCAGCGTGCCGCCCACGACTCCAGCCAGCGTGCCGAGCACGCCAATCATGGCGCCTTGCACGAGAAAAATACGAGCGATCTCTACCGGGGTAGCACCAAAACTTCTGAGAATCGCAATGTCAGACTGTTTGTCTTTGACTGCCATCACCAAAGAAGACAATAAATTAAAGGCCGCCACGGCAACAATCAACGTCAAGATCAAAAACATCATGCGTTTTTCAGTTTGCACGGCTGCGAACCACGTGCGATTGTTGCGCGACCAATCCGCCACCATCACGGTATTCGGTAAAAGCGGCACAAGTGATTGGGCGATTTCAGGTGCGCGGTGCATATCATCGACGCGTAAACGTACACCGGCCAAGGCCCCATCACGAAACACTTTTGCAGCGTCGGTTGCATCGACGAACGCGAGCGAAGAGTCGTATTCAAAGTGCCCCGAGCGGAAGGTACCTACGACCGTGAACTGACGCATACGCGGCGAGAACCCCGCGGGACTGACGTTTGCCGCAGGGGCAAGCATCATCACGGTTTGGCCGACCCGCACCTGCAACATATCTGCCAAGTCTTGTCCCAGTACGATGCCAAAGGTTCCAGGCTTAAGGTCGGTCAGGCGACCGTCCACCATCTGCCTACCCGCATCGGATACGTCTTTTTCAGCAACGGGATCAATTCCCCGGACCTGCACCCCGCGCAAGCTTTGGCCGCGCATCAGCATGCCCTGCGCGGCGACAAACGGCGCGCCAGCCAACACCGCGGGCGAACGCTTGGCGCTCGCGACAAGCGTCTGCCAGCCTTCCAGTGCTGTCACGGGATCGGGCCCTGGTACAAAAATTTCAACATGCGGCAGCACCGACAACATACGGTCTCTGACTTCTTTCTGAAACCCGTTCATGACCGACAACACCACGATCAAGGCGGCCACGCCCAGACCAATTCCTGCCATCGAACTCGCTGCCACAAACGAGACGAAGCGATCACGTCGACCGCCTCGGCCGCGCGAGCTACTCAAGCCCGCATAACGAGCTCCAATCCAGACTTCGTAAGGTAGTTTCAGCACTCCGGCATTATTGCATCAAACCCCCGCAAGGCCAGCCATCCCACTACAATGAAACCATGGAAATTATCATCCCCGGCTGTCTGGTACCGACCTCTGTCGCGCCAGATCTGGCTCTCGAGCTGCAAAGGCACTGTCCACGCTTAGTTGACTTGTTGACGCTTCACCCTGCAGACGTCCTCCCCCTACCCCCCGAACAGACGGGCTGCACCCCACAAGAGGCCTTGCTCCTGCGCAGGCTTGGCTACGAGGAGGCCGCGCTCAACCTTGGCGCTGGACTGGCGCCACTCGCAGCCGGTATCCACACTGGTCGCGAGCCAGTTTGGGTCGCACAATTATGTTCTGTTGTCGTGGGACGCGAAGGTGCGCGCATGCTCGCACCCCACTCACTGCACATTGCACAGCACGAGGCCGACGCCCTCTTTGAATCTGCCAGTGCGTTGTGGTCCGATTCAGAGATTTCAGCCTTGGCGCTTCAAACCAATCTCTGGCGGATTTGGCCCGGTGAAGGCGCGCAAACACCTTCAATGAGCCCAAACGCCGTGTCCCAGATGTCTCTAGCAGACTGGTGGCCCCAGGAGGCAAGTTTTAAGGCCTGGCGTCGTCTGCTCAACGAGATCCAGATGCTTTGGCATACGCACCCGGTTAACGAACAGCGCGCGCAGCGCGGTCTACCCCCTATTAACTCACTCTGGCTCTATGGCGGCGCGGCTGGGTGGCGTCCCACGGCCGTCTCAGACTCGTTGGAAACAATCGACTTGCTCTCTGACGCATGCCTAGAAGGTGATTGGGCAGGATGGATTGCCCAGCTCCCGGCTGTAGACGCTTCACTTGAAGTCACCCTGAAACGCGCAGAGGCAACTGGCGCGCCACCCCGCATTACCCTGACAGGCCAACGCACGGCCGTGCGTTTGGCGCACCACACACCAAGCTGGTGGCAACACCTTATACCTCGACGCAAGCACAACTGGACCGACTGGTGGAATCTCCAAAACTGACGATTCGGCGCAGCAACGATGCTGCGGCACAACGACTGGTAAGCTCGGGCCTGCACCCACTGCTTGCACGTCTGTGGGCCGCGCGTGGCATTACGCAAGCCGATGATGTGCGGCTTGAATGGCCCGCCATGCTGCCGCCCAAGACGCTGACGCAAAACGAATACGCGGCAGTCCTGCTAGCCGATGCCATCCAGGCCGGCAAACGCATGCTCATCGTCGCCGATTACGATTGTGATGGGGCGACCGCGTGTGCAGTGGGGATACGCGCGCTGCGCGCTATGGGCGCCATCGTTGACTTCTTAGTGCCGAACCGTTTTGAGACAGGCTACGGTCTGTCAGAAGCCGTCGTCGACTTAGCACTCGTGCACAAAGCGGGTCGACCTGATTTACTCATTACCGTGGATAACGGCATCGCCAGTGTGGAGGGCGTCGCCGCCGCGAACCGTCACGGACTGGGCGTGATCGTCACCGACCATCATCTGCCCGGGCAGACACTGCCCGAAGCGCTTGCGATCGTGAACCCCAATCAACCGGGCTGCGACTTTCCCTCCAAGAATCTTGCGGGGGTCGGCGTCATTTTTTATTTAATGATCGCTCTACGTGCTGAGCTCAGAAAGCGCGACGTCTTTACCCAAGCGGATGCACCGAAGCTTGAAGGACTCGCTGATCTTGTCGCGCTCGGTACAGTCGCCGACGTCGTCAAGCTCGATTCCAACAATCGTCTGCTGGTGACACGCGGCCTAGACCGGATGCGACGCGGGCTGATGCAGCCCGGCATCCGTGCCCTCTTTGCCGTCAGCGCACGAGATCCTCAGGCTGCGAGTGGTTTTGATCTTGGCTTTGCACTCGGTCCGCGCATCAACGCAGCGGGACGCTTAGCCGATATGGGCTTGGGCATTCGCTGCCTCACCACCGACGACGATATGGAGGCGCTCGAACTCGCACGTGAGCTCGACACGATCAACCGTGAACGCCGCCAGATTGAAACCGTCATGAAAGAACAGGCCATAAGCGCGACAGACACCTTTGAAGCGGGTCATGTTGGCGCCTCGGTGTGCGTGATGCATCCCGAATGGCATCAGGGCGTCGTGGGGCTCGTGGCGTCACGACTGAAAGACCGATTTTTTCGGCCCACGCTGGCGTTTGCACCGGCCGGCGAAGATGAACTGCGGGGCTCCGGCCGCTCGATTCCGGATGTGCATCTGCGTGACGTCCTCGATTTGGTCTCAAAACGCCATCCTGGACTGATCCGCAAGTTTGGTGGCCATGCCATGGCAGCGGGCTTGACCTTGGGACGAGACGATTTTGACCAGTTCGTCCCGGCGTTTGAACAAGCGGTGATCGAAATGACCGGTCGCAAGAGTTTTGAACCCGTGATTGAAACGGATGGCTCGCTCGAAACCGGTTACGCGAATGCGCAAGTCGCTGGTTTATTAGCCCAAGAGGTATGGGGCGCTGGGTTCGCCGCCCCGTTGTTTTTAGACGAGTTCCGGATTCGTAACCAGAAACTCGTCGGAGAGAAACACCTCAAACTCGTGCTCGAGCGCGGTTCGCAACGCTTTGATGCCATTTGGTTTGGACGCACAGACAGTCTGCCCGAGCGGATCCAGGCTGCCTATCGGCTCGAACAAAACGTCTGGAACGGGTTAGTTTCCGTTCAACTCGTCCTAGAACACGCCCAGGCGGCGTAATCTCTTGTTGCGTCCGTTAAAATACCTCGGTCACTTAAACAAATTTAGTTAAACAGCTGGAAACATACGAATGGAAGCCGAACGTCAGAACCAAATCGCCTCAAGACTCGCCGACTACAGCGCGCGCGAGTCTGCACTTCGGGGGTATCTTTGACTTCGATGTCAAAGCTGAACGTCTGCACGTGGTTAATGCCGAACTAGAAGACCCGAATGTCTGGAACGACCCAAAGCGCGCCCAGGATCTTGGCCGCGAAAAAAAGAGTGTTGAAGATGTCGTCGTCACGCTGACTGCGTTGGCACAATCCATCACCGACTCTCGCGAACTCTTTGAACTGGCCGCCGCGGATAATGACGATCCCACCTTAGAAGCCATTGAGGCAGACGCCGACGGTTTTCAAAGCACCCTCGAGGGCATGGAATTCCGCAGGATGTTTTCAAATCCGGCTGACCCACTGAATTGCTTTTTAGACATCCAGGCCGGCGCTGGCGGAACCGAAGCACAAGACTGGGCCTCGATGTTGCTCAGACAGTACCTGCGCTATGCCGAACGCAAAGGGTTTAAAGCTGAACTACTCGAAGAATCTGACGGCGAAGTGGCCGGCATTAAGTCCGCCACCATCAAGATCGAGGGGGAATACGCCTTCGGCTTTCTGCGTACCGAAAGTGGCGTGCATCGCTTGGTTCGCAAAAGTCCATTCGATTCCTCGGGCGGACGCCATACCTCGTTTGCGAGCGTGTTTGTGTACCCAGAAGTCGACGATTCAATTGAGATCGATATCAATCCCGCCGACCTACGCATCGATACCTACCGTGCCAGTGGCGCGGGTGGACAGCACATCAACAAGACCGACTCAGCCGTACGTATTACGCACCTTCCGACCAACATCGTGGTCCAGTGCCAGAACGATCGTTCGCAGCACCGCAATCGCGCCGAGGCCATGCAAATGCTGAAATCCCGCCTCTTTGAGCTTGAGATGCGCAATCGCATGGCCGAGCAACAGAAAATGGAAGACGCCAAGACCGATGTAGGCTGGGGTCATCAAATCCGTTCCTACGTGTTGGATCAAAGCCGTATCAAAGACCTGCGCACCAGCGTTGAAATCTCCAACACACAAAAAGTGCTGGATGGCGATCTCGATCCCTTCATTCAAGCCAGCCTAAAGCAAGGAGTCTGAGCATATGACAACGATTACGATTATTACCGGCACGACACGTGGCCTGGGTGCCTCGATGGCAGAGCAGCTCGCAGCCACAGGGCAGCATGTCGTGACGCTATCGCGTAAAAGCTCTGACGCCCTGACGACCATCGCAGCCAAGCACAGCACCACGCTGACACAGCTCAATGTCGATCTGGGCGATTCCAGCGCGCTCGCGAAAGCGGCACTGACCCTCAAAGCATTAATTGTCGGACACGATCGCGTACGTTTTATTCATAACGCCGGCGTTGTCAACCCGATTGATCAAGCTGAAAATCTCAATGACCTCGCCGTCATCAACAACGCCTTTCAGGTCAACATCACATCAGCGATCTACCTGACGGCTCAGGTGCTCGCCGTAAGCAACACCGCAAAAGATCGACGCATACTGTTGATCTCTTCGGGTGCAGGTCGCAATGCCAGCTCCGGCTGGGCTGTCTACTGTGCCACCAAGGCCGCGATGGATCGCTATGCCGAAGCTGTCAAGCTTGATCTGGGTGATCGCGCACGCATCACCTCCATGGCGCCAGGTGTGATCGACACCGACATGCAAGTGACGATTCGCAGCACACCCAAAGAAGCACTACCCTCACTCGATCGTTTCGTAGGCTTTCATCAAAACAAACAACTTAGCGCACCCGATGCGGTGGCAAAACGCATCCTGACTGCCCTCGAGAGCGACGGCTACGGCTCGACAACCATCGACGATATTCGTCAACACCCGGCCTGATCATGACTGATAACCAAACCCCCCAGCAAGACGAAAACCACCTGATCGCCGAACGCCGGGGCAAACTTGCCGCCATGCGTACGCGCGGTGTTGCGTTTCCAAATGACTTCGTGCCAGCCGACCGCGCCGAGCCATTACACCAACGCTATGGCGAGCAGGATCAGGCCACCCTTGCTGCCGCCGCACATCCCGCCAGCGTGGCGGGGCGGATGATGCTCAAGCGCGTGATGGGCAAAGCGAGTTTTGCGACTCTGCAAGACAGCACTGGGCGCATTCAGATTTATCTGGATCGCAATTCTTTGGGTGAAGAGAACTACGACGACTTCAAACAGTGGGATATCGGCGATATCATCGCCATTACCGGTCAAGTATTCAAAACTAATAAAGGTGAACTGTCGATTCACGCGGCGACGGCACGTGTACTCGCCAAGTCGCTGCGGCCCTTACCCGATAAGTTTCACGGGATCTCCGACCAAGAGTTGCGCTACCGTCAACGCTATGTTGACCTGATCATGACTGAGCAAACGCGCCAAACCTTCGCGGCTCGCAGCAAAGCCATCAGTGCGATCCGCCAAACCATGGTGGATGCGGGTTTCTTGGAAGTTGAAACTCCGATGTTGCACGGCATACCAGGCGGTGCAGCGGCAAAGCCCTTTATCACGCACCACAACGCGCTCGACATGGAAATGTTTTTGCGTATTGCACCAGAGCTTTACTTAAAACGTTTGATCGTCGGTGGCTTTGAACGTGTCTTTGAAATCAACCGGAACTTTCGTAACGAAGGTGTGAGTCCCCGTCACAATCCAGAATTCACGATGATGGAGTTCTACGCTGCCTACACGGATTACGAGTGGCTGATGGACTTCACCGAACAGATCATCCGTGCGGCTGCCCTACACGCTTGCGGCACAGCTACCCTCACCTATCAGGGTCGCGAGCTTGATCTCTCCAAGCCTTTCCATCGCCGCACCATCGTTCAATCGATTCTTGAGCACGCACCACAATTTACGGAAGCCCAACTTGGTGATATCGACGTTGTGCGCGCTGAACTCAAAAAGCGGGGTGTCAATGTCAACGCACCAAACCTGGCACGTGCAGGCTTAGGTGCGTTACAACTGGCGCTATTTGAAGAAACGGCCGAGTCGCAGCTTTGGGAACCCACCTACATCATCGACTACCCGATTGAGGTCTCACCCCTCGCACGCGAATCTGATACACGCCCTGGCATTACCGAACGCTACGAACTGTTCATCACGGGCCGTGAGATCGCTAACGGGTTCTCTGAGCTCAATGACCCAGAAGATCAAGCCGCACGTTTTCAGGCACAAGTGCAAGCGAAAGATGCAGGCGACGAAGAAGCGATGTATTACGACGCCGACTATATTCGTGCGCTCGAATACGGCCTACCCCCTACAGGTGGGTGCGGCATTGGCATTGATCGTTTAGTGATGTTGCTGACCGACAGCCCAAGCATTCGCGATGTGATTTTGTTCCCACACCTGCGCAAAGAGGATTAAGCACGAAGCGCAGGCGCGCGGGCTAATAGGGACGCGCGGCGCGTTTACTCAGGACAGATAAGGCTTGAGCCACTTCAAGCCTTCCTCTACTGTGGTGCGGGGTCGATACTCACACCCGATCCAGCCCTTGTACTCAAGCGCTGCAATGCGCTCAAAGACGGCGGGGTACGCGATCTCACCCTCGTCGGGTTCATTGCGCGTCGGCACGGCTGCGATCTGGATATGACCGATATGCGGCATGTACTGACCGAGTTTTGTCAGGATATCGCCTTCAGAAACACCCACATGGTAGACGTCAAACATCAGTTTGATATTGTCGCGTCCGCAGGCATCGCGGATTGCATTTGAATCGGCCTGACGCGAATAAAAGTAACCAGGCTTATCGCGCTGGTTGATAGCTTCAAGCAACAAGGTAATGCCGTGCGGTGCGGCCACGTCTGCTGCCCATTGCAAATTCGCAATAAACGTCTTGCGTGCTTCGGGCTCCATCTGCGCGCTCGCTAAACCAGGCATCACATGAATCGCGGGTGCACCGCCACCGATACACCACTGCAAAGACTGATCAAAGGCCTTCTTAAAATCTGCTTCCCGGCCAGGCAAGGCACCCAGACCGGATTCACCAATACTGGCATCCCCAACAGGGGTGTTCACGGCCAACAAGGTTAAGTTCAATCGCTTGACCGCAGCGCGGACCTCTTCGGCTGGTGTGTCATAGGGCCACTGCAGCTCGATCGCTTTAAAACCATTTTTGGCAGCGCGCTCAATACGCTCGAGCAAAGGGAGTTGCGACCACAAAAAGCCGAGGTTTGCAGAAAATCTGACCATTTGTCGTCGCCTGTGTTCAATAACCAATTTTAGAGGCCGTCGGTGCCTTCGCGCCACGCGCGGTTGCAACGGCTGCTTTAGCGGCTGCGGCCATCAATGCGGCCTCGTTACCGGGTGTCACCATCTGAAAACCCTGACTGATGCGCATGGCAGCCGCTTCGCCTGAGGAACAAAAAATTCCGGCAATCTTGCCGTGGGCAATCGCACGCTCACGGATATGAGCAACCGCTTGAACCACCACCGGATCATCTGACTCGGACTTCGGCACCGAGCCCAAAGCGAGCGCGAGGTCGTTGGGGCCAATGTAGATGCCATCTAAGCCTTCCATCGCCAAAATCTTATCGAGATTATCCAACCCAGCTTGCGTCTCGATCATGCCAAGGGTCAACATTTCTTTATCGGCCTGTGGGTAGTAATCCGCACCGGCGTATAACAAAGCGCGCGCGGGACCGAAGGACCGTTGCCCACGCGGCGGGTAACGACAGGACGACACAAAGCTTGCTGCGTCATCCACGGTCGAGATCATTGGGCAAATAATGCCGTAGGCGCCACTATCGAGCAAGCGCATGATCTGTGCAGGATCGTTCCACGGCACACGCGCCAGCGGAATCGTTGGCGTCGCGGACAACGCTTGAAACATCGGCAAAGCAGCATCAATGCCAATCATGCCGTGCTGGAGATCCACCGTCACCGAATCAAAGCCCGCATGGCCGATGACTTCAGCTGAGTAAGAGGACGGAATGGCGAGCCAACCGTTGATCACCGGCTGCCCAGCGGCAATCTTTTGACGAATCGAATTTTCTCTCATGATGTCTCCGACCACATTTATTAAGGGGTCATTCTAATGGTTTTCTTTGGCGTGATTAATCGTGTAGCGTGGGATTTCAATCACCAGATCCACTTGTGCAACCTTGGCCTGACAAGCCAGACGCGAAGTTGTTGACAAACCCCAAGCGCGATCGAGCAGATCCTCTTCAGAGTCGGTCGCCTCAGCCAAGGAACCGAACCCTTCTTTGACCAACACATGGCAGGTAGTACACGCACACGACAACTCGCAGGCGTGCTCGAGTTCGATATGGTTGTCTAACAGGACTCGACAAATCGACTCGCCGACGGGCGCGTCTTGAATCACCGAACCGTTCGGACAAACATCAGGATGGGGTAGAACTGTAATCTTTGGCATACGAGGTCCGTGCTTATAAATGAACGTGTGATTGATGTTCGCGTGAATTGAATTCGATTAGAGCGAGTCGAGCGATTTTCCGGTCAGGGCCGCGCGAATACTGCGATCCATACGCTTAGCCGCAAAGTCATCGGTCGCATCCGCCAGCGCCTTGATGGCAAGACGTATTTTTTCTACATCGTCGCCGTTCGCCGTCTCAAGTGTGATCTGCAATTGCTGGGCAATGCGTGTCTGGTCCGCTGCGCTCAGCAAATCCGCATCGTTTGCCAAGGCAGCACGTACGGATTCAATCAGTTGTTGCGCATCGACTTGCTGCTCTTTGAGCATGCGCATCTGCGCATCGTAATCCGCCTGCTTTAACCCTTCGGTCAACATACGAGCAACTTCCTCATCACTCAGCCCATACGAAGGCTTCACCGTAACAGACGCCTCTACGCCTGAGCCAAGCTCGCGGGCCGTCACGCTTAACAAACCATCGGCATCCACTTGGAAGGTTACGCGAATTTTGGCCGAGCCCGCGACCATCGGCGGAAACCCACGCAGCTCAAATCTTGCAAGCGAGCGACAGTCGGCGACGAGATCGCGTTCACCTTGCACAACGTGCACGGCCAAGGCGGTCTGTCCATCTTTAAAGGTTGTAAATTCTTGCGCACGCGCCACCGGAATAGTGCTGTTGCGGGGGATGATGTGCTCCACCAACCCACCCATGGTCTCAAGCCCAAGCGTGAGCGGTGTGACATCTAACAGCAGCCAGTCTTCCCCGGGGTTGCGATTGCCCGCAAGCAGATTGGCCTGCAAGGCAGCGCCCAAGGCGACAACCTCGTCTGGATTCAAATCCGTTAAGGGCTCTGAACCAAAGAAAGCACCAACAGACTGACGCACGATGGGCATGCGCGTGGCGCCTCCCACCATCACAACACCCTTTATATCCTTGATAGATAGCGACGCATCTTTGAGCGCCCGTCGCGCACAGTCTAGCGTGCGCTCAATTAAACCGGACGCCATCGTCTCGAAGACTTGACGCGTTAACGACAGCGCAAGCGTGGTCGAACCGAGTATCACCTTGACTGTGAAGTCAGCCTGATCGGTCAGGCCCTCACGCAAAACACGGGCCGCACTTAACATCGCGCGACGTGACGCCGGGGATAAATCGTTCAAGCAAAGTGTGCGCGTGAAATACGCCACAATCAGCGCATCAAAATCATCACCACCCAAACGGGTATCACCGCCGGTTGCGATCACCTCAAACACGCCACGCGTCAAACGCAACAGTGATAAATCAAAGGTGCCGCCGCCCAAGTCATAGACCGCATAGACCCCTTCAGAGCTGTGATCCAATCCGTAGGCAATCGCTGCGGCCGTTGGCTCGTTGAGCAAACGCAAAACGTTCAAACCAGCTAGACGTGCTGCATCGCGTGTTGCTTGACGCTGCGCATCATCAAAATACGCTGGGACAGTGATCACCGCACCAACGAGCGAGTCGCCAAGCGTTCCTTCGGCGAGAAATTTCAGCTTATCTAAGATTCGTGCCGCGACTTCCACCGGAGACACCAATGCATGATTCGTTTGAATCTTCAGGCTTTGTCCGTCTGGGATAAACACATACGGCACATCCGACGCTGCAGCCTCGGCGTGGGATCTTCCCATAAAGCGCTTAATCGACACCAAGGTATCAAGTGGATGCGCGCCCTGATAGGCCAACGCATCGACACCCACCACAGCACGATCGGCCGCTTCAAAATAAACGGCTGAAGGCACTAGCATCCGCCCCTGTTCGTCTGGCAATACTTCAGGCACGCTGCTACGCACAGCCGCAACTAAGGAATGGGTGGTACCGAGGTCAATCCCGACGGCCAAGCGTCGTTGATGAGGAGCTGGCGATTCGCCGGGCTCAGAGATCTGCAATAACGCCATGTGTCTGCTTCAGTTGCGCAATAAGTTTGTCTAAAAACATCCATTCACGCACACGCGCAGCAGCCTGTTCAAACTGATTATTCGCAAATAAATCCGTCAAAGTCTGCACGAACTCAACGCGTGCCGCATCGAATTCCTGGGCGAGTGCTTGGTAGGCTGGTTGGTTGGGATGCGCCATCAACTCGTCAAGGGATTCGTGCCATTCCATTTGCTGCATCAGAAAAGCAGGTGCCATCGCGGTATTGGTTTCTGTTTGTAAATCAACGCCGCCGAGTTCGCATAAGTAACGGGCACGAGACAACGGGTCCTTCAAGACGCGCCACGCCTCATTGGCCCGTGTGCTCCATTGCAAGGCGACGCGTTTTTCCGCCGCGGACCCCGAGGCAAACCGATCGGGGTGCACTGCTGTCGCTACACGTTTCCAAGCGGTTTCTAGCACCTGTGGATCAATCGCAAACGCCTGTGGCAGCCCAAACAGCGAAAAGTGATCCGTTGCGTTCACGACTGGTTATACGGTGAAAGATTCACCGCAACCGCAGGTGGCCTTCTCGTTGGGATTGCGGAATTTGAAGCCCTCGTTCAAGCCTTCTCGGGCGTAATCGAGTTCGGTACCGTCAAGGTATGACAGACTTTTAGGATCAATAAACACTTTGACCCCAAAGCTTTCAAAGACTTGATCTTCGGCAGCGACTTCGTCGACATACTCGAGCTTGTACGCCATACCCGAGCAGCCCGTGGTGCGTACACCTAGGCGCAACCCAATCCCACTGCCCCGCTTCTGCAGATATTTGCCGATGTGATCGGCTGCCTGCGACGTAAGTGTGACGGCCATGATTATCCCGTGTGCTTGTCTTTGTAGTCTTTGACCGCAGCTTTGATTGCGTCTTCGGCCAGAATAGAACAATGTATCTTGACCGGAGGCAAAGCAAGCTCTTCGGCAATTTGTGTATTGCGAATTGTCAATGCTTCGTCAAGTGTTTTGCCTTTGACCCACTCGGTCACGAGCGAACTCGAGGCAATCGCTGAACCGCAGCCGTAAGTCTTAAAGCGTGCATCTTCGATGATGCCTGCTTTATTGACACGAATCTGCAGCTTCATGACGTCGCCACAGGCGGGCGCACCGACCATACCGGTGCCGACCTGATCGTCACCCTTGTCGAAGCCACCCACGTTGCGGGGGTTCTCGTAGTGATCTAAAACTTTATCGCTGTATGCCATGCTGTTTCTCCGGCAGTAAGGTTCAGTGTGCAGACCACTGAACAGAATTCAAATCAATACCCTCTTTGGCCATTTCCCAAAGCGGCGACATATCGCGCAATTTACCGACGCGGGTCTTCAAGAGTTCAACCGCATAGTCGATATCTTTTTCAGTGGTAAAGCGCCCGATCGTAAAGCGAATCGAACTGTGTGCTAGCTCATCATTGCGGCCTAAGGCACGCAATACATACGAAGGTTCTAAGCTTGCCGAGGTACAAGCCGAGCCGCTCGACACAGCGAGTTCTTTAATCGCCATGATGAGGGACTCGCCCTCAACATAGTTAAAGCTGACATTCAGGTTATGTGGCACACGGTGGTCTACGTCACCATTGAGATACACCTCTTCGATCTGCGACAAACCCGCCCACAAGCGATCGCGCAACATGCGAACGCGCTCATTTTCGGTGCCCATTTCAGCTTGCGCCAGCGCAAAGGCTTCGCCCATGCCCACGATCTGGTGTGTGGCCAAGGTACCTGAGCGGAAGCCGCGCTCGTGGCCACCACCGTGCATTTGTGCCTCAATACGGATCCGTGGCTTGCGACGCACATACAGCGCGCCAATTCCCTTTGGACCGTAGGTTTTATGCGCACAAAACGACATCAAATCGACTTTCAGTGTCTGCAAATCAATGGCAACTTTACCTGTTGCTTGCGCTGCATCGACGTGGAAAATAATATTTTTTGAGCGGCAGATTTCGCCTAGCGTTGCGATGTCTTGAATCACGCCGACTTCGTTATTCACAAACATCACCGACACCAGCACCGTATCAGGACGCAGTGCAGCGTTGAAGGCCTCAAGGCTGATCAAACCGTTTTCTTGCACATCGAGATAAGTGACTTCAAACCCTTGGCGCTCGAGTTCCCGACAGGGATCCAACACCGCTTTGTGCTCAGTCTTGACCGTAATGATGTGCTTGCCACGCTCGGCATAAAAACCTGCAGCGCCTTTAATCGCGAGGTTGTTTGACTCGGTTGCACCAGATGTCCAGACGATCTCGCGCGGGTCGGCATTGACCAGCGATGCGACCTGTACACGCGCGCGCTCGACGGCCTCTTCGGCTTCCCAACCATAAGCGTGGCTGCGTGAGGCAGGGTTACCTGCGCGTTCGTACAACCAGGGAACCATTTTGTCGACCACACGGGGATCAACGGGCGTGGTGGCCGAGTAATCAAAGTAAATGGGACGCATTGACATATGTGAATCCTGAATCTGAAATCGTTAAGCGCTGACTATTGTGTTCAAACTTCGCTCTAAGCGTTAGGCTGTCGCTGGCGCTGGCTGCTTGGCCGCCGATGCACTGGAGCCCACGACGTTTACGCGAACGCCCGCAGCTTGGTTGGCTTCTTGCAGTTGCCGCACGCGCTGCTGATCAACGAGATCTTGCAACGAAACGGAATCCAGAAAATCAACCATTTTGCGATTGAGCGTGGACCAGAGCTCGTGCGTCATACAGATGCCTGGTTTGCCATCTGTACCGTTCGCACAGTCCGTCTTGCCGCCGCAGTTTGTGGCGTCGATGGGCTCATCTACTGCAAAAATGATGTCCGCGACCGTAATGGTGCGTCCTAAGCGAGCGAGCGTATAACCGCCGCCAGGTCCGCGCACGCTTTCCACGAGTTCGTGGCGGCGCAGCTTGCCAAACAATTGTTCTAAATACGACAGGGAGATATTCTGGCGCTGGCTGATTGCAGACAGCGTGACCGGACCGCTTTGCTGGCGCATAGCCAGATCAATCATGGCGGTAACCGCAAATCGTCCTTTTGTAGTGAGCCTCATGACGAAATCCTTAATAGAGAAACGTGGCAAATAATTGGCTTACCCGACTAAACAACTCAAGTATAACTAATTCCCGACTAATTTACTAGGATATACCCTTAAGGTCCTAGGGGAATTAGCCCCAGATGAAAAAAACCGCGCTCGGGCGCGGTTTTTTTATCAATAAGCAGACTGCGCTATGCGGCTATACAACGCCCTGCCGTGTTAAGCCGCCTGGTACTGCGTCACCCGTTTGCGAACGAGTTCAAGCACGCCCTGACAGGCGTCTTCGAGGTAATCCAATACTTTACCGAAGCCTTCTGGGCCGCCGTAGTACGGATCAGGCACTGTGGCTTCTTCGTACTCATTGGCGAAGCGCATCAGTAACATCAACTTATGGTGATGAGGCTTAGGACACTGTTGTTGCAGTGCGGAAAGGTTTTCCCAATCCATCGCCAAAATCAGGTCGAACTCGCGGAAGTCGTCAGCAGTAATCTGGCGAGCTTCCGTTCGAGTCATCTCGTAACCCCGTTTGCGGGCAGCAACCTGCGCGCGGGCGTCTGGAGCTTCGCCAACGTGGAAATTATGGGTACCGGCAGAATCAATGCCCACGACGTCTGAAAGACCCGCGTCATTGATAAGGTGGCGAAAAACGCCTTCAGCACTGGGCGACCGGCAGATATTGCCCATGCATACGAAGAGAACTTTTGTCATGATGGTACGTATTGTGCGGGAAAACCCGTAACATGTCTAGAGTTTTTTTCTTAACAATCAATGCATCACAAAATAAAAAATATTAAATAAAATCGTTTATATTCAATATCTTATTTAACTTACTTCATATTATTTTTAACTTAGATCAGAAAAATAAATCATTTTTTTACTGAAATAATCACCTTTTATGCACCGCGATATGGCAAAACCGAGACAATCAAGCACCAGAAAGTAGCACCCGCTCTTTTAGGACTCGCAAGGCATCGCGCGCGGCAGCAGCCTGCTCAAATTCCAGGTTACGAGCATGGTCCAGCATCAGCTTTTCTAAGCGCTTAAATTCTTTAGCAAGCGCTTTTTCGTCGCCAAGCAAAGACAAATCAACCTCTTGACCCGGCTGATCTCTGAACGCTGGGGCAACAATTCCATCGATGAGTTCGCGAACCGCCTTACGCACACTGCGCGCCTCAATACCGTGCTCGGTATTAAAGGCGATTTGTTTATTACGACGACGTTCGGTCTCACCCATCGCGCGTTTCATGGAGTCTGTCATGCGATCGGCATACAAGATGGCACGTCCATTTAAATTACGGGCGGCGCGTCCAATCGTTTGAATCAAGCTTCGATCTGAGCGCAAAAAGCCTTCTTTATCCGCATCAAGAATCGTCACCAGAGAGACCTCCGGAATATCCAGGCCTTCGCGCAACAAGTTAATACCAACCAAGACATCGAACACACCTAAACGCAAATCACGAATGATTTCCACGCGTTCAACGGTATCAATATCCGAATGCAAATAACGCACCTTGACACCGTGTTCCGAAAGATAATCTGTTAAATCTTCCGCCATGCGTTTGGTCAGTGTTGTGACCAGCACGCGCTCTTTGACCGCGACGCGCAGTTTGATTTCACCGAGCAGATCATCAACTTGCGTGCGTGCGGGACGCACTTCAACAATCGGATCGACAAGACCGGTTGGGCGCACGACTTGTTCAACCACATTATTCGTATGGCCTTGCTCGTAATTACCTGGTGTTGCCGAAACGAAGACGCACTGGCGCATGCGCGCTTCAAACTCTTCCATTTTGAGCGGTCGGTTATCCATCGCGGATGGCAACCGGAATCCGTAGGTGACAAGCGTGTCTTTGCGCGCGCGGTCGCCGCGATACATACCGCCGAGTTGGCCAATCGTGACGTGGCTCTCGTCGATAAACATCAAGGCATCGCTCGGCAAATAATCAATGAGCGTTGGGGGTGGGTCGCCCGGCGCCGCTCCAGACAAGTGACGCGAATAGTTTTCGATCCCTTTGCAGAAACCTAACTCGGCCAGCATCTCTAGATCAAAGCGCGTGCGCTGCTCAATGCGCTGCGCCTCAACAAGATGACCCGAATCTACAAAAAATTTGACGCGTTCGCGCAGCTCTTGCTTGATCGTCTCGATCGCGCGTAACACGGTGTCACGCGGGGTCACGTAATGCGAACCTGGGTAGACCGTAAAACGAGGCACCTTCTGTCGCACTTTTCCGGTGAGCGGATCAAAGAGCTCAAGGCTTTCTACCTCGTCATCAAAGAGCGACAAGCGCACGGCGAGTTCCGCACTCTCTGCCGGGAAAATATCAATCGTCTCACCCCGTGCACGGAAGGTGCCGCGTGTGAACTCTGTGTCATTGCGTTCATACTGCATCGCGACTAGACGCGCCAAGATTTCGCGGCGCGCAATACGATCACCCGTGCGCAAAATCAGCACCATCGCGTGATAGTCAGCGGGGTTACCAATACCGTAAATACAGGACACCGTGCCCACGATCACGGTGTCGCGGCGCTCGAGCAAACTCTTGGTCGCCGATAAACGCATCTGCTCGATATGCTCGTTGATTGATGAGTCTTTTTCAATGAATAAGTCGCGTGTGGGCACGTAGGCCTCGGGCTGGTAGTAATCGTAGTAAGACACGAAATACTCCACCGCATTGCGGGGGAAGAACTCCCGCATTTCTGCGTATAACTGCGCTGCCAACGTCTTGTTTGGTGCCAGCACCACCGCTGGCCTACCTAGGCGCGCAATCATGTTGGCCATCGTGAAGGTCTTGCCCGACCCCGTCACCCCTAATAGCGTCTGGGACATCAAGCCATCGCGCACCCCCTGCTCTAGCAAGTCGATGGCTCTGGGCTGGTCGCCCGCAGGCGGGTAAGGCTGATACAGCTGAAAAGGACTATCCGGATACGACACGAATTTTCCGGCCTCATTGCCGGTGGCAATCGTCGCGTGCGGCACAATTCCTAAGTTCGCGACCTCGTGCGCAATGGCAGCAGGCAAACCCCGTGCCCCGAGGTCTGGCGATACCGCGTCAGGCTCGGGAACAGCGAGGGAGACAGGCTCTGGGGATAATTCAGATTTCTTCGAGTTCTTAGGCGAGGCCATGCTAGACTTATTCGGGTAAGCCCTTGGATTTGGGCTGAACCGTACATTATGTTCCGTCCAGCGCAAAGCGTCCACTCCAAACTCGAACACCCCTATTTTTCCTCCTTTGATTGTCATCATCTCAATATGAGCACCCTCTTTCAATCCGTCGAACTTGCCCCCCGTGATCCAATTTTGGGGCTAAACGAACAATTCAATGCGGATCCCCGCAGCACCAAGGTCAATCTGGGTGTGGGCGTCTATTACGACGACAACGGCAAGATCCCTCTGCTCGCAGCCGTACACAAAGCCGAGGTGGTGCGTGTCGAAGCCGCAGCGGCGCGTGGCTACCTACCGATCGAAGGGATTGCTGGCTACAACAAAGGCGCCCAAGAGCTCGTGCTGGGCAAGAATTCTTCACTGATTGCAGATGGTCGCGTGTTGACGATGCAAGCGCTAGGCGGCACCGGTGCACTCAAAATCGGTGCAGACTTTATTAAGCAACTCGTCCCAAACGCCAAGGTTGCGATCAGCGACCCGAGCTGGGAAAACCATCGCGCCCTCTTTGAACGTGCGGGCTTCGACGTCGTGAACTACCCCTACTACGACGCAGCAACGCATGGCTTGAATTTCAAAGGTATGCTCGAGGCCCTGCGCAACCTGCCACAAAAGAGTGTTGTCGTTCTGCACGCTTGTTGTCATAACCCTACTGGTGTGGACCTCACTGTTGATCAATGGCGCGAAGTGGCGCAAGTCGTGAAGGCATCGAACCTGATTCCTTTCTTGGACATCGCCTACCAAGGCTTTGGTGATGGGCTTGAGTCTGATGCAGCTGCTGTACGTCTATTTGCTGATCTCGACATGACGATGTTCATCAGCTCGTCTTTTTCGAAGTCGTTTTCGCTCTACGGTGAGCGCGTCGGTGCGCTCACCATCGTCACCGGCAGCAAAGATGAGTCCAATCGCGTGCTCAGCCAGGTCAAGCGCGTGATTCGCACCAACTACTCCAACCCACCGACACACGGTGGAACGATCGTCTCTGCTGTGCTCAATAGCCCTGAGCTCTTTGCACTGTGGGATAAAGAACTCGCCGGCATGCGCGACCGTATCCGCTTGATGCGTCAGCAGCTCGTTGCAAAACTGACGCAATACGGCGTGAAAGGCGATTGCAGCTACGTCATGAAGCAGCGTGGCATGTTCTCGTTCTCGGGGATGACAGCGCCTCAGGTAGAACGTCTGCGTGCAGAGCACGGCATTTACGCCGTCAGTACAGGACGCATCTGCGTGGCGGCCCTCAACAGCCACAACATCGACACCGTTGCCAAAGCCATGGCCGAAGTCATGAAAGACTGACCGTCGGCAGTCCTGAGCCCTCCAAAAACAGCCTTTTTGACCAAGAGGCTGTTTTTTTATACAGATTTATTTGCCACATCGGAGTTTTTAGGGCAAAATCGTGCTGTATATACAAACAGCGCTGTATAGATCGACAGCGCATCGACAGCGCAT
>Ga0209550_10000832_pt1 | contig 29548 bp, 30 predicted proteins | sample LauGreSuBDMM15SN_2_FD_187567 | JGI IMG/M metagenome (GOLD analysis project Ga0209550, IMG submission 187567) | Freshwater lake microbial communities from Lake Michigan, USA - Su13.BD.MM15.SN (SPAdes) (version 5) | ecosystem: Environmental > Aquatic > Freshwater > Lake | place: Lake Michigan... | reverse complement strand
AAACCCCATCGCCTCACAAGGGCGGTGGGGTTTTTTCATGGGCGTGGCGTTTTGGAGTTTGTGAGCGAAGCAAGCATCTACGCCAACAATGCCGCAGAAAGATTGCGGCTACTGCGTGCAACAACGCGTTTCACGCGGGGTTTGGTGACAGATACCTCTGGCGACATACCAGCAGTAGAGGCCATGTCCATCAACATGTCCAATGAAAAAAGATGGATTTTGCCGCGCAACAAATCAGATATTCTGGGCTGGGTAACTCCAAATAACTCAGCCGCATCTTTTTGGCGCAACTGACGTTGGCTGATGATGTCGCTCAAGGCCATCATCAGTTTAGATCGAGCCTTCATGCTTGCCGTCTCTTGCGGCGTGTCTGTGATGGCATCCCAAACGCTTGTGTAGGTTGTGGTTTTCATGATGGGTGTCTTTGAAGTAATTCGCGCAGTCGTTTGCTGGCAAGGTCTAAATCTTTTAGAGGTGTTTTTTGTGATTTCTTCTGAAAACAATGCAAAACAAACACCGCATCTTTCAGTTTGGCGATGTAGATGACGCGGAATTGTCCTGCTTCATCACTGATGCGTATCTCCCAGACACCTTTGCCTATGGAGGCCATGGGCTTGAAATCCTCAGGCTCAAGCCCATGTTGGACGCGGTCCAATTGATAGCCAGCCTCGCTTCTTGCTGATGACGGAAACTCCCTCAAATCATCTAGCGAATGCCCCAGAAAGGCGATTGGTTTCATTTGCAGATTATACAAAAACTTTGATAGATATTTCTGCGATCTGTTCAGGGGCGGTGAACTGGCCATGTTGGGCTGGGGTCCCAAGGTAATGCTTCAAGCTTGGTTGCAAGCCCCTGCCTACAATCCACCCACCATGCCAGCACCCACGAAAAATCGGCCCATCGCCTCGGTCAAGCAGCCAGCTTCTGTCGCCACAAAAGCCGCAGCCAGGCGCAAGCCGTCAGCACTGAAAAATACCCCCAGCAAGGCCACACCTGCGCAACTGACAAAGCCCCGTACTCAGCCTGAAACGCCGCGCAGTACCAGCCTTGCCAAGCCCCCCAACAGAATCGATTACCTGAAAAAAATCCTCACCGCCAAGGTGTATGAGGTAGCGCACGAGTCGGCGCTGGACGTGGCCAAGGTATTGGGGCGGCGCTTGCACAACCAGGTGCTGCTCAAGCGCGAAGACCAGCAACCGGTGTTCAGCTTCAAGCTGCGTGGCGCGTACAACAAAATGGCCCAGCTCAGCCGCGAGCAACTCGCCCGGGGCGTGATTTGCGCCTCAGCCGGCAACCACGCCCAAGGCGTGGCGCTGGGCGCGGCCAAGCTGGGTGCGCGCGCGGTGGTGGTGATGCCGGTGACCACGCCCGCGCTGAAAGTGGAGGCGGTCAAAGCCTTGGGCGGCGAGGTGGTGCTGCACGGCGAGAGCTACTCCGACGCCCACACCCACGCCTTGGTGTTGCAGCAACAACAGGGCATGACCTTTGTGCACCCGTTTGACGACCCCGATGTGATCGCCGGCCAAGGCACGATTGCCATGGAGTTGCTGCGCCAGCACCCCGGGCCACTGCACGCGGTGTTTGTGGCCATTGGCGGGGGCGGGCTGATCGCCGGCGTGGCCAGCTACATCAAAGCGGTGCGCCCCGAGGTGAAGGTGATTGGGGTGCAAATGAGCGACTCACGCGCGATGGCCCAGTCGGTGGCCAAGGGCGAGCGGGTGACGCTGCAAGACGTGGGCTTGTTCTCGGACGGCACGGCGGTCAAGCTGGTGGGCGAGGAGACCTTTCGCATCGTGCGCGAGTCGGTCGATGGCTTCATCAGCGTAGACACCGACGCGGTGTGCGCCGCCATCAAAGATGTGTTTGTCGACACCCGCAGCATTGTGGAGCCCGCCGGCGCATTGGGCGTGGCCGCCATCAAGCAATATGTGGCGAAGCACAAAACCCGGGGCGAGACCTATGCCGCGATTTTGTGTGGCGCCAACATGAACTTTGACCGCCTGCGCTTTGTGGCCGAACGTGCCGAAGTGGGCGAAGAGCGCGAGGCCTTGTTTGCGGTGACCATCCCCGAGCGGCACGGCAGCTTGCGCGCGTTTTGCCAGTTGCTGGGCGAGTTGCCGCCATTTGGCGGGGGCAAGGCACCGCGCAACGTGACCGAGTTCAACTACCGCATCAGCGACGACACCCAGGCCCATGTGTTTTTGGGCCTGAGCACCTCCAGCCCCGGCCAAAGCCCCAAGATTGCGGCGTTTCTGAGCAAGCACGGTTTTGCCACCCTCGACCTGACCCACGACGAACTGGCCAAAGAACACCTGCGCCATTTGGTCGGCGGACACTCCAGCTTGGCCCACAACGAACGCTTGCTGCGCTTTGAGTTTCCCGAGCGACCCGGCGCGTTGATGAAGTTTTTGCTGGCCATGCGCGAGGGCTGGAACATCAGCTTGTTCCACTACCGCAACCAAGGGGCCGACTACGGCCGCATTTTGATGGGCCTGCAAGTGCCGCGTACCGACCGCGCTGCGTTTGCGCAATTTTTGACCGAGTTGGGCTACCCACACGTGGACGAAACCCGCAACCCCGCTTACCGTTTGTTTTTGCGCCGCTGATCCGGTTGGCAAAGCCTTAGATCAGTGGGTCATCCATGGAAGACTTCGCTGCGCTCGCCATGACGGTTTTTGCCACACAAGCGCGCCATGTCAACCCGCTCGTCACTGCCAAGCCCGCAGGGCTGTGGCAAGGCGCAAAGGGCCGCAAAACTTCAGGGTTGGCGTGGCAAGGGCATGTCCAGTTGCAGCGCACTGGGCCCGCCGACTTGGGCACCCAAACGGGCCCCCAAGCGATCCACCGATTGCAAGATCAAACCATCCACCACTTCTCGGCCGATTTGATAAGGTTTGGGCGCTTGACCATCGATACCGATCAAGGCCGCACCGCGTTGCGCACCAACGCTGGCCACGCCCACCAACTTGAGGCGGCTGGCCAAGTTGGGCGAAGCCACCACCTCGACCCCGGCGGGGGCAGGGGCGCCCAATAAACGGGCTGCCTCGGGACCGACCAACGCGGGGCCAGGGGCGACGCTCAAGGCGGCACCCGGCTGTGAAGGGGCCAAGCCTTGGGCCGCGGGCGTCGGCTGCAAGGCCCGCAACAACCAGGCCGAACCACTCCAACCCAGGGCCAACCAAATGGCCAAGGTGAGCACGGGCATGCCCCATTGCGCGGGCGCCAAACGTTGAGACCAAGGCAGGATGTGTCGCATGAAACCATTATCATGCAACGCTGCCAGGCCCTGCCCAGGCTTGGGCCCATGCAGCCCAGCCAGCGCCCAGCCATGCAGCAGCATCACCCCAACGGACCCGCCATGAACCATTGCCCCACTCACCCCGCAACGCCAGCGCCCACACCCACTGGCTTGAGCTGCCATGTGCCTTTGCCGCGCACACCGTCCCGCGCCAACAACATGCGCGGCTTTACCTTGATTGAGCTGATGGTGGTGCTGGTCATCATTGGCGTGTTGGCGGCCTTGATCGTGCCCAATGTGATCAACCGCGCCGATGACGCCCGGGCCACTGCAGCGCGCACCGATGTCAACAACCTGATGCAAGCGCTCAAGCTGTACAAGCTGGATAACCTGCGCTACCCCACCAGCGAGCAAGGCTTGCAAGCCTTGGTGGTCAAGCCCAGCGTGGGCCCAGCGCCCCTGAACTGGAAGCCCTACCTGGACAAGCTGCCCAACGACCCCTGGGGCCGCCCCTATCAGTTGCTCAGCCCCGGCATCAAGGCCGAGGTGGATGTGCTGTCTTACGGGGCCGATGGCCAAAGTGGTGGCGAAGGGGCCAATGCCGACATCGGCAGCTGGCAGTGAGGCCTCAAACGGGCCACGCATGATGCCCAAGCCCCCACCCAGTGCTGGGCACCTGAAAAGCCAGCGCGGCTTCACCCTGATTGAAATTTTGGTGGTGCTGGCCATCGTCGCCCTGGGCACCGGGGCGCTGGTCTGGAGCCTGCGCGACAGCGCCAGCCAGCAGTTGGATGAGGAGGCCCAGCGCTTGAGCGCCTTGCTGGAAGCGGGCCGAGCTTTGTCGCGCACCAGTGGCTTGGCCCTGCGCTGGCGCAGCAGCGAAACCGGCTTTGTGATTGAATCCATGCCCCCCGGCTTGGCCCCCCCCCAAGCCCATGCCTGGCTGTACCCCCAAACCCGCGCCAGTGCCACCACCCTGTGGCTGGGGCCCGAGCCCATCTTGCCGCCGCAAAGCCTGGTGCTCACGCAAGGCGACGGAAGCCGTGGCAGCGTGCGCGTGGCCAGCGACGGCCTGCGCGCCTTTGGCACCGGCCCTTGAAGTGACTGCTGCATGAAACCCCGTCGCCCTGCAACTGCCCGCCAAGCACCGGGCTTCACCCTGGTGGAGGTGTTGGTGGCGTTGGCCATCGTGGCGGTGTCGCTGATCAGCGCCAGCCAAGCGGGCGGGGCCTGGGTGCTCAACGCCAACCGCCAATGGCAATACCAGCTGGCCCAGGTGTGCGCCGACAACGCGCTGATCGCCTTGCGCTTGTCGAGCCAATTGCCGGGCATGGGCGAGAGCAGCATCGACTGCACCCAAGCCCAGCGTGAGATGCGCGTGGTCCTCACCGTGCGGGCCACGCCCAACCCCTCGTTTCGGCGCGTCGAGGCCCAGGTGTTTGAAGCCCAAACCCCGCTCATCCGGGTGCAAACCGTGATCGGTCGTTACTGACATGCGCAACCAAACACCCCTGGCCGGGACAACCATCGCCGAAGTATCCAGGGTGGATGCGCCTGAGCGCATGCAGGCCCAGGCCTGGGGGCACCCCAGCCAGGCACTGCCCACGCTGCCATGGCCCCACGCGCGCGGGCTTGGCCGAGGGCTGCGGCCCGTTCATGCCCATTGCAAGCCCAGGCCCGAACGCGGCTTCACCCTGGTGGAGGTGTTGATCGCCCTGGCGCTGATGGCGGTCATGGGGGGGCTCAGTTGGCAGGGGCTGGACAGCTTGTTGCGCAGCCGCAGCGCGGTACAAGCCGAGCATGCGCGCAGCACCGTGCTGGGCACGGTGTTGGCCCAGTGGCGCGCCGACCTGAACGCGGCCACCGCCTTACCCGGCCAAGGCCTGGGGAGCGGCATCGACTGGGATGGGCGCGTGCTGCGCATCACCCGGCGCAGCACCGAGGTCAACCCAGACGGCAGCGACACCGGTGTGTGGGTGGTGGCGTGGCGCTGGCAGGCCGAAGGCAACCTCAACCATGGCATGTGGCGGCGTTGGCAATCGGCGTCCTTGCGCGACAGCGCCAGCGTGCAAACGGCCTGGGCACAAGCCGCTGTGTGGGGCCAAAACAGCACCACCGATGGCACGGCGCGACAAACCGATGCCTTGCCCCTGCAAGGCTGGCAGATTTACTTTTACCGCGACAACGCCTGGGGCAATGCCTTGTCCAGTGCGGGCACCGGCACCAATGCGGGCACCGGCAACAACACGGGCACGGGCAGCCCCAACTTGCCTGATGCCGTGCGGGCCGTGATTCAACTCGCCCCCGACAGCGGGCGCGGCAGCATCACCATCGATTGGGTGCGCCCGAACTGGAGCGTTGGACGCTCATGAATAAGCCGGCCCATACTGACCGACCACCCCGCATGACCCGTCTGCAGGGGTCTGCGCCGTGCCTCACCCCGCCATCCAGCGCTGCCCCAAAACTGGACACACCAACAAACGCATCCCGGAGGCTGGATCAACAGCTGGGCACAACCCTTGGCCATGGCCATCAGCAGGGCGCGGCCCTGTTGATGGCCATGCTCACCGTGGCCTTGGTCGCCACCTTGGCCGCGGCTGGCTTGTGGCTGCAGTGGCGCAGCATCGAGGTGGAGGCCGCCGAGCGACAACGCGCCCAAGCCCATTGGTTGCTGCTGGGCGCGCTGGACTGGGCGCGCATCATCTTGCGCGAGGACTCTCGGGCCAGCGGCGAAAACGGCCAAGACCATTTGGCCGAGCCCTGGGCCGTGCCCTTGCAAGAGGCGCGCTTGTCCACCTTTGTGTCGTCCAATGCCGAGGGCGTGAGCCGCGACGACGAGCGGGTGGCCGAAGAGGTATTTTTATCAGGCCAGATCACCGACTTGCAAGGGCGACTCAATGCGTTCAACCTGATCGAGTCCGATGGCCGGTTGTCCCAAGCCACCATGGCTGTTTTTGAGCGTTTGTTCAAAAGCCTGGACCTGCCCCCCACCGAGCTGCAAACCATGGCCCAGCAACTGGTGCTGGCCCATGGCAACTCAGTGGGCCGGCCCTTGCGGCCCCAGCGCTTTGAACAACTGGCTTGGCTGGGTTTGTCGGCCAACACGTTGACAGCCCTGGCGCCGCATGTGTGCGTGCTGACAACGCGCACCCCCGTCAACCTCAACACCGCCAGCGAAGCGGTGCTGCAGGCCAGCCTGAGCGGCTTGGACGCGGCGGGTGCGCAAAAAATGGCGCAGCTGCGCGCAAGCCGCCACTTCAACACCTTGGAGGACGCGCGCCTGCGCCTGGACAACCCGCGCGCGGGCATCGACCCTGGGCAGCACAGCGTGGCCAGCCGCCACTTTGAGGTGCGCGGGCGCTTGCGCTGGGGCGCCACCGTGCTCGAAGAACGCAGCTTGGTGGAGCGCAATGGTGTGGATGTGCGGGTGCTGTGGTCTGACCGGGGTCAGCTCGCCGCCCCTCAACGCGAGCCCTTGGGTCGGCCTTTCGTACAATGAAAAATCCATGCTGATCCTTGCCCTGCCCCTGCACACCGAAGGTGCTGCCACCGAATATCTGCACGTGCGCGCAGGCCCGAGCGGAGCCACGGGGCACGCGCAAACAGCCACGGCCGCGCGTTTGCCGCGCGACGCGGGCACGGTGGTGGCTGTGGTGCCCGCGCAAGCCCTGGCTTGGCACACCATCACCCCGCCCCCCGTGGGGGCCGCGCGCTTGACCGCCGCCTTGGATGGCTTGCTCGAGGAGCGCATGCTGGAAGACCCAGCCCAATCGCAAGTGGTGTACACGCCCGAGGGCGCTGCGTCGGCGGCCCAAGGCCAGGCCCTGACGGTGCTGGTGTGCCAAAAAGCCTGGCTGCGCCAAGCACTGGCCCCTTTGCAAGCGCTGGGCCTGGTGGTCTCGCGCATCGTGCCAGAGTGGTCGCCCCAAGCCCAGGCCGCCCCGTTGTTGTGGGTGGGTGGCAGCCCCAACCAAGCTCAGGCCGTGGCCTGCGACCCCCATGGCGCGATGGTGCTGCCACCCCCGCCCTGGTCCAGCGCCATCCATGTGGCACTCACCCAGCCAGACGCGCAGTTGCTGTGCGAGCCGGCCATGGCCGCTTGGGTGCAACAACACTTTGGCCGCGCGCCGCGCATGCTCAGCCCGGCCCAACGCTTGTGGCAGGCGCAACAAACCGATTGGGATCTGGCCCAGGGCGAGTGGGCCCAGGGGCGGCGCCAGCGTTGGGCCCGGTTTGCCCAAGAGCTGGCCATCAACCTGTGGCAGGCCCCGCGCTGGCGACCGGCCCGCTGGGGCATTCTGGCGCTGCTGGTGCTGAACCTGGCGGGCTTGCAATGGATGGCCTGGCAACAGCGCCAGCACCAGGCCCAACTGCGAAAAGACATGGGCACACTGCTGACCCGCAGCTTCCCAACCGTGCAAGTGGTGGTGGATGCGCCCTTGCAAATGGCCCGCGAGGTGCAGGCCTTGCAACGGGCCTTGGGCCAGCCCGGCGCCGCCGATTTGGAGCCCATGCTGACCAGCCTGGCCCGCGCCCTGCCCCCCTCGGCCCAGTTGAGCAGTTTGCAATTCAGCCCGGGGGAGCTGCGCTGGCAAGCACCGGCCTTGACCAGCGACCGCATTGAGGCGGCCCGTGAACCCTTGCGCCGACAAGGCTACCAGTTGGTGGCCGATGGCAACCAATGGGTGCTGCGCACCGAGGTGCGGCCATGAGCGCGGTGTGGCGCTGGCTCCCAGAGCGCTGGCACCAGCGCTGGATGGACTTGAGCGGGCGCGAACGCCTGGGCCTGGGTTTGGCCTTGCTTGTCCTTGCGCTGGCGCTGCTCTGGTCTTTGGGGGTGGCACCGGCGTGGCGCCAGTGGCAACAAGGCCAAGCACAAACCCAAACTTTGCAAACCCAATGGCAAGGCATGCAAGCCCTGCAAGCCCAGGCCAGCGCCTTGAGCGCGCAAAGCCGCGTGCGCCCCGAAGAAGCCGCGCGCCTGTTGCAAACCAGTGTGACCAACCTGGGCCCGGGTGCCATGGTGACGGTGAATGGCGACTTGGCCACGGTGCAAATCAAAGGGGCCTCTGCCGCCGCTGTCTCTCAATGGCTGGCCCAGGCGCGGGTGCAAGCGCAAGCCCTGCCCGTTCAAGCGCGGCTGGGCCGCAGCGCCTCCAGTGGCAGCTCAGGTCCCACCGGCGCCATGGCTGCCGCAACCACCGTTGGCAATTTGACCACCGCTACCCCAGTTGGCGCCCTGGGTGCCTTGTCGGCACCGGCCACGCCCAACACCGCTATCCCCGCCCCGGGTGCGGCCCCCAGCACCGGGCCTGTGTGGTGGGAGGGCCAGATTGTTATGCAACTGCCCTCCACGGCCAAGCGCTGAGACACTGCCCCACATGGCCCATCCCCACACCTTCCAACGCGCCTGGGCCTGGGCCGCAGCCGGTGGCATCTTGGGTGCCGTGGTTGCAGCTGGGGTGCTGGCACCGGCCATTTGGTTGGCCCAAGCGGTGAACGCGGCCAGCCTGGGTCGGGTGCAATTGCGCCAAGCCAGCGGCAGCGTGTGGGACGGCTCGGCCCAATGGGTGCTGACCGCCGGCGCCCGCGCCAGCGATGCCCAAGCCCTGCCCGGCGCAGTGCATTGGCGTCTGCGCCCGCAATGGGGCGACCAAGGCCCAAGACTTGTACTGCAAGTTAGTGCAGACTGCTGCACGACCACGCCCTTGGCGCTGCAGTGGCGCCCTGGCCTGGCAGGTGGGCAAATCACCCTGGCCGATGGCCAGTCGCGCTGGCCCGCCGAAGTGCTCACCGGATTGGGCACACCCTGGAACACCTTGCAAGCCCAGGGCTGGATACAGGTCAACAGCCAACAAGCCCAACTCCAAAGCGGCCCGCAGGGCTGGCAGATGGGCGGCCTGCTGCGCTTGCAAGCCCAGGATGTGTCGGTGCGTTTGTCCACCTTGCGCCCGCTGGGCAGCTATCAACTCGACGTGCAAGGCGGGGAACGCACCCGCTTGGCGCTGACCACCCTCAACGGGCGGCTTCAACTGAGTGGCCAAGGCCATTGGCAGGGGCAAGGCCTGGTGTTCAGCGGTGAGGCCAGTGCCGAGCCCGAGCACGAAGCGGCGCTGAACAATTTACTCAATTTAATGGGCCAACGCCAAGGGTCACGGTCCTCGTTCAAAATAGGCTGATGCGCATGAAACCCCTGATCTCCCAAACCCTGGCCTTGGCCCTGTGTTGTGCCCTGGCCAGCACCGGCTGGGCGCAAACCGCCAGACCCGGCCAACCCATCGTCCTTAACTTTGTCAATGCCGACATCGAAGCCGTGGCGCGCACCCTGGCCAGCTTGACCGGGCGCAACCTGGTGGTGGACCCCCGGGTCAAGGGCAGCATCAACCTGAGCACCGAAAAACCGGTGTCACCCGCCGTGGCTTGGGACCAGTTTTTGGCCACCCTGCGGCTGCAAGGCTTCAGCATGGTGGTGAGCAACGGCCTGTACAAAGTGGTGCCCGAGGCCGAGGCCAAATTGCAAGGCGGCGGCGTGACCGAGGTGCCCAACCCCGTGGGCACCCCGCCAGCGCCGGCCACGGCCCCCGCTGGCCAGGTGGTGACGCACATCTTCAAACTCAATTTTGAAAGCGCCAACAACCTGGTGACGGTGTTGCGCCCGCTGATCAGCCCCAACAACACCATCAACGTCAACCCCGGCAACAACTCGCTGATCATCACCGACTACGCCGACAACTTGCAGCGGCTGGGCCGCATCATCGCGGCACTGGACGTGGCCAATGCCAGCGACATCGAGGTGATCGTGCTCAAGCACGCCTTGGCCAGCGAGTTGGCACCGCTGGTGACGCGCTTGCTGGAGCCAGGTGCAGGCGGGGGTGCGCCGGGCCAAGGCAACATCGCTGATAACAGCTTCAAAACCACGGTGATGGCCGAGCCACGCGCCAACAGCTTGATCTTGCGCGCAGCCAACCCGGCCCGGGTGGCCCAGGTGCGCAGCCTGATCGACAAGCTCGACCAACCCAGCTCGGCCCTGGCCAGTGGCAACATCCATGTGGTCTACCTGAAAAATGCCGAGGCCACCAAACTGGCCGTGACCCTGCGCGCGGCGCTGACCGGCCAAACCGGGTTGAGCACCCCTGGCGCCAACACCGCCAACACCGCCACCATGGCCCAGCAGCCCACGCCCCCGGGGGGCAACGCCGCGGCCATGGGCAGCAGCAGCACCAGCAACCAACCCAGCACCGGCGGTCAAATCCAGGCCGACCCGGCCACCAACTCGCTCATCATCAGTGCACCCGAACCCCAATACCGCCAATTGCGCGCGGTGATTGACAAGCTCGACCAACGCCGCGCCCAGGTGCTGGTCGAGAGCCTGATCGCTGAAGTCAATGCCGAAAAGCTGGCCCAATTTGGCTTTCAGTGGCAAAACGTGGTGGGATCGAGCGGCGGCAACTTGGGCGTGATGGGCACCAACTTTGACCCGGCCAAGGTGGGCGGCTCCAACATTGCGCAACTCTCGGCGGACCCCACCAAAGCTGCCGTGGGCGCAGGCTTGAACATCGCCGCGCTGCAAAGCGTGGGCGGGGTGTACATGCTGGGTGCTTTGGCCAATTTTTTGCAAACCAACGGCGACGCCAACATCTTGTCCACGCCCACCTTGCTCACCCTGGACAACGAAGAGGCCAAGATCGTGGTGGGCCAGCAAGTGCCCTTCACCACCGGCAGCGTGGTGCTCAACAGTGCTGCAGCCACCCCGTTCAACACCTTTGAGCGCAAAGATGTGGGCCTGACTTTGCGGGTGCGCCCCCAAATCAGCGAGACCGGTACGGTGCGCCTATCGGTGTACCAAGAGGTGTCGAGCATCGACAAAACCACCGCCGCATCCACCGGTGGGCCGACCACCAACAAACGCTCCATCGAATCGAATGTGTTGGTTGAAGACGGCTCCATCGTGGTGCTGGGTGGCTTGCTCACCGACGAGTCCAGCGACAACCTGAGCAAGGTGCCGGGCTTGGGCGACATCCCGTTTTTTGGCAATTTGTTCAAAGGCCAAAAGCGCGAGCGCAGCAAGAAAAACCTGATGGTGTTTTTGCGCCCGGTGGTGGTGCGTGACGCCAGCCAAACCGATGCCTTGTCGCAAAGCCGCTACCAACAAATGATGGGATTGCAGTTGCAGTCGCAACCCGCGCCCAACCCGGTGTTGGGCATCGATGGCGCGGCGGTGTTGCCGCCCTTGCCCGTGGCACCCACAGCCACCGCCCCTGCCTCGCCGCCCAAGGGCGGTGCGCCCAACCGCTGAGCGCGGCACCGCCTGACCCCCCATGCGCCACCCCTTGCCCTATGCCTTTGCCCGCAGCCACCAGTTGCTGCTGGAAGACGACGGCCAACAACTGACGCTGTGGCACAGCGACCAACCCGACCCGGGCGCCTGGGGCGAAGTGCTGCGCCTGCACCCGGTGCGGCAGTGGCAACAGCTGGACGCGCAAAGCCTGGCCCAGCGCATCAGTGCGGCCTATGCCGGCGCTGGGTCGAGTGCCGCCGCCGTGGTCACCGAGGTCGAGGGCGAGGCCGATTTGGCGCGCATGATGCAAGCCCTGCCCGCCGTCGAAGACCTGTTGGAGTCGGCCGATGACGCACCCATCATCCGCATGCTCAACGCCTTGCTGTCACAGGCTGCGCGCGACGGCGCCAGCGACATCCACATCGAGCCCTTTGAGCGCCACTCCAGCGTGCGCTTTCGGGTCGATGGCGGTTTGCGCGAAGTGGTGCAACCCAACCGCGCCTTGCACGCGGCGCTGATTTCGCGCTTGAAGATCATGGCCTTGCTCGACATCGCCGAAAAACGCTTGCCCCAAGACGGGCGCATCTCTTTGCGCTTGGGCCAGCGCGCCATCGATGTGCGCGTGTCCACCCTGCCCAGCGCCCACGGTGAGCGCGCGGTGCTGCGCTTGCTGGACAAAAGCGGTGCGCGGCTGTCGCTGGAGTCGATTGGCATGCAAGGCCCGGCCTTGGAGCGCTTTGAAAAACTCATCGCCCAACCGCACGGCATTGTGCTGGTGACCGGCCCCACGGGTTCGGGCAAAACCACCACCCTGTACGCGGCCTTGCAGCGCTTGGATGCGGCGCACAGCAACATCATGACGGTGGAAGACCCGATCGAATATGAGTTGCCCGGCGTGGGCCAAACCCAGGTCAACCCCAAGATCGACTTGGACTTTGCCAAGGCCTTGCGCGCCATCCTGCGCCAAGACCCTGACATCATCATGATTGGCGAGATCCGCGACCACGAAACCGCGCAAATTGCTGTGCAGGCCTCGCTCACCGGCCACTTGGTGCTGGCCACCTTGCACACCAATGACGCGGTGAGTGCGGTGACGCGCTTGACCGACATGGGCATTGAGCCGTTTTTGCTGAGCTCATCGTTGCTGGGTGTGTTGGCCCAGCGCTTGGTGCGCAAAACCTGCACCGCTTGCCAAGGCAGCGGCTGCGCGGTGTGCGGCCACACCGGCTACCAAGGGCGCACCGGTATTTTTGAGCTGCTCAGCGTGGACGAGTCTTTGCGCGGCCTGATCCACAACCGCGCCAGCGAAATTGACCTGCACCGCCAAGCCCAGCGCAATGGCCTGGGCAGCTTGCGCGAAGACGGCGAGCGCCTTGTGGCCCTGGGCCTGACCAGCCGCGAAGAGCTGTTGCGCGTCACCCGCGACTGAGCGCAGCCCCATGCCCGCTTTTTCTTATCAGGCCCTGGACGCCCAAGGTGGCACGCAAAGCGGCGTGGTCGAAGCCGATTCGGCACGCGCCGCGCGCAACCAATTGCGGGCCCAGGCCTTGGTGCCGCTCAACCTCACGGCCTTGGGCCAGAGCGGCAGCGACAAGCCACGCCCCCTGGGCTGGCAAAGTGCGGCACTCACCCGCAGCGAACTGACCACCTGGACGCGCCAACTCGCCGGCTTGGTCGGCGCGGGCCTGCCCCTGGAGCGCGCCCTGAGCGCCTTGGCCGACGAGGCCGAACAACCGCGCCAACACCATTTGGTGGCGGCCTTGCGCGCCGAGGTCAATGCGGGATCTACCTTTGCACAGGCCTTGGGAGAACACCCGCGCGAGTTCCCACCCGTGTACCGCTCGGTGGTGGCGGCAGGCGAGCAAAGCGGCCATTTGGGCGAGGTGCTGGATCGCTTGGCCGACGACTTGGAGCAACAACAAACCCTGCGCGCCAAACTGCTGGCGGCCACCTTGTACCCGGCCATCGTGAGCGCCGTGGCCATGCTCATCGTGCTGTTTTTGCTGGCCTATGTGGTGCCCCAGGTGGCCACCGTGTTCCAGAGCAGCCAGCGCAGCTTGCCCACCCTGACGGTGGTGATGCTGGCCATCAGCCACGCGGTGCAAACCCTTTGGGCCTATGCCGCCGTGCTGCTGTTGGCCGGCAGCGCCTTGATGTGGCAAGCCCTGCGCCAACCCGCGGTGCGCGAGAGATGGGACGCGCTGTGGTTGCGCCTGCCCTTGGTCGGCCCCCTCGCACGCGGCTACAACGCGGCGCGCTTTGCCAGCACCTTGGCCATGCTGGCAGGTGCTGGCGTGCCCATCTTGCGCGCCCTGCACGCGGCCGCCGACACCTTGTCCAACCAAGCCCTGCGCGCCGATGCCTTGCAAGCCGAGGTTCTGGTGCGCGAAGGTGCCCCCTTGGCCCAAGCCCTGGCCTACCACCGCCGCCTGCCCAGCTTGCTGGCCATGTTTGTGCGCCAAGGCGAACAAACCGGGCGCTTGCCCGAAATGCTGCAACGCTGTGCCGAGCAACTGGGCAACGATGTGCAACGCCGCGCCATGCAACTGGCCACCATTCTCGAGCCGCTGCTGATCGTGGCCATGGGTGGCTTGGTCATGCTCATTGTGTTGGCAGTGATGCTGCCCATCATCCAACTCAACCAGTGGGTGCGCTGACATGACCACACCGCGTTGCGCCCTTGCCCGTGCAGGTGTCCCATGGGCGTGACCTTGGACGGCCAACTGGTGGTGGCGATTTCATCGCGCGCCTTGTTTGACTTTGAAGAAGAAAACCGCTTCTTTGAACAGGGAGACGACCGTGCCTACATGAAGCTGCAACTCGAGCGCTTGGAACAACCGGCCAATCCCGGGGTGGCGTTTTCGCTGGTGAAAAAGTTGCTGGCCTTCAACCATGGCGATGCGCCCCAAGTGGAAGTGGTGATCTTGTCGCGCAACGACCCGGTCAGTGGCATGCGGGTGTTTCGCTCGGCGCAGCACTACGGCCTGCCGATCCAGCGCGGCAGCTTCACCCGGGGCCAACCGCCGTGGCGCTACTTGAAGCCCTTGAACGCAAATTTGTTTTTATCGGCCCATCTGAGCGATGTGCGCGCTGCGCTCGACGCCGGCGTGCCCGCCGCTCAGGTCTACCCGCACTCGGCACACGCGTCAGAGGCCCATCCCAACGAAGTGCGCATCGCTTTTGACGGCGATGCCGTGTTGTTTTCGGACGAGGCCGAGCAGGTGTTTGCCGCGCAAGGCCTGTCGGCCTTTCAAGCCCACGAACGCGACAAAGCCAGCCTGCCTTTGTCGGCAGGCCCGTTCAAGCCCCTGCTGGCTGCGCTGCACCGCTTGCAACGCGCCGGCACCCCCAGCATGCGCATCCGCACCGCCTTGGTCACCGCCCGCAGCGCCCCCGCCCACGAGCGCGCCATTCGCACGCTGATGGACTGGGACATCGAGGTGGATGAGGCCATGTTCCTGGGCGGCCTGGACAAAGGCGCGTTTTTGCGCGAGTTCGAGCCCGACTTTTTCTTTGACGACCAAACCGGTCACATCGAATCCGCCGCCCAACACGTGCCCGCAGGCCACGTCGTCAGCGGCGTCAAAAACCCCGCCCCTTAATTGGGGTCAGACTCCAGTTTTTCTCAGCCTGATGGGTAATTGGCGGTAATTGGGGTCAGATTCCAATTTCTTTGAGCCTAGCTCCTTTGGCGCTAAGCCATCCGCCTTTTGTGGCTGAGCCCGTCCCGCTGGTGGGCGTGCGGGCCGACGACATCGGAGCGCAGCGACTGGAGGAGGCCTGCACACCCCGAGATGACGGTTTTTGAGGGGGAGTTAACCGCATCGCCCACAAAACTCACCCTGCCAATCGCGCCTCACGCCGCGCCGCCCACACCGTGGCGCCCAAAATCACCAGCGCACCCAACACCGTGGTCACCAAGGGCACCTCGGAAAACAAAAACCAGCCCCACAGCGACGCCCACAACAAATCCAAAAACCGCAGCGACTGCAAAGCCGACACATCCACCGCTTGGAACGCACGCGTCATGAAGTAATGCCCCGTGGTGCCCAAGGCCCCAGCGCACAAAATCACCAGCCACTGCCCAGCCGTGGGCGCGCGCCAATTCAGCAGCGCCAAGGGCAGGGTGAACAAGCTCACGGAGATGGTTTGCCACAACACAATCACCTTGGGTGAGTCGTGCCGCGTCATGGCCTTGGTGATCAAAACCGAAATGGCAAAAATCGGTGACGAAGCCAGCATCACCATGGTGTACCAACCCGCTTGGCCCGACAAATTGGGCCCCACGATCACCAACACACCAGCAAACCCAAGCAACGCTGCGATCCAGCGGTGGGCGCGCATGGGCTCACCCAAAAACCACGCCGCACCGAGCATGATGAAGATGGGCCCGGTGAAACTCAAGGCCGTCATATCGGCCAAGGCGATGTGCGGCAAGGCGGTGAACCACAGCGACAAGGCCACGGTGTGCACCGCACCGCGCAACAATTGCCCGCGCACGCTCACCGGCTTGAACCCGGCCCAGCCCACGCGCAGCAAAAACGGTGCGATCAACGCCAAGCTGGCGATGTAGCGCATGCACATGGCTTGGTACACATCCAGGTTCATCGACAACACCCTGCTGGCCACGTTGAGCGCGCACAAAGTGATGCCCGCCAATGTGGCCCACAGCATGCCACGCACCGAGAGTGGCCAGCGGCGACTGCGGCGCGTGACATGGGCGCGCCACAAGCGCTGCACACGCAAGCGCGCACGGCCCATGGCAGTGGGCTCAAGCGCCATGAGAAGGTTGTTTACAACGGCTGGTCGTGGCGTTGGTCATCAGCCCAGTTTAGGGCTTGGGTGGGCAGGGGTCGGGCGCACACGCGACAATCAGGCCTCCAGCAAAGGACCTAAGCCCATGACCGCGATCCTTCACCCCCCAGAAGCCCCCACTTGGCCAGAAACACTGGATGCGCCTGGCCCTTTGTCCCCTGAGCAATCAGGGGCACGCCGCTTGGTGATCGAACGCGAAGCCCACAAGTTGGAAAAACGCCTGTGTCGCCAAATGGGCGAGGCGATTGTGCAGTTCAACATGATCGAAGAGGGCGACAAGGTGATGGTGTGCCTGTCGGGCGGCAAAGACAGCTATGGCATGCTGGACATCTTGCTCAAGATGAAAGCCCGCGCGCCCATTCACTTTGACATCGTCGCCGTCAACCTGGACCAAAAGCAGCCGGGCTTTCCCGCCCATGTGCTGCCCGACTATTTGACCCAGTTGGGGGTGCCGTTTCACATCGAAAACCAGGACACCTATTCGATCGTGAAAGACAAAATCCCCGAGGGCAAAACCATGTGCAGCCTGTGCAGCCGCTTGCGCCGGGGCATTTTGTACCGCGTGGCCGATGAATTGGGTGCCACCAAAATCGCCTTGGGCCACCACCGCGATGACATCTTGCAAACGTTTTTTCTGAACATGTTTTTCGGTGGCAAGTTAAAGAGCATGCCCCCGAAGTTGGTGAGCGACGATGGCCGCCACATCGTGATCCGTCCCCTGGCCTTTGTGGCCGAACGCGACTTAGAGCGCTGGGCCGTGCACCGCGCCTTTCCCATCATCCCTTGCACCTTGTGCGGCAGCCAAGACGGTTTGCAGCGCCAGCAAGTGGGGGCGATGTTGCGCGATTGGGAGAAGAAGCATCCAGGCCGGCTGGACAATATGTTCAACGCCTTGCAACACACCGTGCCCTCGCATTTGCTCGATGCCTCTTTGTTCGATTTCCAAGGCCTCAAAGCCACGGGTGTGCCAAACCCTGACGGCGACACCGCATTTGATGTGTCGCCACTGCCCGCCGCGGGCTTGCCGGGGGTGCAGGTGGTGAATTTGGGGTGATGTCTGGTTTGGGGACTTTGTTTGAACTCCCCCTCAAAAACCGCCATCTCGGGGTATGCAGGCCTCCTCCAGTCGCTGCGCTCCGATGTCGTCAGCCCGCACACCCACTTGTGTCGGTTTCCATGTGATCGTGGTGGACAAGTTATCTGCGCAGAAATATGCAGGCTATTTACCGCATGCATGGGCATGACAACAGTTTGCGCGCTTAAGTCTCTTTCGCAGCACCGATGGTGGGTGCGTCGCCCGACAACATTGGAGCGCAGCGACTGGCGAAGGGCGGCGTACCCACCAACGGGGCGGGCTCAGCGCAATGCAAGCTAGGCCATCAAACTGACAAGCAACAAAAAAACCTGCCCAAAAAATTGGAATCTGACCCCAATTAACCCACCCCGAATGGCCTGGGCTTAGAAAACAAAAAACGGCCCGAGGGCCGTTTTTGTGAAAGCACAAAAGGCTTTAGCGCTTTTTGTAGCCCACCACTTTTTGCGTTTGCACGCCCAGGCCTTCGATGCCCACGGTCATCACGTCGCCAGCTTTCAAAAATACCGGCGCGGGTTTGCCGTTTTTCTTGATGCCCATGCCCACGCCGGCAGGGGTGCCGGTGGCGATCACGTCGCCGGGGTACAGGGTGGTGAATTGGCTCACATAGCTCACCAACTTGGCCACATTGAAAATCATGTTCTTGGTGTTGCCGTTTTGCATGCGCTCGCCATTGAGCTCCATCCACACACTCAGCTTTTGCGGGCTGGCGACTTCGTCGCGCGTCACCAACCAAGGGCCAATGGGGCCGAAGGTGTCGCAACCCTTGCCCTTGTCCCAGGTGCCGCCGCGCTCGATTTGGAACTCGCGCTCGCTCACATCGTTGATGGTGCAGTAGCCGGCCACATGGTCGAGGGCGCTTTTTTGTGACACATAGCTGGCGGTGGTGCCGATGACCACGCCGAGTTCGACTTCCCAATCGCCTTTGACCGAACCCTTGGGCAGCATGACGTCGTCATCTGGGCCTTGGATGCAATCGACAAACTTAGAGAAGATGATGGGCTCTTTGGGCAGGGGCAAGTTGGCCTCGGCAGCGTGGTCGGCGTAGTTCAGGCCAATGGCGATGAACTTACCCACGTTGGTCACTGGGCAGCCCATGCGGGGCTTGCCTTTGACCAAGGGTAGGCTGTCGGTTTTGAGCTTGCGCAGTTTGGCCAAGGCCTTGTCATTGAGTTGATCGGGGGTGACGTCTTTGATGACCTTGCTCAGGTCACGCAACTTGCCTTGTGCGTCGATGAGGCCGGGTTTTTCTTGGCCGGGTTTGCCGTAGCGAACGAGTTTCATGGGTTGCCTTTCAAAAAAAATGGTGTCACGGTATGTGACCGTGTGCGGGGTGGAGTGTATCGGTTTGGCGCACCGGGTTTACACACAAAAGCACACTTGCATCAGTAGGTGGAGCGCCCACCCGAGAGGTCAAACACCGCACCCGTGGAGAACGAGCAATCGTCGGTGCACAACCAGGTGACCATGGCAGCGATTTCTTCCACCTTGCCAAAGCGGCCCATGGGTATTTTGCCGAGCATGAAGGCGATGTGCTCGGGCGTCATTTGGTCAAACATCGCTGTTTGCACCGCCGCTGGGGTGATGCAGTTGACGCGCACACCGGTGTCGGCCAATTCTTTGCCCAGCGACTTGGTCAGGCCAATCACCGCGGCTTTGCTGGCGCTATAGGCGCTGGCATTGGGGTTGCCCTCTTTGCCGGCGACCGAGGCGATGTTGACGATGCGCCCACTGCTGCGCGCGCGCATGTGGGCCGACAACTCGCGGCAGCAATGAAACAAGCCATGCACGTTGATGTCAAACACTTGGTGCCAGTCGTCCACCGGATAGTCCCACAGCTTGGTGTTGGGCCCAGTGATGCCTGCGCTGTTGACCAATGCATCCACGGGTGCAATGGCCAGGGTTTGGGCGGTGGCTTGCACCACGCTGGCGTGCTGGGCCACGTCCACATGCACACAAGCGACCTGGGCACCAGGGTGCATTTTTTTGAGTTGCTCAGCGGCCATGCCCATACCGCCAATGTCGCGGTCCCAAATGGTGATGCGTGCGCCCGAGGCGAGCATGCGCTGGCCAATGGCAAAGCCCAAACCGGTGGCGCCACCGGTGATGACCGCATGGCGGCCCTTCATGTCATATTGGTTCATGGAGATTTTTTAAATGGTTGTGGTGGAAACAGGGGCGTCAAATGGTCATGCCGCCATCGACCATGTAAGCGTTGCCTGTGGCAAACACCGACTCGTCAGACGCCAAAAAGGTGACGATGGGGGCGATTTCATGCGCTTGGGCCAAGCGCCCCATGGGTTGGCGGTTGATGAAGTCTTTGCGCGCTTGCACCGGGTCGGCATAGCTGTTGATGCGGTCTTGCAGCGAGGGCGTGTCCACCGTGCCCGGGCAAATGCAATTGCAGCGAATGCCTTGGCGCACATAGTCGGCGGCCACGCTTTTGGTCAGGCCGATCACCGCGGCTTTGGAGGTGCCGTAAATGAAGCGACTGGGCAAGCCCTTGACGCTGGAGCACACGCTGGCCATGTTGATGATGCTGCTCGAATGCCCGTGGTCTTTGAAGCGCTGCAGCATGCCGGGCACCACAGCTTGGATCATCCAAAACTGGGCCCGCACATTGAGTTGAAACGCCAAGTCCCAGTCGGCATCGGTGGCTTCGAGCACCGTGCCGTTGTGCACAAAGCCCGCACAGTTGAACAAGATGTCGATGGCTGGCAGCGCAGAGACTTGGCGCGCAATGGCGGCTTTGTCGAGCACATCGAGGGTGGCGGTGTGCACCCCCGCGATGCCTTGGTAAGCACTGAGCAAGGCGGGGTTGACGTCGGTGGCCCACACCGTGGCGCCCTCGCTGGCCATGGCGAGCGCTGCGGCTTTGCCGATACCTTGTCCGGCGGCGGTGATGAGGGCGGTTTTTCCTTTGAGGCGTTGGCTCATGGTGCAGAGATCTCCAGTGGGATAAGGGAAGGTGCTGAGGGGTGTGCTAAGCCCAGGTCAAGCCCCAAGCGGGTGTTCAAAAGAGAGGCGTCAGGGTGAATCGTGCAATGGGTGCCACAACAGCAAACAGCTTTGCAAGGCCAAGGGTTTGTTCGGGTGGGTCCATGCTTGACGGCCCAGGGTGGGTATGGGAGTATTCTGCGATGGGTGTGACCCCTTGTCCACATCAGGTTTTCCCTGGGGTTGGACACCATTACTTTGCCAGAGCCATGAACAACCACATTCGCCTCCATCCCGCCGATGACGTGGTCATCAGCCGCCAACAATTGCTCTCGGGCGCGACGGTCGAAGGCATCGCGGTTCATGGCCTGATCCCGCCCGGGCACAAGGTCGCCACCCGCGCCGTCGCCACGGGTGCGCCAGTGCGCCGCTACAACCAGATCATTGGCTTTGCCTCCAAAGACATCGCACCCGGCGAGCATGTGCACACCCACAACCTCGATATGGGGCCCAACAAGGGCGACTTTGCGCGCGACTACGCGTTTTGCGCCGATGTCAAACCCGAGGTGCCTGCACGCCACGCCGAGTTCATGGGCTATGTGCGCGCAGACGGCCGCGTGGCCACGCGCAACTACATTGGCATTCTCTCCAGCGTGAACTGCTCGGCCACCGTCGCCCGCGCCATCGCTGACCATTTCTCCAAGACCATCAACCCCACCGCTTTGGCCGACTTTCCCAACGTGGATGGTGTCATCGCCCTGACCCACGGCCTGGGTTGCGGCATGGACACCGAAGGTATGGGCATGCAAGTGCTTCAGCGCACCATGGCGGGCTATGCCACGCACCCCAATTTCGCTGGTGTGTTGGCGGTGGGTTTGGGCTGCGAGTCCAACCAACTCAGGTCTTGGTTGTCGCACAGCGGCTTGACCGAGGGCAGCACGCTGCAAACCTTCAACATCCAAGACAGTGGGGGCACGCGTTTGACCGTGGCCAAGGGCATCGAGTTGGTCAAGGCCATGTTGCCCCATGTGAACCAGTCCCAGCGTGTGCCTTGCAGCGTGGCCCACATCACCGTGGGGCTGCAGTGTGGCGGCTCGGACGGCTACTCGGGCATCAGCGCCAACCCTGCGCTAGGCGCGGCGGTGGACTTGCTGGTGGCGCATGGCGGCACCGCCATCCTGAGCGAAACGCCTGAAATTTATGGTGCTGAGCACCTGCTGACCCGCCGCGCGGTGCGCCGCGAGGTCGGCGAAAAATTGGTCGAGCGCATCCGCTGGTGGGAGCACTACACCGCCATGCACCAAGGCGAGATGAACAACAACCCCTCCCCCGGCAACAAAGCAGGGGGCTTGACCACGATTTTGGAGAAGTCCCTCGGCGCAGTCGCCAAAGGCGGCACCGGCAATTTGCAAGCGGTGTACGAATACGCCGAAAAAGTCACGGCGCATGGCTTTGTGTACATGGACACACCGGGCTACGACCCGGTCAGCGCCACGGGTCAAGTGGCGGGCGGCGCCAACCTGATTTGCTTCACCACCGGGCGCGGCTCGGCCTATGGCTGTGCGCCCTCACCGTCACTCAAACTTTCCACCAACACCGCGCTGTGGCAACGCCAGACCGATGACATGGACATCAACTGCGGCGACGTGGTCGATGGCGGCAGCACCGTGCAGGCCAAAGGTGAAGAGATATTTCAGCGCATCATCGCCTGCGCCTCCGGCGAAGCCAGCAAAAGCGAGCAGCACGGCTATGGGCAAAACGAGTTTGTGCCGTGGCAGTTGGGCGCGGTGATGTGAGGAGCATGACATGAGCCACTTGATTTCCCCCACCGAATTGGAAGACACCATCACCCGCTTGTTTGTTCAAGCGGGCACCACCACCGAACGGGCGCGCCTCGTGGCGGCGAATTTGGTCTTGGCCAACTTGAGCGGACACGACTCTCACGGCGTGGGCATGGCGCCGCGTTATGTGGATGCGATTTTGGAAGGCCGGCTTCACACCGCAGCCGATGTGGCCGTGCGGGTGGACAACGGCATGCTCTTGGGCCTGGACGGCCAATCGGGTTTTGGCCAGGTGGTCGGCGTGCAAGCCATGGACTTGGCGTTTGCGCGCGTGGCCCAGCATGGCGCGTGCATTTTTTCGCTGGCCAGCGCGCACCACTTGGGGCGCATTGGCCACTTTGCCGAAATGGCGGTGGCGCGTGGTTGGATTGCGCTGCACTTTGTCAGCGTGTCCTCGCGCCCCAATGTGGCGCCGTTTGGCGGCAGCGATGGGCGCTTTGGCACCAACCCCTGCTGCATTGGCATTCCCTTGGGTTTGGACGACCAGGTGCGCGAGCCCTTTGTGCTGGACTTTGCCACCAGCCGCGTGGCGCAAGGCAAGATGCGGGTGGCCCACAACGAGGGGCGCAGCGTCGAGCCTGGCACCTTGATCGATGAAAACGGCCAGCCCACCAACAACCCCGGTGTGGTGGTGGTGCCGCAGTCGGGCGGGCGCATGGGGGCCTTGCGCACCTTTGGCGAGTACAAGGGTTTTGGCATGGCCGTGGCTTGCGAGTTGCTCGGCGGCGCCTTGAGCGGTGGCGGCACCTGGCACCGCCAAGCCGATGGCCGCCGCGCCGTGCTCAACAGCATGTTGTGCATCTTGATCGACCCGGCGCGACTGGGCAGCTTGGCCTCGTTTGGCGAAGAATCTTTGGCCTTCATCGATTGGTTGCGCCACAGCCCGCCCGCACCGGGCAGCGAGGGAGTGGTGTTGCCGGGTGAGCCCGAACGCGCCGCGCGCGCAAAGCGCACACGCGAGGGCATCACCATCGATGACGCGACTTGGCTAGAGATTGTTGGGTCTTGCAAGAAAGTAGGCGCCCAAACCTGACCTTGCTTGTCGTGCCACCAGTGCCCCACTTTAGACGTGCCCTGGCCATGTGAGCGTTTCGTTCGGCCAGTTGGGCCGGACAAGGTTGAAGCTGTGGGCTGGACGGACTGCGGCGCTATGGGATGGCCGGACTGGGCCGACCCAGGGCAGATCCAGGGCTGACTTAAAGCATCAAGGCCAAGCTGGCTTCGAGGTGCTCCAAGGCCGAGCGCTTAAAGCCCGAGCGCGCATGGCGCTGCAAGCGCCCTTGCACAAAGGACACCAGCAACGCAGCCCGCACCTGGGCGTCCACCGTGGGGGTGGCCGATTGCTGGGCCTGCGCGGCGTCGCGCAGCACCTGGCGCAAGCTGGACTCGATGCGGTCAAAAAACTGGTTCATGCGCTGCTGCAAGCGGTCGTTTTCAAACACCAGCGCGTCTCCCACCATGACACGTGTCATGCCGGGGTTTTTCTCGCCAAACTGCAGCACCACGGTGACCATGCGGGCGGCTTTTTGGGCCGCGTCGGCATCGCGCTCCATGATCTGGTTGATCAGGGTAAAGACACTGCTTTCGATGAACTCGATCAGGCCTTCAAACATTTGCGCCTTGCTGGCGAAGTGGCGGTAGAGCGCGGCTTCACTGACATCGAGTTTGGCCGCCAAGGCGGCCGTGGTGATCCGCTCGGCCCCCGGTTGCTCAAGCATGGTGGCCAGGGCCTGCAAAATTTGCACCCGCCGCTCGCCCGGTTTGGGCCGCTTGCGCACCGGCGGTGCATCGGGGGGAGGGGTGGAGTGGGTGTCGGCCATGGGCTACCTCAATGAGAACGGATCATCGTACCGTAGGCTTGATCGGTCAAAATTTCCAGCAGCATGGCGTGCGGCACCCGCCCGTCAATGATGTGCACCGCATTGACGCCGCTTTTGGCGGCATCCAGGGCACCGCTGATCTTGGGCAGCATGCCACCACTGATGGTGCCGTCGGCAAACAACTCGTCGATTTCCCGCGCCGATAAATTGGTGAGCAACTGCCCACTTTTGTCCAAAACACCAGGGGTGTTGGTGAGCAGGACCAGTTTTTCGGCCTTGAGCACGGTGGCGAGTTTGCTGGCCACCAAGTCGGCGTTGATGTTGTAGCTCTCGTTGTTGTCGCCAAAACCAATCGGGCTGATGACCGGGATAAAGGCGTCGTCTTGCAAGGCCTTGACCACGCTGGGATCGATGCCAATGATGTCGCCGACCAGGCCCACGTCCACCTCTTGGGTGGGGTTTTGGGCGTCTTGCATTTTCAGCTTGCGCGCACGGATCATGCCGCCGTCACGCCCGGTCAAGCCCACCGCCTTACCGCCGGCTTGGTTGATCAGGCCCACGATGTCTTGCTGCACCTCACCAGCGAGCACCCACTCCACCACTTCCATGGTTTCGGCGTCGGTGACGCGCATGCCCTGCACAAACTCGCCTTTTTTGCCCAAGCGGTTCAATGCCGTTTCGATTTGCGGCCCGCCGCCGTGCACCACCACCGGGTTCATGCCGACCAATTTGAGCAAAACCACATCTTCGGCAAAGTCGGCCTGCAAAGCCGGGTCGGTCATGGCGTTGCCGCCGTATTTGATGACCAGGGTTTTGCCGTGGAATTTGCGGATGTAGGGCAGCGCCTGGGCCAAGATCTCGGCCTTGTCGCGGGGCGTGATGGCAGACATGTCAGTCATGTGGGGGGCTGGCTGGGTTGATTGAAAGGCATTGTGCACGAACTCGGCACCCACCCATGGCGGCTAAGCGGGGGTGCCCGGGGCTTTCGGCGTGGGCGCGGACTATCGCCTCATACGCTTGAGGGCTCGATGGACAGGACCGCGGGAATGCACCGACTCCCCATTTGGGCGCCAACACCGCCGCACAGAGGCAGCGCTCAACCCCAATCCGCTTGGGTTTGCGCCCAGGTCGCTGCGCTGGCGTCTTTGGCAGCCAGCAGCGGGGCCATGGGCAAGACGGGCCAAGCGATGGCCAAGTCGGGGTCGGACCACAGCAGGCTGCGCTCATGGGCGGGGTACCAGTAGTCGGTGGTTTTGTACAAAAACTCGGCGTGCTCGCTCAGGACCAAAAAGCCATGGGCCAGCCCAGGGGGCACCCACATTTGGCGCTGGTTTTCGGCGGACAAACGCTCGCCAACCCACTGGCCCCGGGTGGGCGAGTCTGGGCGGATATCGACCACCACATCAAACACCTCGCCCTGCGTGACACGCACCAGCTTGCCCTGGGGGTGTTGCACCTGGTAGTGCAAGCCGCGCAGGACCCCTTGGGCAGAACGGCTGTGGTTGTCTTGCACAAAGGGCACGTCCAAGCCAGTGGCAGCAGCAAAGTCGCGGGCGTTGAAGCTCTCAAAAAAGAACCCGCGCGCGTCGCCAAACACACGGGGTTCGAGCACCAAGACGCCGTCAATGTCGGTGGTTTGAACGGTATAGGGCATGGTTCAGGCCAGCAGGTTCATGAGGTAGCGGCCATAACCGCTTTTGATCAAGGGGGCAGCGATTTTCTCCACCTGCGCCGCATCGATCCAACCCTGATTGAAAGCAATTTCTTCGGGGCAGGCAACCATCAGGCCTTGGCGCTTTTGCAAGGTGGCGATGAAGGCCGAGGCCTCGTGCATGCTGTCGTGGGTGCCGGTGTCGAGCCAGGCGTAGCCGCGCCCCATGATCTCCACTTGGAGTTGTTGGCGCTCCAAATAAATGCGATTGAGGTCGGTGATTTCCAACTCTCCCCGGGCCGAGGGTTTCAAGTCGCGCGCCAGATCACACACCTGGGTGTCGTAAAAATACAAGCCCGTGACCGCATAGTTGGATTGGGGGAGGGCTGGCTTTTCTTCGATGCTCAAGGCGCGGCGTTGCGCATCGAAGGCCACCACGCCATAGCGCTCGGGGTCTTGCACATGGTAGGCAAACACCGTGGCGCCTTCGGTGCTGGCATGGGCCGATTCCAATTGCTTGACCAGGTCGTGGCCGTAAAAAATATTGTCGCCCAGCACCAGTGTGCTGGGGTGGTTGCCCACAAAGTCGCGGCCAATCACAAAGGCCTGGGCCAAGCCGTCGGGGCTGGGTTGCACCGCGTACTGAATATCCATGCCCCAAGCGCTGCCATCCCCCAGCAACTGGATAAAACGCGGTGTGTCTTGCGGCGTGGAAATGACCAAGACCTCGCGGATGCCGCTGAGCATCAAGGTGCTCAAGGGGTAATACACCATCGGTTTGTCGTAAATGGGCAGCAACTGCTTGGAGACCACGGTGGTGGCCGGGTACAAGCGCGTGCCCGAGCCACCGGCGAGCAAGATGCCTTTGCGCTTTGTCATGTGCGACTCCTGTGGGTCATGGTGGGGTTGGGATGGGCAGGCTGGCCAGGACGGCATCGACACCCACGCGCCAATCGGGCAGTTCCACGCCAAAGCGGCTTTGCAAGCGTTGGGTGTTGAGTCGCGAATTGGCCGGGCGAGGGGCCGGCAAAGGGTATTGGTCGGTGGCAATCGCTTCGATGTTTGGGGCACTGGCGCGCATCGGCCACCCGCGTGCGGCGGCGCTTTCGATCGCATGGCAGGCGTAGGCATGCCAGGTGGTTTCGCCAGCAGCAGCCAAGTGGTACAGGCCCCAGCGGGTGTCGTTGGCGGGTGCCCATGCGCCCGCATCAGCGGTATGGGGCACTTGGCCGGGTCCGCCGGGATCGGCGCGCATTTGTTTCAAAACTTCGAGCGTGGTGTGGGCGATCAAATCGGTCGATGTGGGCGCGCCGTGTTGATCGGCCACCACGCGCAAACTGTCGCGCTCGGCACCCAAGCGCAGCATGGTTTTGAGAAAGTTGCCCCCGTGCGCACCCACCACCCAACTGGTGCGAAACACCAAATGGCGCCCACCCGCAGCCTGCACCGCGCGCTCGCCCGCCCATTTGCTTTGACCATAAACCGATTGGGGTGCGGGCACATCCACCTCGGTATAGGGCTGAGGGGATTGGCCATCAAACACGTAGTCGGTCGAGTAGTGCACCAACACCGCGCCATGCGCTGCCGCCCATTGGGCCAAAACCGCAGGGGCTTGGGCATTGATGGCGTGGGCCACATCAGGCTCTAGCTCGGCTTTGTCCACGGCGGTATAGGCCGCGGCATTGACGATGAGTTGGGGCTGGTGTTGGTCGAGCAAAGCGCGCAACGACTCCGCTTGTGTCAGGTCAGCCTGCTGTCGACCCAACGCCAACACCTGGCCCAACACCGGCAAGGTCTGCGCCAGCGCATGGCCCAATTGCCCTTGCGCGCCCAACAACAACATGCGCAGGGGAACAGCCTCAGCCATAGTGCTGGTTCACCCACTGGCGATACGCACCACTGGTCACGCCGCTGACCCAATCTGGGTTGTCCAGGTACCAGGCAATGGTTTTGCGGATGCCGCTCTCAAAACTCTCGGCCGGGCGCCAGCCCAGCTCGCGCTCGATCTTGCGCGCATCGATGGCATAGCGCCGGTCGTGGCCGGGTCGGTCGGTGACATAGGTGATTTGCTCGGCATATGAGACGCCATCGCTGCGCGGGCGCATCTGGTCCAACAGTTGGCAAATGGTGTGCACCACGTCCAGGTTGGGCTTTTCGTTCCAGCCGCCCACGTTGTAGGTCTCACCCGGCACACCGGCTTGCAACACCCGGGCGATGGCGCTGCAATGGTCTTGCACATACAACCAATCGCGTATTTGCTGGCCATCGCCATAAATCGGCAAAGGCTTGCCCGCCAAGGCGTTGTGGATCACCAGCGGAATGAGTTTTTCCGGGAAGTGATAGGGGCCGTAGTTGTTGCTGCAGTTGGTGGTGAGCACCGGCAGGCCATAGGTGTGGTGCCAAGCACGCACCAAGTGGTCGCTGGCGGCTTTGCTGGCCGAGTAGGGGCTGTTGGGCTCAAAGGCACGGGTCTCGACAAAAGGCGCCTCGGCGGGGGCCAAACTGCCATACACCTCGTCGGTGCTGACATGCAAAAAACGAAAGTCAGTCTGAGGGGCGGTGCCCAAACCCAACCAATAAGCCCGCACCGCCTCCAGCAAATGGAAGGTGCCCACCACATTGGTTTGGATGAAGTCGGCCGGCCCGTGGATGGAGCGGTCCACATGCGACTCGGCGGCAAAGTTGATCACCGCCCGGGGTTGATGGGTTTGCAACAAGGTGTCCACCAAGGCGCGGTCGCCGATATCGCCTTTGACAAACACATGGCGGGCGTCCCCCGCCCAGCGCGCCAAGTTGCCCAAATTGCCCGCATAAGTGAGGGCATCGAGGTTGACCAGCGTTTCGTCCGATTGGCCCAGCCAATGGTGGACAAAGTTGCTGCCGATAAAACCGGCTCCGCCGGTCACCAAAATCGTCATGCGGGGCTCCTAGGCTCTATGGCTCTGGCGCTTACTCTTCGGCGGTCACGCCCAGCACCTTGGTGCGAACCAGGTCGCGCAGGGTTTTCTTTTCGTTGAAGCTCAGGGTGCGGTCCAGCACTTTGCGCACGCGCAATAGCAAATGGCGGTCCAGTTCTTGGGGCAACCCGCGGCTGGCTTGCAGCTCTTCGCGCAAGTCCTCGCGCAGGTCTTCGGGCTCGTCGTTCCACCATGCGTCGATCACCTCTTGCAAGGCCGCGCGCACCACCTCGGGGTCGGCCGTTGGGGCGGGTGCGGGGGCTGCGCCCATGGCCATGCCAGAAGGTGCACGCCCTTGGGTGAGGTCACGCATGGCCTGCGGGTGCAACACGATGCGCCGATCGGCCTGGGCCAACAAGCGCGCCCAACCCGGATCGTCCTTGGCCAGTTGGTCCATTTGGCGTGCCGCTTCATCGGCGAGCAAATGCACGGCCACGCCATGCAATTGCGCGTCGTCGATGGCCATCAGCAAACGCTCATCGTCGCTGGCCACCAGCACATGGTCGCAAGCTTGGCGGCTGGCCAATTTGTGCAAGTCCGCGCTCAAAGCGCGCAGCATCGAAGTGCCGCCATCGGCGGGGTGTGGCAACACCATGCGCACCACTTGATCGGGCGGGTTTTGGCCATCGGCCTTGTCGGAATACCAGTAGACCCGGGCCACGTCTGCGGCCACGCCGGCCTGGTGCAGCAATGCGGTCAGCACCGGCGCCAGCGATTGGCGGCTCAAGGCCTCGGTGACCATCTCTTGGTTTTGGCCCAACAGCCAAGCCATGTAGCGGCCATCGACCAAAGCCATGCAAGTGCCCTGGCGCGGTGCGCCGTCATGGCGATGTTGTGAATTCATGGGGATATCTCGTTTCATAGCGTGAAGTAAATAAAAACAGCCTTAAGGGTGGCTGCGGACGCATTTTAAAGCAT
>Ga0209550_10000831_pt1 | contig 29558 bp, 29 predicted proteins | sample LauGreSuBDMM15SN_2_FD_187567 | JGI IMG/M metagenome (GOLD analysis project Ga0209550, IMG submission 187567) | Freshwater lake microbial communities from Lake Michigan, USA - Su13.BD.MM15.SN (SPAdes) (version 5) | ecosystem: Environmental > Aquatic > Freshwater > Lake | place: Lake Michigan... | reverse complement strand
CCAACTCGGGGCCGGGCGTATTGAGCTTGGTTGCGTTCGACAGCATCGACGCATAGCCTGCTGCGTCAAGTGCTTCTTTTTTAAGCGCGGCGGACAGTATTCCAACGCCAATAGGCTTGCCAAGCACCATCACGTCACCAACACGCGCACCATCATTGCGCTTGACGCGGTCGGGATGAATTAAACCCAAGACCACCAACCCATAGATCGGCTCGACTGAGTCAATTGTGTGACCTCCTGCAATCGGAATACCGGCGGTGTTGCACACAGAGGCTCCGCCAGCCAGAATCTTACCGATGGTGTCGGTCGACAAGACGTTGATAGGCATTCCCACTAACGCCAAGGCCAAGATCGGTTTTCCACCCATCGCATACACATCACTGATTGCATTGGTCGCAGCAATACGACCAAAGTCATAAGGATCGTCGACGATCGGCATAAAAAAATCAGTCGTCGCAATCAACGCTTGCTCGTCATTGATTTTATACACCGCGGCATCATCAGCTGTTGCGATACCCACCATCAACTCTTTGGGGATAGGCATCTGTAAGGTGCCTTTTAAAATCTCAGATAGGACCGCTGGCGCGATCTTACAACCACAGCCACCGCCATGCGAGAGCGAGGTCAGACGAGGTTCATTGTTAGGCATCATGCTTCCTTATGTATTAGATTTTCAACGATTGTAATCAATCCACCGCGCTCGCGACCAGCCTCAAACAAGTAAGCTCGCTGTGCGCACTGCATACGTAACTGGGCACCAAACGAAGCGTCATCGGTAAATCGCACCAGCAGACCTGCTAGCTCGCGCGCATCGCCGGTTGTAAAAAATCCAGCATAGTCTTCGCCTAACATCCCGATGTTGCCTGCGATGCGTGACGCTAACACCGGTACGCCACTGCAGACAGCTTCCATGATGACGTGGGCACCACCCTCCATCACACTCGCGTGCACCAGAACATGCGAGCGTTGGATATATCGCCGCGTTTGCTCATGACTACATGCACCCAAAAACTGATAGTTTGAATACTGTGCAGCGGTGTCATGCGCCTGTTGCGCCAACGCCTGATCTTGCTCCCCACCAATGTGGCGCAGGTCAATATCGTTACGCTCGGCTAATAAGGCAGCGGCTTCGAAAAACGTTTGAGGTGATTTTTCAGGCCTTAAGTGCCCCACCATCACTGCCCGGACACGACGGTTCGTTTTGATTAATGTCTGGCGGGTGCTAGTTGATTGAAACAACACCCGCGCTTTATCGCGCAAAATCGCCGGCAACTCAGACAACCCTGCCGCTTGCAGCACGATCAAAATTTTTGCCCACGCCAAAGACTGCTGTGCCTGAGGGTCCTGCTGGATGTCGCGATAGAGGTCGGTGCCAGTAAGCACCACGCACAGCCCCTCGGAGCCTCGCTTGGCATGCCATGCTGCGATCGATGAATAACTGCGCCGCGCATGCAAGGCAATCATCAGATCATCTGTTTGGGCGCCCTCCCACTCTTTCACGATTCGTACGGTACAGGTTGTCGCAAGCATGCTGGCGTAGCGCTTGGCTGTCTGCCAATTGCCGTTATTGGCGCTTGCGAGTGCCGGACTTACAATAACGACTCTGGGCTTGCGAATTTGAGCAGCTGTCAACATAAAAAGTAACTCACATACAATGCGAAAGGCTAACACCAAAGAGCTGAACACCGCGCTACAAGAGATGCGCGCGCACACCCTTGGTTCATTTCGCTTGTATGAGCGCGCCGAACAACTACACATTCCCTACAACCCAGAATTTAATCCACCCCTGTGGGAACTAGGTCACATTGCTTGGTTTCAAGAATACTGGATTGCGCGCAATCCGACTCGCAGTGAGGGCGCGGCCATGCGAAGTGACCTTGCTAAAGAAAGTTCAGTACTTGCTTTTGCTGACCAGTGGTATGACAGCGCTAAAGTACAACACGAAACGCGCTGGGATCAAGCGTATCCATCCCGCGATGTGTGCCTGACCTATGCGGCACAAACGCTAGAGCAAACGTTGACGCGCTTACAAGGAACCTCGGACGACGACCCAGCGCTTTATTTTTATTGGCTCGTCCTACAACATGAGGCGATGCATCTTGAGGCAGGCGTCTATATGGCGCAAGCGCTCGGCATTCCCTTTGAAACAGCATGGGTATCTTCAGGCACGACCACATCGCTTAGCACAACCGCTAAGCTTCCCGCACAGCGTTGGACACTAGGTTCGGCCAATGACGGCTTTTGCTTTGATAACGAACTGGTTTCCCGCCCTGTCGCACTCAAGACGTTTGAAATTAGCCTAGAGCCTGTTTCCTGGGCGCAATACATGACTTTTGTGACAACGACTAGGCATCGCTTGCCTCGGTATGTTCGCCCAACGGGATCAAGCTTCGATGTTCAAATGTTTGGCACCTGGATGCCTATGAACATGCAAGCGCCAGCGGTTCATATTTCTTGGGATGATGCACAAGCCTACTGTGCGTGGGCGCAATGCCGCCTGCCCACCGAAGGCGAATGGGATTGTGCCGCGCGAACGCTTGCGAACTTTCACTGGGGTGAGGTGTGGGAATGGACACAAGATACGTTTGCCCCCTTCGACGGTTTTGTCGTGCACCCCTACGCTGAATACTCCGCACCTTGGTTTGGAACACACAAAGTGATGCGCGGCGCGGCACGGGTCACCCACCACGCTTTACGCCATGTACAGTACCGCAATTTTTTTACACCCGAGCGCTGCGACATCTATTCTGGCTTCAGAACCTGTACGCTCTAGCCCCCAGAACCTAGCTCGCCCAAAATACAGCGTACTGCTCTTGTCGATCAGTCCAGTGCTGAGTTTGCGTAAAGCCTGCCGACCGTAAAAGTTTCGAAAACTTTTCAACTGTCCACTTGTACGAATTTTCAGTGTGGATCGTTTCGCCTTGTCGAAAGACGCGCTGGTGACCTGACCATGAGACTGTCACCGCGCGACGCGCTTGCAAGTGCATTTCGATACGAGATTCTTTTACATTGAACCATGCCAGGTGCTGCCAATCACGCACATCAAAATCTGTACCAATCAAGGTGTTCATGTGCCTGAGTACATTTAGATTAAAAGCCGCCGTCACGCCTAGGTCGTCTGCGTACGCACGCTCTAAGACGGCCGCATCCTTAACGAGGTCGATGCCTATTAGCAAACCTGAACCTGGCTTTGCAGCCTTGCATACCGCTACGATACGCTGCAAAAAACCTAAGGCCTGTACAGGATCAAAGTTACCCAAACTCGAACCAGGGTAAAACGCAAAGACAGGGCGCGCCAACACCTGCGCCTGCAGCACCGGTGCAAACGTTAAGACGCTTGAAAAATCCATCCCCACGCCCACCATAGGAACCTGAGGATACTCACGTTGCAACCGTTCCAGCGTGTCAGTGAGATAAGTCAGTGAAATATCTACGGCGACATACAAACCTGGAGGAGTTCGCTCAAAAAAGCGCGCCGCTTTTTCACAGCTTCCCGCTCCTAGATCAAGCCAGGCTGCCTGTTCAGGGATCTGCGCATGAATCGCTTGAGCATGGACACTGAAAATGGCCGCCTCGGTTCGTGTCAAATAGTATTCAGGCAAGTGCGTGATCGCGTCAAACAACGTTGACCCGAGCGCGTTGTAGAAATACTTGGGCGAACAATGCGCCGCCTGAGCCAGCAATCCCTGAGACAAGTCTTGCAGGCTTGAGTCGGGAGCTGAGTTCAGGGCATTAAAAAAAGACGGCTTATTAGAGGGCATTATGCAAGCCAAGTGAAACGTAATTAGAAATTAACCTTGTCGCTGCCCTTGAGCTGCAACATTTCGCGTGCCTCATCAGAGGATGCGACGCTTAAACCAAGCGCTTCAATGACTTGGCGCACAGCGCGGACCTGCATGGCATTACTCTCGGCCAATTTTCCTGGCGCTATCCAGAGCGAATCTTCAAGACCGACACGCACATTTCCACCAAGCGCAACGGATTGCGCCGCGATAGGCAGTTGATTTCTTCCCGCGCCCAGGACACTCCAGTAATAATCGTTACCGAACAAGCGATCTGCGGTTCGCTTCATGTGGGCTACGTCTTCGGGATGCGGTCCAATCCCGCCCAAGATGCCAAACACCGATTGAATAAAAAACGGCGGCTTCACCAACCCACGGTCTGCGAAGTGCCGCAGCGTATAGAGATGCCCAATGTCGTAGCACTCAATTTCAAAGCGCGTGTCATTGGCCGCGCAGGTTGTCAGAATATTTGCAATATCCCGGAAGGTATTTTTGAATATCCTGTCATCAGACTCTTCTAAGTAGGGCTTTTCCCAATCGAACTTGAACGTTGGGTATCGCGCCAACATCGGGAACAAACCAAAGTTCATTGAACCCATATTGAGCGAAGCCACTTCGGGCTTAAAGTATGCGCAAGGTTTTAAACGCTCTTCCACACTCATCGTCGGCGCACCCCCCGTCGTAATATTTATCACAACATTACTATTGTCCTTCACGCGCTTCAAGAAGGGAGTAAAGGCCTCGGGGCGCTGATCCGGACGTCCATTGACAGGATCTCGTGCATGCAGGTGCACCAAGGCCGCACCCGCAGCATGCGCCTCAAGTGCCGCCTCCGCAATTTGATCTGCCGTGATAGGCAAATGAGGCGACATCGTCGGCGTGTGTATTGCGCCAGTTACCGCACAGGTAATCATGACTTTGTTTTGTTTTGACTTTGTCGTGCTCATTGAAATTTTCCTAATTTACGAATCAACCCATATCTTGCCAACACGCGTGTGCACAACGAGTGCTGTCACTATAGCTGAGATGATACGATACCTACGGTTTTGTTGAACCGTTTACGTTAGGATGATAACGATCTGAATGTCGGAGCCAGTTCAACTTTCTAAGTTATCCAAGGATAGCCAAATGTTTAATATAAAAATCGTACTGGGCTTGGTCACACTGCTCTCATTATCTCTGACTGCTACAGCCACTGAGATGCCTTACGGCGCACTCGTATCAGATGGCTTTCGATATCAGGCAAGGATTGCCTATGTCAATCCTCCGAAACAATCAAAAGTATTGCCATCAACAACGGCCGACGCACCTATTGAGGCCAAGCAAATTTTAGATAGATTGTTTGATCGAAACAATACAAAAGCTTTGCTTGTGGTACGTGACTCTGAAATTCTGTACGAACGATACAGGTTTGGCATTGGAAAAAGAAGTACGCCCTTAGGATACTCAATGTCAAAAAGTTTGACGGCACTGGCCGTGGGACGTGCTATTTGTGATGGCCATATCAATAGCATTGACGATCCCATCAAAAAATATGTTCCTCGTCTAGCGGGAACATCATGGGGTGAGGCTAGCGTAAAAGATGTTTTGCGCATGTCTAGTGGCGCCTACAAAACTGAACTCAAACTTAACGGTCATAAGACAAAAGAACAAGAACTGAGTATCGGCGCCGCACTTGCAGAGGGGAAAATGAACACCGACTTTATCGATTTAATGAAGACAAATGACGAAAAAAGTTTCCCTTCAGGCAGTGTCTTCAACTACAGTAATTTTGATACCGTCGCGTTGGGTTTGTTGGTTCAGGCGGCAACAAAACTGTCTTTTTCGGAGTACTTTGAAAAAGCGATTTGGCATGATATTGGTGCTGAATCTCGCGGCGCTTGGTTTGTGAACGACAAGGGACAAGCTTCAACCTATCAAGGATTCAGCGCAAGACCTCATGATTGGATTCGGTTGGGTATGATGGTTCTTAATGAACTTGGTAACAAAGATTCATGCTTTGGAAAATTTCTTACGGATGCAACCTCTAAACAAATCACTTCAACAGGCCCAGCGACTTCATATGGCTATCAGATTTGGATCGGCTGCCATACATCGGAAACTAATTTTTGTTTCGTAGGGTTTGGCGGCCAGTATTTGCTTTTTAATGTCGCGACCAATACGGTTATCTATCACCATGCCACGACTTTCTCTCCTGTCGTTTGGCAAACACCTAAAGTGATGGACGCGCTGCTACCAGCATTGGCTATAGCAAAGTAAGGGTCAAGTGCGTGGAGCAACGTGGGCAACTAGTTTACCCATTGAGCGCTACTTACGTTCGATAGCGCTCACGAACCCGCTGCACAGCCTCACGCGCCAATATCGCCGAAAGGCCGCAATACTCTGTCGGATCCATCAACTTGGTGATGGCTGCAGAATGCAAACGCTCGGTCACACGTGGGTCTGCACTTAACAACTCACCAAACGCCTTGTTTTCAACAAACGCCGCTTGCGCCGCATCATAAACAACGTCATGAGCATGTTGACGCCCAAGCGTTGCCCCCAAGGTCAGCATGACGGCCTCGGCCATAATGAGCCCACCACTCAGATCGAGGTTTTTTCTCATCCTCTGAGGGTCGAGTTTTAAGCCTCGTATCACCTGCACCAAGCGCACCAACATGTCGCCTGTCGCGATACAGGCACGAGACTCTGCGGTGTCGATCATTAACGAAGTCGTGCGATCAGCCTCATGCTCGGTTTGCATCGCTTCCAGCGCCAAGGGAACTTGAGCACGAATTTCTGCAGCCGAAGCAATGATGTCTTGGCACAATTTTGGGTTGCGCTTTTGCGGCATTGTCGAGCTACCAACGGTACCAGGAGGAACCGGCTCTTCAACCTCAGCAAACTCAGTTTTCATGAGCTCATAGATTTCTCGCCCAATTTTCCCGCAGGTGGCAGCGAGCATTGCGAGCACACAAACATTTTCTGTGAAATGATCTGAAATCGAGCGCGAGGGAACCCGCATTGACGTCATGCCAAGCCTTTCGCCCATTCCTCTTTGTACCGCGGGGCCTTGCTCACCTAGCGAGGCGTAGGTGCCGGCAGCACCACCAAGCATCGCCACAAAAATACGTGGAGCGGCCTGCTCTAGTCGTTCGAGATGTCGCAGTATTTCATCAATCCAAGTTGCAACTTTCAGCCCAAACGTCGCCGGAACGGCATGCTGTCCGTGAGTACGCGCCGCGATTGGCATGTCTGCGCTCTTTTCTGCTAAGTCGGCCATTGCTTCTAGCAGTTCTTGGAGCAATTGAACAAAAATTTGATGCGCCTGACGCAGCACCAACAAATCGCCCGTTTGAGTGATGTTTTGTGTAGTGGCTCCCCAATGGACCCAACCACCATGGGGCTCCCCGACTAATTGGCTCAGTTCCCACACCAAGGGCACTAGTGTGTGTCCCGTGCGTGCGAAGCCTTCGTCGATACGAGCGCGATCCATCAGTGAAACATCAGCACACTTTGCAATGGCGGCGGCTGCCTGCTCTGGAATGATGCCTAAAGCCGCCTGTGCTTGCGCCAACGCGACCTCAACATCCAGCCAAGCTTGCCAACGATTTTCTAATTTATAGAGGGCACGGATTCCGGGATCACTGACTCGTGTTGCGGTGGGCAGTTCGTCGCTCATTGGTGGTCACCTTTAGAATAATTCGTCGCGGGCTAGCCAAAACCGCCGCGAGACTTCATCATACCTAGGTTTCTCTGGCAAGCGCCAGCGCATCGAGCGCTGCAAACTTGAGGCACTGCCTTTAAGCCTGACATACACAAGAAAGTTGCCGCTAAGCTGCTTGGTGCAGCACTACGCTAGGCTGCATTGCCAGCGTCAGACTAAGAAATGTCTATAAAACTAGTAGCAATTCAGGCTAGTATCGATAGGAATTTTTAATCCCTGTTCATGGGATGAAGGTGCTGAGTAAACAACACACTTCATCACTGCTTATAGGTTTCATAAATAGTCTGATCTCCCTGTCCCTTTGTAGCAATCGTGGTTGCTTGTACCTCTTTATTGAGGGATGTGAGGGTATTGTTCGCATTGATACGATAGGTTGTGATGCTGGTATAAATTAGCAACTCTGTCCCATATACTTTTGCGGTATCGGTAGTGATGTACAAAAGCGTGGTGTCCGTATCGGCTGAAACTCTCCAGGTTCTGCTGCCTTCAGTCGCAGGTCTTGGTGAATCGCCAGTGTAGTTTACATAGGTAGCCAAAGTACCTTTAGCTCCAACAGTAACTGAGGATGGGGGAGCTTCTTGATTGGACCAGACAAGGCCTAGTGGATAACCATTTTTCGTGGCGCCAGTCGTTATCGGGGTCACATTTGTTGGGTCGAAATAATACCGAGTACTTGTACTACCATCATAGCTGTAAAAACTTTTGCAAAACTCATTAGAGCCAGCAACTATCGAGTCAATTTCAGATTCGCTCGTGACTAAAGCAGCTGCACCACTTAAGGTTTGCCCTGAGACCGTAGGAGTGAAAGTCTGTTGTCTTGTTCCCTGGCAGTAACCACTAACGGTACCCGTTATTGAGCTTCCGCCTTTAACCCAACTTGTATAGGCTGCATTTAAATTTAATGTTGGGGAGCTAGATGAAGAGCTATCCCCCTCACCACATGCTGCCAACGTCAAGAACAACGGAAGGGACAAAAATATTTTTTTCACTGTGCTCACCAAAAGTTTTTTAAGAGACTAATTTAATATTGACGTTTTGTTTATTATGACATATTGTTGCTTAACAAAAACGATCGCTGAAGGGCTCTGCCAGTGGCACCTAAATTGACTGAATTTATGGCAAAAATCGGACGCAATCGTGGCTAACATATTCTTAATTATTGTTAACAGGTAACCTGACGACCAATTTTGCGTATTGAATCTGAATAGTTACAACCTACGAGATTTAGCAAAATATATAATTTGTCAATCTGATATAGTGTGAATGATAGTGACTGTCTAGTACTGGCAATCAAGCGCTAGTAATCATATTGATCATCTATGATTTTTAAGCCTCAATATTGGCATATTTAGCTGTTCAAACCCTTATGCGCGCACTTGCCATACTTTTAGCCATACTTCTGACCGGCTGTGCACTCCCCCCCGGAGAAAGCCTGCTCACGCCTGCGCCGTCAAACAAGCCGACACCTCAAGATATCGTCGTTGAGCTAAGCAACAAAATTAAATCGCTCTGTCTCGATCCTGCTTACGCCGCTTATTTTGCGAAAACGTTTTGTACACCAAGCGAATTAAGCCTCGCCATGATGTCTGACCGAACTAAAATCAATCAGGCACAAAAAGACGCTCTCAACGCTTGGTCTCAAGCGTACGACAAACTTGCTGATGAATTTAATGAAGCACTGTCGTTAACATCAGCCGCAAACAAACAGATGGCCGAGTACAACAAAATCGTTGCGTTTCCGGCAACACAAAAAAATCGTCTGGATCTTTATCAAGGAAACATTACGTGGGCTGTTTACAACCGTAAACGCAAAGACATTTCGGATGGCATCGCAGCCGAAAGCAGACGAGTTGCTCAGCAAAAGTTTTAAGGCCTTAGCGATCGCGCTTGAAGCACAGGCGTTAACACTTAAAGTGCAGGCGATAGAACTTTTTCGAAAATGAACGCGCAGGCAAATAAGCTCAAAAATGGGCCGAAAGGTATCTGGTGTTGAAACGTAAAGCGCTTAAATTTAATCAGGCTTAGCCCAACAACAACCCCAAGTATTGCCGCACAACACAAGATCGGAAAGATTGACTGCCAACCTAAAATAGCGCCAATCGCCGCCAATAATTTTGCATCACCCTGCCCGATCCCTCTTTGTTTTTTGACTTTGAAATAACACTCATCGACTAAACGAATTAATCCATATCCAATCAAAACGCCGAGTAACGAATCAGTGGTTGAGCAAAAATTATCTACGCTCAAGGCGTTAAATACCACACCACTTAAAATCAGCGGTACGGTGAGCCAATCCGGAAGGATGAAACTCTTGAGATCGATGAACGATGCCCATGCGAATAACGCAATCCAGACGCTGACATAAGCGAGCAATAGCGACATTTTTTATTATTTCAAAACCGCTTGGTCGCCATATAAATTTTATGAGCTTTGCCCTGAAACATCACCTCGACGCTATCAGTATCAATACTCTTTAAAAAATACCCCTTATCGAAGGTCTCGCCAACAGCGATGGCGCCAGTATTTTTTCCATCTACCTCGAAAACAGCATATCCGCTTGATGAACCGTCAGTACGCATCAGCCCCGTCAGTTGAACTTTAGACAGGTCAAATTCTTTGTGACCAAACAGTTTGGCGGCTTTTTGAACATCCTGAAGCTGGTCAATGTGCAAAGACTGATGAGCGTCTGAAACTCTAGGCAAGCGCTCAATCGCTAAGTAGGTATAGATAAAGGTTAAGACAATGCACAAAACCAATAGGTTTCTGATGGTTCGAGCAAACCACAATGGCTTAATTTTATTTAAAAAGGTGCCCCAGCGACGCGTCCGGCGGACATCTTGACCGGTCGAAGTCGAACCTTGAGCACCCGTCACTTTATGCCAAAAGCTTGCCCAGTCGATCGAGCGATCGGCGGTGAGAAACGCTCTCATCTTTCTGAACCACTGGCCAAGCGAGTTTTTGTGATCAGAAAATGTTTGCATAAGTCGTTGCAGAGGGGTGAGTAAAATGACAAATTGTTTAATACGGTCAATTCTCAACTATGATTAGCTTGAGGCCTTCACAGCGGTGATTTTATCCCGATCTACCCTGCTTTTGTTTAATCTGGATTTCAGCCCAAATGAGAACATGTAATATTTGCGACCGAAAAATTAAGAGCCGCATAGCCGAAAATCATTCACAGCTTGGCTTCACGTTAATCGAGGTGATGGTGGTGATCGCGATCATCGGCATCATGGCAACCTTAATCGTGCCACAGATTATGAGCAAGCCCGACGAGGCGCGCGTAATTGCGGCCAAACAAGATATCAGCTCGATCGTTCAAGCGCTCAAACTTTATCGCCTGGATATTGGCCGATATCCCACCACCGAACAGGGGCTCGCAGCCTTAGTGGCAAAGCCTACTAGCGAGCCAATTCCTCAAAATTGGAAACCGAACGGCTATGTCGACCGCTTACCAAAGGATCCATGGGGGTTCGCCTATCAATACTCAAATCCAGGCACCCGAGCAGAAATTGAGGTCTTTAGTCTCGGCGCAGACAATAAGCCTGGAGGTACCGGTTTTGACGCCGATCTCGGTAATTGGTAATAAAAACGGCCAAGCTGGGTTTTCACTGATTGAGGTGCTTGTTGTTTTACTGATTCTCAGCATTATGTTTGGGATGCTGTCTGTATCGTTTTTCAACACCGAGCAAACGCAATGGAAAGATATGAATCGCAGACTAATTGTTAGTCTGAATCATGCTAAGGATGAAACTACCTTGTCGGGCGCTCCGATTGTGTTTCAAATCGATGAAAAAGGTTGGAGGTTTTTAGCACCAAATTTACGAGACGAATTTTATGTTCTAGGCGATGCCCTCACCCCATACTCGTGGAAGACGCAAACAAACGTCGAAGGTACCACCCGTTTTCAGTTAGACGAGACTGGCTCAACGCCGCCCGTCGTATTCAAGATTACGCGAGGCACGCTGACCGCCACGATTCATCGCCGCAGGGATGGCTATTTTGAAATTCACTAAACATCATGCCTTCAAAAATAAAAATAAATTTAAGCAACAAGGTTTCTCTTTAATAGAAGTCCTTATTGGCCTTTCTATCTTAGCGATCGCCCTAACAGCAGGCGTGAAAGCCTTAACCCAAAGCGTACAAACACAAACGACGCTTCAGCAACAGTACCTCGCGATGTTATCGGCCAATGATGCATTGAACAAACTTTACTTACAAAAAGTATGGCCTGAATTCGAAGTTTACAAAGCCAACTGTTCGCAACTCAACGTGCCCTTGGTTTGCATCCGCTCGACTTTCGCCACGCCGAATCCGTTGTTTAGACGAGTGGTCATTGAGGTTTATCTAGCTAGTCCAACGGACCCAACCGCGCCACAAGAGCAGCGACTCGCTAAACTCACAACGATTGTCTTCAATTACTTAACGTCAAACCTATGAAGTGCAATCAAGGCTTTACGTTAATTGAGACTATGGTTGCGTTGCTGATTTTGGGCATACTCGGGCTCATGGCCAGCCAGGGGTTGGGCGGTGCGTTTCGGGTCAAAGACAGTGTTGAGGGGCAAATCAAAGATCAAGACGCCATTGTTGTCATGCTGAAACATCTTCAAAATGATTGCGAGGCGATGATTAAAAATGCTGACGAAAAATTACCGCCGACCTTTGTTCAAGGAAACACCTACACATGGCTGATGCGGCACTACTCTTCTGCGCAAGCGACCGGCTGGCAATTTGTCGGTTACACCATCGAGGAAAATGCTCTTAAAAGATATATCACCCCGCCCTTTAGCAATAAGCAAGAGGCCGCGGGCGTTCTCGCAGCGCTGTCTACAGACCCGGATTTAGGCTTGCCTTCCACTCAACTGTCGTATCAACTGCCACGAGTCATTCGGCAAAATATTGAGCCGTACTGGAGTTCGTACACCAAGAGATCTGCTTTAGGCCTACAAATTTCATTATCCTTAATAGGCCATCGAAACTCTCTGACGAGCTCTTGCATCGCCGAAGGGAAATTGTAAATGTGCACCTCACACTCACAATCCCAAAAAGGCTCGGCCACGATTATCGCGTTAATTGTGGTCAGCCTGATTGCGATCTGCGTCTCAAGTCTTGTATGGCAACAAGATTTTGAACTCAGAAAGACCCAAATTTTTAAAGAAAATACGCAAGTGTCTTGGTTACAACGATCACTGATTGATGTGGTGAGATTGGTGTTAAGAATTGATTTAGTCAACAGCCAAGAAGTCGATCATTTAGGCGAAATCTGGGCGTTACCGATTGAAAATAGTCGCATTGAAGACTACCTGAAAAATCAAGACTTACCAGAAGAATTAAAAAGCATCAAATTTAGCGGCTCGATTCAAGATGCCCAGGCACTGTTTAACATTACCAATTTATGGGATGCAAACCTTAGCACCATCAATGTTTCAGGCATTCAAATATATGCAAATTTGCTTGAGCAGCTCGGGCTGAACAAGAATCTAGCCGATCAAACCGCACAGCATGTTCTGCGCAACAACCGGCGGCTTCAGAACATTGATGAGCTGATCAATGTTCCGGGCTACAGCAATGACACAATCAAAAGACTCAGTCAGTTCACGATCGTGTTGCCTGAGCCCACCGCAGTCAACCTAAACACAACCTCTATTGAGGTGTTATTGGCGCTATGGCCAACCTTATCTCAAACGGATGCCGCACGGTTCATACAACTTAGACTGAATATGCCGTTAAAAAGTCAGAATGACATCACCCAGTTATTGACCAAAATCCAGCCGAATAAGACAATACAAGCCCTCAGTTCTGTGGGGGTCAAATCAGATTACTGGTTGGCACAGACCAACATGGTCATTAATCAACGAAATATTTATACCCAAACTCTGATTCAAAGATTCACAAAACAACGATCCGATAATAACTATACGACCGTTTTATGGAGCAAACAAAAAGTCGTTCAGGCGAAATGAAATTTTGGGCTAAGTCCTTTGGTCCTTTGCATCACCGAATGCCATTATTCATCTCTAAGATCGGTTGCATCACGGCCATCACAATGCCAAGTACTAAGCCCCCCATCACCAAGATTAATAGGGGTTCAAGTAAATTGGTAAAGAGCTTAGTTTTATGTTCGGCCTCGGCTTCAGCGTTTTCTGCCGCGTAATGCAACATTTCTGCCAACTGGCCACTCGCCTCACCGGAGCGGATGAGGTGCACAAGAATGGGCGAAAACATCCCTTGGTTCGCAATTGCCTTGGCCAGCGATGAGCCTTCAGAGAGCCGTGCTTCAGCCAGCTCGACAGTTTGCTTCAGCACTAAGTTAGAGAGCGTATTTTTTGAATAATGCAGCGCCGACAGGATCGGGATCTTGGCACCAACGAGCAAAGCCATTGTCCCCACAAATCTGGCTGTTTCAAACTCAAGAAGTAAGGTCCCCACAACAGGAATTTTTAAACAGAACGCATCGTAGCGATATTTAAACTCGGGGCGCCGCAGCAAGTATTTAAAGAGTAACGTGCTGAGCAAGCCTACCAACAGAAGAATTAAACCCCACTGACTTAAAAAATTAGACAGCGCCATCACAACTTGGGTGATGACGGGCATTTTTTGTTTAGTCGATTCAAACACACGAACAATTTGCGGGACCACATACGTCATCAAAAAGATGATGACGATGAAAGAAACACTGAGTAGTGTCGCGGGATAGGCCAGAGCCCCTAAGGCTTTTTGCTTAAGCGCTTCTCTCTTCTCTAAAAACACAGCTAATTGTGTCAGCACCTCTGCCATTTGCCCAGATTGCTCAGCCGCAGCGACGATACCCTGATAAAACGCGCCAAAGGATCGAGGATGGTTTGCAAGTGCCTGCGAGAGCGGCATGCCAGAACGGATATCCGCCAGGATTGAATCCAGCACTTTACGCGTGTGCTTTTTGATACCCGAATCTTCAGAAAGAATGGTGATGCTATCCTCAATCGAGATGCCCGATCTAACCAGAAGCGCCAACTGTTTAGACAAAATGGCCAGGTCTTTCGCAGAGATCGCCCTCTGACTTGAAAATAAACTGCGCTCTTTGACAGTCGCCTGCGTAAGTGCCACATCAATAATTGAAATAGGCACCAACTCTTTGTTGAGCAAGAGCTGCCTAACCGCGCGCAGGCTTTCGCCCTCAACGGTACCACGTTCTGTTTTACCAGCATACGTCACGGCTTCGAACTGAAAGAGTGGCATGATTAAGTGTCCAGGTGGTTCGCACCGGTCACACGCCTCACCTCTGCAGGCGTCGTCATCTTCGCGTTGACCCACCTTTCGCTATCTTGCACTAACGACCGCATCCCGGTATCTAAGGCTTTTTGCCGAATTTGTGCTTCTGAAGCACTTTGATGGATTAACTCTTTCAATTCGACAGAAGTTGTCATCAGCTCGTAAATCCCGGCGCGACCTTTAAAGCCAGACTGCGTGCAATCTGCACAACCCTGTCCGTGACAAACCGTGCAAGTCAAGCGGATGAGACGCTGACCTAAAACACCTAGCAACGAAGACGACAACAAAAATGGTTCGATACCCATATCGATTAAGCGGGTCACAGCAGAAGCTGCATCGTTTGTGTGAAGCGTTGCAAGCACCAGGTGTCCAGTTAGAGACGCCTGCACCGCAATTTGTGCGGTTTCTAGATCGCGGATTTCACCAATCATGACGATATCAGGGTCTTGACGCAAAATTGCGCGAAGCGCCCGCGCAAAGTCCATTTCGATACGGGAGTTCACTTGCGTTTGCCCGACGCCCTCTAGATTGTATTCAATCGGGTCTTCGACAGTCATGATGTTATTGACTTGCGAGCGCAAGGTTAACAATGCACTGTACAGCGTAGTAGTTTTACCACTGCCAGTAGGGCCCGTCACCAAAACAATCCCATAAGGCTTATTAATCAGATCTAAAAAACTTTTCTCAGTATCTGGCGCCATGCCGAGCGTTTTCAAATCTAATTTAGAGTAATTTTTTTCTAACAAACGCATCACTACGCGCTCACCGTGCGCAGTCGGCAACGTTGACACACGGATGTCTAGCGCCTTACTGCCGACTCTTAAAGAGATTCTACCGTCCTGAGGCATACGCTTTTCAGCGATATCCAGCGAAGCCATAATTTTAATTCTGGACACCAAGGCTGCATGCAGACCTCGTTTCAAATCCACAACATCTCGTAAATTGCCATCTACACGAAACCGCACTACAGATTGCTTTTCATAGGCTTCGAGATGAATATCTGACGCACCATCACGACTTGCTTGTTTAAATAGACTATTGATCATACGAATGATGGGTGCATCATTTTTGAGTTCAAGCAAATCTTGTGTCAGAGGAATATCTTGCATTAAACGCGCAAGATCAACATTCTCTTCTAACTCATCCACCACCGTTGCCGCGTCAGTTTCGTTTTGAGCATATTCCTGACTAATCATTGAAAGCAGCTCTTCAGAGCTCTTTTTACAAAAGCGCAGCGCGCCAACGTTACGCGCAACCTCGTGCAGCGTTGAGGGCTTTGTTTTAGGGCTAAAAAACAGTGTCGGGGTCTCTGCTAGCTGATCTAGCAGTAAGACCTCGTGACTTTTAGAAAATGAGAAAGGGATTTTCGTCATGGTGCGACATCGTGCATGATGTCTCTGATATCTCTTAAGGTTGTTGCATTCAAGTTCTCTTTTTTAAGCAACAGCGGCGCTTGCACAAACGTTTTACGTTTTTCTTCTAAATCATCCAGCTTATTATTTGAAAAAATATTGTTTTGTTCGTTATTGCGCAACACTGAGGGGCGTATAAAAACCATTAAATTTGTTCGTGTCCTGGACTTGTTATCGTATCTAAACAGACCGCCGATTAACGGAAGATCACCTAACAACGGAATCTTTGAACTACCGTCAGTGTAGTTGTCACCAATCAGGCCACCTAAAACAATAATTTGTCCGTCCTCAACAATCACATTTGACTCGACGTTTCTTTTATTGAGGATAATGCCGGTCGTACTCGAGACATCTTGAATGCTCGAGACTTCTTGAAAAATCTGAAGCTTCACCGTACCATTTTCTGACACTTGCGGCCGCACTCGCAGCGTTAAGCCAACATCTTGTCGCGTATAGGTTTGAAAAGGTGTCACGGTCGCGGTGCTTCCAGTTTGCGCATACGAGCCTGTCACAATTGGGATGTTTTGACCCACAATAATACGAGCCTCTTCGTTGTCCAAGGTCATTAAGTTTGGCGTTGATAAAACGTTTGCACCAGAAATAGTTGAGACCGCTCTTAATAGCGACGAAAAAGCCAAATTACTGCCAAAATTTGTGATCGAACCGATATTCAGCCCAACACCTAAAGCTGGTACTGCAGCGCCTGCCGCAGCAGTTCCGAGCGCCGAATTAATAGCAGCACTTGCGCCAAGAATATTTGTATTACCCGAAGAGGCTGGTCCATTAAAATTGGTTCCGCCATACGCAGTGTTGGCACTGTTCAACGCCTGCCACTGAACACCCAACTCGGCCGCGTTCGAGGCCGTTAACTCAACGATCATCGATTCAATATAAACCTGAGCCCGTCGTCGATCGAGCTGCTCGATCACCCTCAATAAATCTTTATAAACGGGTTCGGTAGCAGTAATAATCAGCGAGTTTGTATTCGGGTCGGCCTGAATGACGCCTCCGGTAGAGGGGGCACTGCTACTTGTTAGGGCAGACGATGCCGCTGCAGAGGGGGCGCCGCCAAGGGGGTTTGCACTGTTCAACCCAACCGCAGTCATTGGGTTGATCGCGCCTTGATTGGGTATCTGAGTATTCGGGTTGGCATTGCCTTGCGGATTAATGTTTGTAGAGTCAGCGGAAGAGTTATCGGCCGCCACAAGAGCCCGTAAGGTAATCGCTAATTTAGCCGCCTCTGCGTTTTTTAAGGGCACAACATAGATATTGCCCACATTTTTTGAAGCATCAAGCGTAGCCGCGAGACCTCGAATTTGTGCTAACCGCTCAGCATTGCCGCCTCGAATGATCAACGAATTCGTTCTAGGATCCGCCAAAATGGTGGGTTTTGCCATGGGATCGCCACCCTGTGGCACACTGGTTTCTAGCGCCCGATTGACTAGGCTGGCGACTTTGATCGCTTGCGCATTTTTTAAGACAATCGTTTCAACTCTACTACTGGTGGGGTTATCCACACTCTGAATAATTTTTTCAATTCGCCCGATGTTACTGGCGTAATCCGTCACAAGGATTGAGTTATTCCCAGGCAAGGCATTGATCGTATTGTTGGGTGACACCAAAGGCCTGATGATGGCGACGACATTTGCTGCAGATTCAAAATTTAGTTGAAAGACACGGGTAATAATTTGATCACCGCTCACACCCGTCGTTGAAGTGTAGGTCTGAGAAGATTGCAATTTTGCATCTGCCTCTGTCACAACACGATAGCCACCGGCAGTATTGACGAGCGCAAAGCCATTCATTCGAAGGGCTGTCGACAAGCTGTCAATCGCCTGATCAGGTGTGAGGGCCTGGCGGCTATTCAACGAAATCTTGCCTCGCACTTTTGGATCAACCACAATCGAACGATTAGTCGCCCGAGCAACGGTTGCAATGACCGCCTCAACATCCGCGTTATTAAAGGCTAGGTTAATGCCATTGTTTTGCGCAAAACAATTTTGTTGCACAAACAGGATCAACGCTAGCGTACAGGTAGTTTTCAATGAACGAAACATAATGAGCCTTAAATTTTAAAGCGGTAAACCGCGCCGTCTTTTTTACCAATGATTGAAAGCAAGCCAATTAAGGAATCAAGCGATCCTGGTGAGGCTGTTGCTTCTCCTTGCAAAGACAATCGACCCTTTTCAATGATGCCGTTCGCCGTTAATAGCAAAGGACCATTAATCGTCGAAACATCTAACCTTACCGCCTGCTTGAGCTGAAACGTTAAGGAGTAACTGCCCAGTGGTTTCACTGGACTAATTGGGCTTGCCATATTTAGGAAGCGCACCTCGACAAGCCCTCTGGGAGATGAATCCCAAATCAGATCTTCCCAACGGATCGCTAGTTTTCCACGAAGATGCAGAGAGCGCATCAGCCCCCCCGCAACCTCAATCATGTTAGCCGGTAGCTCCATTTGATTACTAGCGAGCGTAATCGCGCGAGGATGAACTGTGAGCTCAAACGGCCTCGCCATATTGGCATACTGAATGATCCACTTGCACTTCAAATTAGAAATTGAACACTGAGTTTCCCATGCAAAGCGTTCAGAGCCTACTTGGGGGCTGTGACACGTCGCCGAAGCGCCTGATTGAATATCTGAAAATCCAAGCTGAGCACTACCCTTCCAAATCGTACCCTCGGATTGAAGCAGCACCACCTGACAGTTTGTCATTTTTTCTACGTTTGTACTCAACCAGCGTATCGGGAAATAAGCGATTACCAGCATGAGAGCGCAGGCCAGAAGTGCGATTCGACTCGGCCACCCAAATCGGAAAGAAAGGCGTTCGAATTGTAGATTCATCGCACTTGCACCAAGGTGGCACTTATTTGAATCACGCCTACACCGTCATTTTTTTTGATGACAACATCGCTTGCATACAAAGCATTGTTTTGTCGAAAATCCACCATCAGTTCAAGCCAACGACTAAATTCGATTTCGTCAATTTTCAACTCTAGCTTGACTGAACTCGTACTCTCTAACCGAGCCAAGGTAAATTTGACTCCTTGAGAAAACAGTTTTTGTTGCAAGGTTGACAATTCATTTTCTGACAAACTCGTGATTTTTACAGTCTTGTCTTTGTACGTGAGCAGCGTCCGATTGAGTTCTTGAATACTTATTAATTGGCTTGGGTATCTTTGCAAGCGTTGTTCGAGGGTTTGCTGCAAGGGCTGTATGATCAAGAACCAAAGTACAACCACAACCAGACACACGCCACCGCCAATTGCAAGACCAGGTGGGAATTGCTTAAACGCAGACAAAATATTTTTATTTGTTGCCGAAAACGATGAAGAATTAGTCATAAGCAAGACTCGCATACGGGCTCAACAGAAAACGCGCTGGCCCAAGGCGCTGCACCGAGAAGTCTTGCAAAATGGCTGCATGCTGGCTGTTCGATAGTACCGACTCTTGCAATTCAAAGACCAACCCTTTTCTTGAATACTCTAGGCCTTTTAGTGCCTGAGGTGGAGTGTCTTTTAATACGTTTTGCAAGGTCAGCAGCAGTCTTTCAAAGTCTCCGTCGCAATTCACAATGTTCTTGTGCGCAGCGAGGCAACTGGCGTTCACTAATTTTGTAAAACTTACCTGACTATCAGCGCGATCTGAAACGACTTGATTCGTGGCAGCCTGTAACAGAGCTTCCCACTGCCGGTCTTGCCATACCAAGGTAAACATATAACAAAGATAACTCACACAGAGCGTGAGCATGGCGTATTTCGCCCACCTTAAGGGTGTCGTCCATAAGTCTCTCGAAAGCCAGTGCTGTAATTCACTTTGGCTTTCTCTTCTAAAATCGTAGAACTCGTCAGGTAACAAATTAATCGACTCGTAATATTTTTTTTCTGTCGTGATCCCACTGACCAATCGTGCGGCCGACAGCTCTTGCAACTCAGGCTGAGCGTGATGTTCTTTAGTAGCAAGCACGGGTTCACCGACCGGTTGCGACCAGCATATAACGTTGCTCGCCGATCTTTTCGAGGTATAGAAATTTGTTGAATCTTCTTGCTGAAAAAATACAACCGAATCCGATACCGGAAGCAACATGCTCTCTGAAATCAATTGAATCTGTTCACAGTTGATCACGGCAAGTTTTTGACTGAGCCACAATAACCAATCACGGTTCATCACACTCACTAATCGTAAGTCTGACGATTGATTCAAGGCTGGAGGCAGCAACTGAATATTGGTGTCCGATAGTGAAGATAACAATTCATCTTCGATGAGCATCGGTAAAATCTGCTGTATTTTCTTTGTACTGACTGCCGGAACTTTGAGTTCTGTCAGTCGAACATCAATACCAGGAATCAGCGCAAGTACAGAATCCGCGACGGGCAATGCGTCTAAATCCAAGGCCTTTTCAAAATCACCGTCATGACTTTGAGCCCACGAAAAATACAAATCCTGCGCTGACCAGTCTACAGGGTTGATTGCAATAGGTCGTATAGGACAACGAATGATAAGGCGAGTCATGTCGACCCCGACGGCACAACCGTGACTCGTTGTATCATTCCAAGGTCACTCAGCAGCAGTCGTTGATTGTGCAGAAGGTAAGGACCAACAAAATCCTTGAAACGCATGCGAAATGTGATTGAGCTTGGATTTTCGTCGGTGCCGCCCGCGGGCAAGGCAACCGTGTCGCACCAGTAAGGCTCTATGGGCTTGCCATTCACTTTGATGATGTACATCGGATTGACGTGAATATGAAAAACATGCGACAGGTGATTCATGTTGAAGACAGTCCACTCTTCAACCGCACCCAGGATCGCAATCTCATTGAGCGTGTTGGCTGCCTGAATATCAAAAGGTGGAGTCAAGTCTGGCGGCGGTGGGTAGATTGGCGCTTGAGATGTAGATCTGAAGGTTGAAACGATCTTTTGCTGAAGCTGCAATTTGTTGTGCTGGTAAGACTTTTCAGCCTTTGTAACAAGCGATCCCATCACTTCTACGGCCTGCGCGAACGGACCAGGCGCTTGTTGCGCACTAAACAACGGATCATTACCACTCATCTTAAAAATAATATTGCGTTTTTTACCGCCGTTATTTGCAAGCTCGTCATCCGTAATGGGATCCAAAAAGCGGCTAACCGGTAATGGCGTATTCGGGATCGACATGCTGTCTTTAGAATCGACCACAACAACTTTTGCCAAGATATCTTCTGGCAGTAAGATTGGTTGAGCACCTTCTGAAAGTTTTACATGTAAGCCTCGTAAGTAATACGTTCCCGGCTTACCTGCCTGAATGACGACCGAGGCGCGATTACCTGGTGCGAGTTGCAAACCAAGACCGCTCGTTTTTTTGGCATCGCCATGATTAACGTACTCAGCGCTACCCCAGCCATCCATTGTGTATTGCTTCAGAACGTGACCATCTACACTAAGACTCAACGTGTTAAACACCTGAGTATTGATCAACCGCCAGCGCTGCACTTCGCCAGACTGCATCACGATGGTGGGTTGACGCACACCATTAATCAATACCGGTTGCGCGTCGCTATACGCCTCGTCAACACTATTTTTCCTCACGCCTTGACCGGTTGGGCTTTGAGTCAACTGACGAAACTTTTCTAAGCGGCCATCCGCAACGCCAACACCGTCATTCAAAAATGTATTCAAGGCAAAATATGGCGCTTGAAATAAAAAAATCAACTCTGTCGCTTGAGCCATTTCTGGCACGTCATCCACGGCACCACGCACCATGAGCGCACCCGACATTAGGCTTGCGACTTGCAATGCACTTGAGCCATGATATTGCGGATGATAATAGAACGGTCCGGCTGGATGATCTTTGGGTATGCGGTACACATGCTGACGAGATTCCCCATTTGGCATTACCCCTCCGAAATTAGGATCCACCACATAGTCGCCATACATGGGCGGTGTGACATCGCCGTAGATACCCGGAAACACGTGCAACCCGTGTACGTGCAAATTCGTCGTGTTGGGCTTGATGTAATTTGTCGGATCGCGAAAGGCTTGAAAGGGAGGGTTCTCTGGCAATTGATTCAGCAACCGAATCCTCAATTCATCTCCGCCACGTACAACTAAGGTGGGGCCGCAGTAACCCGCGCGTTGAGAGTCATAACCATAGGCGCGTAAGGACACAGGATGACGCACCCTAGGGTTTGAGCCCGATAACTGGGTATCAAAATATGAGACCGTCAGTGTCAGATCTAACAAACCATTTTTTGCTTCGAGCAGAGGCGGTTGCACAAAGGTCTGCACAGGCAGTGTGTTGCGATCACCCTCACTTTGTTCGCATGCTGTTAAGCCTAGCGGCACCACGACGCCCGAGGCGATACTCAAGCCGTAGCGCAAAAATTGACGCCTGGCGTTATCTTGTTTGAGTTCGTTGGTCATGGGCGCGTTAGCCATTTTCCCAAAAGGGAAAAGGGACCAATTGTTGCTGCGCTGCACGACCCAGCTGACCCGTGTCATTATTACCCCAACCGTACAAAGCATGCTTGCCAATTGCCAGAGCATGCATCTCGCCCGCAGCGATTGCTTGAACTTGGGCAAGACCCAGCACTTTTATCGGAGTGCTTCGAGGCAGCGTATCATTTACGCCAAGTTGCCCAAAACCGTTCCATCCCCAAGCGTAGACGTTACCGGATTCTGTTAAAGCCAAGGAAAAATGCGTACCCGCCGCGAGCGCCGTTATTTTTTCAGACATCTCTAGCAAAGTCGGTTGACTGTCATAGCGGCTACGTTGATGACCTAACTGCCCATATTGATTACTGCCCCAAGCGTAAACGTTGCCTTCACGGCAAAGTGCTAAGACGTGGGACGCACCGACGGCGATACTTTTAATCGAGATGGTGAGTTTTGACGCCGTGTCTTTTAAGGCGGTGAGTGGTACCCGCTCAGCAGTGCCTACGGTTCTTAAATGTCCTAGCCCTAATTGCCCTGCAGAATTACTGCCAAAAGAAAAAACTTCGCCTGCGCGCGACAACGTAATCATAAAGTTATCGCCTACTGCTACCGCTTGCATGGCTGGTACGCCCCGCACCACCCCAGGCAAAGCATTCATTTGTTCAGTCGCTCGGCCCAAAGCTTGATCAACATTGAGGCCCCAAGTATGAAGGCTGCCCGCTTGGTCGATTGCGGCAAAGATGGACTGCCCGGCCGCCACGGCGATCGGTGCGGTGATGTTGTCTACTGGGGTGGGGATTTCAGAACTTGCCTGAGCACCACCAACGCCGAGCGGATTCCAACCCCAAACGAGTAGTTCGTGTTGGGTCGACGCGCCCAAACTGACGCCGTAGCCTGCCGACACACAACTCAGTTTCAGAGACGAGCCCACATACACAGGCTTACCGTCCGACTTGGGCGTACTGCAAATATCGACGTAACCAGGGCTGTAACGCCCGCTACCTGCCCCGCCCCAACCTAGCACTTCACCAGACGCTAAAAGCGCTAAGGTCTGGCTCTTGCCAGCACTCACGGCACGGATGTTAAAGGACACGTTTTGAATCGGACCTAAAAATGGCCCTCTATCAGAATTTCAGATATCACGCCTCCAGGAACGATATTACCCGCGAGATCCGGCAGCTGCGCATAAGGGATACCAAATTGCATCGCAGCGGAGCCAAGTGCCGCGTTATAGTCAGGAGTCCCTCTAAAACAGCCTACAGCAAAGGGATATTGATTGTTCAGATGGTAATGGTAAATGTTTTGAATCGAACCGTTCCATTCAACGGGGTGTGCATGGCCATGGCACGCATCTAACTCAGCATTCGTCACCATGTTTCCATCGACGCCACGTGGGCCAAAAATCCCAAAGCCATCCAGTGCATAACCAAATACCGGTGAATGACCTGAGGTGCCCTGATTTGGGAAACATTTCCAAGAGTAACCATGATAGTGGTATTGCTGAGCATAAGGATGACCAAAGCACTGATCATGAGGGAGTGGATTGGTCGGGTTGTACCAATTACCATTAGAGTCGTTTGCAAGTTCTACATGCCAAGCGGCTCCGGTCAACGTAATGCCAATGATCAGCGAGTTAATCGGATTAAAACCTGTGATCACTGGGTTTAAGGGCAATTTACTGGTCAGGTCGTAAGGAGAAATGCCAATGGCAGCTGCAGACGAATAGGCTTGACCGGTTCGTGGATCTGTTCCGCCCGGCAAGGCTGAGTAATAAGGGTAGGCCGCTGTGCCCGACTGCACAGGAAAATTTCCCATCGGCGTACTCGGCAAACCATTGCCTTTAAAGTAGCGGAATTTGTCATCAGTTGTCATCGAGAAAACGCTGCCCGCCGGGTCGATCTGCGAGGCTGTGACCGCGCCGGTGACATAAGGGATTTGGGCGATCGTCATGACATTCGTGGCGGTATTGGTCCAGCTGGTAGCAGCCACCGAGAGTTTGCTTGCAACACTCGCTGCTTTAGTAAAAAGTGGTGAAATACATAGTCCATTCGGGGCACAGAATTGAGTGCTCGTCCCATTGGCCGCCGTCACCAGTACGGTTGGCGTTCCGGAGTCGCTGCCGCTGCTCGGACCGGAGGGTTTAGAAGAGGTTCCATCCCCGCAACCAACCAGCAAGGTCACGAGACAGATCAGTCCAAAGACAGTACTGAGATTTTTCTTTCCGTCAAGCATGGTTGTTCCTATTTCTGCATTTTTAGCAAACTGTCTGCACTTTTATTTTTGAAAAAAAACAATACACAGACTGTCATAATGACATACAGTATATGTATTGATTGGTCGGCCTGTCAATGCAATCTCAAATGACGATTGGCTAATGCTTTGTCAAAAATCGACCGGTGAGAGTTCGAATCCGCATGGGCGACTAAAACGCCAGAAAATCTCGCGACTCTTCAACAATTAACCTAGATGCTTTAAAATACAAGCATGAAAAAAATACAAGACCATCGAATTAGGGTTGCGGCCACAAGACGTGAAGAGATGCGAAACTCTCTCATGTTCAGCGCGCTTGTTTTAGCGTCTAATAAATCTATTCACGAAATTGATGTTGATGACATCATTCAGCATGCAGAGGTATCGCGGGGTAGTTTCTATAAGTACTTTCCCTCGGTTCAGGCATTAGTTCCAGCCTTAGCAAGCCAACTGGCGGAAGAACTCACCGCAGAGATCGATGCGATCACCCACCAGATCCCCAGCACAGTGACCAGACTGGTCATTACCGCGAAATTAACCATGCGCCGCCTAGTCAAGACTAAGGTCTTAGGAAACTTTATCATCCAACTGCCTTGGCCAAGTCAAAATCTTGAAGTTAACGTATTTAAAAACCTCAGCTCAGATATCGAACTTGGCATTAAAGAAGGGCTATTCACCAAAATGCCCGCTTCAATTGGGTGCAACCTACTTGTCGGCAGCCTCATTGGTGGCATTTACGTCATGCTTGGTAAGTCATCCGCTACAAGTTACGAGAATAAAGTACTAAATCAAGCGCTCATTGGTTTGGGTCTGGACACTAAGACAACAGAGGAGCTACTAAAAGCTCCTGTGCCTCCTTTACCGAAACTACCAGAAACTGGCTTGCTGGGTAAGATAGCCACGCTGCATCCTTAAGTAAAAACAGCGAGCCCAGCAACGCTGAGTCAAACTAAATTTATTTTAAAATAAACTTAGTTTTATCATTGGAGTGACAAAGTTATGTGCGAGAATTTGAGTGCCGCATTAAACTTTTTCATCTAAGCTCAGGTATGAGTAAAGTCATTAATCACCTCTTTAGCGACGACAAAACCCAGCAAAACCTGATGCGTGCGCGTCTCTTGTCGAATACCCCCGAATTAATCGCGACTAAACCTGACAGCGAAATTAAAGTCGAAGATATCGCTGCGCTCGCAGAGGTGTCTAAAGCCACCTTCTATAAATGCTTTCGAAGCTTAGAAGATTTATTGAATGTCAGCGCTAAACAAACTGGGATAGAGTTACTAAAACCCATTAATGCAGTCGGCTCTACAATTTCTGATATCGCCTTACGCACAGCGACTAAGACTAGAATCGCCATCCGTCTGGTGACCGGCCTGCCCTTGTTGGGCCGGTTAATGTTGAAAACTGAGTGGCCGTTTGGCGACGCCCGACACAGAGGCTATCAAGACATAAAAAAGGATATCGCGGCAGGCATTGAGCAAGGCTGCTTTACGGATATGCCTCTCGAGATCGGTGTCAACCTTGTGGCCGGCACCCTACGAGTTGCGGTTCAAGAGATACTCAATTCGACACAACCTGAAGAATATGAGGCTCAGGTCATTTACACCCTACTCTTAAGCTTGGGAGTCGATCAAAAAAAAGCTGACAAAATTTCTAAAATACCGTTTGATGAATTACCCGATCTACCAAAGTCTGGCTTGATAGGTAAGATTTTAACTCTAGTCAGTTCTAACCCCTGATCACTTCCGCAGCAATCTGATACGCGATGATACGTCGTGTGCTTAGCGACTATATTTATCTTATATATTTGCCTCGGTCTGGTTGTACGCTGACCTCCGTCTTTGCCGCCACATGGCGATGTTTTGGTTCAACGAAGATTCGAGCCGAAAACAACATAATAATAATATTTGGGTAACTGCCCCCTCCAATTGGTAGCGATTCAATCCGATGGCGCCTAGTCAGATTAATCCTGCGCTGAACAACGCATTGTTGACAGGCGATATCAGCGCGACCAACACTTCGGGCCTTCCCACTGCAAGCATGAGCACAAACCCAGCAGTCAACCCGAACAGAGCAAACGTAACAAGCGCTGCGGTAGCAGACGGCAGAGCATGGGGTGAGATCGCCTACCAACGCACTGAACGCGCAAGCAACAGTGCTGGCAACGGCTACAACAGCAACCTGTACCAAATCGTCACTGGTGTGGATGCGTACTCAAACGCAGAGCTGGGCTTAAAGCTTGACGGTGGTATCGCGTTATCCAACACGACGGTTGCGGCAAGTGGTGGCAATAGCACGATCCAGCAAGGCTCGCTGTTTGTGTACGGCAAGATGCCTGTGCTGCAAGACTATGTACTTGATGGCGTGGCAAGCGTGGGCTTAAGTTCAACCAATTTGTCACGCAACGACCCAACGGGTTACACCGGCGGCTTTAGCAGTAAAGCGGTGCTGGGTAACGATGCGCTGGTGAGCGTGGGCCTTGGCCGCGCTTTTGAATATGACGACTTGCGCATCACACCCTATGCACGGCTGAGCTATCAGTACGTTGGTCAAAATTCGTATGACGAAGGTAGTGGTGTTGCAGCATTGAACATTGCTCGCTTTAGCGGCAGCGCAGTACGTGGCGTGATTGGAGTGGCAGCAGGGTCGCTGAACAAAGACCCGCTTAAAGATGACTACACCTACCGTGCCAACATTGCAGTGGGTGCGGATACTTCGGGCTTATTAAACCCAACGCTTAACACCACGCTTGGTGGTTATTCAAGCAGCGTCACGACAGCCACAGCAGGCTCTGCCTTTGTGCAGGTAGGGCTGTATGGAACGGTCAAAATCTCTGACAACGCTTATGCCTATGCGGGCGTGTCGGGTGAGGCAAGATCTGGGCAGACGCTTTACGGTGGCAGCGTGGGGTTGCGAATGGCGTTTTGATGCACGGCTAACGACTCAGTGTTCGATACGTTTCAAATCGCGGTAAAAATTCTCGTGAGAACCAAGGGTAAGAAGTTTCAGGCTTTCTGCATCCAAAATTCGATAGGCCAACAAACCTGTCTTAGACCATTTAATTGGCTCACCCCTCGCAGCGCACGTTTGCTCGAAATCACATGCTCGCCCTGCGCACCGGTTCGATGCCGGCCCGAGCGATCAGGTTGAAATAGTAAAAAATAAAAAGAAACCATTGAGAACCGCAGCTATTCCAAAACTTCCAACGAGAACACCTCCAAACAACAGGCCACCGATTGCAGAAATGATCGACGTTGACACTAAAATTATGGCGATCTGAAGCAGGGCTACTCCATATTCAAAGGATTTATTTTTAGCTTTAGCAAGTTTTTTTTCATGTTGAACTTTTGAGAGCTTGAATTCAATCTCTTTTTTTCCATCTTTTTTATCAATATTAGAATCAAGCAACCGCATCTCTGTCTTTTTGTTCGTAACAATTTTTTCTAAATTATTTTTTTCAATCACTGTTAGAGGCGAGCTGGCACTCAAATGGATCTCTAACTGTTCAATGCTGTCCTGCAATAACGACTGCCTTAATGATCGAAACTCTGTCATGGTTTGATAATTAGATTCGATAATATTCCCCGCTGCGATAATTTTAATTTCTTCAGCACCCCCTAAGCCAGCTAGCGAGAGCACTAGGGCAAAAAGAGAGATCATTAAGGCTTTAATCGCGTGAGGGTTTTTCTCTCCATCGCCAACCTTGATGATCGCTTCAGACGTTTTTTCGACTTCCATAAAAAGCTCCGTTTTGTATTAATTTATGTGCCTCGGGGTGTCGCGTCAGGCACTAGTCTATTTATTGAAGACTGACATATGAAGTGCCTGTGCTGTCAAGTCACACCACCTCACTAAGATTAACCTTAACTTTCTCAGTTTGATCACCATTGTTGTTCAACTGGGCTCCTTTTCGAACAGCCAAAGCGGCAATCAAGCTTCATACGTTGATAGTGTTGGCGCCGGTTGCGTACATGAACTACCTCCACGTAGTCCAACTTTTCCGCCGCACCTCCTTTTGGTCTGCGGGAGGGATACGAAACAGCGGGCAGGACATCGCCGGCAACCGATACTTTCGCCAAATGCTTGACTATAGCTGCATAGGATGATGACTGTTTTGTCTAACGTACATCCACGTATATACATTGAGTTTATTTTACGTTAAGATGTACACGTACACCCAACGAGACTCGCTATGGCTAACACCAAACTATTCAAGAACGGCAATTCACAAGCCGTTCGCATTCCTGCAGAACTTGCCTACAACTCGTGGGATATAGAGCTTGTAATCGAGCGGCAAGGTGACGAGTTGCGTATCCGTCCGGCCCAACGGCGCATGGGCGATGTGTTGGGAAAACTTGCGAAGTTTTCGTCTGACTTCATGGCGCAGGGGCGCGGCGAGAACATCGAAGGCGAGCGTGAGGCGTTATGAGTGCAAAGTACATGCTCGACACCAACATCTGTATCTACCTTATGAAGCACCAACCACCCGAGGTCAGGGAGCGCTTTGCTGCCTGCTTCGTAGGTGACGTTGTCATTTCCGCAGTGACCTTAGCAGAGCTTGAGTTCGGCATTGCTTGTACCAGTGCCGCAGCGCAAGTTGCGAACCGCTCGGCTCTCGGCAGTTTGCTCGAAGACATTTTGGTGGCACCCTTTGAAGCTCAGGCGGCCAAAGCCTACGGACCGATTCGTGCCGCGTACAAAGATCGCAACCGTGATGCGCTCGATAAGCTCATCGCCTCACATGCC
>Ga0209550_10000830_pt1 | contig 29572 bp, 29 predicted proteins | sample LauGreSuBDMM15SN_2_FD_187567 | JGI IMG/M metagenome (GOLD analysis project Ga0209550, IMG submission 187567) | Freshwater lake microbial communities from Lake Michigan, USA - Su13.BD.MM15.SN (SPAdes) (version 5) | ecosystem: Environmental > Aquatic > Freshwater > Lake | place: Lake Michigan... | reverse complement strand
CTGTAGGAGCCGGCCTGCCGGCGAATGTTGGCATGAGGTGATGCTTGTGGACCGCCACGATTCGCTTGCAGGCTTGTCTCCACAAAGACAAGACGGCGCTCCCCCTGTAGGAGCCGGCCTGCCGGCGAATGTTTGCATGAGGTGATGCCCGTTGACCGCCAAGCATCGCCAGCAGGCTGGCTCCGATAAGGGCAGTAGCCTGATGGCGCCAAAGACTTATTCGGCTGAGCTTTATCTTGCATGGGCTTGCCTGACAGAATGAACCTCGCACACGGGTTGGACCCTGCGCACCATTTCAGGGGAATTTTGATGACCGACTTGCCCAGTTCCACCCCACCCAAACCCACAGCCCTGTCTGTGGCCGAGCCGCCCGCCGTGCAAACGAATGCGTTCGCGGCCACCCGCCAGAGCTTCCGCACAGCTTCTGGTGACGAGGCGGTGCTGTATTCCCTGAAAACCTTGGCCGAGCAATTTCCCAACGTGTCCAGGCTGCCGGTGTCGCTGCGCATCGTGCTGGAGTCGGTGCTGCGCCACTGCGATGGCCGCAAGATCACGCACGCGCATGTGGCGCAGCTGGCCAACTGGCAGCCCCAGGCCGAGCGCACTGAAGAAATTCCCTTTGTGGTGGCGCGGGTGCTGCTGCAAGACTTCACGGGCGTGCCTTTGTTGGCCGACTTGGCGGCCATGCGCAGCGCTGCCGTGCGCTTGGGCCAAGACCCCCGCCGGATTGAGCCGCTTGTGCCGGTGGACCTGGTGATCGACCATTCAGTGACGGTGGACCACTACGGCACGCCTGAGGCACTGGACCTCAACATGCAGCTGGAGTTTCAGCGCAACCAGGAGCGTTACCAGTTCCTCAAGTGGGCCATGCAGGCCTTTGACAATTTTGCGGTGGTGCCGCCGGGTTTTGGCATCGTGCACCAGGTCAACTTGGAGTATTTAGCGCGCGGCGTGCACGCCAGCCAGCCGCCAGAAGGCCAGGCGGTCTACTACCCCGACTCGCTGGTGGGCACCGACAGCCACACCACCATGATCAATGGCCTGGGCGTGGTGGCCTGGGGGGTGGGCGGCATCGAGGCCGAGGCGGCCATGCTGGGCCAGCCGGTGTACTTTCTCACGCCCGACGTGGTGGGTGTGGAGCTCACTGGGCGCTTGCGTGAGGGCGTGAGCGCCACTGACTTGGTGCTGCGCGTCACCGAGATGCTGCGCAAAGAAAAAGTGGTGGGCCAGTTTGTGGAGTACTTTGGCGAAGGCGCGCGCACCCTGGCCGTGCCCGACCGCGCCACGCTGGCCAACATGGCGCCCGAGTACGGCGCGACCATGGGCTTTTTCCCGGTGGACGACAAAACGCTGGACTACCTCTGGTGCACGGGCCGCAGCCGCGAGGAGATTGACACCTTGGAGGCTTACTTTCGCGCGCAAGGCCTGTTTGGCATTCCGCTGGCCGGCCAAGTCAATTACTCCAAGGTGGTGAGCCTGGACTTAGGGGATGTTTCGCCCAGCGTGGCCGGGCCGCGCAGGCCGCAAGACCGCATAGAGCTGGGCCAGGTGGCGCAGCAGTTCAAAGCCTTGTTGTCAAAGCCGACCGCGGCCAACGGCTTTGGCCAAAGCGCGGCGGTGCTGGGCACGCGCCATCAGTTGTGCCACGGCGAGCCCGCCCCCGCAAGCCATGTCCCCAGCAGCCCGCCCATGCCCGCAGACGCCGGCCGCCATGAAACAGAAATGGACGCCAACCGCTCCACGCTCTTGGCCGCACAGTCGAAGGCCCTGCCCGTGGCAGGGCCGGCCCAGCCTGCGACAGGCATCACCGTGGGCCACGGCGATGTGCTCATTGCCGCCATCACCAGCTGCACCAACACCTCCAACCCGGGCGTCATGCTGGCGGCCGGTTTGCTGGCCAAAAAAGCTGTGGAAAGGGGGCTGAAGGTCTCGCCGCACATCAAAACCTCCTTGGCCCCCGGCTCGCGCATGGTCACCGACTACCTCAGCCGTGCTGGCCTGCTGCCCTTTTTAGAACAGCTGGGCTTTGCGCTGGTGGGCTATGGCTGCACCACCTGCATAGGCAACTCGGGCGATCTCACGCCCGAGCTCAGCGAGGCCATCATGGAGGCCGACCTGGTGTGCGCGGCCGTGCTCTCGGGCAACCGCAACTTTGAGGCGCGCATTCACCCCCACATCAAGGCCAATTTTTTAGCCAGTCCGCCCTTGGTGGTGGCCTACGCCATTGCGGGCAGCGTGCTCAAAGACGTGCAAAACGAGCCCCTGGGCCAAGACGCGCAGGGCCAAGATGTGTTTTTGCGCGACATCTGGCCCAGCAGCGACGAGGTGCACTCGCTCATGGCCGTGGCCATGGAGGGCGAGCGCTACCGCGCCGCTTACGCCCAGGTTAAAACTCAGCCAGGCTTGCTCTGGGACCAGGTGCAAGGCAGCCTTGGCCACGCCTACCCCTGGCCGGCCAGCAGCTACATTGCCGAGCCGCCGTTTTTTGAGCATTTCACGCTGGCCCCGCCGCCAGCGCCCGAGGCCAAGGTGCAGGGCGCACGCATCTTGGCTTTGTTTGGCGACTCCATCACCACCGACCACATCTCGCCGGCCGGTGCCATCAAGGCCTCCTCACCGGCGGGCCAGTGGCTGCTGGCCCAAGGCGTGGCCAAAGCCGACTTCAACAGCTACGGCTCGCGGCGGGGCCAGCACCAGGTGATGGTGCGCGGCACTTTTGCCAATGTGCGCATCCACAACCTCATGCTCGCCCCCGGCCCTGACGGCTCGCGCGTGGAAGGCGGCTTGACCACCTTGCAGCTGCCTGGGCCGCGCCAGGGCGAGCAGCTGTCTATTTTTGAGGCGGGCCAGCTCTACGCCCAAGCCCAGGTGCCCACGGTGATTTTTGCGGGCGAGGAATACGGCACCGGTTCCTCGCGCGACTGGGCGGCCAAAGGCACGCGCCTGTTGGGCGTGCGGGCCGTGGTGGCGCGCAGTTTTGAGCGTATTCACCGCAGTAATTTGGTGGGCATGGGCGTGCTGCCGTTTGAGTTTTTGCCAGGCGATTCGTGGCAAATGCTGCGCCTGCAAGGCGACGAGCGCATAGACATTGCGGCTGATGCGGCCTTGAGCCCGCAAAGTCGTGCCACACTGCGCGTCACCCGCAACGACGGCACGAGCGAAGAAGTGACTTTGACCCTGAGAATTGACACCCCCACCGAGGTGGCCTACTACCAACACGGCGGCATCTTGCCTTTTGTTTTAAGGCAGTTGCTCTCATGACTTGGAAGCTTGACGGCAGCTTGCCGGCATGAGTCGGCAGCTCTTGATGGCAGGGGGCGGCATAGGCGCCCTGAGCGCGGCCCTGGCCGCCACCCGCGCCGGTTGGGAGGTGCGCCTGCATGAACAAGCGCAGGCTTTTTCTGAGGTGGGCGCCGGCCTGCAGCTCGGCCCCAACGCCACCCGTGTGCTCCACGCCTGGGGCCTGGGCCATGCGCTCAGCCAAGTGGCCTGCTTTCCTGAGGCTTTGGTGGCCCGCAGCGCTGCCAGCGGCAGGTCCTTGGGCCGATTGCCTTTGGGCACGCGATGCCACACGCGCTATGGCGCACCCTACGCGACCGTGCACCGCCACGACCTGCACCAGTTGCTGCTGCGCGCGCTCACGTCCGCAGGCGGCGCCCACCTTCACCTGAGCAGCCCTGTCCTTCACTACACCGAGGTGCCTGACGGCATTCAGCTGTCTTGGCCAGACGGCCGCATCGTGGAGGCCGACGCGCTCATAGGTGCCGACGGCGTGTGGAGCCGCGTGCGCGAGCAACTGCTGGGCGATGGCCCGGCCCGGGCCACGGGCCACCAGGCGTTTCGCGCGCTGGTACCCATGGCCGACGTGCCGGTTGCGCTGAGTGGCAACGAGGTCACCGCTTGGCTGGGACCGCGCCTGCATGTGGTGAGCTACCCCGTGCGCGGTGCGGAGCAAATGAACCTGGTCGTCATCGTTCAGGGCCAGCCACCGCAAGAGCTGCAAAGCTGGGACCAGGAGGCGCTGGTGGACGACGTGCAAGCGGCACTGGCCCATTGCTGCGCGCCCTTGCAGGACCTGGCCCGAGCCGCACCCGCCTGGGGCCGCTGGACTTTGTGCGACCGTCCCCCGGTGACTGGCCCGCAAGAGTTGGCCGGTGGCCGCGTGGCTTTGCTGGGCGATGCGGCCCATCCCATGCGACCTTTTTTGGCTCAGGGCGCCGGCATGGCTCTTGAGGATGCAGCCGAACTCGGTCGCTGCCTGGGCCAGGTGCACGACCTGGCGCTCGGCCTGCCTGCAGCCTTGGGGCGATACGCGATGCAGCGCTGGCAGCGCGTGGGCCGGGTGCAGGCGCGCGCGCGCCGCAATGGTGAGGTTTTTCACGCCACCGGCCCCGAGCGCCTGGGCCGTGACATTGCGCTGAGTTTGCTGGGTCGGCGGCTGATGGAAATGCCCTGGCTTTATGGGCATGGTCGCTGAGGGTCGGCACAACCGTTTGGGTTTTACGCTTGGAGTCCAAGAATGGCCCAGCCGAGTCGCTGGGCATCCCGATGCGTGCCTTGGTTTGCGCTCACCAACGAACTGTCCAGGCCTATCGCACATCGATTTCGAGCTCGATCGGTCACGACGGCATGACAAATAACGCCTTAACCTGTAATATGATAAGCCATCTCTGTAACAGAATGTCTTACCTGATTAACATGGTCTCACATCAACTTGCTGTGTTTTCAACGGCCGTCGCCGATGACAGGGCCGAGTTGTCACAAGACCTCGATCGTGTGTTTGAGCTGGCGGCTGAAACCTTCAAGGTGATGTCTTCCTCCACCCGCTTGCGGATCATCAACCAGTTGTGCGCCGGTGAAAAAAATGTCGGTGAACTCTTGGAATTGGTGCAGACCACGCAACCCAATATGTCCCAACACCTCAACACCTTGTACAAGGCTGGGATCGTGGGTCGCCGCCGCGAAGGTGTGCAAATGTATTACCGCATCGTCAGTCCGCATGTCGTCGCTCTGTGCCGCTCGGTGTGCGGTGCTGTGGCTGCCGAAGCCAACCTGACGCACCCCTGACCCGGCTCTCCCGGGTTTACACCCATCGGCGACATGCGTTCGCCGAGTAATATGCCAACTCATAAATAAGGAGTTGCGCATGAAGCGTTTTGCCATCTTCCTCCTGGGCATGGCCGTCTCTGCCTTGGCCTGGAGCCAAGTCAAGGTGGTCTATCACCTCAGCGAGGGCGTGCCCCAGGCTTCTCGGGCCATTGGGAACATTCGCAATCACTTGGCCGCCGAGCCGACAACCAAGATCGTGGTGGTGGCTCACGGGCTGGGCGTCGACTTTCTGCTGGACGGCGCGACCAACCAGCAAGACCAAGCTTTTGCCGGCTCCATTGGAGAGTTGGCCGGCCGTGGCGTCGAATTTCGGGTGTGCAACAACACCTTGGTGTCCAGGCGCATCGCCAAAGAGCGTGTCGCCATGGAGGCCAGCATCGTGCCCTCTGGTGTCGCTGAAGTGGCACGTCTGCAGGCCAAGGAAGCCTTTGTGTATCTGCGCCCTTGACACAGCGCTAAAGTTCAAATGAATAAAAGGAGACATATGCATCGCGTTCATCAAAGCCTGGCGGCCCTGTTGCTGCTGACCGCATCCGCTTGGGCCAGCGCCCAGGCCACTGACCCTTTGCAGGCGCGCAGCTTGGCGGCATCTTGCGCCAGTTGCCACGGCACCGACGGCCGGGCACAAGCGGGCATGGTGTCTTTGGCGGGCATTCCCCAGGATGTGCTCGTCAAAAAAATGCTCGACTACAAGACCGGGCGAATTCCCGCCACCATCATGCACCAGTTGGCCAAGGGCTACTCGGATGAGCAGATCGCGGCCATCGCAGCGTACTTTGCAGCAAAAAAATAAATCAAAGGCAGACACCATGAAACGTCGTCAATTCATCCAGGCCGCCTCTGTCGGGTCGTCCGCAGGTGTTCTGGGTTTGTCGGGTTGTGCCTCCGTCGGAGGTGCGCGTCCCAAGGTGCTGGTGGTCGGTGGCGGCTACGGCGGCGCCACGGCCGCCAAGTACGTGCGCATGTGGTCGGACTACGGTATAGACGTCACGCTCATTGAACCCAATGCGGCCTTCGTCTCTTGCCCCATCTCCAATCTGGTGATTGGTGGCAGCAAGTCCATGGCCGACATCACCACGCCCTATGACAACTTGTCCAAGCGCCATGGCGTCAAGCTGGTTCAGGACCGCGTGACGGCCATTGATCCAGACAAGCGCACGGTCAAACTCGCGGCTGGCGCCGAGCTGAGCTACGACCGCTTGATCCTCTCGCCAGGCATAGACTTCATGTCGGAAGCCATCCCCGGACTGTCTCAGCCTGGTGCGCAAGACACCATTCTTCACGCATGGAAGGCCGGTCCCCAGACGCTGGCTCTGCGTCGCCAACTGGAGGCCATGCCCGACGGTGGCGTGTTTGCCATCACCATACCGCTGGCACCTTATCGCTGCCCTCCTGGTCCTTACGAGCGGGCCTGCCAGGCGGCACTCTATTTCAGCAAGGCCAAGCCCAAGAGCAAGGTGCTGATACTCGATGAAAACGATGATGTGATCTCCAAGCCCGCCTTGTTCAAAAAAGCATGGACAGACAGGTACAAGGGCATCGTGGAATACCGGCCCAAGCACAAAGTGGTGGATGTCGATGTCAAGGGCAGAACACTCAAGTTCGAGTTCAACGACGACCTCAAAGCCGACGTGCTCAATGTGCTGCCGCCCATGCGCGCGGGTGACATTGCCAGTCGCACCGGCTTGGCCACGGCCAACCGTCGTTGGTGCGAGGTCGACTTTCTGACTTTTGAATCCAAGGCTGCCAAGAACATTCATGTGCTTGGCGACGCGATTCAGGTGGCCCCCTTGATGCCCAAGTCTGGCCACATGGCCAATCAACATGGCAAGACCTGCGCGGCCGCCGTGGTTGCCCTGTTGACCGGCAAAGCGGTCAATCCGCTGCCCGTCTACAACAACACCTGCTACAGCTTTGTCAGTGAAAAGGAGGTGGTGCATGTGGCCAGCGTACACCGCTACGATGCCGCAAAACAAACCATGCTCACTGTCCCAGGCTCAGGCGGTGTCTCGTCGGCCGCCAATGAACTGGAGGGGTATTACGCCCTTGCCTGGGCAAGCAACATTTGGGCAGACACCTTGGCCTGAGTGCTGGCATGGCCTGGACCTGGGCCGCATCGGTTGGGTCGGCTGTTTGCACAGCAGGCCTGTGCATGCGCTTTAGGTCGCAGCAGATGCCTGCTGCCCGGCCGAGCCGCTCAGCAAGGGCTTGCCGTCCAGCATGAGGTGCATGATGGTCGCGCCAGACCACATGCCCAGGAGCGACAACCAGGCGCTGAGGGCGAACACAGAGCCCCCCGTCACACCTGCGCCCAAAGCGCAGCCACCTGCCGTGACTGCTCCGAAGCCCATGAAAATCGCCCCTGCAATGTAGCGCCGCATGCTGTGTCCATCGTGAAATCCTTCGAGCTTGAGTTCGCGCCCGAGCAGACCACCCAGCAAAGCACCAAGTGCGACGCCGGGCACCAGCCCAAACTCAAAGCCAATCTCGGGCGCCGGCGATTGCAGCACGCGCATCAGCCACTGCGCCGAGGGCGCGCTGAAAGTCAGCCCATGGACTTGCAGCGGCTCAAAGGAATGCCGGGCCACCCATTGGCTAAAGCCCCATGCGGCCACCACCGTCAGGCCCACGCCGAGTCCGCCTGCCCACAGCCAGGGTTTGCGTGTGCCACTTCGAAAGGCAACGAAGGAGGCCAGCGCCAGCAGGGCCAGACCCACAAGCAGCCCCATCTCCGAGCCCAGCCCCCATCGCGCCAGCAGGCTGCGCATGGGGCCTGGATCCATGGCCCACATGCTGTTGGCCAGTGCGCGAAGCGGTGCCAGTGGCCCTGCAATGGTGGCTTGCGCGACCACAGCAAAAATCAAGCCGCACAGCAAGGCGCGCAGATTGCCGTTGGACGACAGCACGATCAGCCGGCTGGGGCAGCCCCGCGTCAACACCATGCCCACGCCAAACACCAAGCCGCCTATGAGTGCGCCAGAGACGCTGGCTGGGCCCGACATCCATCTGGAGGCTTGGGCGTCAAGCAGTCCCATCAGGACCAAGGACTGCACGCCCAACACCGCCATGCCGAAGGCCAGCAACCACACGGCAGTTTTCTCGCCCAAGGTGCCCATGCTTGACTCCACGACCGCCGCGCGCATGCAAAAGCGTGAGCGCTGTGCAAACAGGCCAAACAGCAGGCCGATGAGCAAGCCCCCCGTGGCCAGCACTGCTGGCTCACCAAGTTGTTCAATGCTCTGCGACAGAGCTTCGTCAATGGACATGGCTAAGACGTGAATTTAAGATGCCCAGGGGGTCATCGAACGATGAAAAAACCAAAAACACTTTTTCCCAATCCAGCCTGTCCAAGCTTTTCAGGAGAGATGCGTTCTGGCTGCGTTTTGTCAAAGCGCCGATTTTCCTACATGGCGGTGGCCTGGCTCGGCACCATGACCATACCGTCGTTGGCTCAGCCGGCCTTGCCCGCCCCCCATGCCCATGTGCTGCCGCAGGCGCGCTCTTTGCCGGCTGAACTGGCCGCAGCACTCCATCGAGGCTCTGCGCTTGTGGTGATGGTGAGTCTGCAGGGCTGCGCTTATTGTCGAATCGTGCGTGAGCAGTACCTGGCGCCTTTGGCTCAAGAGGGGCTGCCTGTGGTGCAGGTGGATTGGCGCAGTCCTGAGCCTTTGCAAGACTTCTCAGAACACGGGTCGCACGACGATGCAACACGCCGCTGGAAGATCCGGGTGGCCCCCACGCTGCTGTTTTTTGGTCCCGGAGGGCGCGAAGTGGCGCCCCGCTTGGTGGGTGTCACCAGCCTTGATTTTTACGGTGCTTACCTTGACGCCCGACTGCAAGAAGCGCGTAGAACCATTCGTTTCTGACGCCACCTTGACGTTTGATGCCTGGGAAAACCCGCAAGCCAAGACGCCTTTCTTGTCGTATAAATAACCACCTGCTTATTTACTTATTTCCGGGGATGCTGATGATTCAACCTTGTTTGTTTGCTTCTTTTCTTGCGCTGATGGTTTCTGCACCCGCCATGGCCAGCCAGGCCCTGGCCCAAAAAAACGCTTGCATGGCCTGCCATGCGGCTGACAAAAAGCTGGTGGGTCCCTCCTACCAGGACGTGGCTAAAAAATATGCGGGTCAAAAAGATGCTGAAGCCAGCCTGGTCAAAAGCATCAAGGCCGGCGGTTCTGGCAAGTGGGGCCCGGTGCCCATGCCCGCGCAGGCAGACCTGAGCGATGCCGACGCCAAGACGCTGGCCGCCTGGATTCTTGCTGGCGGTAAATGAGCATGCGCCTGCCCAGCCTGTGGATCGCAGCCATGGCGGCCCTGCTGTTTGGAGGGGGGGCACTGGCCGAACCCGCCATCTTCAAGGAGGCCGACTACAAGTTGGGGGCAGAACTCATCGTCACCCACCGCTGTGCTGAGTGCCACACCCGCCGGGTGGGAGGCGACGGCTCTGATATCTACAACCCTCGCGGGCGCATCAATACCCCCGGGTTCTTGCGCGGCATGGTCGAGCAATGCAGCAGTCAACTCAATTTGGGCTTGTTTCCTGAAGAGGTGACTGCGATTGCAGCCGTCTTGAATCGGAACCACTATAAATTTGCCAAGTAAGCAGGTCTTGGACTTTGAAAACCGATGTTCACCCATTGAATCAGTGTGTGCGCATGAACAGATATAAATTTAGGCGGCGCTCATGCTGCCGCAATCACGCCGAAATGGCGCCAGCCAGGAGGTCAATTTGAACCAAGAAAACACCAAGCAGCCAGGCCGAGTGCTCAAGGCACCGGAGCATTTCCTGGACCGTGCGGGGATCAGTCAGGTCAGGCAAGAAGCCAAGAGCGGCCGCCGTGACTTCATTCGAAAGGCCTTCGCGACGGCCGCCGCTGCAGGCGCTTCGGTGCCGGTCGCCATGGCTCAGGGCAATCCCATACCACCCGAAGGAGGGGATCCGAATATTTTGAATTTGCCCGAACACACCACAGGCCTGGGGCAAGGGGTGGCTACCGAGGGCTATGGCAAGCCCTCGAAGTTCGAGTCCAACATCCAGCGTCGCCAAAGCCCGGGGCTGACGCAAACCACCCAAGCTTCCGTGTCTTTTGCGCCGCTGCAGTCTCTTTTCGGCATCGTCACGCCCAACGGCCTGCACTTTGAGCGCCACCACCAGGGATGGTGGGACATTGATCCGTCCAAGCACCGCCTGATGATCAATGGCATGGTCAAGACCCCCAAGGTCTTCACCATGGACGAGATCATGCGCCTGCCCAGTGTGTCGCGCTTTCATTTCATCGAGTGTGGCGCCAACACGGCCGTTGAATGGGGCAATGTGGCAGTGCCCACGGTGCAGTACACCCACGGCATGGTCTCGTGCAGCGAATTCACGGGCGTGCCCTTGATCACATTGCTGCAACTCGCTGGCGCTGATCTTAAAAAGGGCAAATTTGTGCTGGCCGAGGGCGCCGATGGCTCGTCCATGACGCGCACCATCCCCATGAGCCTGATCACCTCCGGCGAGGTGCTGGTTGCCTTTGGCCAGAACGGCGAGATGCTGAGGCCGGAAAATGGCTACCCTTTGCGCTTGGTGGTGCCTGGCGTGCAGGGCGTCAGCTGGGTCAAATACCTGCGGCGCCTGGAGGTCGGCGACATGCCATGGGCGGCCAAGGACGAGGCCATTCATTACATCGACCTGATGCCCGATGGCACCCACCGCCAATACGCCAACATTCAAGAATGCAAGAGTGTCATCACCACACCCTCTGGCGGCCAGGTGCTGCTTGACAAGGGCTTTTACAACATCTCTGGCCTGGCTTGGTCGGGCCGTGGAAAGATTCGCAAAGTCGATGTCTCCGTCGATGGTGGCCGCTTTTGGCGCCAAGCCCGACTCGAGACGCCCGTGCTGTCCAAAGCGCTGACCCGCTTCAATATTGACTGGGTCTGGGATGGCAAGCCCGCCATTGTGCAAAGCCGTGCTGTCGATGACACCGGCTATGTGCAGCCCACCTACCGCCAGTTAAGAGATGTGCGCAGCACACGCTCTATTTACCATAACAATGCCATTCAATCTTGGTTGATCGCTGAGAGTGGGGAGGTGAAAAATGTCCAGCTTTCTTAAATCGACTGCAGCTTTGTTGCTGCTCTCTTTGGTGGGTATGGGCCTGGCCCAGGCGCAGTCCACGCGCTTTCCTGGCATTGGCCGTGAGGCCACGCCCAAGGAAGTGGCCGCCTGGGACATCGACGTTCGGCCAGATTTCAAGGGCCTGCCGGTGGGTTCGGGCTCGGTAGCCAAAGGCCAGGATGTGTGGGAGGCCAAGTGCGCCAGTTGCCACGGCGTCTTCGGTGAATCCAACGAGGTGTTCAGCCCCTTGGTTGGAGGAACCACCGCCAAAGACATTGAAACCGGACGCGTCGCCAATTTGACCCGCGCCGATTACCCGGGCAGAACCACCATGATGAAGGTGTCCACCGTCTCGACGCTGTGGGATTACATCAACCGGGCCATGCCCTGGAATCAGCCCAAGTCGCTCACTGTGGAGGAGGTCTACAGCGTGACTGCATACCTTCTGAATCTGGCTGACGTGGTGCCTGGCAACTATGTGTTGTCTGACAAGAACATCGCAGAGGTGCAAAAACGCATGCCCAACCGCAATGGCATGACGACAAAGCACGCCATGTGGCCCGGAAAGGAGTTTGCAGGTCTGACCAAGCCCGACGTGGTGAACGTGGCTTGCATGAGCAACTGCGCCACCGAGCCCAAAGTGGCCTCGCTGCTGCCCGACCATGCGCGCAATGCCCACGGCAACCTGGCTGAGCAAAACCGCGGCGTGGGGCCTCAGCGTGGCGCTGACACCACCCGGCCCGAAGGCAAGTCCACTGTGGTCGCTCAGGCCTCGCCTGCCGAGGCAGCGCCACGGCCATCCGCCGGTGGTGGGGCCCCCACAGCCTTGCTTCAAAAGCACACCTGCCTGGCCTGCCACGGTATGGATAAAAAATTGATCGGTCCCTCGTTCCAGGAGATTGCGAAAAAGCATCCTGACAAGGTGGACTACTTGGCTGCTAAGGTAAAAAATGGGGGCGTTGGCGTCTGGGGTCAGATGCCCATGCCTGCGCAGGCTTTGCCTGAGGCCGATGCCCGAACCATCGCAGTCTGGATCGCCAAGGGCGCTGCCAAGTAACCTTTATTTTTGTTTTTTTCTAAGGAGAGTGCTATGAAAAATCGACGCGATATGCTCCAGCGCAGCGCTGTGGTGGCCGGCCTGCTGGCTTCCACCGGCCTGTTCCCTCAGTTTGCGCACGCCGCCTTCAACAAGAATGCGTTTGATGCCAAGAACGTGGCCGACTCCGTCAAGGCCTACGGTGCTGGCGCCCTGACTGAAAGCAAGGACATCACCATCACCGGACCCGATATCGCAGAAAACGGTGCGGTCGTGCCTTTGGGGGCCAGCACCGCACTGGCAGGTGTCAAGCAGTTGCTGATCTTGGTGGAAAAAAACCCTTCCGTTCTGGTGGCCATGTTCAACGTCACCGAAGCCATTGACGCCAACGTGACCACGCGGGCCAAGATGGGTCAGTCCTCTGACGTTTACGCCGTCGCGATCATGAACGACGGCCGTGCCTTGTTTGCCAAAAAGGAAGTCAAGGTCACGTTGGGCGGCTGCGGCGGCTGAGTTGCCCCCATTTTTGATATTGATCAATTCACTGAATTTACGGAGATCACCATGGCAGATCCAATGCGCATTCGCGCCCAATCTTCTGGCGGCAATGCCGTCGTCCGCGTTCTCATGAGCCACGAGATGGAGTCTGGCCAGCGCCGCGACTCCGCAGGCAAGCTGGTGCCAGCTTGGCACATCATGGAAGTGACCGCCTCGCACAACGGCAAGACAGTCATGACCGCAGAATGGGGTGCCGCTGTGGCCAAAAATCCCTTCTTGCAGTTCACGGTCAAGGGCGCCAAGGCTGGCGACAAGATCACGATCAACTGGAAAGACAACAAGGGCGACAGCCGCACCGACGAAGCCACCATCAGCTGATTGAGCACCGACCCCGCCAGGGGTTTACTGGAGGAGACATGTACAAAAAAACCCTTTGGGGGGCAGCGGCTTGCGCGCTGTTGCTCGCCTCCGCTGCAGCACAGCAGCCCAAAACAGCCAGCCAAGGCATTGACGAGTACCGTGCCATGCTTCAGGACGGCAACCCCGCAGACCTTTTCGAGGCCAAAGGTGAGGGCTTGTGGAAGCAAAAGCGGGGCCCCAAGAATGCGACGCTTGAACAGTGTGACTTGGGCAAAGGCCCTGGGGTGTTCAAAGGCGTGTTCGTCGAGCTGCCGCGCTATTTTCCAGACACCAAGCGTGTTCAGGACCTGGAGTCCAGGCTGCTCACCTGCATGTCAACCCTGCAAGGGTTTGACGAGGCGGAGCTCGCCAAAACCGCATTCGGCCGAGGAGAGCAGAACAACCTGACGGCTTTGGCCACTTGGATTGCCGCCGAGTCCAAGGGCATGAAGTTCAATCTGTCTCAGAGCCATGCGCAAGAGAAGGTGTTCTATGAGGTGGGCAAACGGCTGTTTTTTCAGCGTGCTGGTTCTCACGATTTTTCGTGCGCCTCCTGCCATGGTGAAGAGGGCAAGCGCATTCGCCTGCAGGATCTGCCCAGGCTCACACAGAACCCTGGTGACGGTGTCGGATTTGCAGCGTGGCCGGCCTACCGCGTCTCTAACGGTCAAATGTGGGGCATGCAGCAGCGCCTGAACGACTGTTACCGACAGCAGCGCTTCCCCTACCCGGGATTTGCCAGCGACGCCACCATTGCGCTGAGTCTGTACCTTGGCGTCAATTCCAAAGGCGCGGTCTCCATTGCGCCGGCCATCAAGCGTTGAGGAAAAAAAGCCATGAATAAAAGCATCAAAAAATGGGCGGTGACTGCTGCGGCTGGGCTTTTGCTGGCTGGCTGTGCAAGTTTGCCCAGCTCTGCTGAGCTCGATTCGCTGACCCAGTCCATTGTCAAAGCTTCATTTCGAACGCAAGGCCAGGCCTTGGTAGACCGAGTGACCGCTGTCGATGACACCAACCGCTTGTGCAGTCAGGCCGATGTGGCTGGCAAACCTCTGGATGAAAAGGTTGCCAAAGCCGTTGAAGAGTCGAACTTCAAGGCCATCAAATGGCCTGCGGATGGCAAATTTCTGGGTGACTGGAAGCAAGGTGAGGCCATAGCCCAGAGCGGCCGCGGGCTGACCTGGACCGATCCCGCCAAGTCGGCCAACGGTGGTAACTGCTACAACTGCCACAAGATGGCGCCCCAGGAAATCTCCTTTGGCACCCTTGGGCCCAGCTTGTACCAGTACGGCAAGCTGCGCGGGGTGAGTGATCCAAACAGCCCAGCGTCCAAGCCCATCGTGGAGTACACCTGGGGCAAGATCTGGAATTCAAAAGCCTACAACGCTTGCTCCAACATGCCGCGCGCGGGCCATACCGGCATCCTCACCGAGGATCAGGTGCGACACATCGTCGCGCTCTTGCTCGACCCCAACTCTCCTGTCAACAAGTGACTCGAATGCCCGGCACTGCCGGGCATTTTTAACTGCCGACTCTTCTTATGAATCTCAACAAGCGCGAGTTCCTCCAAGTTTTGGGTGCAGGCACCATGGCGGGCATGGGTTTGGGCACCTGGGCTGACGCTGATGCTGCCACGGCGGCTCAGGGTCTCTACGACATTCCTCCATTTGGAAATGTGTCTTTCCTGCACATGACAGACTGCCATGCGCAGTTGCTGCCCATTCATTTTCGAGAGCCCAGCATCAACATGGGCATTGGCAGCATGAATGGCCAACTCCCGCACTTGGTGGGTGAGCATCTGCTCAAGTTTGCCAAGGTGCGCGCGGGCAGCGCCGAGGCCCATGCCTTGACCTATCTGAACTATGAGCAGGCTGCGCGCCGCTACGGCAAGGTCGGCGGCTTTGCGCACCTGGCCACCTTGGTCAAGCGGATGAAGGCCAGCCGACCGGGCGCGCTCTTGCTCGATGGCGGCGACACCTGGCAAGGCTCTGGCACAGCGCTGTGGACCCATGGCCAAGACATGGTCGATGTCTGCAAGCTGCTGGGCGTGGACGTGATGACCGGCCATTGGGAGTTCACCCTGGGCATGGAGCGCGTCAAAGAAATCGTTGAAAAAGATTTCGCTGGCAAGGTCGACTTCGTGGCACAGAACATCAAGACGGCCGACTTTGGCGATCCGGTGTTCAAGCCCTACGTGATCCGTGAAATGAATGGCGTGCCCTGCGCCATCATTGGTCAGGCCTTCCCCTACACGCCCATTGCCAATCCGCGTTACATGGTGGCCGACTGGGAGTTCGGCATCCAAGACCAGAACATGCAAAAGATGGTGGATGAAGCGCGCGCCAAAGGGGCTCAGGTGGTCGTTGTTCTGAGTCACAACGGCATGGACGTGGACCTGAAGATGGCCAGCCGGGTGCGCGGCATCGACGCCATCTTGGGCGGTCACACGCACGACGGAATGCCTGTGGCCACGCTGGTCGCCAATGCCGGCGGCCAGACCATCGTGACCAATGCCGGCTCCAATGGCAAGTTCCTGGGTGTGCTCGATTTTGAAGTCAAGGGCAAAAAGGCCACGGACTTTCGTTACAAGCTGCTTCCCGTTTTCGCCAACATGCTGCCGGCCGACAAGGAGATGGCCGCGATGATCGCGAAGATTCGCGCACCCTACGAGAGCAAGCTGTCTGAAAAGCTCGCCACCACAGAGGGTCTTCTCTACCGCCGTGGCAACTTCAATGGCACGGGCGATCAGCTGCTCGTCGATGCGCTCATGGATGTGCAAGGCGCCGAGATGGCGTTTTCCCCCGGCTTTCGCTGGGGCACCACGCTGCTGCCGGGGCAGGCCATCACCCGCGAATGGCTGATGAACATGACCGCCACCACCTATTCTTATGCCACCGTCACTGAGATGACTGGCGACATGATCAAGACCATCCTGGAGGATGTGGGTGACAACTTGTTCAACCCAGACCCTTACTACCAACAAGGCGGTGACATGGTGCGTGTGGGCGGATTGCAGTTCAGCGTGGACCCCACTGCGGCCATGGGCAGGCGCATTGGCGATATGCGCCTCAAAGGCCGGCCCATAGAGGCCAGTAAAAAGTACAAAGTGGCCGGTTGGGCACCTGTGGCCGAGGAGGCTCGCCACCAGGGCAACAAGCAGGTCTGGGAGGTGGTGGAGCAGTGGCTCAAGGGGCAGGGCGGCAAGGTCCGGCCTCGCCAGCTCAATGCGCCTCGCATCACAGGCGGCTTGCCCAACTCGGGGTACGCACAATGAGTACGCGTCGCCGCTTTATGTCCCTGGGCGCTGCCGCTGTGGGCGTCAGCCTGCTGCCCGAGGTTTCGGTTCTGGCGCAACAGGCTCAGGACTTCATTCAGGGCCCGCCCGTGGCCGACATCGCAGCCACACAACTGTCGCAGCGGGTCTGGTACATCTTGTCCCCCGACGGGTTCCCCACGCCAGAAAACCGCGGCATGATGTCCAATGTGGGTTTTGTCGTTACCTCGGACGGCGTGGTCATTCTGGACTCGGGCAGCTCGCTGCAGATCGGCCAGATGGCCATTCGCATGATCCGCAAGGTCACGAACAAACCCGTGGTGGCGATTTTCAACAGCCACTTCCATGGCGACCACTGGCTGGGCAACGATGCCTTCGTTCGCGAGTTCGGACGGGAATTGCCCATTTATGCGCTGGCCCAAACCCAGGCCATGATCAAGGGTGTGGAGGGCAACGCCTGGCGCGGTCTGATGGAGCGCTGGACCAACCAGTCCACCGCGGGGACGCAGGTGGTCGCGCCCAACAAAGTGGTGGCCCATGCACAAGAGGTGCGCATTGGTGATGTCACCTTTCGGATGCACCACTATGGGCGCGCGCACACCGAGTCGGATCTTTGTGTTCAGGTCCTTGAAGACAAGGTCACAGCCGTCGGGGACATCGCCATGACCAACCGCATTGCCAACATGGACGATGGCTCTTATCCGGGCACCCTCAAGTACTACCAGGCTCTAGAAAAGTCCGTGGGCGAGCAGCTTTGGGTGCCAGGCCACGGCGAGGCCAAACGCGACTTGCTCAAGACTTACGGTGCTTTCATGGCCGGCATCTGGGAGCCCTGTTTGCAAGCCGTCAAGGACAGCCTGACCGAGGCCCAGGCCAAAGCCATGGTGTTGCGTGATCCGCGTGTGGCAGCTCGCGCTCCAACGATGCACGGGTTCCAGACCAACATTGGCAAGTACATCAGCCTGGCTTATTTGGAAGCGGAGAAAGAAGCTTTTTGAAGTTTCCGCCTCCCTGCCGAATTCGCACTCTTTTCCAAGGGTTCGGCGAAACCAAGAGCGGCGCCAACAATTCACTGCATGGCGTCCACAAAGGGTTTGGCCTAGCCTATCGTGTCCCCACTCGCAGGCAGTCCAGGTGCTCCTCGCGAAACATCATGGGCCCAATGAAACTGCTGCCCCGGACCACAGCCAGTTCGGCGTTCATCGCCAGCCTAGCCAGGCACCCGTTGCCGTCGCGACTGCAAAGAGCAGGGCATCAAGCCTGAAAAGCCCGCTTCTGGCAAGCTCATGCTGCGAGTCTCTCCACCACCTGGGCAAAGGCGGCGATTTCTGGGCGTGCTGCGCGGTTCAGCGCATCGGCCTGTAGCGCCTGTGGCGCGACATCGGCTTGTGTTTGTGGGTGACGCCCGTTGCCCGGCACGATTCGCTTGCAGGCAAGCTCCTACAAAAAAAACGCGGGCCCCTTGTAGGAGCCAGCCTGCTGGCGAATCGTGCTGGTCAACGGTGATTCCCACACGCCAAGATTCGCCGGCAGGCCAGCCCCTACAAAAACAAAAACTCGGGCCCCCTTGTAGGAGCCAGCCTGCTGGCGAATCGTGCTGGTAAACGGTGATTCCCACAGGCCAAGATTTGCCTGCAGGCCAGCCCCTACAAAAACAAAAACTCGGGTCCCCTTGTAGGAGCCAGCCTGCTGGCGAATCGTGCTGGTAAACGGTGATTCCCACAGGCCAAGATTCGCCGGCAGGCCAGCTCCTGCAAATACAAAATCTTAGGGTCGCCGGGTAGGAGCCAGCCAGGCACGGCCGTCAGCACCACCTTAGGCAGCAAGCCCTGATGGGGCTGTGGACCCAAGCCAAGGCCTGTGCCAAGCGCTCGGGTCGGACCAACGCGCTGAGCCCGCTTGTGCGCCTGCGGATCACACCACGGCAATGCCTTGAATCTCAATCACGATGCCAGGCCGCGCAAAGTGAGACACGGTGATCAGCGCACTCCCCGGAAAGCGCCCATCGGCAAAAATCTCGCCGCGCAGCTTCACAAATGAGTCGCCGTGTCGGGGGTCGTTGATGAACACCGTCATGGACACGAGGTTGCCCAAGGTGGCGCCGCAGCGCGCCAGCGTTTTTTCAATCAAGGCAAAGCAGGTGCGCGCCTGGGCCTCAAACTGGCCAGAAATGTCGCGACCTTCCAAGTCGGTGGTGGTGGTTTGGCCGGCCAGCCAAATGGTTTTCCCGCCTTCGGTGATGACGGCAGGCGAAAAAGCGCGGCTGCGTTGAAATTCCGAGCCTTCAAGGTGGGTGATGTGGGCGGGCATGGGCAAACTCCTGGTGGTGGGTGACAGTTCATCCGCATTTTGACGCCAAGCGCATGAGCTGTGAGAGCCACATGGCGCAAAAGCCGAGAAGTTGAGACGACACCCCACACCCAGTCCGCCAAAGCCCGAGCCAAAGCAAGTCAAGCCAGCGCTGATGCTGGTCTGAATCGCTCAGTCGATCAGTTTCCCCGCCGTGCGGAACGGATACGGGCCTGCAAAGTCGCCCAGCACGGCGGTGTGGGTGACCAGTTGTTTGCCGTTCCAATAATGCAGTTGGTAGCCCGGTGGCTCCATCACAAAGTTGTCTGGGCTGGGGCTGGAGAGGTCCAGAGCCACCTGGTGAGCGGTGCTGGGGCAGGTGGACGCCACCGTGCCGCCAAACCGCGCCTGAATGGAGCGGTGCAAGTGGCCACACAGCACACGCTCGACCTGTGGGTGGCGCCGTACCACCGCTTCAAGCGCGTCGCTGTTGTCCAGGCCCACGCGGTCCATGTGGCCTATGCCCGTGACAAAGGGCGGGTGGTGCATGATGATCACCGTGGGTTGCTCGGGCGCCTGCGACAGCGTGCGGTTCAGCCAGTCCAGCCGTTCAGCGCACACCAGGCCACCGCCTTGGCCGGGAATCACGGTGTCGAGTGCCACGATTCGCAGCGCATGCGCGTCAATGGCGTACTGCACAAACGGTGCCCACTGGCGCAAGTAGGTGTGTGCTGGGAAATTGCGGCGCAAGGCGTCTCGCTCGTCGTGGTTGCCCGCAATCAGGTACACCGGCAGATGCCCCTGGGTGCTGAGCGGGGCGATCAACTGAGCCAACAACTCATATTCCGCATCGCTGCCACGGTCCACCAGGTCGCCGGTGATTAGCACCGCGTCTGGCGCGGGCGCCAGGCGCAAGATAGCTGCCACACAGCGCTCGAGCATGCCGGCGGTGTCGACGCGGCCGTAGGCCAGCTTGCGCTCAGCCTTGATGTGGAGGTCACTGATTTGGCAAAGCAACATGTTCAGTCCTTCAGGGCCAGGGTGGCCGTGGGGTCGAGGTTCAAATGGAGGTGTTCACCCTTGACGAAGCGGCGCTCGCCTGCCACCTTGGCGCACACCAATGAGCCGCTGCCCGCATCGAGCAGCAGGCGCACATGGTCACCCAGGAAAAAGGCCGACACCACGGTGGCTGTGAAATGGCCGGTGCCAGGCGTGGCCAAGCTCAAGGCCTCAGGGCGAAACATCACGGTGCAGTGGCCCGCCTGGGCGTGCGGCCAGGGCAGGCGCCCGGCAGAAAAAACCAGGTGGCCGTCCTCCACCGTGCCGCTCAGGCTGTTCATGGTGCCCACAAAATCGGCCACAAAGGCGTTGGCCGGGTGGCGGTAAATGTCCTCGGGCGTGCCAATTTGGGCAATGCGGCCTTTTTGCATCACAGCTATGCGGTCACCCAGGGCCATGGCTTCGGCTTGGTCGTGGGTGACGTACACGGTGGTGATGCCCAGGGTTCGCAGCAGGCCGTCAATGTCAACGCGCAGGGTCTCGCGCAGCTTGGCGTCCAGCGCGGTGAGCGGCTCGTCGAGCAGCAGCACGCGCGGGCGCGGTGCAATCGCGCGCGCCAGCGCCACGCGTTGGCGCTGGCCCCCGGAGAGCTCACCAATGCGGCGGCGGGCAAGCTCGCCGATGTGCATCATCTCCAGCATCTCCGCCACGCGCGCTGCACGCTGGGGGGCGGCCAGCTTGCGCACTTTCAGGCCGTAGGCAATGTTCTCTTCCACGCTCATGTTGGGAAACAGCGCATAACTTTGAAACACCATGCCGACGTTGCGCCGCTCTATAGGCAGGGCGGTGACATCTTCGCCATCAAAGCGCACCCGCCCGCCTGCATCAGGCATGTCCAGGCCGGCCACCAAGCGCAAGGTGGTGGTCTTGCCGCACCCCGAGGGGCCGAGAAACACCAGGGTTTCGCCCCCCTCAATGGTGAGGTCGGTGGGCTCCAGGGCGTGCGTGCCGTTGTCAAAGGTGCGTGCACATTGCTCTAGTTGAATCGTCACGCTCATGGCTGGTGCTCTGGCTTGGGGCTGAAGGGGGGTGGGAGTCGTGCTTGGGCAGGCCAGGAGCCTTACACCGAACGAGCCCGGCTGGCCGCGTTCGATGCCCACTGCATGGCCACCAGCAGGGGAACGATGATGATAAAAAACACCAGGGTGTAGGCGCTGCCTATCTCCAGCCGCAGCGAGGCATAGGTGTCGGCCAAGCCCACGGGCAGCGTTTGGGTCAATGGCGTGTGCAAGAGCAAGGTCATGTTGAATTCACCCAAGGACAAAGTGACCACCATCAAGGCTCCGGCGACGATGCCCGCGCGGCAGTTGGGCAAGACCACGCCAAAAAAGCGCTGTACAAAGTTCGCCCCCAAACTGCGGGCGGCTTCTTCCAGCGTGTGCAGGTCCATGGACATCATCACCGCCAGCACCGAGCGCACCATGAAGGGCAAGGTAAACAGCACATGGCCCGCTAGGATAAAGCTCCAGTGCGTGCGAAAGCCGCCCAGGCTGCCGTAGGTCACGATGAGTGCCAGCGCGGTGGCAATGCCAGGCACGGCCACCGGCATCACCATCAACTCTTCAATGGCCCGGGTGAAGGCGTTTTGTCGCTTGGCCAGCACATAGGCGGCCGGGATGCCCAGCACCAAGGTGCACAGCAGGCACAGGGCGGCGAGTTGCACAGACAGCAGCACCGGCGCGCTGTAGTCTTGCCAGACCTTGAGCACCCACTGCAGCGTCAGGCCATGGGAAGGGCCCAGAAAATAGTTTTGCGTGACGCCTGCCAGCATAGACAGCCCAATGGGTACGATCAAAAACGCGCAGACCGCCAAAGTCAGCGCCAGTTGCAGCCAGAACCAAACGGAGCGGCGGGATCGCATGGTCTGAGCCTTTTACCCAGCCGCGGCCACTGACGAGCCGGTCAGCGTGCGTGCAAAAGCCAGGGCCGCCCAGGTGATGGCGCCCAGCACAAAAGACAAGGCGGCCGCCATGGCCACATTGGCCTGCAGCGTGAATTCGGTGTAGATCACCATGGGCACCACGTTGATGCGGGTGGCCAGTGTGAAGGCGGTGCCAAATGCCCCCATGGAGGTGGCAAAGCAAATGGCGCCCGCGGCCACCAAGGCCGGCTTCAAGGCAGGCAGCACCACGTCACGCACCACACGCAAAGGGCCCGCGCCCAGGGAGCGGGCGGCTTCTTCCAAGCGAGGGTCCAGCTTTTCAGCGGCGGCCATCACCGTCAAAATGGTGCGGGGTATTGAAAAATACACATAGCCCATGAACAGCCCCGCCATGGAGTACGCAAACACCAGGCGCTCGCCGACCAGCGCGTCGCTGATGTCGGCCACCAAGCCTTGGCGCCCAGCCAGCATGATCACCATGAAGCCGATCACCACGCCAGGAAAAGCCAGCGGCAGGGTCAGCATGGCCGTCAACAGCGCATGGCCTGTAAAGCGGTTGCGTTCCAAAAACACACCCGCCAGGCCCGACACCACCAAGGTGAACACCGTCACGGCGGCAGACAGGGCAATCGTCTGCGCAAAGCTTTTCAGGTAGTGCGTGCCGGTAAAAATGTCGGCATAAGCGGCCCAGCCCAGCGGACCGCTGCCGCCCATGACCACCAGCCGGGCCAGGGGCAACAGGAAAAAGGCGGCGAACACCATCGCCGCCGGCAGCATCAGTGCAAAGAGCAGCTGCCGCTCGCGCAAAACAATCAAACCACTTCTTTTTGGTAGCGCGTGGCAATGGTTTTGGCCGCGCCCGCCAAGCGGAACACGTCCACCGGCCGTGAGCGGGCATAGTCGCTGTCGGGCAAAAACTTGGCGCGCGACTCGGCCGTCATGGCTGAGGCGATCACTGGGCGCAAGTAAGCGGCGGCCCAATGGCGCTGGCCTTCATCTGACAGCACAAAGTCCAGCACCTTGCGGCCGTTGTCGGCGTTGGGACCTTTGGCCACCAAGCCCATGATGTAAGGCAGGGAGACCGTGCCCTCCTGCGGAATCACAAACTGCACTGGCGCCTTGTCGGTGTGTTGGCCGCGGTAGGCGTTGAAGTCGTAGTCCAGCAAGATGGGAATTTCGCCTGAAATCACACGCGCATACGAGGTTTGGGTGGGCACCACAGGCTGGTTGGCCTGCAGGTCTTTGAAAAAGTTAATGGCGGGGTCAAAGTTCTCGTAATTGCCCCCCATAGCCAGGTTCACGGCCACCACGCCGACCTGTCCTACCGCAGCGCTGGCTGGGTTGAGGTAACCCACCATGCCTTTGTACTGGGGGTTGGTCAGGTCTTTCCATGATTTGGGCACGGGCTTGCCGCGCAGGGCAGCCGTGTTGACGAACAGGCCCAGCGTGCCCGAGTGAATCGTGAACCAAAAGCCTTCAGGGTCCTTGAAGCCGGCAGGAATGTCGTTCCAGCGGGCTGGTTTGAAGGGCGCGAGCACACCTGCGTCGCGGGCCTGGGGACCAAATTGCCCGCCCAGGTAAGTGACGTCAGCCACCGGGTTGCCTTTTTCGGCAATCAGGGCCGCCAGCGACTGGCCGGAGTTTTTGTTGTCTGGCGGAACCGCCACGCCCGTGCGCTGGCCAATCAGCCTGAGCATGCCGCCCCAGTCTGCCCATTCAGGCGGGCAGTTGTAGCAAAGCGCGCGGGCGCTTTGGGCCAAAGCATTGAAGGGCAAAGGCGCCATGGCGCCCAGCGCTGCCGCTGAAGCCAGCACTTGGCGGCGTGTGAGGGTGGAGTTTGTTGGGTTGTTCATGAGGTGCAGACGCGCAAGTTGGACGGATGGGTGAATTTCTTGGGTGTTTGACAGCACAGCTACCGAGCAGCGCATGTGATGGCCATACACCCTGGTTCCTTTTCACCACCGGCAAATGGAGGTGAAAGTCGGAGGTGAAAGTCGGAGGTGAAAAATCGGAGGTGGAAAGTCTCTAAGTGCAAAGTAACACTTAATTTAAAGATGAGCTGTGACAAGTTGATGAAGACAGACGCCGCCCCTGTTGTTGCGCTGCTGAGGTGCATGCGCTTGACAGAGCCCCTGGCTGTCGTAAAACCTTCATCAAAATGTCATTAAGTTCACGTTGAATAGTTCTCTTTTCCATCCTTCTCATTAAGCAAGCCTCCCCCATGTCACATCCCGACCAAGACTGCAACACCTCCCACAACGCCCACTTTCAAGACGTCCTTGCGCAGTCGCTGCACAACCCCTCGCGCCGCAGCTTGCTGCGCGGTGGCCTGGGTCTGGCCGGCTTGGCCATGCTGCCCGGCTGCGCCACCCTGACGTCCACGCCAGCGAGCGCGACCGCCCTGGGCTTTGCGTCCGTCGACAAAAGCTTGCTCGACAACGTCATGCTGCCGCCCGGCTACCAGTACAGCGTGTTGCATGCCACGGGTGATTCCATCGATCCGGCCTTGCCCGCCTACTCCAACCGTGGCGTGGAGACCGACGATTGGTCGAGGCGCATTGGCGACCACCACGATGGCATGGACCTGTTCTACATTGACGCCAACGGCCGCTACACCGAAAAAGATACTGGCCGCGCTGTGCTCTGCGTCAACCACGAAAGCTCGGCCGACGCGCACTTTATGCACCCCAACGGACAGACCTCCAACAAAGTCAGTGGCAAGCGGTTCTCGCAATTTGGCGATTGGGACCTGGGCGTGCGCCCCGAGCTCGAGGTGCTCAAAGAAATCAACCAACACGGCGTGTCCGTGGTCGAGATGGTCAAAACGCCGCAAGGCTGGCGCGTCAAGCCAGACTCGCCCTTGAACCGCCGCGTGACCGCGCAAACCCCCATGCGCATCAACGGCCCGCGCGCCCACATTGAAGCCATTCGAAACTTCATGGTCACCCGCTGGGATGCGGCAGGCGGCATGGCCCGCGGCACGCTCAACAACTGCGGCCACGGTAAAACCCCCTGGGGCACGTACTTGGGTTGCGAAGAAAACTGGGCCTTTTACTTTCAGACCACGGGCGCAGGCGCTGCCTTGCCGGCCGGCGAGTTGGCCGCGCGCAGGCGCTACGGCGTGCCAGCAGCCGCGCCCGCCGCAGGCGCCACCCGCGCACCCAGCCAAGGCTGGCACACCGTGTCAAGCACCGACGACCGCTTTGCCCGCTGGAACCTGGCCGCCACCGGCGCCAATGCCGAGCGAGACTTTCGCAACGAGGCCAACACCTTTGGCTATAACGTCGAAATTGACCCTTTGGCCCCCGATTCCACGCCCGTCAAGCGCGTGGCCATGGGCCGCTTTGCACACGAAGCGGCCGTGTGCAGCCTGCCCCAAGCCGGCCAGCCCTTGGCCTTTTACATGGGCTGCGATTCGCGCAACGAATACATCTACAAATTTGTGACCACGGCCGTGTGGGACCCGCGCGATGTGGGCGCAGGCCTGACCGCGGGCGACAAATACCTCAGCGAAGGCAAGCTCTACGTGGCCCGCTTTGACGCCACCGGCCAGGGCGAGTGGCTGGAGCTGACCATGGCCGATGCGCGCATTGCCAATTACAGCGCTTACAAGTTCGCCAACCAGGCCGATGTGTTTGTCAACGCCCGCCTCGCGGCCGACGCCGTGGGTGCCACCAAGATGGACCGCCCCGAGTGGGGCGCCGTGAATTACCGCAATGGGGAGGTTTACTTTGCCCTGACCAACAACACGGCGGCCAACCGCACGCCAGCCAAGGTGGATGCGGCCAACCCCCGCGCCTACATGGACCTGGACGGCAAAAAAGGCATGGGCAACCCGCACGGCCACATCATCCGCTTCAAAGAATCCGGCCACCAGGCCACGGCCAAAACCTTTGCGTGGGACATCTTTTTGTTCGGCGCTGAAGAAGACTCGGGCGACGCCAACTTGTCGGGTCTGACGGCCAAAAACTCGTTTTCTTCGCCCGACGGCCTGTGGTTCAGCAAAGCCACCGGTATTTGCTGGATTCAAACCGACGACGGCGCCTTCACCGACGAGACCAACTGCATGATGCTGGCCGCCATTCCGGGCCAGGTGGGCGACGGCGGCAAAGTCACGGTGAAAAACAAAGTGGTGGTGGCCGGTGCCGAGCAAACCGGCACGCAAGAAACCTTTTTGGGCGCCGCTTTGGGCGAGGCCAAACTGCGCCGCTTCTTGGTGGCGCCGCTGGGTGCAGAGGTCACGGGCATCACAGAAACGGCAGACGGCCGCACCTTGTTTGTCAACATTCAGCATCCGGGCGAGTTGTCCAAGCCGCTGGCCTCTGGCAGCGCGCCGCAAAGCGTGTGGCCTGGCAACCAAGGCTATGGCGCTGCAGGGCGGCCCCGTTCGGCCACCATCGTGATCACGCGCAAAGACGGCGGTGTGATCGGGTTGTAAAACCGGGCGGCCAAGTCTGCCTGGCTGCTGGGCGCATACCCGTGCAGGCTTGGCGAGGACTTGGCCGCCTCATGCATTTCACACCTCAGGTGAAATGAATTTAAAAATCTCTTCCGATGAAGCGAGAAATACACCTTATTTATTTCAATGCGGGCGGAGGCCATCGGTCTGCGGCGCTGGCGCTTCAAGAAGTGATTACCACTGCGCACCCCGAGTGGGAGGTGTCACTGATTAATCTTTTCGAAGTCATTGACTCGGAAAGTTACTATCAAAAATTAACCGGCTTTGCGCCGGAAGACCTGTACAACTTGCGCCTGAAAAGAGGCTGGACCAGGGGCTTGGCCACCGAGCTTAAACTGTTTCAGGCCATGATACGGCTGACGCTGCCGCAGCTCAAAAAGAGGATGCAGTCGTTTTGGCGGAGCACCCCACCAGACCTGGTGGTTTCATTGGTGCCTAATTTCAACAAAGTGATGTATTTGGCGCTCAAAGACGAGTTGCCTCAGGTGAGCTATGTTACGGTCATGACGGACATGGCCGATTACCCGCCCAATTTTTGGATTGAACCCGGCCAAAATCAATACATGATTTGCGGCACCGAGTTTGCCGTTTCTCAAGCCCATGCCATGGGTTATGACGCCAAGCGTGTGATTCAAACCACAGGCATGATTTTGCGGCCCAGCTTTTACCGCCCCCAAGCCATTGACCGCCCAGCCCGCTTGGCAGAGTTGGGCCTGGATGCGGCTCAACCCACTGGTTTGGTGATGTTTGGCGGCAATGGCTCCAACGAGATGCTGAAAATTGCCAAAGAACTTTCACATCGGCAGCTAATTTTGGTGGCTGGCCACAACACTGGGCTGGCTAAAAAGCTTGAAGCCTTGCCTTCACTTGCCAAGCATGTGGTCCTTGGCTTTACCAAAGACATCAACCAATTCATGCAATTGAGTGATTACTTTATGGGCAAACCTGGCCCTGGAAGTTTGAGTGAAGCCGTTCACATGGGGCTGCCGGTCATTACTTTTCAAAATTTTTTAACCATGCCCCAAGAGCGCTACAACACGCTTTGGGTCAAAGAAAAAAAACTGGGCAAAATCATCAAGTCAGTCAAAGAGCTTCAAGTGGCGGTGGACGAGCTGCTCCATGATTTATCGGCTTTTAAATCGAATGTGCAGAAAATCAACAACCGAGCGGTGTACGAGGTGGTGGACGCCATGTCAGACATCCTGGGCGCACAAAATCAAGCCGGGGCTTTGTAGGCATCTCCTGCTAAAAATGCATGTATCAACTCAAACACCTTTTGCGGCTGCTCAATGAACAACATGTGAGGCGCGCCCGCCACCACTTCTAACTTGGCTTGGGGTATGTTGTTGGCAATCTGGCCCACCACATCAATGGGGGAAGACAAGTCAACTTCACCGGCAATGCACAGGGTGGGTTGCTTGATGTGCGGCAGCCTGGGCAGTTGATGGATTTTGGAGATCGCGTTCCAGCCGTGCACCCAGCCGCCTGGGTGGGCAGACAACAAATGCTCTTGAATAGCCAAGTGGCCTTTGCCAGCCCTGAACGCAGGCGTGAACCAACGCTCCATGGTGGCTTCAATGATGGCGCCCATGCCGTGGTGCTTGGCATCCGTGCCGCGCTTGGCCGTGATGATTCTGAGTTCATCTGACAAGGTGCAAGGGCAAGCGCATGGAATCAGCGCAGACACATCTTGCGGGTACAAATAGGCCAAAGACTGCGCAATCATCCCGCCAAAAGAAAAGCCAACCACGGCGCAGGGCGCAAACTGCGAGTGCATCAAGGTCTCATGCACATCTTTGGCGAAATCGTCCAAATCCATGAGCTGCTCGTCATCCACCGACAAGCGCGGCGACTGCCCATGGCCGCGCAAGTCCATGCTCATGACCTGGTGGTGTTGGCTCAACAAATCCGCCAAAGGCTCCATAAAGCTCAGCGAACTGCCCACAGGGTGCAGCAATAAAACCGGAGCGCCATGCCCCTTCAAGGTGTAATTCAAAGTCATTTTTTGCGTCCATCCACGGTCACGCCTGACCAGTCTTCTATCATTTTAGTAATGGTCGTGTAGTCGTCATTGGAGCGGCCTTCCAGCATGCCTTGAAACCACAACTGCATCACGCTGTGGCCCACCCACATGGGCACCTCCAAGGCGCGTGCTTCGTCCAGGCACAAGCGCACATCTTTGTAGATGATTGAAAATTTCCCGCCATAGTCAAAAGACCGGGTGAGCACCGATTGGGGAATCTTGTCCGACGTGAACGTGTTGCGACCTGTGCTGGAGTTGATGGCGTCAATCAGCGTGTTCGGGTCCACCCCCGCTTTGACAGCCAGCACCACCGCCTCTGAGGTGGCCGCCATGGCCGCTGCCGAAATCATGTTGTTGGCCAACTTGGTCATTTGCGCCAAGCCGGGCGCCTCACCCACATAGAAAATCTTTTGGGCAATCGCTTCAAAAATAGGCAGGCTGATGTCGTAAGCCGCCTTGTCGCCGGCCACCATGGTGGCCAAAGTCCCTGCGCGCGCCCCCCGGGGGCCACCGCTCACAGGCGCATCCAACAAGGCAATGCCTCGCTGCGCAAGACCTTGCGCCATTTCTTTGACCGTCGATGTGCCTATGGTGGACGCTTCTATGTACACCTTGAGCTGGGGCAAATCTTGGCCAATGCCGGTGTCTCCCAGGGCCACTTCGAGGCTGACTTGCGGCGAGGGCAAGCAGGTATACACCGTGCCTGCACCGGTGGCCGCGTCTCGGGGTGAGGTCGCGGCCCGAGCACCCAGGGCGACCAGGGGCTGCATGGCCGAAGCATCCGGGTCATACACGGCCACAGGGAATCCCTTGGCGATCAAGCGTTCAACCATGGGCGCGCCCATGGCCCCCACCCCAATGAATCCTATGGCTGTTAGTGTTGTCAAGTTTTGCTCCAAAAAGAATGGCTTTTATTTTGCAGTGACCCAATCCGCGGCTTCATTGAATTGACACGGGTCAGCTGCATGCTGTGCCCATCTTAAAGAGTAAAAATCGGCAAATGATGTTTTCTTGGACCTCTCAGGCCTTCGCAAGGGCTGCACTGTGTGCCATCAGCTTGTTTTTTGGCGCCTGCGCTGCCAGCAGCGAGCCGAGTTTTACTGCCATCACACTCAAGCTCGCCCACATCAACGACCACCACTCCCAGCTTCAGCCCTTTGCCAACCAAGAAATCAGGCTCAACGGCGTGGCCACGCAGGCCGATGTGGGCGGCTTTGCACGGCTGACGACCTTGTTCAAACAAGCCCAGGCCGAATCCCCTGAGCTGCTGAAAATTCACGCCGGCGACGCCATCACAGGATCGCTCTTCTACACCTTCTACAAAGGCCAGGCCGACGCCCAGATGATGAACACCATCTGCTTTGACGCCTTGGCCCTGGGCAACCACGAGTTTGACGACGGCGACACCACACTCGCCCAGTTTTTGGACACCCTG
>Ga0209550_10000829_pt1 | contig 29598 bp, 29 predicted proteins | sample LauGreSuBDMM15SN_2_FD_187567 | JGI IMG/M metagenome (GOLD analysis project Ga0209550, IMG submission 187567) | Freshwater lake microbial communities from Lake Michigan, USA - Su13.BD.MM15.SN (SPAdes) (version 5) | ecosystem: Environmental > Aquatic > Freshwater > Lake | place: Lake Michigan... | reverse complement strand
GTTACTGGCGTCGGCGCAGGATTCGCAGGCTGCGCCATCGCCAATGAAGGCGCGGTCAGGACAACGAGCAATACCAACAATTTCTTCAACATATTCATCAACTTGGCCCCGTATTCTTGGTGCGGCGCAGGAACTTTGCGCTGGTCTGACCGACCCGTAGAGTGCCAGACTGGCGCGACCTATAGTCGCGCTAATCTGAAGCCTCAAGCGGTCGATTGATTATTTTTAGCATTTAATTGCTCCAGTTTTCTACCTATTTGCGTTGCAATCCGCTAAACAGCGCATGCAAAAGACAACATCGGTAAAGAAGGAAAATTCTCCCCACCATGACTGAAGATGAAATACTGGCTGAATTCCGTAGCGTCGATGCTTTGCTTGAGGGACATTTCCTGCTGTCATCGGGCCGCCACAGTGCCTATTATCTGCAATGCGCGCGGTTGTTAATGAACCCAGAGCGCGCCGGGCGGATTGCCCTTGCGATTACCCAAAAAATCCCACGTGAATTGCGCAGCGAGGTGCAAGTCGTCATTTCTCCCGCCATGGGCGGTATTATCATTGGCCATGAAATGGGCCGCGCGCTTGGCGTTGATGCTTTGTTTGTTGAGCGCCCCGACGGTGTATTTGGTTTGCGTCGCGGCTTTTCGCTCGCGCCCGGAACCAAAGTTTTAATGGTAGAAGATGTCGTCACCACTGGCCTTTCGTCACGTGAGGCCATTGCCGCTATTGAAGCCGCGGGCGGCGTTGTCATTGCGGCCGCTTCCGTGGTTGACCGCTCGGCGGGTGCGGTTGAACTTGGCGTGCCATTTTATCCACTAATCGAATTGAACTTCCCTACATATGCAGGAGACGAATTGCCGCCCGAGCTGGCAGCTACAGAAGCGGTTAAGCCCGGTAGCCGGAAGATATGAACGAAGCAGCAAAAGCGCCGCGCCTGCGCCTAGGCGTCAACATTGACCATGTTGCCACCATTCGCAATGCACGCGGCGGGGCGCATCCAGACCCTGTGCGTGCGGCGCAAATTGTCGCAGCCGTCGGCGGCGATGGCATTACTGCCCATTTGCGCGAAGACCGGCGGCACATTCGCGATGCCGATATAGAACGCATAATGGCGGCCACCAATTTGCCGCTCAATCTGGAAATGGCTGCGACCGAAGAAATGCTCGAGATTGCACTTCGGCATAAACCCCATGCGGCGTGCATCGTCCCTGAACGGCGGGAGGAGCGGACAACCGAGGGCGGTTTAGACGCTGCCGGCCAGCACAACCATCTCGCACCCATCGTTACCCGGCTCACCGACGCCAATATCCGCGTTAGCCTGTTCATTGAACCCGATGCCCGCCAGATTGAAGCCGCTATCCGCTTGCGCGCGCCAATCGTGGAATTCCACACGGGCAAATACGCCCATGCCGAAGGCGCAGAGCGCGAGGTCGAGCTCCGCCGCATTGCTGACGCCGCTGCTTTGGCCGCCAAAAATGGCATCGAACCGCATGCGGGCCATGGCCTGACGTTCGATAATGTCCAACCTATTGCCGCTATCCCGCAGTTCGCTGAACTCAACATCGGGCATTATCTCATTGGCGAGGCGATTTTCATTGGGCTTGAAGAAAGCGTGCGCAAAATGCGTGCGCTGATGGACCTTGCCCGGTGATCGTCGGGCTTGGTTCCGACCTGTGTAATATTGAACGCATCGCCCGTTCACTTGAACGCTTTGGCACGCGCTTTGAAAACCGGGTGTTCACAGACCTTGAACGGGCGAAGGCAGCCAAGCGTCCGTTTACCAAAGCAGGCACTTATGCGAAACGCTTTGCCGCTAAAGAGGCCTTTTCCAAAGCAGTGGGAACCGGATTCAAGCATGGCGTGTTTATGAAGGACATTGGCGTCGTTAATGCACCCTCCGGTGCGCCAACGCTTTCCCTTACCGGGGGCGCGAAAGCACGGCTCGACGCAATGATTCCAGCAGGCTATGAAGCCCATATCCATTTGACGCTGACCGACGACCATCCCTGGGCACAGGCATTTGTCATTATAGAGGCATTAAGAATGCAAAAGGCATGAGCAGCTTGACCACAGAAACTGACGAAAATTCCTCCACACCTCCCGCGCCAACCCCTGAAAAGCAGAGCTGGGCCGCAACCGCATGGGCGGAGGTTAAGGGCATGTTTTGGCTGTTGCTTGCTGTGCTCGCCTTCCACAGCTTTATAGCAAAGCCGTTCTACATTCCCTCAATCTCGATGATGCCGACCTTGTTGGTAGGTGACCGCCTGTTTGTGAGCAAATATCCCTACGGATGGAGCCATGTATCGCCGACGATCCCGAACCCTGTAGCCATTTTCCGTTGGCTCGTGCTGCGGGAAGAGGTTGAAGCGCTGGCCGTACCGCTGCCCGAGAGCAATACGCGTGTTTGGGGCAAAATGCCCGAACGTGGCGACATCGTCATATTGACACCGAAGGGCAAATATCAGGACTGGATTAAGCGCGTCATCGGTTTGCCCGGCGACACCATTGCGTTGAAAGAGGGGCAGGTTTTTCTAAATGGCAAACCCGTTCCCCAAGAGACGCAACCCAATTTGACCCTGGCGGTAGACGCCAACAATCCGTGCAATGAATATGACTTTCCCGGCGCCCTCACCCGCAGCGATGATGGCGCTTTGACGTGCAACCTGCCCATAATCCGCGAGACGCTGCCCAATGGCGCAAAATATGACACCATCGATGCGCGTCGCGGCGATACCGATGATATGGACCCAGTCAAAATCCCGGCAGGTCATGTGTTCTTGATGGGTGATAACCGCGACAATAGCTCAGATAGCCGTGTAGCTGCGGAACTTGGCGGCCTTGGCGGTCCCGTTTCATGGGATCGTATTGGTGGGCGGGCTGAGATAATCACATTCTCCGTAGATGGCAGCACGGGCCTTAATCCTGCGACATGGATAGGTTCGCTTCGGGGGGATCGCGCTGGCACAAGTTTACGTCCCAAGAAGGTCCGCCAAGGTGAATGACGTGCCCGCGCCAGAACAAAGCAAGCCACGCCGGCGGCGTAAAAAGCCCGAGGCGCGGGTGCCCGATAGCTTTCGGGAAGAAGTAGGCCCAACCGAGCTTTACGACCCGATTATCCGGTCCGAAATTAAGCGCGCCACGGTTTGGATTGGCATGGCTGCTTTGGTGGTGGCGTTCATCTGGCTTGCCCAGCCCATTCTTCTCATCATTGGCGGGGTCGTTCTCGCCGCAATGTTCGACGGCGGAGCGCGTCTCCTCGGTCGGATTTTACCCATTCCGCGTGGCTTCCGACTGACGATCGTGGTGTTAGCCGTTTTCGGCTTCATGTATTGGACGTTCGTTTTCACTGGCTCCGAACTGGCCGCACAGGCCGCAAGCCTTCAGGCCATTGTCGAGACCCAAATTGGAGCAATCGGCAACCGGATTGAGGCTGCGGGTTTCAACATCTCCGCTGAAGATGTGAAGGGCCTTGGATCGCAGATATTAAATTCCGTTGGTCGCGTAACAGAAGCCGTGTCCTCGGTAGTCAGCACCATTACCAATCTTGCGATGATGTTGGTTCTTGGTATTTTTATTGCAGCGGAACCCCGCCTGTATGAACGCGGCGTGGCGTGGATGCTGCCGCTGGCAGAGCGTGAACATTTCTATGTGACGGCAGAAAAAATGGGTAGCGTCTTGCGCCGCCTGATGGCCGGGCGCTTACTTGGCATGGCGGTCGAAGGCTTCGGTACTTGGATATTGCTCAGCCTTGGCAACGTGCCAATGGCCGCGTTGCTCGGTGTGCTCACGGGCCTGCTCGCATTTCTGCCCAACATCGGCGCCATCGTATCGGGTGCGCTGATCATATTGGTTGGATTCTCCGCCGGATCAGATGTCGGGCTGTATGCCGTTTTCGTATATTTTGTCGTCCAGATGGTCGACGGGTATCTGATTGTGCCAATGGTGGCCAAGCGCGCGGTGGATTTAGCACCAGCCTTGGTCTTGGGCGCGCAGATCCTGTTTGGCGCGCTTTTCGGCATATTGGGATTGGCGCTTGCCGACCCCATCATTGCGATGATCAAAGTCACGCTTGAGCGGCAATCTGCGCGTAATGAAGCGCGTGGCATCCGCGAAGGGCCGTGAACCCAAAAAATGCTGCTGACCGTCTGCTTTTTGATGGGGATTGCCAATTTTTTATGCACAGGGCAGTCACGGAATCGGGGCACCCGTTTGTGGAAGACACCAAGCGCTATTTTAGTGCGCATTTCAGTCCTTTTGGCAGCTATGCCATTGAACTGGCTTTGCTGATCGGCGCACTGTGGCTCGCGAACCAAGGGTCATTGGCGATTTCACTTTTATACGCCGCGTATACGGCCATCAATGGTGTTGCGACATGGTGGCTGCTGTCTGGCAAGACATGATGGGCCTTTGTGCTTTGCTTTAATCTAATTATAGGGCGCCTGTGCCTCCATTAGCTCCCACTTCTGACGCCAAGCCCGATTTCGCGGTCATGCGGCGCTTTCTGCCCTATTTATGGCCGAAGGATGAGGCTGGCTTGCGCGTGCGCATCGTCTTTGCCTTGCTGCTGGTGGTTATCTCGAAACTCATTCAACTCAGCATGGCGTGGGTGTACGGCCGGGCCATTGACCGGATGGTTCCGGGCATGGAAGACAGCGTGGCGATCGCCATCGCATTGGTCGCGGCTTATGCTGGCGCGCGTTTTGGCGGCGTGTTGTTCGACAATTTGCGCAACGTGGTATTTGAACGTGTCGGGCAAGAAGCGACGCGGCGTCTGGCCGAAAATGTATTCAGCCATTTGCACAATCTGTCGATGCGGTTCCACATGAACCGGCGGACAGGCGCAGTGACCAAAGTCATTGAGCGCGGAACGAAGAGCATCGATATCATGCTCTATTTCCTGCTCTTCAACATCGCGCCCACATTGCTTGAGCTGTTTTTGGTTTCGGTTTATTTCAAAGTTTCTTTTGGTTGGGGCATGGTTGTCGCAACGCTCATCATGGTTGTCAGCTACATCGCCTACACCACCGTGATCACCAACTGGCGCAACAAATTGCGCGAGGAAATGAACGAGTTGGACACCCAGACCGTCGCCAAGTCGGTGGACAGTCTATTGAACTACGAAACGGTCAAATATTTCAACGCAGAAAAGCGTGAGACCCGCCGCTATGCCGAAGTCGTCCACCATTACGCAAATGCCGCCGTCAAATCGGAAAACTCGCTCGCCGCTCTGAACATTGGTCAATCGCTCATAACCAACCTGATGATGGCGGGGGCCATGGGCTATGTTGTGTGGGGCTGGTCGCGGGGTCAGTTTACGACGGGCGACGTCGTCACGGTCAACACCTTGCTGGCGCAGCTATTCCGGCCATTGGACATGTTGGGCATGGTGTATCGCACCATTCGCCAAGGCCTCACCGATATGGCCGCGATGTTCGCACTCATCGATACCCCTGCGGAAATAACGGACAAACCAAATGCGCCTGCGCTGGCGGTCAGTGGCGGGGCTATCGTGTTTGATGAAGTATATTTCGGCTATGACGCGGAACGACAGATCCTCAATGGCGTCAGTTTCGAGATAAAACCCGGCCACACGCTTGCGGTGGTTGGTCCTTCTGGCGCCGGCAAGTCGACCATCGCGCGGTTGCTGTACCGTTTTTACGACGTCACCGGCGGCCGGGTTACGATCGACGACCAAGATTTGCGCGATGTCACGCAGTCGAGCCTGCGCAGTTCCATCGGCATTGTTCCGCAAGACACTGTGTTGTTCAACGACAGCATTGGCTACAATATCGGCTATGGCCGCGAAGGCGCAAATCAGGCTGAAATCGAGGAAGCGGCGCGCGGTGCATCGATCCATGGCTTTATCGAATCCTTACCGGATCAATACGCCGCCAAAGTAGGTGAACGCGGGTTGAAACTGTCCGGTGGTGAAAAGCAGCGTGTGGCGATTGCCCGCACTTTGCTTAAAAATCCGCCGCTTTTGATATTGGATGAAGCGACCAGCGCCTTGGACAGCCGGACGGAGTCGGAAATTCAAGCGACGCTTGAGCGTATTTCGGAACGCCGCACGTCCATCATCATCGCGCACCGGCTTTCGACCGTGGTCAACGCTGACCAGATCATCGTGCTTGAGGCGGGCCGCGTTGCCGAGAAAGGCACACATGTGCAGCTGCTCCGCAAAAATGGTCTCTACGCTGACATGTGGGCGCGCCAGCAAAGCGAGGCCGAGGAGGACGCCATTCCCGCCGCGTAAAATTACGCGCTATCCACAAGCGTCTTTGACCAATCCGAAGTGGGCTCTGTTATTGGCCGTGCGGCCGCGCTAGGGCTCCCGCATGGCCTCCGTCGCTCCCTCCCCCACGCCAGCCGATATATTGCACCGCCTGTTCGGCTTCCCCGGATTTCGCGGGCAGCAGGAGCAGGTAGTGACTCGCGTTCTTGCGGGGCAACGAACGCTTGCGATCATGCCGACGGGCGCAGGCAAGTCTTTATGCTATCAATTGCCCGCCGTGATCATGGACGGCACTTGTATCGTGATATCGCCGCTGATTGCGCTGATGCATGACCAGATGCGCGCAGCCGACGCTGTGGGTATCCGTGCAGCGACGCTGACGTCCGCCGACGATAACCGCGCTGAAACAATATCACGGTTCAGGGCGGGCGAACTTGACCTTTTATATGTCGCGCCGGAGCGGGCATCGGGACAGGAATTCCGCAGCCTGTTACGTGAGACAAAGATATCGCTATTCGCCATTGATGAGGCGCATTGCGTGTCCGAATGGGGGCATGATTTCCGGCCCGATTATCGCTTGTTACGCCCGTTGCTTGACGACTTTGCCGAAGTGCCAAGGCTAGCGCTGACGGCGACCGCAGACACCCACACCCGCGACGACATCGCCGAACAATTGGGCATACCCCGCGATGGTGTGATGGTGGCGGGTTTTGACCGACCCAACATACGTTATGTCGCCGAAGCCGCCCCAAGCAGCGGCATCGCGTCCTTGGTAAAGGGGTTGCAAGGGGCAGGCATAGTCTACGCCCAAACGCGTGACCGCACCGAGAAGATTGCGGCGCAAATCGCGGAGACAGGACGCAGGGCGCTTTTTTATCATGCAGGCATGGAGCCGCAAACACGCGCCCGTGCGCAGGCCGAATTTGTGTCGTCCGAAGACATGGTCATGGTGGCGACGGTCGCATTCGGCATGGGAATCGACAAGCCGGATGTGCGCTTCGTCGTGCATGCTGGTCTGCCGAAGTCCATCGAATCTTATTATCAGGAAAGTGGCCGTGCAGGACGCGATGGCGACCCCGCGGTCGCGCATATGCTATGGTCAGCAGGTGACTTCACGCGCGCGCGCGCGCGGTTGAACGAGCTTCCACCCGAACGGCGCGAGGCGGAATTGGCGCGCGTTGCTGCATTGTCACATTTGGTCGAAACACCCGGATGCCGCCGCGCTGTGCTTCTGCGGCATTTTGGGGAAAGTCCGCCAGAAAGCTGTGGCAATTGCGACAATTGCCTGCACGCACCCGATGTGCACGACGCGACCGAGCTGTCCCGTAAATTATTGTCGGCAGCATATCGGACGGGGCAGATGTTTGGCATGGGCCATTTGGAAAAAGTCCTGATGGGCAATGGAGACGACCGGATAACGCAATTCGGGCATGACCAGCTTTCGGTTTTCGGCATTGTGGACAGGGCAGAGGCCGCGATGCTGAAACCTTTGTCGCGTGCACTTCAGGCGTGCGGCGCCTTAGTGGCAAATGAACATGGCGGTCTAAAGTTGGCGGGCGATGCACGCGCGATCATGCGCGGTGACCAAAAAATCCAGATTGCGATTGTAAAACCGAGCGCCAAACGCAGCGCAGGCCGTCCGGACAATCCAATCGGCAATCCGTTGTTTGAGGCCTTGCGCGCCAAAAGACGGGCGCTCGCGGAAAATGTTGGCGTCCCTCCTTATGTTATCTTCCATGACGCCACCTTGCGCGAGATGGCACTGAGGCGGCCAGCCGATATCCACGCCTTGGGCCGGATCAGCGGCGTTGGCGCGCGCAAGTTGGAAGCCTATGGCGCGGAATTTCTGTCTGTGATCGCACAATACTGAATTTTAGGGCCTTTCCGATCAAACTATTCTCCCGTCTTGTTATCGATTGCAGTTTAATTTAGGGCCAAGAGATCGCCCGATTTTAGGTGGCTTTACAACAGGATTTGCTGATGTTCCGGATGGTGACTGATACATTTTATGCGGCCCCGCAAATCACCGTGTCGGACGTTGCCGACGCCGCCGATGCAGGGTTTTCGATGATCATCAACAACCGGCCTGAAGATGAATCGGCCGACCAGACCTCCGGGTCAGAAATCGCAGCAGCAGCTGCGGCCGCTGGCTTGGAATATGTGGCCATTCCCGTCACACATGCCGGCTTTGCAGAATGGCAAGTGACCGCGATGGCAGACGCGCTGGACAAGGGCGATGGCAAAGTGCTGGCATATTGCCGTTCAGGAACGCGCTCCACTTTCCTGTGGGCGCTGGCCCGCGCATCCCGCGGAGCGCATCCCGCCACCTTGGCGGAAAAAGCGTCGGATGCCGGCTATGACCTCGCCCCCGTAACCGCGATGATGGATATGTTGCGCGGGCGTGCTTCGTGACGGCAGAATTGCTCAAGCTGGCGGGGTCCATTGCCGCGATCTTGTTCATCGCGTGGCTTGCGCGGTTCCTGCGGCTCGGTGGTGACGTCCGCATCCGCAGCGAAGAGCAAGCCCGCGAGATTGCCAATGAAACCTGCTGCGGGTTCGATCCGGTGGAAATAGCCATTGATAAAGCGGGTATCGCCGCGCTCCTGCGCGATGCCGACGGCAGGCATCTGCTGGTCCGCCGCCATGGCGTGCAATGGGCGGGAAGGCTGCTCGACCGACATAATGATTCCCGCCTGGACCAGAATTTTCTCACCGTCGGTACAGGGGAAAAAACCTTTGGATCGGTCACGCTCAATCTGGGTTCGCAAGCGTCGCACTGGGCGGCTGGCTTGCGGCATTTAAAAATATAGGACGCACATATGCCGGAGCTCTTCAACCCAATTGATTACGCCGTTCCTGCGTTCATCATACTCATCGTGGCAGAAATGCTTTGGGTGCGGCGACGTGCGCCAGAGAAATACGACCCCCGTGACACGCTGACGTCACTTGCATTGGGTACGGGCAGCACCGTTGCAGGCGCGCTATCCGGCGCCTTGGTGTTCAGCCTTGCTATGTGGATATACGAACAACGCTTTTTCGATATCGGCTGGGTCTGGTGGGCGTGGCCCTTATGCTTTGTTCTGGATGATCTCGCTTATTATTGGGCGCATCGGTCGGGACATCGCGTGCGTTGGTTCTGGGCAAGCCATGTGAACCACCATAGCAGCCAGCATTACAACCTATCGACCGCGCTGCGCCAGACATGGACTGGCTTTATCGCACTTGGTTTTATCTTCCGCATACCCTTGGCATTTCTGGGTTTTCATCCTGCGATGCTGTTGTTCGTCGGCGCGTTCAATCTCATTTATCAGTTCTGGATCCACACCGAGGCAATTTACAAATTCCCGCGCTGGGTCGAATATATCATGAACACCCCAAGCCACCACCGCGTCCACCACGCGACGAACCCGCGCTATCTCGATCAGAATTATGCCGGAACCTTCATCATCTGGGACCGCATCTTCGGGACATTCACCGAAGAGGTGGAGGGCGAAAAAATCCGCTACGGGATTGTAAAACAATTGGGCACGTTCAACCTGTTGTGGAGCGTGTTTCACGAATGGATTGGCATCGCACAGGATGTGAAGTCTGCGCCATGGCGGCATAAATTTTCATATATATGGCGCGCGCCGGGCTGGAGCCACGATGGCAGCAGGGACACATCCGATAGTATCCGTGCACAGTGGTTGCAAAGCCGGCAAGCCAAGGCTGACTAAGGCTATTTACTGCCTTGCCAGTAGTTAATCGCCCGCTTAAACCGCGCTACGTAGATGGAGCAGGTGAAATGGACGAATTTGACATCATTGTTATCGGCGGCGGTTCCGCAGGCAGTGCAGCAGCCGGACGACTGTCCGAAGGTGGCAAATATAAGGTCTGCCTGATCGAAGCAGGCGGCACCAACAATAATATGTTGATCAAAACGCCGGGTTTCATGCCGTTTATCCGCAATGCGTCCAATTACAAATATGACACTGTCCCGCAAAAGGGCTTGAACGGGCGTACGGGCTATCAACCGCGCGGTAAGGGACTTGGCGGGTCAAGCGCGATCAACGCGATGGTGTATATCCGTGGCCACAAATATGATTATGATAATTGGGCTGCCTTGGGTTGCGATGGCTGGTCCTATGATGACGTGCTGCCGTTTTTCAAACGCTGCGAAGATAATGAGCGGGGCCCTGACGCCTTTCATGGTTCGGGCGGGCCGCTTTCTGTTTCTGATCAACGTTGGCCACAAGCCGGCAGCCTTGCCTTCATTGAGGCGGCGGCAGAATTGCAATTGCCCATCAATGCGGACTTCAACGGTGCAACGCAGGACGGCTTTGGTCTGTATCAAGTCACGCAAAAGGGTGGCGAACGCTGGACCGCAGCGCGCGCATATGTCGAGCCTGCGCGGGATCGCATGGAAGTTCTCACCGGCGCTTTGACCGAAAAGATCATCGTCGAAAATGGCCGCGCTACTGGTGTTATCATTCGGCAGGGACGCAAGCGCCGCACCATCAAGGCGCGCGGCGCAGTCATATTGTCGGCGGGCGCATTTGGCTCACCGCAAATCTTGATGCTGTCCGGCATGGGGCCAGCCGAACATTTGCGCAGCGTCGGGGTCGACGTCGTTCATGACAAGGCGGCCATTGGCGCCGACCTGCAAGACCATATCGACTATGTTTCGAGCTTTGAAACCCAATCGAAGGACGATTTCTTCGGCGATTCATTGGCTGGCACGGGCAAGATGGTCAAGGCGATCATCGAACATAGGTTCAAGCGCACGGGCGTGATGACCACCTGCTTTGCTGAGGCAGGCGGGTTCTGGCGATCGGATGCAAGCTTGCCAGCACCCGACATCCAATATCATTTTGTGCCTGCGATGCTGGAAGATCATGGCCGTTCGAAGGTGAGGGGCCATGGCTTTAGCTGCCATGCATGTGTGTTACGCCCTGAAAGCCGCGGCACGGTGCGTCTGTCGTCTGCGGACGCCAGCGTCGCTCCGCTGATTGACCCTGCGTTCCTAAGCGATGACCGTGACATGGCGACTTTGCGCAGCGGCGTGCGCGCCATGCACCGCATATTCGAAGCGCCCGCGCTTGCGGTCTATAACGGCAAAAACCGGCATCCCGTGGATATCAATGACGACGCAGCATTGGACGACCTAATCCGCAGCCGCGCCGACACCGTCTACCACCCAGTGGGCACATGTCGCATGGGGCCAAATGATAGCGACGTCGTTGACTCGCGCCTGAAATATCGGGGTATTGACGGCCTATATGTCGCCGACGCCAGCATCATGCCGCGCCTTGTTTCTGGAAACACCAATGCGCCCAGCATGATGATCGGCGAAAGATGTGCTGAATTTGTCCGGGCTGACTTGCAATAATCTTGCGTAAACGCGGCACTGCGGTTAACCGCGTGCCCGTTATGGCGATAAATAGAACAGAATATATCAGCACCCGCGGCAACGCGGACGCGCTCGATTTTGCAGGCGTCACCCTGACGGGTTTGGCAAGCGACGGGGGCCTGTATGTGCCCAGGCATTGGCCGCAATTTTCGACAGAAGAAATCACCGCAATGCGCGGCCTGTCTTATGTCGATCTTGCCGCGCGTGTCATGGCGCCGTTTACCGCAGGTGTATTGGACGAGGCAGAGCTCAAGGGCCTGTGCGCCACAGCTTATGGCTCCTTCGCCCATCAAGCCGTTGCCCCATTGGTGCAGTTGGATGGCCAGCATTGGCTGCTTGAGCTTTTTCACGGCCCGACCTTGGCGTTCAAGGACGTTGCGCTACAATTGCTTGGCCAGTTTTTCGAACGCTTTCTTTCGGGTACGGACAAGAAACTGACCATCGTTGGAGCGACCTCGGGCGATACAGGGTCGGCCGCGATTGATGCCGTTGCCGGACGCGCACAAATCGAAATTTTCATGCTGCATCCGCATAACCGCGTGTCCGATGTACAACGGCGGCAGATGACAACCATCCTCGCGCCCAACGTCCATAACATCGCCATTGGCGGCAGCTTTGATGATGCACAGGCGATGGTAAAGCGGATGTTCAACGACAAGGATGTAAATGGTCCGCTAACCTTATCCGCTGTCAATTCAATCAACTGGGCGCGCCTGATGGCGCAAGTGGTCTATTATTTCTATGCCGCGCTGCGGCTTGGTGGACCTGAACGCAAGGTCGCGTTTTCGGTACCAACCGGAAATTTTGGCGATGTGTTTGCCGGCTATGTCGCGGCGCAAATAGGTCTTCCCATTGAGCGGCTGATTGTGGCCACGAACATCAATGACATTTTGCACCGTGCCTTGGCAAAGGGAGACTATTCCGTGCTTGGCGTAACCCCGACAGCATCGCCGTCGATGGATATTCAGGTATCGAGCAATTTTGAACGCCTGCTTTTCGATTTGGAGGGCCGTGACGGCTCCACAACTGGCGCCCGCATGAAATGGTTCGAACAAATGGGCAAAATGATACTTTCGCCCAAAATGCGCAAAAAGGCGAGTTTGCTCACCAGCGCGCGGACAGATGCCGAGCAGATGTCCGCCGCTATGCGCTGGGCTTATGGCGCGACTGACCAGATTATCGACCCGCACACCGCCATCGCTCTCCACGCCGCGCGCACCGCTGGCATACGTTCCGATGTGCCCGTGGTAACATTGGCGACCGCCCATCCAGCCAAATTCCCGGATGCCGTGGAAGAGGCAACGGGCGTGCGGCCAGCCTTGCCTGCGCGGGTGTCGCAATTGTTTGACCGCGAAGAACGCTTTGACGTTTTGCCCGGCACATATGATGCCGTCCGGGATTATGTACTGGCGCGCGCCACGCGTTGAACATGGAACAGGATTTCGTCACCCTCATCAGCGAACCACGCAGCGATTATACGCTGATCGATTCGGGTAATGGGCGTAAATATGAATCCTATGGCGACCGCCATTTTATCCGCCCCGAACCGCAAGCCATGTGGGCACCCGCGTTGGAAGAATGGCCTGCCGACGCCGAGTTCGTTCCAGGATCAGACGATGATGGTGGCGGACGTTGGTATAACAACAAACCCGTTCCGATGGATGGTTGGCCGCTGTCGTGGAATGACGAAGTGCATTTTACGGCATCCTGCACGCCGTTTCGTCATTTGGGCTTCTTTCCCGATATGGACCCCGTATGGCGGTGGATGCGCTGGCAATTAGCGGGTATTGCCGACCCCGTTGCGATGAACCTGTTTGGCTATACCGGCGTTGGCACCCTCGCTTTGTCCGCAGCCGGCGCGCAAATGGTCCATGTTGATGCGTCGAAGAAGTCCGTTGGCCAAGCGCGCGCCAATGCCGAAATGTCGGGTATGTCAGACCGCCCCATTCGCTGGATCGTTGATGACGCCGCGAAATTTGTTGCACGCGAAGTGCGCCGTGAAAAGCGCTATGACGGCATATTGCTGGACCCGCCCAAATATGGCCGTGGACCAGAAGGTGAAATATGGCGGCTTGAGGAAAACCTGCCCGAACTCATCGCCAATTGCCGTCAGTTACTCGACGTGAATTCGAAATTTTTGTTTTTGACCGTTTACGCTGTACGCATGTCTGCGTTGGCACTGGGCGGACTATTGGAATCGCATTTTGCGGACCTTGGCGGCAAGGTTGAATTTGGCGAACTGGCGGTACGCGAACAAGGCCGGGGTATGCTTTTGCCCACAGCCATTTTCGCCCGCTGGTCGCGTTAAGGAGTAATATGAACGACAGTCTAATTCTCGAAGTGCATGACCTAGTCGTTCATGTCCTCACCGGCATTTACAGCCAGGAAACGCATTTGCCGCAGCCGCTGCGCATATCGATCAGCACGACGCTGGATATGGCACCACATTATGTGCCGGACACACCGCTGTCGGCGTCCAAAAACTATATGACGTTGAAAGAGGCCGCGACAAAATTGCCTGAGGGCGTGCACTTCACGCTGATCGAGGCGGTTGCCGATCATATCATGGATACGCTTTTTGCCGACGACCCGCGCATCAGCAACATCGTTGTCAAAATCGTTAAGCTGGCGATTGCCGAGGAGAATGAGGCGATTGGCATAACAATGTCGCGAGGCCGCAAGTGACAGCAGCGCCGCTTGCAATTGTAACAGGTGGCAAGCGTCGGCTGGGCGCAGAGATTGCGGCGAAGCTTGCGGGCGCTGGTTACGCCCTTGCTTTGGTGAGCCATATGGATGCGCCGCCAACTGATGCTTTGGCGGCGGCACTGGACGCCCAACATAACGCATGGCACGCTTTCACCTTTGACCTTAGCACCGGTAATCCAGCCGAGCTCATCGACGCAATCGCATCGCATTTTGGCCGAACACCGGATCTGCTGGTGAACAATGCGGCGATGTTCGGGCAGGATGATTGGCAGGCGATGACGCTTGAAACGCTGGAGGCGCATTTCAGGCTCAATATGTTTGCGCCACTCTTGCTGGCACAGGCTTTGGTCCGCGCCGCTGGCCCAACGAACCGGCCAGCTATTGTCAACATCCTCGACCAACGTATCGCCAACCCGCATGGCGATCAGATAAGCTATACGTTATCAAAGCAAGCTCTCGCGGCATCGGTACGGTCCATGGCGGCATCATTCGCTGGGCGTGCCCGTTATAATGGCGTTGCGCCCGGGCTTGTTATTTCAACCGATGATTACACCGCAGACCAAGAGGTGCGGTTGGCCGATATGATGCCCTTGGGCAAGCTGCCATGGCCCTCTGCTGTAGCGGACGCAGTGGTCTATCTCGCCCAAGCGCAGGATGTCACAGGACAGGTTATTTTTGTCGATGGCGGCGCGCATTTGAAAAGCTTCGACCGCGACTTCATGCATCTTTAGCGCACGCGCCAAACGCGGATGCCCTTGCCCATGACTGGCAGTGGCACGAGCCAATCCGGCACTTTGCCCTTTGCCATTCGTGCCCACAACCCGGCCGCGCCTTGCGACCGATAATTGCGCAAGTCCACAAATAACTTGCTTATCGGCAGCTGTTTGGCCATAGGGCGTCCAAGCGCATGAGGCGAGCGGACAGATCCGCCGCAGTTTTGGCAGCGTGAGGGCCCGGCCAAAGGCTCCGCCAAACGAACAAGATGCGTAAGCTTAGAGGCTTCCCACATCACGCAGGGTTGTTTCCAACGGGTCGGCATACGCTGCTCCCGAACACCTGCTGTTGCGCCTATGCGGTCCTGATGAAAGGACGCGCGTCATGGGCTGCGACGACTATTTTGAAAGTATAAAAATGTCTTTTTTCCAAGACCTGGGCCTTGCCCAACCTATCCTGAAGGCGCTTGAGGCGGCGGGCTATGATACGCCGACCCCAATTCAGCAACAGGCTATTCCCTCCTTGCTCGAGGGCCGCGATCTATGCGGTATCGCCCAAACCGGAACGGGCAAAACCGCTGCGTTTGCGCTGCCGTCCCTCCATCATTTCGCCACCAAGCCAAAGGCGCGTCAGCAATATAGCTGCCGGATGCTTGTCTTGTCGCCCACACGTGAACTTGCGGCGCAGATCGCCGACAGTTTTCGCACTTATGGCAAATTCCTTGGCCTGAAAGTCGATTGCGTTTTTGGCGGCATGCCGATTTTCAGCCAGAAAAAGCGTCTTGCCACCGGCGTCGATATTCTTGTCGCTACACCTGGCCGCTTGATCGACCTTATTGAACAGCGCGCCGTGACGCTCAAGGATGTTGAAATCTTCGTCCTTGATGAAGCCGACCAGATGATGGACCTTGGTTTCATCCACGCGCTAAAGCGTATCGACCAGTTGTTGCCAAAGCAGCGTCAGACATTGTTCTTTTCAGCGACCATGCCAAAGGCGATTTCTGAACTGGGCAATCGCTTCCTCAACAATCCTGTGCGTGTTTCGGTCGCCCCCGCGGCAACCACAGCGGAGCGCGTTGAACAGTTTGTGACCTTTGTTGAGCAGCGCGAAAAGCAAACCCTGCTGACGCTTAAATTACAAAGCGAGGAGGTTGACCGGGCGCTTGTCTTCACCCGCACTAAGCATGGCGCCGACCGCGTCGTGCGCGGGCTTGCCGGCGCAGGTATTCAATCAGCAGCCATCCACGGCAACAAATCGCAAGGCCAGCGCACCGCTGCGCTGCAAGCGTTCCGCGATGGCAAGATCAAGATCCTTGTCGCAACGGATATTGCGGCGCGCGGCATTGACGTTCCTGGTGTCAGCCATGTGTTCAATTTTGAATTGCCCAATGTGCCTGAACAATATGTGCACCGGATTGGCCGCACGGCCCGCGCAGGTCGCGAAGGCATTGCCATGAGCTTCGTTGCGGGCGATGAGCGTGGCTATATGAAAGACATTGAGCGTTTGACGGGCGTGCGCGCCATGACGCTTGGCCTTCCAGAAGGCTTCCGTGCAGCAGTTGCAGCGTTGCCACCCCCCGTTGCGGATAAGAAACCACAACAGGCACGCGGCGGTCGCGGTGGTGGTCAGCCAGGCGGCGGACGCACCAATTATGCCGGCAAAAAGCTTGGCGGCAATAATGGCGGCACTGGCTTAAATGGTGAAAGCCGTAATCGCACGCACGCCCCGCAAGGCGGCTGGCAACCAGCGATTGGTCCGCGCGACGGCAGCCGCGAAGATAGCCGTGAAGGTGGCCGCGATGCACGTCCACGCAGCGACAATGCGCCAGATGGAGATCGTCGTCCAACCGCCGACCGCGCCTTTGCTGCACGCAGCGAAAACCGCCGCGATCCTGGCGCACCTGCCCGCAATTACGGCCCCAAAAAGGGTGGTAATGGCAACTATAAGGGCACGGTCAAGCGCGCTGGGTAAAACTCGCAATTAGTTAAAGGCCGTCATGCTGAACCAAGTTCGACATGACGGCCTTTGGCACATTAATGCCTAAAATGCCGCATGCCGGTGAAGACCATGGCGAGGCCAGCTTCATCGGCGGCGGCGATTACTTCGTCATCACGCATGGAACCGCCGGGCTGAATGACCGCCGTTGCTCCCGCCTCGGCGGCTGCAAGCAGTCCGTCGGCGAACGGGAAGAAAGCGTCTGAAGCTACGGCCGACCCCACGGTGCGCGGCTCTGCCCAACCATAGGTTTCTGCAGCCTCTTTTGCCTTAATCGCGGCGATCCGCGCGCTGTCACGCCGGTTCATTTGGCCAGCACCAATGCCCGCGGTGGCACCATCCTTGGCATATACAATGGCGTTCGATTTCACATGCTTGGCGATCGTCCAGGCAAAGCGACAATCCGCCAGTTCCTGTGCGCTTGGGGCGCGCTTGGTCACAACAGTGAATGCAGCATCGGCAACATGGCCATTGTCCCGTGACTGCACGATCAACCCGCCGGTAATCGGCTTGATCGATAAACCACTGCGCTTCGGATCGGGCAACTCCCCTGTCAGCAGCAACCGCAAATTCTTCTTCTTGGCAAAAACGGCCTTTGCCGCATCATCAGCGGACGGGGCAGCTACGACCTCGGTAAATATCTCGGTAATCGCTTCTGCCGTCGCCGCATCCAGCGGGCGATTGACAGCAACGATACCGCCAAAGGCCGAGACGCTGTCGCATTCCAGTGCCACGCGATAGGCGTCGATCAATGTCGCACCCGTTGCCACACCGCAAGGGTTGGCATGCTTGACGATAACGACCGTCGGCGGGCCATCGCGAAACTCGGCGACCAGCTCAAGCGCGGCATCCGCGTCGTTGTAATTATTATACGATAGCTCTTTGCCCTGAACTTGCTCGGCTTGCGCGATGCCGGCGATATGTGGCCCGACCGGCACATACAGCGCCGCACGTTGATGGGGGTTTTCGCCATAGCGCAACTCCGTCACGCAATTGCCATTGACGGCGAGCATGTCGGGGAACACCTGTTGTTGGTCTGCAAAGGCAAACCACTGGCTAATCATACTGTCATAGGCTGCCGTTGCAGAATATGCCTTCGCTGCGCATGTGCGGCGGAAGGCATAGCTTGTCTTGCCGTCGCTTTCCTCAAGCTCGGCAATCAGGTCGTCATAATCTGCCGGATCGGTCAGGATCGTCACAAAGGCGTGGTTTTTCGCAGCGCTGCGCACCATTGACGGCCCGCCAATGTCGATATTCTCGATGATTTCATCGCGCGTTGCGCCTTTCGCCACTGTCTGCGCGAAAGGATAGAGATTGACCACGACCAAGTCGATTGCGCCGATATAATGTTCGGCCATCGCGGCGGCATGTTCGGGATTGTCGCGCACCGCCAGCAGGCCGCCATGCACCATCGGGTGCAATGTCTTAACGCGTCCGTTCATCATTTCGGGAAAGCCTGTTAGCTCGCTAATGTCCTTGACCGTCAAACCCGCCGCACGCAGCGTTTTGGCGGTGCCACCTGTGGATACCAATTCCACATGACGCGCAGCCAATGCATGGCCAAGCTCAACCAACCCAGCCTTGTCGGACACCGACAGTAGGGCCCGTTTAATGACGACGTCTTGCATATATCTATCCTAAATGACGCAGTTGCCAGCTTATATGGAGGCCGCCTTTACCTGTGTCGGCAGCAATCACAAGTTGCCGGGTGGGGTGGGGGCGGCCGTTTTGATCTACCCACAGGCTATCATCGACGGTCAATATGCCGCCCGAGGTAAGAAATGCCCAGTTACTGCCATCGGCCATGCGCAGCAGAGCGGTCTGTGGTTTATCCGACGGCACAATTTCAATATCAGGTCCAAGGTGAAAACGAACAGCTACAGCGACATTGTCCTTAGGCTTAGGCTTAGGCTTCGCCTGCGGCAGCAGCGTATCTTCACCACGCAGTTCCATGCCATCAGAGCGCAGAGTGAGCAGACGCGAATGATTATATCCAAAGCTTTTGGCGTAGCCGTCATGGCTTGCCTGAATACGTGTCGCCTGTTCAATGTCGCGGCGCTCAAGCTCGACCTCTGCAACGCCTTTGCCAAGATGCCCGCCCGCCAAGATCGCGGTCGAATTGGTATCATTCAGGCATAAGGTGGAATGTGCCGCAGTCGTCCGAAGCCCCCGGGCCAACGCCGCGGGTATCATCGCCCCGACGAGAGCCGCGCCCCCGCAATTCACAATGATCCGCTGCGCACCATGCGAAAGCTCGAACGCCAGGGTCGAGGCACAACCCGACGCAGACTGGCGCGCGAGCGGTGGTGGCCCTGCGTCCAGCAGCAGCACAGATTTGCCCGCCAACACGCGCTGATATCCCCAATCAAGCGCTTGCCTATGCGGCCGCGCGCGGACTTCGCTGGCGGCAACAAGCGCGTCGATGCGGTCCGCCGCGATATGTGCAGACCCCTGCCAAGCGCCAAGACCGCCGTCGGCATGCGTCAGGCCAAGCAAGGCGGGCACCGCGCGTCCCAATGCGTCTAAAAGAAAATCTGGTGCCAACTCGCCTTGCGCGACATAGCATTTCTTCAACAGGCTCAACAAGCCGATGAGCTCCATCAACTGGATGGGCGAACGCGACACGACACCGCCATCGGGGAATATTGTTGCCCGCAAGGAGTCTGCTAGCCCGTCCTCACCGACCGCGCGGCGGATTTTGCCTTCGGGCAAAAGCAGCGATGCAGCCACAACCCCTGCCCAGCCGACTGTTTTGGCAAAGTGGCTTTGCGCCCTTGGGGCCGATTGGTCCAAATGGCGCGCAACACGCGCGAAATGGTTGATCACGCGTGCGCGATAAATGGGTTCATTACTACTGAGCAAATAGGGCGATCCCGCCGCCATGTTCAAAAGCCGCCAAGCACAATTGTCGACCCGCCATGCGGGCTCGCGCGTCTTCATGCCATTGGCCAGCAACCAAGCATCCGCAATCTGTGCCGCAACTGGCGCACCTTCACCCCGGTTCGTCACAGCCGCCAGATCTCGCAACCAATCAAAGCGGTGAATATAATCGGTCAGCGATGGCTGCAGATCGAGCTTGTCATAATCCAGATCACAAAATGCTTGCTCAAAGCCCTGATAGTGGAACTTGCCAATGCGCAAAGACTGACCGCGGGCAGGATTTCCCTCCAACGGGTCCTGCGGCACTGCGAGCAAGCGCTGCGGCACCTTGCCTCTTAACCGCCCGCTGTGCAGCGGCGTACGCCATGTCAGTTTGTAGAATTGGAGAGAAAGGCGTTCGAGAATATTTTGGCCCGCGCCTGTGGGCCTGACGATTAAGGCCGTCTGCCGTTGATCCGTTCCGTCCTCAAACGCGCCGGTCATTCACCCCTCAGCGCCCGGATATTGGCCGCATAATGGTCCGCACCGCCCTTAAAGGTTGCAGTACCCGCCACCAACGTGTCCGCGCCCGCCGAAATAGCAAGTGGAGCAGTGTCGGTGGTAATACCGCCATCGACCTCAAGCCGGATGTCGCGGCCAGTCTTATCAATCATTTTGCGGATGGCTTCTATCTTGCGCAGCTGACTGGAAATAAAGCTCTGCCCGCCAAAACCGGGGTTCACGCTCATGACCAGAATGAGATCAACGTCATCGATCAGATAATCCAGCATCTTTGCTGGCGTATGTGGATTAAGCACGATGCCCGCCATTTTGCCAAGTGACTTGATCAACTGCACCGTGCGATGCGGATGCGGTCCCGCCTCTGGGTGGAACGATATGATATCGGCCCCTGCATCGGCAAAATCCTGAACAAATTGGTCAACCGGCGATATCATCAAATGTACGTCGAACGGCTTGGTGCTATGCGGACGCAGCGCTTTTACGACGGCGGGGCCAATGGTGATATTTGGGACAAAATGCCCATCCATGACATCCACATGGATCCAGTCACAACCAGCCGCGTCAATCGCGCGCACTTCCTCTCCCAGCCGTGCAAAGTCAGCTGACAAAATCGATGGCGCAATGCGGACGGCGCTGGTCATATAAATCGCTTAGACGCTGGGCCCCGTGCGAGCAAGGCAGCGCGGCGCGTTATACACAGCTTATCACTGGCTAATGTGCGGCGTACGGCGATAAATGAACAGGTCGCCGATAACGTCATGCGACTCCGCAAATTTGGTGAAGCCAAGCTTGGCCGCGACATTGTGGGAGGCGGTATTGCCCGTATCGATAATGCAACGAATTTCACCCAGCGCCTGTGCATCGGCCCAATCCAAGATCGCCGTCATCGCCTCTGTGGCGTAGCCCTTGCCCCAAGCATCGGGCGTGAAGGCCCAGCCTGCCTCAGGAACGTCTTCCAGTTCGGCAATGCCGCGTTCAAATTGCGCGAGCCCGCCATTGCCGACAAAGCGCCCGCTTTCCCGTTCCACGAACGACCAATAGCCATAGCCAAATAGCGACCATAGACCGATGCCCTGAAGCATTTTGCTCCAACTGAGATTGCGGCTGCGCGGTTCGCCGCCGATAAACGCAGTCATGCGCGGGTCAGCCCATGCGGCTGCGTAGTCTTCCCAATGCAAAAGCGACATGGGTTCAATGGAAAGCCGCTGTGTGGTGAGCGTTGGCGCGGTCATGGGTCCTTATCCGGCGTGCGTGAAACGCGCCACAAAGAAGCCATCTAGACCGCCCTGTTCAGCCAGCATTGGTGGGATGGTGCGGACATGTCCATCTGCGTTTGCGACCACGCCGACGGGCAATTCGTCGGCGGTCACGGGTTGCGTTTTATATTCCGGATGTCGCGCAAGAAACGCCTCGACCTGTGCCTCACCCTCATGCGGTTCCAGCGAGCAAGTGGCAAAAACCAAAGTGCCGCCGGGTTTCACCCATCCGGCCGCGCGGTCCAACATCGCACTTTGGATCGCGGCGAGATTGTTGATCGCTTTCAGGTCGATACGCTGCAACACATCGGGGTGCCGGCGCATCGTGCCCGTGGCGCTGCACGGCGCATCTAAAAGGATCGCGTCAAACAAATGCGCCGGTTTCCAGTCCATCACATCGGCGTTCACGCGCTCCGCATTTAACTGTGTGCGTTCCAAATTCGACATAAGCCGATCCATCCGCCGTGCACTGTTGTCCAATGCCGTGACGGCAAAGCCAGCGACTGAAAGCTGCATGGTCTTACCACCGGGCGCCGCGCATAAATCAAGCGCGCGTCTGCCGGTGCCATCGCCCAAAAGCCGCGCAGGCAGACTGGCCGCGAGATCCTGAACCCACCATGCACCTTCATCATAGCCGTCAAGCTCCTCCACCGCGGTTCCGCGCGGCAGCCGGACATGGCCGGGCATCAGACTCACCCCACTTAATCTCTCTGCCCAAGCATCCGTTGCAGCTGGTTCCCGCAAGGCAAGGTCCAATGGCGGTGGTTCGGACAAGGCCTTTTGCGCGCCAGCGACCATGTCGTCGCCCCATGCGGGGTGCCAGCGCATCATCACCGCCTCGGGCAGTGACGGGAGTTCGGGTAACGCAACTTCGGCGCGCAGAAGCGACCCCAGAACGCCGTGCACCAGCCGCCTTGGCCCGCCATCGACCAAAGGCAGCGCCGTGGCAATGGCCGCATGGGCGGGCGTGCCAAGGCGCAAAATCTGGGCCAGCGCAAGGCGAAGTACCATCCGTGCTTTGGAATCATCGGGCAGCGCTTGCTTGGTCTTGCTGTCGATCAAAATGTCGAGATCAACCGCCCAGCGCAAAGTTTCCTGCGCAATCGCGATCGCCAGCGCACGATCAGGCGGCAAGAGGCCCTTGGTGGCATTGGCGGTGGCTTGGTCCATCGGGGTGCCCATACGCATCACGGTATCAAGCAGGCGCAGGGCAGCGCGGCGGGTGGGCAAGCCCGAAATTTCTTCAATCATAACCAAGCGCACTAGGCGTGTGTGCGAAACAAGTGAAGAGCGCTTCTGCACGGCCCAAATTGCGATGCCACATCTTGCAAATGCCGAGGCGAAAGCCGATATTCCATTCAAGACATTTCGATCAAGGAAATTCGAACTATGGGCACGCGTCCACCACATGTTAAAGCGCCGGAATATCTCTCCAAAAGTCTTCCGGTGCCCGAGCCGAAAGAGGTCGGCCGCGAGCCCGAACCCGATGCCGAAAGACCAGACCCCGTGCGTTATGGCGACTGGGAATTAAAGGGCGTAGCGATAGATTTCTAGGATCAGGACCAAAAACTCATGCGATAAACGGTGCAGAAACCTCTGGCCGGACGCGCACGAGACGCGCCGTTGCCTTATCAAGCATTGCCCAAGTCGTATTTGCCCGCACGATCACCTTGCCCCTGCCGTCAACGAAATCCACGCGCCGGTCGAACTGCGCGCCCTTTGGTTGGCTTTCAATCCAGGTCCGTCCCGTCACGCTTTCACCGGCAGCGATGTTCCCGCGATAATCAATCTCGTGCCGCGTCACGACCCAGAAAAAGGCCGCAATATGTTCAGGCGCGGCAACGGCCTGCCAATGCGACGTCGCCATATCCTGAATCCACCTTACCCAGACCGCGTTGTTGACATGTCCAAGCGCGTCAATATCGTCCGGCTGCGCGGTGAAGGATTGTTCAAACGGCGTCATTTTTGCGGTTTGGCCAACCCCATTTGCCAGATCAGGAACGCCGCCTCTTCGGCATTTTCGCGCAAGCGTTCAAAACGCCCCGACTTGCCACCATGGCCAGCACCCATATTAGTTTTAAGCAACAGCACATTGTCATCGGTCTTCATGTCACGCAGCTTTGCGACCATCTTCGCTGGCTCCCAATAGGTTACGCGCGGGTCGTTGAGGCCTGCGGTCCATAGCATCGGCGGATAAGCCTGCGCCTTCACATTGTCATAGGGCGAGTAGCTGCGGATATAATCGAACGCCGCCTTGTCCGTGATCGGGTTACCCCATTCTGGCCATTCGCCCGGGGTCAGCGGCAAATCCTTGTCGAGCATTGTATTGAGCACATCGACAAAGGCAACATGGCTGACCACCGCGCCAAATAGCTCGGGTGCCTGATTGACAACGGCGCCCATCAATTCGCCACCCGCGCTGCCGCCGCTCGCAGTCACCTTGCCTTTGCCGGTATAGCCCAAGCTAATTAAACCCTTGGCCGCGTCGACAAAGTCGTTGAACGTGTTGGTCCGCTTCATCAGCTTGCCGTCGAGATACCATTGATAGCCCAAGTCATCCCCGCCACGGATATGCGCAATCGCATAGGCAAATCCGCGATCGACTATGGACAGCCGGTTTGCGCTAAAGCCGGGCGGCGTGGCATAGCCATATGCGCCATAAGCATAGAGATGTAAGGGCTGGCTGCCGTCATTTTTAAAGCCCTTTTTGGTGAGGATGGACACCGGCACCTTCGCCCCATCTCGCGCCGTGATCATCACGCGCTCGGTGACATATTGGGCAGGATCATATCCGCTGGGGATTTCCTGCACCTTCAATGTTTCCAGGCGCCCATCGGCAAGGATGTAGTCAAACACCGTGTCCGGCGTGACCATCGATTCATAACCAAGCCGCAGCTTCGTCACATCATATTCGGGGTTGTCGCCCAAGCCGGCGTCATAGCTTGCCTCAGGAAATGTGATCGCCTGAACCTTGCTTGCATCGGCATAATCGCGGATCTCAACTTGGTCGAGGCCATCTATGCGTCCTTCGGTGACATAGAAATTCTTGAACAGCGACAGGCCAGTTAGATAATGACGTTCGGAACCGGCAATCAGCGTTTTCCAGTCGCTCGGCGCCTTCATACTGGCGGTTGCAACGCGGAAGTTCACATGGTCATCGTTGGTGAGAATGAAGAGCGTCCCGTCGCGGACATCAACGCTATATTGCCGCCCTGTTTTACGCGGGGACACCATGATGGGGATCGCGGTCGGATCATTGGCGGGTACCACACGCACTTCGCTGGTGACATTATCGCCCGTGCCAATGACAATCCAATCCTCTTGCGCGGTCAGGCCAACGCCGACGCCAAAACCGATATCCTGTTCCCGATAAAGCAATTTCGCCTTGGTCAGTTCATCACCAAGCCGATGATACCAGGCATTGTCCGTACGCCAGTTTTCATTGGCGAGGCCATAGACCACCCCCTTGCTGTCCGATGACCAGACGATACTGGACAGAGTGCCGGGAATGACATCACCCAATTTCGCACCGGTATCGAGATTGCGGAAATGCAAATCGAACCGCTCAGAGCCATTATCATCATAGGCATAAGCCAGTATTTTGCCATCGGGGCTGATTTCGGCAGCGCCCAGGCGGAAATAAGCCTTGTCCTTCGCAAGTTCGTTCTCATCCAGGATGAGCTGATCCGCATCACCAGCGACTGGCTTGCGATAATGCTTGCGATATTGCGCGCCTTCTTCGAATTTCGACCAATAGATATAATCGCCATCCTTTTGCGGGACCGAACTGTCGTCTTCTTTGACGCGGCCCTTCATTTCCTGAAAAATCGTTTCGGTCAGCTGTGCCTGCGGCGCCATTTGCGCTTCAAAATAGGCGTTCTCTGCCTTTACATGCGTCAAAATCTCGACATCATCGATCGTCGGATAACTTGAATCGCGCAGCCAGTGATAATCGTCGATAATCGTGACATTGTGATATGTCGCCTGATGCGGACGCTTGGCGGCGATTGGGGGCTTGATCTGCGAGGTAGATTTTTCGGTCATGGCTTCTTTCTGGGCAATTGCGGGCGAGGCTAATGCGCTGATTGCAAAAATCATTGGGAGCAGTGCTTTCATGAGACAACTTCATCGCGTATATGGATGGCATAACCATATGAACGGAAGTCCGATATGTCTACCTATGAAGCCCGCCTCGCCGCCCTGCGCGCACAATTGAAGAAAGAACAACTGGACGGCTTCGTTGTTCCTATCTGCGACGAGCATATGTCGGAATATGTTGGCGATTATGCGCAAAGGCTTGGTTGGCTCACGGGCTTTGGCGGGTCAGCGGGATCAGCGGTCGTACTTTCCGAAGAGGCCGCGATCTTCACCGATGGTCGCTACACGCTTCAAGTACGCGAGCAGGTCGATGGCAAACATTGGCAATATGTCGGCGTTCCGCAAACGAGCATTACTGACTGGTTGAAGGGCCACGCCCCTACAGGCGCGCGCATCGGGCATGACGCGTGGGTCCACACCAAAGGCTGGGTGGAAAGTGCGACCAAGGCACTGGCCGCCAAGGGCGCCGAACTGGTTGCGGTTAAAAGTAATCCAATCGACAGGGTGTGGGCTGAACAGCCTCAGAAAAGCGTGGCCAAGCTGATCGTACATGACACCCAATATGCCGGGCAAAGCAGCGCCGAAAAACGCGCCGCTGTTGCCGAATGGCTGACGGCGAATAAGCTCGACAGCACGGTGATTTCCGCGCTGGATTCGGTCGCATGGTTGCTGAATGTCCGCGGCTCCGACGTGTCAAACACGCCCGTTGCGCTAAGCTTTGTGCTTGCCCATGCCAATGGCACGGCGGACCTGTTTGTCGCACCCGAAAAGGTTGACGACGTCGTCCGCGCGCATCTTGGCAATGCCGTGCGCCTGCGCGATCCATCGGAATTCGTGCCGGAATTGCGATCGATGAAGGACAAGCGCATCGCGGTTGACCCCGACCGTGCCGTGGCCGCGATTTTCGGCGCGCTGCAAGCCGGCGGCGCGCATATCATCGAAGCACGCGACCCGACAATATTGCCTAAGGCGGTCAAAAACTCCATTGAGCAATCTGGCCACCGCGCTGCTCAAGCCCGCGATGGCGCCTCCTTGAGCCGCTTCCTGCACTGGATGCACGAAACTGCCCATCAGGGGGAACTGCATGAGCTATCCGCTGCTGCACGCCTCAGGGCGTTCCGTGAGGATACAGGCATGCTCAAGGACCTGTCGTTCGACACGATCTCAGCCACGGGCCCCAATGGCGCGCACTGCCATTACAAGGTTGATGAAAGCACCAATCGAGCGATTGAACCCAACAGCATCTATTTGGTCGACAGCGGCGGACAATATCTCGACGGTACCACTGACGTTACCCGAACCATGTGGGTAGGCCCCGGGGCGCCAACCGCAGAGATGCAAGACCGCTTCACCCGCGTTCTCAAGGGCCATATTGCCTTGGCCTGCGCAGTCTTCCCAGAAGGTACAAGAGGCGCGCAATTGGATACCATGGCGCGCGCATCACTTTGGCAGGCCGGCCTTGATTACGCACATGGCACTGGCCACGGCGTCGGTAGCTTCCTTGCCGTTCACGAAGGGCCGCAGCGCATCGCCAAATTCGCTGGCGGGCAAGCGGGCAGCGACGAGCCGTTGCAGGCGGGGATGATCCTGTCGAACGAGCCGGGCTATTACAAGCAAGGCGAATATGGCATCCGCATTGAAAATCTAGTGCTGGTCGAGGACCGCGCAATCGCAGGCGCAGAGGGGCGCTATCTCGGTTTCGAAACCCTGACCTTCGCACCTATCGACAAGACATTAGTGGACGTCAGCCTGCTCAATAGCGATGAATTGCGCTGGTGGAACGATTACCACGCAAAGGTCTTAGATGTGGTTGGCCCACAACTGGATGGCGCAGCACTAAAATGGACGCAGGAGGCCTGTGCGCCTATGGCGGCGGCCTAAGCCGTTTGTTCAAAGCCTATGATGCGCGCCTAGGCTCGCACGGATGCGGTCGAGGGAGGGTTTGCGGATGGCGGCCTTGTTCCATGCGTACGCCGGAGCGGGAAGTTGCGCGAGCTGGCCCGCAACGGCGATGGCTTTTGCTTCGACCGTGCCTGCCTCTGCAAGCATGTCGAGATAACCCGCCTCGACTGCGCCTTCGGGATTATATATAAAGCCCTGGATCATCGCGCGCGTCAGGTGCGACGGGTTCAGGCGATCGCGTGCAAGCTCCATCGCGAAAATAGGCAGGTTCATACCCGTGATCGCCTCGTTCGCGCCAATTTTATAGTCGCCTGCGGTGCCAATACGCGTGTCGCACGCGTGAAGGATGAAAGCCCCCATCGCAATTGCATGCCCATTGCAGCCGGCGACAACAGGCAACGGCCCGCCATATAGGCGCAGCAATAAGGCGGCGCCGGCATCCAGCAGCTTATACACGCCGTCGGCGCCGAGGCTGGCAAAGGCGTTCAGGTCAAACCCACCCGAGAAACGACCATCACGCCCCGTCAGGACAATGGCTTTGGCGTTGGCTTCAGCGGTATCAAGCGCGCTGTTTAGCGCCGCCAGCATGTCGAAGTTGATGGCATTGGCTTTGCCGTCGTCCATGCGGATCAGGGCGATGTCGTTGGTAATTTCGACAGTGGCGGACATATTGGATCTCCCGTGCGTTTCAGTCGCACGACTAAGGCCGAAAGTTTACGTAAACGTCAACCTCTATATATTGCATCCGATGTCATCAGGCGGGGCCGAAATGGCCGTGCAAGTCTTGCCTTGGATGAACGTTTTTCCAGTGGCGCAGGCGCATCCAATGACTATGTTGCACCTGAACCATTTTCCGAGGAGCATCGCATGACCCAGACTTTTTCCGAATATACCCCCGCCGATGTCTGGGAGTGGACTACCGAAAATGGCGGCCAGTTCGCAAAGATCAACCGCCCAGTCGCAGGCGCCACGCATGACAAGGAACGTCCTGTCGGCAGACACCCGATGCAGCTTTACTCGCTCGCAACGCCAAACGGGGTAAAGGTCACGGTAATGCTTGAGGAGCTGCTGGCACTTGGCCACAGCGGCGCGGAATATGATGCGTGGCTGGTCAACATCCGCGACGGCAACCAGTTTTCAAGTGGCTTTGTCGATGCCAACCCCAATTCCAAAATCCCCGCTCTGTTCGATCATTCAACGCCAGAACCAACCCGCGTGTTCGAATCCGGGTCGATCTTACTGTATCTTGCGGAAAAGTTCGGCGCGTTTCTGCCGACCGAGCATCGTGCCCGGACCGAGACCATCAACTGGCTGATGTGGCAAATGGGCAGCGCGCCGTATCTGGGCGGCGGCTTTGGCCATTTTTATGCCTACGCGCCCTTTAAGTTTGAATATGCGATTGACCGCTTCGCAATGGAAGTGAAGCGGCAATTGGATGTGCTCGACCGGAATTTGGGCGAGCGCACATATATGGCGGGCGACGCCTACACTATTGCCGATATGGCAATTTGGCCGTGGTATGGCGCGCTGGTGAAGGGCCTAATTTACGATGCGGGCGCATTTTTGGCGGTGCATGAATACAAGAATGTCATTCGCTGGACGGACCTGATCGCCGAGCGTCCGGCGGTCAAGAGGGGCCGCATGGTCAACCGCGTGATGGGTGACCCGGCAAGCCAGTTGCATGAGCGGCACGACGCGGGCGACTTCGACACCAAGACACAAGACAAGATTATCCCGGGCACTTGAACGCGCGCAGTGCCGCAAATTGCGGCGGAACTTTACGCCCCCTCGACATAAGTTCTTGCGCCCGCCCTTGGGGATACATCGTGTCACGCGTTATCGGCAGTTTGACCTCCACATTGGTAGCGTCAAGTTTAGCCGGCGAACAAATCTGAAATACAACCCCAAGCACAGTAGACGCAGGGCGC
>Ga0209550_10000828_pt1 | contig 29619 bp, 29 predicted proteins | sample LauGreSuBDMM15SN_2_FD_187567 | JGI IMG/M metagenome (GOLD analysis project Ga0209550, IMG submission 187567) | Freshwater lake microbial communities from Lake Michigan, USA - Su13.BD.MM15.SN (SPAdes) (version 5) | ecosystem: Environmental > Aquatic > Freshwater > Lake | place: Lake Michigan... | reverse complement strand
CATTACGATCATTTTGCTGCCTTTTTTGACGCCTTAAAAAGAATCAACACCATCATAATAGACTTGGATCGAGATATTTGGACCTATGTTTCAATGGAGTATTTTAAACAAAAAATAAAGGCAGGTGAAATAGGTTCTTCAGCCATGCCGCACAAGGTTAACCCAATCGATTTTGAAAACTCGGAAGGAAATTTAGGAATGGCCAATGCTATTTTCGAACACCTTTCGGCTAAATTGCCTTTGTCTAGATTGCAACGCGACTTGACGGACAGTACGGTTTTGAGAAACATTGGCGTACCAATAGGACATACCTTAATCGCTTTTGAAGCCACCTTGAAAGGCTTGAACAAACTACTTTTAAATGAACCTAAATTCGCCGAAGATTTAGACAAAAACTGGGCAGTGGTTGCTGAAGCTATTCAAACCATTTTGCGTCGTGAAGGATATCCAAATCCGTATGAAGCCCTGAAAGGTTTGACCAGAACCAACGAAGCCATTGACAAAAAAGCCATTCATGATTTTATAGCCACTTTAGAAGTTTCAGCTGAAATAAAAGCCGAATTAATGCAAATCACGCCGAGTAATTTCTTGGGGATTTAAAAAACAAAGGGGAATTCATCATAAAAAAAGCTATCTTTAGTGGTAGCTTTTTTAGTTACGGACGATAACAGGCAGAAGAAAACCGTTTCATAAAACCACAGCGTAATGAAATCAAATTTTGCAGCCAAAGCTTTTCTTTTTTGCGGGATACTATTCCTATTTTTCTCGTGTAAAAAAGAAGAAAATAAGGATGAGCCCCTTGCGCCTTATACATCCGGAGTAGTATTGACTTTTGATGATTCTTATGTGAAAAATTGGTTTGAAGCCGATGAAGTATTGAGAAAATATTCCTGGAAAGGTACTTTTTGTGTTTCAAATCTCAATACTTTACCTCTTGCTGAAATAAACAAGCTCCTTGTCTTGCAAAACGAGGGACATGAGATTGCCGGACATAGCCTGTATCATAGCAATGCCAAGCAGTTTGTTGCCCAACATGGAATAAAACAATACCTCAGCAAAGAGGTAAATCCCATGCTGGCTTTAATGGATTTTTACGGCTTAAAAGTAACTTCTTTTGCCTATCCTTATGGCGCAAGAAGTCCTGAAATTGATGCCTATTTATTAAGGCAATTTCAAATTATAAGAGGGCGTGGCGGACAAATACCCTCTAAACAAGACTGCTATTACAATCATTCCAGAATTGTTTTTGGCTTCGATATTGACAATAATCACACTTATTTTAGCGCTTCTTATCTTTTGAAATTGCTAGAATATGCCCATAAAAATAATAAAATATTAATTTTATGCAGTCACAAAACGGTAAATGAAGCAACTGCAAATTATCAAACCGAAATAAAGCTTTTGGAGTTTATTTGTGACTATATGAAAAAGCACCACATGAAGTTTTATACCTTATCGGAATTATACGATTTGAAATAGCCTCATTTTGGAAATAAAAAAGGCGCAAGATGAATCTTGTGTCTTCGTTGGTTTTTATAATTTTAATCGAGTCTTTGCGCCATCATGGCAAAATACTATCTCGAATAATTTGGGGCTTCTTTGGTGATGGTCACATTATGGGGGTGACTTTCCGTAATTCCGCTAGAGGTAATGCGAACAAAACGCCCAGTTTCCTGCAAAGTTGGTACATCTTTAGCACCGCAATACCCCATTCCAGCACGCAGTCCGCCAATGAATTGTTGCATGCTTTCTTCCAGTTGCCCTTTGTATGGCACACGACCCACAATTCCTTCTGGAACTAGTTTCTTGACATCGTCTTCCACATCCTGGAAATAACGGTCTTTCGATCCGCCTTCCATCGCTTCGACAGAACCCATGCCACGATAGGATTTGAATTTTCTACCTTCGAAAATGATCGTTTCTCCCGGAGATTCTTTGGTTCCTGCCAAAAGCGAACCAAGCATCACACAATCGGCACCGGCAGCAATCGCTTTAGGAATATCACCTGTGTAGCGAATGCCACCATCGGCAATCACGGGAACTCCAGTTCCTTTTAAGGCAGCAGCCACTTCAAGTACCGCAGAAAACTGTGGGAATCCAACCCCTGCAATAATACGAGTCGTGCAAATAGAACCTGGACCAATGCCTACTTTCACCCCATCGGCGCCGTTTTCAACCAAGAATTTGGCCGCTTCGGGTGTGGCAATATTTCCAACTATGACATCAATATTAGGGAAATTAGTTTTTACCTCTTTCAACATATTAACTACGCCTTGGGTATGACCGTGAGCGGTATCAATAATGATGGCATCGACACCTGCTTGCACCAAAGCTTTGGCTCTATCTAGGGCATCACCCGTTACACCAATGGCTGCAGCCACTCGCAAACGACCGTAAACATCTTTGTTGGCGTTTGGTTTTTGAGTTAATTTGGTAATATCTCTAAAAGTGATTAATCCAACCAATTTATTTTCGGCATTCACCACCGGAAGTTTCTCGATTTTGTAGCCTTGTAAAACTACTTCGGCCTGACCAAGGGAAGTTCCTTCGGAAACAGTAACCAAGTTTTCGCTAGTCATTACTTCGACAATAGGTCTAGCGTTATTTTTTTCGAAACGCAAATCCCGATTGGTTACAATTCCTTTGAGTACTCTATTTTCGTCTACAATAGGAATACCACCAATGCCAAATTCTTTCATGGCATTTTTTGCATCGGCAACGGTAGAAGTTAGCGGTAAAGTTACTGGGTCAATAATCATTCCAGACTCGGCCCGTTTTACTTTGCGCACCTTGGCCGCTTGTTGTTCGATGGTCATGTTTTTATGCAAAACCCCTATACCCCCTTCTTGTGCTATAGCAATTGCCATGGCACTTTCGGTAACGGTGTCCATAGCTGCGGACACAATAGGAACATTAAGCGTAATGTTTCTGGAGAATCTTGATTTGATACTAACGTCACGAGGAAGAACATTCGAGTAATTTGGAACTAATAATACATCATCGTAAGTTAGACCTTCGCCGATAATCTTGGAGTTGTGTGCAATCATTGCAATTTGAAGTTGTAGTTAAATTGCGTGCAAATATAGAAAATCTTATGCAAAACAACACCAACATTTCATAATAATTAATTAAATTGCAGTAAATAACCGTCCCTTTATTTTATCTCCTGTTTTGATTTTCAATACTATACAAATTTGTAAGCTTTTACCATGGAAGAAACAAAACATTCATTAAGAGGGCTTTCTGATGCAGAAGTAGTCCAGTCAAGAAAAGAAAATGGGTACAATTCTCTGGAACATCAGAAAAAAAACTATTTTATTAGCTCTTTAATTGAAATGATTAAAGAACCTATGTTTCTCTTGCTGATACTAGCAGCGAGCCTCTATTTTATAACAGGAAAATATGGAGACGGAATTTTTATGATGGCCGCAATACTATTAGTCTCAACCATTTCCCTTTATCAGGAGTACAGAAGCAGAAACGCTATTGAAGGGCTTAGGAAATTGGTACAACCCAAAAGTAAAGTGATTCGTAATGGTCTAATAGTAGAAATTCCTAGTGAAGAAATTGTTTTGGGTGATTTTATCCAGACCGAAGAAGGCACTTTTATTCCAGCCGATGGAATTATTATTCAATCCAATGACTTTTCGGTAAACGAATCTATTTTAACAGGAGAATCACTGGCTATTTTTAAAAATGAAAAATCCGAAAATAATCAAATATTTCAGGGAACGATAGCTGCTAGCGGCTTGGCTATTTGCAAAGTTACTGCTATTAGCAACCAAACCCAATTGGGTAAAATCGGAAAAAGTCTGGAATCCATCACCGAAGAAAAAACACCTTTACAGATCCAAATTGGGAATTTTGTAAAGAAAATGTCCATTGTTGGATTGGTAATTTTCAGTATTGTTTGGGGGATTAACTTTTATAATTCCGGAGTATTTTTAGACAGCTTACTCAAAGCTCTTACTTTAGCAATGAGTATAATTCCGGAGGAAATTCCGGTGGCTTTTACCACCTTTATGGCCTTGGGAGCCTGGCGGTTGATGAAAATGGGAATTATCGTAAAGCAAACTAAAACTGTGGAGACCCTAGGTAGTGCCACTGTAATTTGTGCCGATAAAACAGGAACCATCACTGAAAACAAGATGAGTTTGGCGCATTGGTATGTCTTTTCTAATGACACAATGAATGACAACTTCAATAGCAATAAACAATTGAATAAAGAGGAGGAAGAACTGTTGTATCTTGCCATGTGGGCGAGTGAACCTATCCCTTTTGACGGAATGGAAATTGCGCTACATGAAGCCTACTCAAAATTTAGTGCAACTGACGAACGCCCTGATTTCAAATTAGTACACGAATACCCTCTGGGAGGGAGCCCGCCCATGATGACCCATGTTTTTGAAAACCAAAATAGGACCCGAATCATCGCCGCAAAAGGAGCCCCAGAAGCCTTAATCGCTTGTTCCAATTTATCGAAAGACCAAACGCAACAAATCAACAACGCTATTGAATCGATGTCGAAACAGGGATTTAGGGTGTTGGGTATTGGCGATGCTAGCTTTCCAGGAAATGATTATCCAAAAACACAACAGGAATTCCACTTTACATTCAAAGGATTAGTGGCCTTTTACGACCCCCCAAAAAAAAATATCAAAGTAGTATTTGACACCTTTTATAATGCGGGCATTCAAGTAAAAATAGTAACGGGAGACAATGCCACAACAACCTCAACCATCGCAAGGCAAGTTGGTTTTAAAAACCCTGAGAATACTCTAAATGGGGATGAATTAATGAAAATGGATGAAGCCACCTTAAAAGATAAGGTACTGCAAACTACCATTTTCACCCGAATGTTCCCTGAAGCCAAGCTTAAAATTATTGAAGCTTTAAAAGCAAATGATCAAATTGTAGCCATGACAGGCGATGGTGTGAATGATGGCCCGGCTTTAAAATCGGCACATATTGGGATTGCCATGGGTAAAAAAGGAACCGAGATTGCCAAAGAAGCCGCAAACCTGATCCTGGTTGAGGATGATTTGGCCAAAATGATTGAGGCTATCGCCATGGGACGAAAAATATTTGCCAACCTGAAAAAAGCCATTCAATATATCATTTCCATACACATCCCCATCATTATGATTGTTTTTATTCCGCTGGTATTGGGATGGGTGTACCCCAATATTTTTTCGCCAGTTCACATCATTTTTCTAGAAATAATTATGGGCCCAACCTGTTCCATAATTTACGAAAATGAGCCTATGGAATCCAATTTGATGTTACAGAAACCACGTCTGATGACTACTACTTTTTTCAACCTAAAAGAAATAACAATAAGTATTGTTCAAGGATTGGTAATAACACTTGGGCTTTTATTTGTCTATCAATATTGCCTTAGCGAAAATTGTACGGAAAGCGTCACCCGAACAGTCGTATTTCTGACTTTAATTGCTTCTAATATTTTCTTGACCTTGGCCAATCGTTCTTTCTATTATTCACTATTTACGACTCTACAATACAAAAACAACCTAGTTTTGATAATCATAGGAATAACGGTCTTGATAACAAGTTTACTTTTATTTGTTCCCCTATTCTCCCATTTCTTTATGTTTGACTCCGTTTCGGCTTCTCAAATAGGATTAGGAATTCTGGTGGGATTTGTTTCGGTAGTCTGGGTGGAACTATATAAATATTTTAAACGCAGAATAGTTTAATGAAAAGCTCCGAATAATTTTGAGGCTTCATTATAAGCACTTTCAAAACTTATAGAATTTATGTTTGTATTTTCTTTTTTAGAAGTGAAATAAGACACTAATTTTTCCGTAGGCATATTACCCGTTAAGGTGTCGGTAGCCATAGGGCAGCCGCCAAAACCCTGAATAGCCCCGTCAAAACGACGGCAACCTGCATTGTAGGCAGCCTCCACTTTCTCGAACCACTTATCTGGCGTGGAGTGCAAATGGGCACCAAATTCAATCTTGGCATATTTTGGAATCAAATTTGAAAATAAATATTGAATTACTTCTGGTGTGGAACTGCCAATGGTATCGGAAAGTGAAAGGATTTTCACACCCATATTGGATAGCTTTTCAGTCCACTCCCCCACTATTTCCCTACTCCATGGATCCCCGTAAGGATTCCCGAATCCCATGGAGAGATAAGCCACCACTTCCTTACTGCTTGTGTCGGCAATTTCCAGGATTTCCTGCAAAGTCACTAATGATTCCGCAATGGTTTTGTGGGTATTCCGCATTTGGAAATTCTCTGAAATCGAAAAAGGAAAACCCAAATATTGAATTTCAGGATAAAAAGAAGCATTTTCAGCACCTTGGGTGTTGGCAATTATAGCCAATAATTTGCTACGGGTCTGCGAAAGATCTAAACTTGCCAATACTTCGGCGGTATCCTGCATTTGGGGAATGGCTTTGTGAGAAACAAAACTCCCAAAATCTATGGTATCAAAACCCACACGTAGTAGTGACTGAATGTAAGATACTTTTCTTTGGGTAGGAATAAATTCCTTTATGCCTTGCATGGCATCCCGGGGACATTCGATAATTTTTATTGCTTCCATAGGAAACCAAATATAAGAAATTTAAAGCTTCTCTAAAATCTTCTTGTTGATTGCTTTTATCAAAGAAGGTCCTTCGTAGATAAATCCAGTATAAAGTTGGATTAAACTAGCTCCAGCTTCGAGTTTTTCAATGGCGTCTTCTGGAGAATGGATTCCCCCTACCCCAATAATTGGAAAGGCTTTGTTGCTTTTCTCGGAAAGAAAACGGATTACTTCAGTAGAACGTTTGCTTAATGGTTTTCCTGACATTCCACCAATTTCGCTCTTGTTTACAGATTGCAATCCTTCGCGGGAGATGGTGGTATTGGTTGCTATTACGCCTGCAATTTTGGTTTCTTTTACAATATTGATGATATCCAGCAGTTGGGTGTCAGTCAAATCCGGGGCTATTTTTAAGAGAATCGGTTTGGGTTTTGGCTTCGCTAAATTCTCCTTTTGTAACGATTGCAACAATTGGGTCAAGGGTTCTTTTTCCTGTAATTCTCGAAGGTTTGGTGTATTTGGCGAACTCACATTGACCACAAAATAATCAACATAATTGTACAAAGCATCAAAACAAATCATATAATCATCAACTGCGTTTTCGTTTGGAGTCAATTTATTTTTTCCAATGTTTCCGCCAATGAGCACTCCCTTATTTTTTTTTAATCTTTTAACTGCTTCTTGAACTCCGCTATTGTTGAAACCCATGCGATTGATAATAGCCTTGTCTTCTTTGAGACGAAACAATCGTTTTTTAGGATTGCCTTCCTGTACTTTTGGTGTTAGAGTCCCTATTTCAATAAATCCGAAACCAAAGTGCGACAGTTCCTTATACAATGTAGCATCTTTATCAAAACCAGCGGCTAGACCAACGGGATTTTTAAACTTCAATCCAAAAACTTCAGTTTCTAATCGTTTGTCATTCAATGCATATAATAATTTGAAGAGCTTGGGAATTCCTGGTATTTTAGATAGCGTTCGAATTAAGGAAAAGGTACAATAATGAACTTTTTCTGGGTCAAACAAAAAAAGGAACGGGCGAAGAATTTGTTTGTACATAAATAGGGGTGATGTTGAAATGCAAAAGTAGAATTATCTGTCCGATTTCATGATTTTTTTACGGAATAAATTTAAAATTACTTTAGCTTTGTCGTGCCACCTCGCCATGATGGATTAAATCGAGCCCTACAGTTTCTTCCATGTCTGTTACACGAACTGGAATGAATTTATTGATAACTCTAAATAATAATAAGGTAAAAAAGAATGCATAACTTATTGCAAACAGTATGGCGACGCATTCTTTAAATAGCAAAACACCATCACCTCCAAAAAACAATCCGTTTGGTATAGATGAATTTATAGCACTATTAGCAAAGAAACCCAAACAAACAGTTCCGATTACACCACCCATTCCGTGAACTCCCCAAACATCTAAAGCATCGTCCCAACCTTTCTTTTCTTTATATTTTACAGCTAAAAAACAACCGCAAGCAGCAATAATACCAATTATAGCCGAAGAATATATATCAACATAACCAGCAGCTGGTGTAATTGTGGCCAAACCTGCAACAGCCCCTGTCATTAATCCAATAAAAGTTGGTTTCTTTTTTCCTGTATTCCATTCTATCAACAACCAAGTAACTGCCGCAAAAGAAGCTGCTGTATCAGTATTGAGAAAGGAAGATATTGTAACGGAGTTAACCGCTAGTTCACTCCCTGCATTAAATCCGTACCAGCCAAACCAAAGCAAGGCGGTTCCTATGGCAACCAATGGAATGTTATTTGGTTCATTCTTTTTTTGGCGTCGACCCACAAAATAAACCGATGCCAAGGCAGCAAAACCAGCAGTTGCATGGACTGTAATTCCACCGGCGAAATCAAAGACTCCCCACTCGGCAAGCAATCCGCCACCCCAAACCATATGTACAAAAGGATAGTATACAAATATCTGCCATAAAATCAGAAAAAACACATAGGATTTAAAAGTAACCCGATTAATAAAAGCGCCAGTAATCAATGCAGGAGTAATAATGGCGAACATCATTTGGTATGCAATGAAAATATACTCCGGAAAACGTTTATTGGGAGAATAGAGTGTGGAAGGGGTAATGCCGTTATAAAATGCTTTATCAAAATTGCCGATGATTCCGAAAAAATCAGTTCCTGCATGCAAACTCCCACTAAAACAAACTGAATACCCAAAGGCAAACCAAAGCACAGTTCCTATTCCCATAGAAACAAAACTCTGCATCATAATGCTTAAAATATTTTTATTACAGCCCAAGCCCCCATAAAAAAAAGCAAGACCGGGTGTCATTAACATCACTAAACTAGTGGCGAGAATCATAAAAGTGGTTAATCCAACATCTAACATAGCAGTATTCATTTATTTTTGTGCAATAATACATAAATATTTTTGTTTTCTCGGAAAAATGTAATAATATATTCTTTTACATATCATAAAGCGAGAGGTGAATTTAATTATTTTACTTATTTTACAATGACTACCCTAAAAAATAGAGGGTTGAAACTAAAAAAAGTGTATTTGCTCCCTGATGTGTTTTTTGAAGTCAATACGATTTGAAAGATTAAAGAATTAAGAAGGCTACCCCACATCCTTATGAATTTTTCTATCTTTGTTGCTTTGTAACGCTAAAAAATGAACATTAAACTCATCGCCATTGGCAAAACCGACAATAAAAATCTTCAATCGCTGATTTACGAATATCAAAAACGGGTGTCTTTTTACATCAAGTTTGATTTAGAGGTTATTCCTGACGTCAAAAATGTAAAAAGCTTATCCGAAAATCAGCAAAAGGAAAAAGAAGGCGAGTTAATTCTGGCTAAAATAACGCCAACTGACCAACTCATTTTATTAGACGAAAATGGAAAAGCTTTTTCTAGTTTGGCTTTTTCAGAAGAATTACAAAAGAAAATGAATTCAGGAGTAAAGACTTTGGTTTTTGTTATTGGTGGTCCTTATGGTTTTTCGGACGCTGTTTATGCCAAAGCAAACGGAAAAATAGCGCTTTCACTCATGACCTTTTCCCACCAAATGGTACGCTTGTTTTTTATTGAACAATTGTATCGCGGATTCACTATTTTAAAGAATGAACCTTATCATCATCAATAGTTTCCGAAGTAGTATTTCTTTTAATTAATGTAATTTTTTATTCCACACTTCAAGGATTTATTCTTTTTGATACCTTTTATAACCTTAACTAGATTAATTATAGTTCTTAATTCAGCACACAAAATGGTAATATCGGGGATTAGAAGAAAACTAGAGATGAGTTTTTAATTTTTTATTAACTATAACGATATTAATTTCTATTTTTTATTAGCTAATTTAAAATTTATAAAACTACTCGCATCTTTTTCATTTCTTTGAATAACTTTGTCGAAAGCTTGAAAAATGAAAAAAATAATTGTTATACTAATTGCTATAGTCAGCATTTCTTGTTCTAATGCTCAAAAAACAGCCTTTTCAAAAGAGGCTTTATCCGAAAAGTTAACAGCCATTAATGGTGAACAAATCATTTTCGAAAATATTTTAAAATTATACAAAGGCAAAACCTTAGTAATAGAAGTATGGGCTTCATGGTGTGGGGATTGCGTGAAAGCCATGCCGAAAACACATGAATTACAGGCCAACAATCCAGAAGCAACTTATTTGTTTATTTCTATGGACAAATCAGTTGACAAGTGGAAAGACGCCATCTCAAAATACGATTTAAATGGAGCCCATTTTAGGGCAAATGACCAAATGAAAGGTGTTTTTGCAAAAGCAATAGATTTAGATTGGATTCCAAGATATATTGTTGTTGACAAAACAGGGAAAATAGTACTTTACAAAGCCATTGAAACCGATTTTGAACAAATAAATAGCACTTTAAAAGAATTGCAAAAATAGAAACCAAATTATAAAAAAAATAAAATGAGAAAAAAGATTGTAGCTGGGAACTGGAAAATGAACAAGAATGAGGAACAAACTGAAGATTTACTAAACGAATTAATAGCGGAAATCCCAACAGAAAGCAACGTTCAGGTAATTGTGGCACCTACATTTGTCAACCTAGCTTCGGCAGTAGATCATTTAGAGTTCACGGTCATTGACGTAGCCGCCCAAAATATGCACCAAGCAGAAAGCGGAGCTTATACCGGTGAAATCTCGGCCGATATGCTAAAAAGCATTGGTGTAAATACCGTGATTCTTGGGCATTCTGAGCGTAGAGCTATTTTCCACGAAACCGATGCCTTGATTGCCAATAAAGTGGACACGGCTTTAAAACACAACATGACTATTATTTTCTGTTTTGGCGAAGAGCTGAAAGATCGTCAATCTGCAACTCATTTTACTATTGTGGAAAACCAGTTGAGAGATGGGTTATTCCATATAAAAGCAAAATATTGGGAAAATATTGTTTTGGCTTATGAACCCGTTTGGGCAATAGGAACTGGAGAAACTGCCAGTCCAGAACAAGCGCAGGAAATGCATGAATTTATCCGAGAAACAGTTCGTAAAGCTTTTGGAAGCGATGTAGCTGAGGATGTTTCGATTCTTTATGGAGGAAGTGTAAAACCAGATAATGCAAAGGAGATTTTCTCTAAATCAGATGTTGACGGAGGTCTTATTGGCGGAGCTGCTCTTAATGCAAAAGATTTTGTAGCGATTGTGAACGCTATTTAAAAATAAGCCCTAACTAAATTATAAAAGAGATTTGAAAACTATTCATATCTCTTTTTTGTTTTTACCCAATCCAATAAAAGAGATTATTATCTTTGCTGAAACGAATTTTATGTCAAATGTATATTTAGGCTTTCATTTTACGGTTGAACCAAAAGAACTAGGTTCGGAAATACTTATTGCCGAATTAGGCGAACTTCCGTTCGAAAGTTTTATTGATAGTGATTTAGGGATAGTTGCTTATATCCAAAAAGAGCTTTGGACTGAAAACATATTAGAGGATTTATTCATTTTAAATTCTCCAGAATTCACTATTTCGTATAAAATTGAAGAAATTGACCAAGTTAATTGGAATGAAGAATGGGAAAAGAATTTTGAACCTATCGACGTAAATGGTAATTGTCATGTTCGCGCTCCGTTTCATCCGAAAACCGGTGCTGAATTTGATATCATAATCGAACCAAAGATGAGTTTCGGAACAGGTCATCACGAAACCACCCACATGATGATTCAACATTTATTGGAAATGGATGTTACAGGAATGAAAACTTTGGATATGGGTTGCGGAACAGCAATTTTAGCCATCTTAGCCGAGATGAAAGGAGCTAAACCTATTGATGCCATAGATATTGACAATTGGTGTTACTTGAATTCTATAGAAAATGCCGAACGCAATAGTTGCCAACACATCAGCGTTTACGAAGGAGAAGTCGCTTTATTAAAAGACAAAAAATACGATTTAGTTATCGCTAATATCAATAGGAATATTTTGTTAAACGATATGCAAAGTTATGTTGATTGTTTGAATCCAAAAGGAATCCTTTTATTGAGTGGTTTTTATAAAGAAGACATTCCTTTTATTGACGTCTCTTGCACCGAAAAAGGGTTGACATTTGTTAAAAAGATTGAAAGAAACAATTGGGTGTCCTTAAAATACGTAATTTAGTTTTTTGAAATTTAATATATTAAAAAGTAATCTTCAAAATCGCTTACAAAAAGCACCACTATATTTTTATTTAAAAACCTACAAATTATTTAAAAATGAGTACTAAAGAAAAATCAAGAGCAGAAGTTAACCTCAAAGAGGCTACTTCCATAAACAATGAAATTATAGTTTACAATGATGACGTCAACACTTTTGACCATGTAATCGACACCTTAATCCGTGTTTGCAAACACACTCCAGAACAAGCTGAGCAATGTTCATTAATCGTGCATTACAATGGAAAGTGTACTGTAAAAACCGGTGTTTTAGAAAAATTAAAACCCCAATACACCCAACTACTTGAAGCTGGATTGAGCGCTGAAATAGTTTAAAATATCAAATTATAAAAAAAACAGGGATTTCTTAAAAAGAAATCCCTGTTTTTTTTTGCGTTAAGTCAAGTTTAATGTGGTAATTTATTCCGTAGTAGACCGTAAAAAAAAGTACCCAAAAGCGCTCCAATAAGCACCAATAGCATCGGCAAAAAACCCGCTCCAAGCAAAATAAATATAGGACCCGGACAAGCTCCAACCAAAGCCCAGCCTAATCCAAAGCATATTCCACCTATCCAAAAACGAGCAGAACCTGGTTCTTTATCTAGAATTTCTATCGGCAAACCCTTGATGTCTTTTACGTTGATTCTTTTTATGATTTGGATTCCAATTAGTCCCGTTACAACAGCAACCATAATAATTCCATACATATGAAAGGATTGAAATTGGAACATTTCATAGATTCTGTACCAAGATACTGCTTCTGACTTTGTCAAAACAATGCCGAATACAAATCCAACAACTATATATTTTAATGCATTCATAATTAAAAAAGTAAGGGTAAAACAAAATGAGTCATGATTAATCCTCCAATAAAAAACCCAACAACAGCTTTCAAGGATTTGATTTGGAGATTACTCAATCCTGAAATAGCGTGTCCCGAAGTACATCCACTAGCGTAACGGGTTCCAAAACCTATCAAAACACCACCTAAAATTAGAATAAATATCATTTTTGGGGATTCAAAAATAACGTTCCCAAATAAAGCATCGGGTAATAATTTACCTTTTGGAGCGTCTATTCCCATTTGCAGTAGCTGAGTAATTGTTTTTGGGTTGATGTCAACATTTGAGGGATCACTCAAAAAATGATTGGCAACAAAACCGCCCAATATGGCACCTACTACCACTAACAAATTCCAACGCTGTGTTTTCCAATCAACGTCAAAAAAACTTAACTTTTTTCCTATTCCAGTCATGGAACATAAAGTGCTTAAATTAGTAGACATTCCAAAACTTTTCCCAAAATAAATCAGACAAAGCATTATCATTCCTATCAAAAAACCCGAAACATACCAAGGCCATGTTTGAAAAATAATATCCATATCAATCTTTTTATTTGGCTAAAATAATAATTCTAATGTTAAAAAGTGAAAAATAGTATAGGATAATTATTGTTTATGGTAGCAATACCGCTTAAATTTGTTTTTTTAAAATCGGATTTTAAAAACAATCCCCCTAAATCAAATAGGAACATGAAAAAAACAATATCTTTTATCCCCTTATTATTCCTAATCGTGTCTTGTGTCAGCACACTGTCGACTATAAAAAACATAGATAACAATGCCCCAATTCCACGATTGGGAAACAACAATACCTTCGTCATTTCCGAATACAGTAAAGACAAAAAATATGGTTATGACAAGGACTACCCTATTAATATATTTTATTCAAACACAAAAAATGAAATCATCAACCAGCAAAGGTTTCTCAATGCTCTGGCAGGACCCAAAGGTGAAAAAATTAGCTACGCAAAGTTAGAAAGTTGCTGTCCCTTTCAAACAAAAAGAAGTGAAATGGGAGCAGGTTTTCTGGATGTTTACCAACTAACATGGGAAGGGCAACAAAATCCGGTTACCATGTATTTGAATATTTACGAAAAAGGCATACTAATGGTTCCAGTAGGATTAACATTAAAGAAAAATTAATCGTAAATCCTAAATCACAAATCACAAATCCTAACTATATTTGCCCTTTCAAAAATCACCTTATGAATCTACACCATATTCCACAAATAAAACATACTGATAGTGGCAACTTTTTTCTATTGGCGGGACCTTGCGCTATTGAAGGTGAAGAAATGGCGATGCGAATTGTCGAAAAGCTAATTGGAATTACCGATACATTAGAAATTCCTTTCGTTTTTAAAGGTTCCTTTAAGAAGGCCAACCGTTCTAAAATTGATAGTTTTTCAGGGATTGGAGATGAAAAAGCCTTACGAATTCTTCGAAAAGTTTCCGAAACTTTTGGCGTTCCCACCGTGACCGATATTCACACTAATGAAGATGCGGCTATGGCTGCCGAATATGTTGATGTATTGCAAATCCCAGCTTTTTTGGTTCGCCAAACTGATTTGCTTGTGGCTGCTGCCAAAACCGGAAAAGTAATCAACTTGAAAAAAGGACAATTTATGAGTCCGGAAAGTATGAAACACGCTGTGCAAAAAGTATTGGATTGCCACAATCATAATGTTATGGTAACCGATAGAGGAAGCATGTTTGGTTACCAAGATATGATTGTTGATTTTCGTGGAATTCCTACGATGCAACAATATGCTAGTACGGTGCTAGACGTTACTCATTCCTTGCAACAACCTAACCAAACTGCCGGTGTTACTGGGGGAAGACCCGACATGATTGAAACCATAGCTAAGGCCGGAATCGCTGTAGGCGTGGACGGAATTTTCATTGAAACCCATTTCGATCCTGCTAATGCCAAAAGTGATGGTGCCAACATGTTGCATTTGGATTATTTTGAAGGGCTAATGACTAAGTTAGTGGCCATCAGAAAAACCATCAATCTATTTTAGATTTTATTTTTTTAACTATTTTCCATCCACATACTCTTGTAAATAGCTAAACCTCGGGGTGAGTTTTCCTTTTTCGGTCATTTTAGCGCGTTGTAAAATTCCGTCTTTATCTCCATTGAAAAAAGCGGGAATCACGTATTGCATAAACATTGCTCCAAAGCCTTCGCTGGAATCTTTTGGCAATTCGCAAGGCAAATTATCTACAGCCATTACCACAATTGCTGCTGGATGAAAAACCTCTACTTCTTTGTTTTCACTAGGCAAATAACCATATAAAGGCTCGTCAATGGTGGATGATCTCAATGTACATGCAACAGAACCATCGACATCACAAGAAATATCGGCAACGACTTTAATTTTACAATCATTGGCTTGAAGCATCGCTAGCGTGAGAATTTTTGGAGCTTCATTGGCATGAAAATGCGCTGTGATATAGATGTCCGACACTTTTGCGAATCGTTCAAAGTCAGAAACATATTCCTGTGGGTGATCGAAAAAATCATTGAAATCCAACACACTACCATCTTTTCGCTTATTGTATTCCAAAACATCAATTTGGGTATAAACGGGTTGTGTGTAGTTTTTTGTCAAATAATTCTCAATCGAAACTTCGGTAATTTTGATAGCATCGAGCACTTCTTTTACCCCACTTCCTACTTTTCCGTTTCCCGTTACCACAAATTTTAAAGGAGGTAAAACCAACCGTTTCAAGTGTGAAAGTAACGCTTCTTTTCCGGAAAGTGTAGCGGCTTTAGGTAATTTGAATAATTCAAATTTTATTCCAAAAGCTCGAATAGCATTGTATGTACCTACAATACCCGCATATTTTCCAAAACCAATTAACCGGTGATTTTGAGTGTCAACTAAAGTTTCATGGTCATAAAAATCAATATTTTTCTCTAGCAAGGCTCGCAATAATTGTCTGTTATGGGGTTGTTTTTTGAGTGTATGCGAAAAAAAGAAATAGGATTTGTTAGAGATTAAATAGTCGATTGGAACTTCCTTAACCCCAAAAAAAATAGCACAATCACTAATGTCTTCTGCAACTTCAATTCCTAAATCTCTATAGGCATCATCGGAATAAAACCTAACATCCGAACTTTCTACTTTTACCGCGACATCTGGATAAAGTTGTTTTAATCTTACCAATTCATCGGGCGAAAAAACAACCCTTCTATCTGGTGGATTTTTCCTTTCTTTTATGATTCCAAATTTCATTTACTATCTCAATTTTTTAATTCTACTATGTAATTTCTTATTTGGTTCTAGCTTAAAATTCACAAATTTTATAGTTTATCAAAGATACTAATTAGAAGTTCTATTGCAACAAAAAGCTTTGTAAAGGAAGAATAGTTTTTGAATTAAATAAAAATTAACGGAGAAATAAAACATAATTAAATGAGCTAAATGTTATTTGTAAAGTCCATTTGGCAGATCTAAAATGTAAAAAAAGGTTAAATAGAAATAAGTATGAAAACGAATGTATTTAAATTATAAATGAAAGATTATAAACAAAACTCAAGAATATTTTTATCCATAACAAGTTGCTTTAAAATTGTTAATGGTTAGCCTTACTTGTCTTTATTATGGGAAAAATATTTAATCTTTTGACAACTAGTTTTTCAAAAGTTGGATTTATTAGTTGGATTTAAACATTCATACATTAATAATATTCCTTACTTTTACTTTCTTCAAAACCACACCTTATGTCAAATGTATTTTCGCTCCTACTAATTTTTATTGTTGCTCTTGCTATTGGGATTTTCATTGGAAAACTACTATTTTCGACAAAATTGCAATCAGAGAAAACTTTTCTAGAAGAAAAACTGAATGCTCTCAAAGAACAATCGGCAATTGAAAAAACGGCTTTAGACAGGCAATTGGAAAATACAATTGAGGAAAAAGAAACCATCCGCAACGAGAAAGAAGCTATCAACATTCAATTGACCAAGAAAGAAGTCGATTTTGAAAATCTTTGGCAACGAAATAAAGAACAAAAGGAAGAAGTAGAAAAACTTCAAGAAAAATTTACGATGGAATTTGAGAATTTGGCCAATAAAATATTAGATGAAAAATCCAGCAAATTTACCGAGCAGAACAAAGAAAATATGAAAAATATCTTGTCTCCCTTACAAGAGAAAATTCAATTATTCGAGAAAAAAGTAGACGACACCCATAAAGAAAGCCTAGTTAGCAATTCTGCTTTACAACAACAAATATTGGGCTTGCGCGATATGAATATTCAAATGAGCAAGGAAACCCTGAACCTGACCAAAGCTTTGAAGGGCGATAGTAAAATGCAGGGGAATTGGGGTGAACTGGTTTTGGAACGCGTACTAGAAAAGTCGGGATTGGAAAAAGACCGAGAGTATTATGTGCAACAATCCCATACCAATGAAGGTGGTCATCGTGTCTTCCCCGACGTGGTCATTAATCTTCCTGATGGCAAAAAGATGATCGTCGATTCGAAAGTTTCATTAACTGCTTATGAAAAATTCATTAACGAAGAAGACGACAATTTGAAAAACGGCTTTTTAAAAGAACATGTCAATTCCATTAAACGCCACGTAGAGCAACTCGGCGAAAAAAATTATCATGATTTATACCAGATTGAAAGCCCAGATTTTGTGCTACTTTTCATCCCAATGGAACCGGCGTTTGCCCTGGCGTTGAATGATGACACTACCTTATACAACAAAGCATTCGAAAAAAATATTGTTATTGTGACGCCTTCTACCCTACTAGCAACTTTACGAACAATTGATAGTATGTGGGCCAATCAAAAACAACAGGAAAACGCCTTTGAAATTGCGCGACAAGCTGGTGCTTTATACGATAAATTTGAAGGTTTCGTTGCTGATTTAATCAAAGTTGGTAAGAAGATTGACGAAAGCAAAATAGAATATGGAGCTGCGATGAATAAATTAGTAGAAGGGAAAGGAAATTTAATCACTAGTGTTGAAAAAATAAAGAAAATGGGGGCTAAAGCCAAGAAAGCATTGCCGGAAAACATATTAAACAGGGCTAATGTTGACACAGAGCAAATCAAAATTGATTAATTTTTCCTTTGCTATTTAAATGAATTATCAATAAAATAGTGTAACTTTAAGTAATTTAATTCATACTCCTTTATGAAAAAGATTACACTATTATGGTTTTTGTGTTTCACTAATATTGCTTTGACGCAAGAAAAAATGATTACTCACGAGGGACTGCTTTATTTTGAGGCATCAGTACCACTATTCGAAGAGATAAAAGCTAGAAATGAAATCGCCACTTGTATTTTAAATACAAAAACAGGTGAAATTTTCAGTTTAGCTTTGGTGAAAAATTTTCGTTTTAAAATGAAATTAATGGAAGACCATTTTAACGAAAATTATATGGAAAGTAATCGTTATCCTAAAGCTACTTTTAAAGGAATCATTGAAGATTTTAATTACGACAATATCTGTATATTGCCAAAAGAATTCAAACTCAAAGGCAGGCTTACTTTACATGGGCAATCGAAATTAATTACAACAACGCTATTCCTAAGGAAAACAGGAGATGGTTTAGAAATAATATCAAATTTTAATATAAATTCAGCCGACTACAATATTAAAATCCCACAAATGTTAAGTATGAAAGTATCAAAAATCGTCAATATAAATGCACAGTTTATAGTCAAAGATATCTACTTGCCTAAACAATCTTTAAGAGCGCGTTCTAATTTATCGAACTCAAACTTAAAACCTGTTTTTTCTATTTTATCAGAAGATACCCGTTGACCCGTCAATAAGAGTACCGACCTCTCTCCCATTATCATTTTTATCAAAAAAGAAGGAATATTGGGCAACCAAACACGATACCCATAAATTCTTGCTAATTTTTCGGAAAATAAGGCATTGGTCGTGCCATCCTTGATGGCAGCATTGTAAGCGCCTTTCATCTGCTCATCTTCAATAGCTTTAAGATAAATAGCACATAAATCATTAATATGAATCCAAGGCATATATTGTTTTCCAGAACCTATTGCTGACCCAAATCTAAACTTAAAAATAGGAATTAGCTTCTTTAAGAAACCATCATCTTTACCAAGAACCAAACCGGTTCTGATTTTTACCGTTCGAATCTTCAAATACGCAATATGATCTGCAGCTGCCTCCCATTTTTGGCAAGTTGTGCCTAGAAAATCATCTGCTAAAGGGCTTTCTTCAGAAAAAATATTTAGACTAGTGTAAGCCCCATAAATTCCAATTGCCGAAGCAGAAATAAAAGCCTCTAATTTTTTATTGTTTTTGTGGAGGACGTCATAAATTAGTTGGATTGCCTTTACTCTACTTTCAATAATTGAGGTTTTTCGTTCGGCTGTCCATTTTTTTTTCGCAATATTTTCCCCTGCTAAATTAATTATAAGATCAGCTTCAAGCACAGCTTGTTCGTCTATAAAAAAACTGTCAACATCCCATTTATAGTAAGAAATTTCAGATGTATTTTCTTTATTACTTCTACTCAAAATAGACACTTCGTAGCCTTTATTATTCAATAAATCGCTCAAATGATGACCTATAAATCCTGAGCCACCCGTAATCAATACCTTTTTTTTCATAATAAAGTAAATTTAATCATTTATTTTAAAATATAAAAATAATTAAATTTTGTTTAATATTTATTATAAATGATTAAACATTATATATCTTTGAAGAACAATTTAAAAGACACTAAAAATGGCCACTAAAAAACCAACCCTGACTAGAGACAAAATAGTTTCACTATATATGACCTATCGTTTAGAAAATAACGAAAAACCCAAATCCGTATATCAATTTGCCAAAAAAAATGGTTTTGACGAGAAAGAATTTTACAGTTTTTTTGGGACAATAGAAAGTGTTGAAAAAGAAATATTCAAGACATTCCTGGACAAAACAATTGAATTAATACAGAAAGACGCAAACTACGAAACGTATGTCATGAAAAGTAAAATATTGAGTTTCTACTTCACCTTTTTCGAATTATTGTCTGCCAATAGAAGTTATGTGGTCATGTGTTTGAAAGAACACCAAAACCAACTAAAAAACCTTATTCAACTGTCCGGCCTTAGAATCGGATTCAAAAATTATATTACCGAAATCATTTCGGATGAAGTAAGAACACAACACGAAAAATTTCAAAACTTTCAAGAAAAAGCAATTCAAGAAACTTCTTGGATTCAATTCTTGTTGACGATGAAATTCTGGTTGGATGATGAATCTCCTGCATTCGAAAAAACAGATCTCTATATTGAAAAATCTGTAAAGGCAACTTTCGAATTAATGAATATCGCTCCCATAGACAGTTTAATCGATTTTGGAAAATTTATTTTAAAAGAAAAAATATACAATAAATAATGAAAACCATCGACTACATTCCTACTTCAAAAATTGAAAGAGCTACAAAACTCGTTCAAACCGGAGCTAAAGTGGGCGTAAATTACCTGAAATATTACGGCGAAAAAATGGTTAACAGTGATTTAACCCGCGATAAACTTAATAAAAATAATGCCGAAGATATTTATGATGGGCTCAAGAGCTTAAAAGGAAGCGCACTAAAAGTGGCGCAAATGTTGAGCATGGACAAGAGTTTTTTGCCACAGGCTTATGTGGAGAAATTTTCGTTGTCGCAGTTTTCGGTTCCTCCACTATCGGCTCCATTAGTTTTGAAAACCTTCAAGGCTAATTTTGGCAAAACACCCTATGAAATTTTTGACGAATTCAATGCCAACTCCGTGAATGCAGCCAGTATCGGACAAGTACATTTGGCCATAAAAAACAACAAAAAACTGGCCGTTAAAATACAATACCCAGGTGTAGCCAACAGCATTTCGTCTGATTTGGCTTTGGTAAAACCCATTGCCATAAGGATGTTTAACCTTCAAGGAAAAGATTCCGACAAATATTTCAAGGAAGTAGAAGACAAACTAATTGAGGAAACTAATTATTTATTGGAACTCAAACAAAGTCAAGAAGTAGTTGAAGCTTGCCAAAAAATTGAAAATCTTGTTTTTCCAAACTACTATCCCAAATATTCTTCTGAAAAAATCATCACGATGGATTGGATGACAGGCATCCATCTTTCGGAGTTTACCAACAAAAATACTGATCAAGAAGTCGCCAATAAATTAGGTCAGGCGCTTTGGGATTTTTATATGTACCAAATTCACATTTTGAGAAAAGTACATGCTGATCCACATCCGGGAAACTTTTTGGTAAACCAAGAAAACCAACTGGTGGCACTTGATTTTGGCTGTATGAAACAAATCCCAAATGAATTCTACATTCCATATTTTGAATTGATTGACAAGGAAGTTATCGACAATAAAATTCTTTTTGGCGAAAAATTATTTGAATTGGAAATTCTTAGAGTGGATGATTCCAAAGAAGAAATCGAATATTTTACCCAAATGTTTTATGATTTATTGTCGCTTTTCACCAAACCATTCCAATCGGAAAACTTCGATTTCTCGGATGAAGTGTTTTTCGAAAACATCGCCCAATTGGGGGAACGCTTTGCTAACGACACCAACCTTCGAAAAATGAACGGCAATCGAGGATCGAAACACTTCATTTATATAAATAGAACCTTTTTTGGATTGTATAATTTAATGTTTGACTTGAAAGCCAAAATTGTAGTAAATGAATACGTAAAATACTAAAGTTAAAAGAGATAAATAAAAATATGAAAAACATAGTAATCATTGGCGGAAGCAAAGGAATTGGCAGTGCCATTTTGTTGCAACAGTTGGAATCAAACATGGTTTACAACATTAGCAGAAATTCGCCAGACATAACACACCCCAACCTGATGCATTATTCCTCGGATGTATTGCAGGAAGCGCTTCCCGAGATAGAAAATATCGACACCTTGATTTATTGTCCAGGATCCATTAATTTAAAACCCATTGGGAGTTTGAGCATAGATGATTTCAGAAACGATTTCGAAATCAATGTGATTGGAGCAGTAAAAACCATCCAAAAATATTTACCAGTTTTGAAAAAAGGAACTAATCCGTCCATCGTTTTGTTCAGCACGGTGGCGGCAAAATTGGGAATGCCTTTTCACGCCAGTATTGCCACGGCCAAAGCGGGAGTTGAAGGATTGGTAAAATCACTTGGAGCGGAATTGGCCTCGGTGGTTCGTATCAATGCCATTGCTCCTACCATCACAGAAACCTCACTTGCTGCAGGAATTCTACGAAATGACAGAATGAAGGAAAATATGGTGGAACGCCATCCAATGAAGGGGTATTTGAAACCGGAAGAAGTGGCAAGCATGGCCAATTACTTGATTTCGGATCAAGCCAAGTCAATCTCGGGACAAGTTTTTGAAATGGATTATGGCATTGTAACTTTCAAAATATAAAAAAAGACTGTTTAAAATAGAAAATGATGTTAAAAGAAATGAAAAGTTACGAGAAAGTAGAACAGTATGATTGGGAAATAACGGAAGCTTTAGCGGATAATTACAGAACAATAATAGATAATCTAGGCGAAGACATCAACAGAGAAGGTTTGGAAAAAACACCAGAAAGAGTGGCTAAAGCCATGCAATTCCTGACACACGGTTACGGACTGAATCCATTAGAAATATTGAAATCGGCACTATTCACCGAAGACCACAAACAAATGATTGTAGTAAAAGACATTGAGCTTTATTCCATGTGTGAACACCATATGCTACCCTTTTTTGGCAAAGCACATGTAGCTTATATCCCGAATGGGAAAATCGTAGGACTGAGCAAAATACCAAGAATAGTGGATGCTTTTGCCCGAAGAATGCAGGTACAAGAAAGATTGACAGACCAAATAAAAGATTGTATACAGGAAGCTTTAAATCCACTAGGAGTGGCAGTAGTTATAGAGGCACAACACATGTGCATGCAAATGCGTGGCATACAGAAGCAGAATTCGGTTACCACAACATCTTCTTTTACAGGTGCGTTCGAAAAAGACAAAACCAGAAAGGAATTCATCAGTTTAGTTTCCAATAAATTGAGTTAAATTTCTTTTCAAGATAAAAAAAATATGAAAATTCTCTTAACTGGTGCAACAGGATACATCGGGAAGCGACTTTTGCCTATTTTGGTAAAACAAGGTCATGAAGTGGTTTGTTGCGTTAGAGACAAAAACAGGTTTTATTGTCCCATAGAGTTTCAGAAAAATGTGTCGGTCATTGAGGTTGATTTTCTAAAAATAGAAACATTAACAGCAATACCAACTAATATAGATGCCGCTTATTATTTGATTCATTCCATGTCAGATACAGACGAAAATTATGATGATTTAGAAAAGCTTTCGGCAGAAAATTTCGTTTATTCAATAGATAAAACAGCAGTAACGCAAGTTATCTATTTAAGTGGCATCGTAAATGACAAATCGCTTTCTAAACATTTAACTTCCAGAAAAAAAGTAGAAGACGTTTTAAACACGGGAAACTTTGCACTAACAACTTTGAGAGCTGGAATCATTGTGGGCTCCGGCAGCGCTTCTTTCGAAATTATTCGAGATTTGGTTAACAAACTCCCGGTCATGATAACCCCAAAATGGCTGAATACAAAATGTCAACCCATTGCAATAACCGATGTTTTGGAATTTTTATCAAAATGCCTCAAAAATCAATTAACTTATAACATAAGTTTTGACATTGGCGGTCCTGATATTCTTACGTATAAAGAAATGCTTTTGGGTTTTGCCAAAGCAAAAAAGTTAAAAAGATGGATTTACACCATACCCATAATGACGCCAAAATTATCTTCCTATTGGTTGTACTTTGTAACTTCGACTTCTTATAAATTGGCTTCGGCATTAGTCAGCAGCATGAAAGTAGAAGTGATTTGTAAAGACAATAAAATAAATGATTTATTAGATGTAAATCCCATGCCCTACGAACAAGCTTTATCAAGGGCTTTGATTAAAGTAAATGAAGACAAAGTGGCTTCAAGTTGGAAAGATTCACTAGTCAGTGGACGATTTAACAGCAACATGTCTGAATTTTTGAAGGTTCCTAAGAAAGATTGCTACATCGACAGACGAAAAAAACAAATAGAGAACCGAGATTTCACTATCGAAAAAATTTGGTCAATTGGTGGGGAAAATGGTTGGTATTATGGCGACTGGTTGTGGAACTTACGTGGGTTCATCGATAAGTTGTACGGTGGTGTAGGATCAAAAAGAGGGAGGACCAATAAACACGATATTCATTCAGGAGATGCATTGGATTTTTGGCGGGTATTATATGCCAATAAAGAAGAAGGTAAACTAGTTTTGTATGCCGAAATGAAATTACCAGGCGAAGCTTGGCTTGAATTCAAAATAATTCACAATACTTTGTATCAATCCGCCACATTCAAGCCAAAAGGCATTTGGGGGAAAATGTATTGGTATGCTATTTTACCCTTTCACGGATTTATATTCAACGGTATGTTGAATAAGTTAATTCGGTAATTACTTCGAAATTCCCGCTTTGTAGGTTGCAATCGCACGATCTCTAGCAAAGGCATGTTCGACCATTGGCTCACCGTAACCCAAATCGAATTCAGGAATCCATTTTCGGATGTAGATTCCTTTTTCGTCAAATTTCTTGAGCTGGATTTCGGGATTAAAAACCCTGAAATAAGGCGCGGCATCACAACCTGTTCCTGCAGCCCACTGCCAGTTTCCAACATTGGCTGACAATTCAAAATCCAATAGCTTTTCAGCAAAATATGCTTCTCCCCATTGCCAATTGATCAATAAATGCTTGCATAGAAAACTTGCCACCACCATTCGAACCCTATTGTGCATGTAACCGGTTTCGTTTAACTCCCGCATTCCGGCATCAACCATAGGATAACCAGTGGTTCCTGAACACCAACGCTTGAAATCTTCTTCGTGATTGCGCCATTGAATGCAATCGTAAGCCGATTTGAAATTGTGCGTGACCACCCTTGGAAAACTGTACAAAATTTGCATGAAAAATTCCCTCCAAATTAGTTCACTCAAAAATACTTCATTTTTATTCGCTGCCCAATTCACTAATTTTCGAATACTTACAGTTCCAAAACGCAGATGTGGCGAAAGATGTGTAGTACTGTCCAAAGCCGGAAAGTCTCTTGTTTCATGGTAATTTGAAACGTTTTTCAAGTTATGGGGAATCACTTTTATGGAACTTTCCTCGAATCCTATTTGCTCCAATGTTGGAAAAGTAAAATTGCTTTTATGGAAATTATAAAACTTTTCGGTTATATCGTATTCCTGAACCGGAGCCCTTTTTTTATATTGCTCCAACCATTTATTTTTGTAAGGCGTGTAAACGGTATAAGGCAATCCATCGGCTTTCGTGATTTCTTTTTCTTCGAAAATCACTTGGTCTTTAAAAGAAAAACACGCAGTTTTATTCGATTCCAATAATTCGCCAATGGCCAAATCCCTTTTGATGGCATAAGGTTCGTAATCTTTGTTGAAGAATACCTCATTTACATCGAATTCTTGAAGAAGAGCTTGCCAAACCTCTTGGGTTTTTCCTTTTTTCACCAAAATAGAACTTCCTAATTCTTGCAATTTCTGATTTATATTAGAAAGGGAATCGTGAATAAAACCAACCCTAGCGTCATTTTTTGGCAAACTGTCCAAAATAGCTTCATCAAAAATAAACAAGGGAATCACTGGATATTTGGATTCCAAAGCATAAAAAAGCCCCACGTTATCTTCTAATCGTAAATCTCTACGGAACCAAAAAAAAGCTACTTCTGGTTTGTTCATTATTTAGAATTAAAAATCTCATCCACTTTTACAACTCTGTAATCAAAAATTTCTTTTAGTTTATCTTTAACCACAAGTGTGTTCATTATTCTACCTATGAAACCCAACGGCAAGGCATAATGAACCAAATCCGTCATTTTTGTACCGTTTTCAGTTGGTTCAAAAAAATGTTTGTGATGCCAAAGTGCATAAGGTCCGAAGCGTTGTTCGTCGATAAAATAACTATTTTCTTTCACGAAAGTGATTTCGGTTGTCCAACTCAATTTCAATCCCGCTAGCGGAGACACTTTGTATTGGATAATTTGTCCGGCATACATCGATTTGTTGTCGAAATCCGTGATTTGGAAACCCATAGTTTCCGGGGTAATTTTTTGCAAATTTCTTGGACTTGAAAAAAAAGCCCAACATTCCTCAACACTGGCATTTACATGTTGAACCGTTTCTTTTGTATATACTTTCATTTTTGTTTTTTTTCTATTTTTTTAATTAGAACCAAACTCATCAATATCATCGAAAAGGCATAACCAATATCTTCAATTGGGATGGTTCCCAATCGAATTCCCAAATTTTCGGCATTATTATAAAATACAACCGGCTCGTCAATAAAACTTCCTGTTAAGATTCCGTTGATGATAGAAAATGGGATTAGTATAATGAGAAAGGTGATGAAAAACGTGTTCAAAACATGGGAAACCTTGAAAACCGTATAAGTCAAAACCAAGACCAACACGCTATAATTAACTGCCGTGTACCATTTATCGTAATGAATCGCTATGGTTGGTAAAAGCACAATCATTAGCATCCAATAAATGCATCGTACTGTTCTATCCGATAGGGAAACGTTAGAAAAAAAATAGTGAAAAGCAAAATGAATAAAAATACTGGCATAAGGAATGCATATAAAAAAAAGCCATTCCTCTATAGGTAAATCAAAAAATTCAATTCCAGAATGGTAGCGGGGATTGAAACTCCAAACTCCAATTTTGGTAAAAATAATATCCCAAACAATAAAGAATATGGCCGTCAAAATTATGGCTAAAAAAACAGCTTTCCACCGTTTTATATACCTCATCCTGTTATCAAAACTGTATAAAAATGGAATAAGTAAGGAAGATATATTTAAAATCAGGTATAACGACATATTAAATTTTAAAGTATTTAAAAGGCACGAAAAGCATTCCAAAACATTCGCCGTCTTCCTTTCCCAAATGTTTGTGGTGTACTTTGTGACCTTTGCGAAGCGCTATCAAATATTTGATTTTGGTGTTTTTAAATAACTTCAACCGTTGATGTATGATGATGTCATGAACAATAAAATAACTCAAACCGTAAGCAAAAATTCCCAATCCAATGAAGAATCGGTAATCAAAACCGTCTTGTGCACCAAAATAAAACAAAAGAATGCTAGAAATGGCAAAGATTATGAAAAAAACGTCGTTTCTTTCGAAAACATGGGCGTATTTGGGCTGGTGATGATCCGCATGAAGATACCACAAAAAACCGTGCATAACAAATTTATGAGTACACCAAGTGATAGATTCCATTAGTAAAAAAGTACTAAGAAAAATTAAAAAAAATAGCATCATTATTTTTTAATAAATTTATAAAACAGTTTAAAATCCGCAATAAGACTAAACTAATTTCAACTTGTAAGTTACAAAAGATTTTGCCAATAATCCGAATTTGACATAATTTGAAACCCGTATTCTTGAAGTTCCAATTTGGTGACAAGGCGTGTTTTCTAATTTTTTCAAAAGCTTTTTATAATATACAAATGCAGTATAAACACCAAATTTTGCTTCTATTGGCAACTTCGTAATCCCTTGATAGGCGATCCTGAAATCCTCTTCTATTTCAGCAATAATGATTTTTTTGGAATGCTCATCAAACGAATTTAAGTCAAGTCCCGGAAAATAATTCCGATTCAAAATTAAATTATCATCTTTCAAATCCCTCAGAAAATTAACTTTTTGAAAGGCTGAACCCAGACGCATCGCTTCATCTTTTAGCTGTTCGTATTTCTGAACATCTCCACCCACAAAAACTTTGAGGCACATCAGACCAACCACATCGGCCGACCCATATATATAGTCGTTATATTCCTCTTTGTCTTTGTAATCCGATTTCACTAAATCCAACTTCATACTCTTTAGGAAAGCCTGAATTAAATCGTCGGTTATATTATATTTCTTGACCGTTTTTTGAAAGGAATTCAAGATAGGATTGAGACTTATTCCGGAAATAAAAGCTTTGTAATAGTCTTTTTCAAAATCGGTTATTAAAATTTCTTTATCGAAATTGTGAAAGGAATCCACGATTTCGTCAGCAAAACGAACAAAACCATAGATGCTATAAATAGCATCCCTGATATCAGGTGAAAGCATTTTAACCGCTAATGAAAATGAAGTACTGTAGTTTTTCGTTACGAGTTTGCTGCATTTGAAAGATACTTCATCAAATAATTGCTTCATGTTTATTGCTCTGAAAATTTCTTATTAATTAAATCTGATACAATCTTACCTGAAATCAACGAAGGCGGAACTCCTGGTCCTGGCACAGTCAACTGTCCTGTAAAATATAAATTCTCGACTCTTTTACTTTTTATTTTAGGCCTTAAAAATGCTGTTTGTGTCAAAATATTAGCTAATCCATAGGCATTTCCTTTGTATGAATTATAATCATTAACGAAGTCATTCACGCAGAAACTTTCGCTAAAGATAATATTTTCTGAAACATCTTGATTCGTCAAAGTCTCAAATCTACCAATAATGTTTTGAAAATACTTCTCCCTAATTTCTGGTGTATCTTCAATTCCCGGAGCTATTGGAATCAAAAATATGCCCGCTTCAGTGCCTTCTGGAGCAACGGTTGAATCGGTCTTACTTGGAAAACTGGCGTAAAAAAGAGGTTTTTCGGGCCATTTTGGGTTGTCATAAATAGCGTTTGCATGCACATCAAAATCAGTGTCGAAGAACAAGGTATGATGCGAAACATTGGCTATTTTTTTGTCAAACCCCACATAAAACAACAAGGAAGATGGAGCAAAAACTTTGCTATCCCAATATTTCTCTGAATACCCTCTGTATTTTTGGTCTAACAAAGTTTCCGTATGATGGTAATCGGCACCGCTCAAAACGATATCGGATTCTATATTGATTCCGTTTGAAATGACGCTTTTTACAACCCCATTCTCTACGTTGATTTTCTCCACGTTTTGGTTGGTTTCAATTTTTACACCCAATGATTCGGCCAATTCAACCATCCCGTTAATGACTTGATACATCCCTCCTTTTGGGTGCCAGGTCCCCAATCCAAAATCGGCGTAATTCATAAAACTATAAAAAGACGGGGTATCCGACGGTTTTGCTCCAAGAAACAAAACTGGAAATTCCATTATTTGCCTCAGTTTATGACTTTTTATTTTTTTTCTGACCTTGGTACGAATACTCGAAAAAAACTGGTTTACCTTTTGGATTGTCACAGGAGTAATTAACTCTGTAATAGTGATTCCTGGTCTGTAAACCAAATCCTTTATGGCGACATCATAATTAAACTGGGCTTCCTTCAAAAATTTGTCCAGATGCACGGCGCTTCCTTTCTCTTCTTTTTCAAAAATCGAAAGAATCTCCGGAAGATTATCTGGAATTTCAATCGAACTTAGGGTGTCAAAATACACCTCGTAAGCAGGATTTAATTTTTCTAATGCATAATAATCAGATGGCTTTTTGTCAAAATCTGAAAAGAATTTCTCGAACACATCCGGCATCCAATAC
>Ga0209550_10000827_pt1 | contig 29677 bp, 28 predicted proteins | sample LauGreSuBDMM15SN_2_FD_187567 | JGI IMG/M metagenome (GOLD analysis project Ga0209550, IMG submission 187567) | Freshwater lake microbial communities from Lake Michigan, USA - Su13.BD.MM15.SN (SPAdes) (version 5) | ecosystem: Environmental > Aquatic > Freshwater > Lake | place: Lake Michigan... | reverse complement strand
AAAGAGTTAGATGCCAACTACGCCTCTGATTCAAAGCCAGATAACGAGCAAGAGTTTGCACAGACCCTGATTGAATCAAAGAAGTTTATTCAGCAGTGCGAAGAGAGGAATAAGTTCCTCACCTCATTTAGCACGGCAAATGCCGCGCGCGATATGGACATCTTGCGCCAAGCGGTGGGTGATAAGCAACTGAACTACATGGGTAAGTCTTATGGCACATTTCTTGGCACCCTCTACGCACAATTCTTTCCAGACAAAGTAGGGCGCATGGTGCTAGATGGCGCAGTAGATCCGACCATCTCTAACTTCCAGCAGGCACTGACACAAGCAGTCGGTTTTGATAAAGCTTTTGCAGCATTTGTAACTGATTGCAGTAAAAGAAGTGACTGTCCGTTACCAAAAGATAATAAAGCAGCAATTGAAGAGATGAAGAAGATTCTTAGCCAGCTGGCCAACAAACCCAATAAAAGGCTCTCAGAGTCGCTAGCTCTGCTGGGCACGGCATCTGCTCTCTATGACAGCGCAACAGGATGGCCAAAGCTTCGCGCGGCCATTAAGGCGGTAAAGCAAGGCAAGGCTGGCAAGTTCTTAGAACTAGCAGATAATTACTCGGGGCGCGCAGAAGATGGCTACACCACCAACGAGTTTGATTCTGGTGCAATTATTGATTGTTTAGATTTCGCAGATAATCGCAGTGTTGAAGAGATGAAAGTCGATGCGCTGACATTTGCTGAACAAGCTCCACTTTTTGGCCCCTACCTTGCCTATGGTGGGCTGGTCTGTCAGTACTTTGACACACCAAAAGCCACAGAAGTTTTGCCCACAACGACTGCCAACCCGATTATCATCATTGGCACTACAGGAGACCCCGCCACACCCTATGAATGGGCGCAAGGGCTAAACAAGATCCTGACTAATTCAGTTCTTATTTCACTAACGGGCAATGGCCATACCGGGCAAGGGCAGGGAAATAAGTGTGTTGATGGGCAGGTGGATGATTTCTACCTACTTTCAGCAAGGCCTTCTTTGCTGACTTGCCGCTGACTTATGTGATTCAGGATTCTGGCCCAGGCGTACATGAAGCTCACAAATAGAAAAACTAGAGCAAGAGAAGAACTTATTGCAGTGGTAATCGCAAGCCTGCTAGATAGAACCGTAACTAGAATCAAAACTACCGAACCTTTTACCCAGGCCCGAGAAAGCAAGTCTTGGCTAATCAGGATTAAAAGCGCCGGCAGGAGAATTAGCATCCTGTAGATGAAACTATCCGAAAATATCCAAATTCCTACATAGGTAAGCAAAGTAGGAATCAAAATCGTGTACCTATGGTCAGGGATAGGGGATTTAAAGGAAGCAGTAAGACTGCGCCCGAAATAGTTAATCCAGATAGCAGCTATCAGAATCGTCAATGCGACCAAGTATCCAACATTAATGAGAGACGTTTGGTCAGAAAAGAACAACTTGAGTCCAAATGCCATTCCATGCGGGGATCCATCTTGGGTTGCAGAGAGCATTTTCGTTATCTTATTAGCGCTGCTCAGCCAGTATCCAGCTGACAAAACAAAGGCGATCAGCAAATACCTCCTCTTTGATTTACTGGCAAATAAGGTGAGGAACGCAATCAATAAAATCGGCCAAAGTTTGAAAATTGCTCCAGCAAAGAGAAAGACGACAGCGAATGGCTTGCAGTATTTATTGCTGGATTCCAAGAAGACTAATCCCAGCAGGATAAAGAAAATTGTAATTATTTCATTGCCTCGGTCAATTGCTAGGACAAATGGGGGAGAGGCAATGAAAATGATGAAGGCAATACTGCCAAGGTTTCGTTCCCGGATAATCAGAATCAATAAAAGTGTCAGAAATACATAACTACCGACTCCCAGTAGATCAACATTGGCTAACCTAATAAGATCAAGAAATCGTGAAATATCTGGATTCTGATTGAAAGCCCGTTGCCATGGATCGCATGAGTTCACACCTATTTCAATACCGGTGACACACCCAGCGGCTGCTGTGAAGTGGACCAAATCACCAAACGGAAACAAACTTCCTTCGTACTCCATACTGCCAGAGCCGAGGTGACTCCATAGGTCGTAGAGAGTCGGACTCCCCAATTTGAGTAAGAGGTAACTTAAGAGAAAGAGGACGACATAGAAGGCAGTTAGCCCGTAACTAACCTTTAAAGAACTTAGAAAAGCATTGTCCAAAACGAACCATAGGGAATAGGCGAGCGTTAGGACTACCACGCTATCCAACATAAGTTCAAAAAAGTTGGGATCTGGTTGGAAGTGGGGGAGAACGAGCCCGAGAGCCCATGTGGCCCCCAACAACCCGATACTCAATACCTTCACCCTCACAGAGCCAGCCTACCGACAACATTTGAATGTAGCGGTTGGTCATGAGCACCCCCCCCCATGGTGCAGAATTCCCCCATGCGCTTAGATCATGTTTCTTATGTGACTTCCCACGATCAACTAGCTGACACTGTGCAAAGACTAGGTTCGCGCCTAGGCAGCACATTTGTAGATGGTGGTATCCACCCACGCTTTGGTACACGTAACTTCACTGCCTCACTTAAGAACGGTCAGTACATAGAAGTTGTATGTCCTCTTGATCACCCAGCAACAGAGCAAACTCCTTGGGGTAAGGCAGTATCAAAGAAGGCAAATGAAGGTGGCGGTTGGTTCACCTGGGTCTTTAGTACAAAAGACATCGCACCTATTGCCACAAAGTTCGGACGCGCGGCAACAGAAGGTCACCGCACGCGACCAAACGGTACAGATCTCAAATGGGTGCAAATCGGAGTAAATGAGATTACAGACACAAGAGAGTTCCCATTCTTTATTCAGTGGCTCTCTGCTGACCACCCATCACAAGATGGCACACCACTTGCCGAGATTGAAAAGATTGTCATTGCAGATACCGATCAACTAGCTGACTCTTGGTTTAAAGAGGACATCCTGGCCTCCCTTGGAGATGTCACTATTGAGTGGGTAGACCCATCAACTAATGATGATCAGTCTGGGATTGTTGCTGTGCACCTGGTTACTCCGGGGGGATTAATAATTCTCGACTAAATTAGCTTTCAGCCAATCTGCAGGCCTCTTAGTCAAATTAATAGCTCACAGATGTTGAAAACATTTATCTAAGGTGACTTTAGAAAGCGAGATTAGACAGTTCAGAAGCAAAATTCGGCCAACTCCGGGTGCTTGTACTGTGTGTGAAAATCCGTAGCGCTGCTACTTATTGCCGGTCTTGGTCATATTTGGAGTTAGTGTTCCAGGCTTTGGTGGTCTCAAGGCATAATTCGAGCACTCCTGATCAATAAGTATAGAATTAGGCATGGAGTTGATTCGAGCTATTTGGGGGTTGACCCCAGTGAAATTTAGGCGACAATTATTTAAATTTCGATACTCCATATCTAGTAAGTACGAGATTTACGCTCCAACTTATGCTGATGATGGGCTGATTAGTGAGCACATTGTTGATTTTATGAAGGATGCAAAATTTGTGAAAGCTTATAACTACGGGAAGTCGACTGGGGCAATAATTTCTCACCCGGGAGATATTCACTTTCGTGCATATATTGCTTGCTGGGCGGCGGTTCAAGCTCTAAGTCTTGAGGGAGATTACGTAGAGTGCGGTGTGGGTAAAGGTCTACTGACCAGAACAGTAGTTGAGTATATAGATTTCCAAAATGTTCCGAAGAATTTCTTTCTAATTGATACATTTGCGGGGATACCGGTGAGTCAAGGAGTAAAGAGTGAAATCAAAAGCATGGAACTATTAAATAATCTACACTTTAATTCATCTTACTTACAAGAAGTAGAACAAACATTTATTGATTATAAGAATGTTAGAATTGTCCAAGGTCGGATACCAGAAATTTTATCTGGGAACATCTTTTCTAAAGTCTGTTACCTTTCCGTAGATATGAACAATTCGATTGCAGAGGCCCATGCCCTTGAATTTTTCTGGGATAAATTGGTACCAGGCGCCGTCGTGCTTTTTGACGACTATGCGTATGGAGAACAATTTAGAGCTCAAAAACAGGCTATGGATGAGTTTGCGACAAAGAAAGGTTACTCAATATTAACCCTACCGACCGGGCAGGGAATGCTTATCAAGAAGTAGCAGCATGGATTCTGATGAAACTTTAGCGAAGGATATATAAATGAAAATTGTAGCGATTGTAGAAGCGAGAATGACCTCTTCTCGGCTTCCTGGGAAAGTTCTGTTAGAAGCTCGTAATGTACCTATGCTCGGACGGCTAATTGATAGATTAAAGAAGGTTTCTCTGATACAAGAGATAGTAATCGCTACAACTAAAAACTTCGAAGATGATGAGATTTGCAATCTAGCTTCGAAATACGGAGTCCAGTACTTTCGAGGAAGTGAGGACGATGTTATGTCACGGGTCTTGGAGGCAGCGCAAACAGCCAAAGCAGATGTAATTGTCGAAATAACAGGTGATTGTCCAATAATCGACGTAGATATAGTTTGCGATGTTATTTCTCAATATCTTGAAGGCAATTATGACTATGTGAGCAACTCAAATATTAGAAGCTATCCTGACGGAATGGATGTACAAGTCTTTAGTATTGACACACTTATTGATTCATTCAGGTTGACATCAAATGCGCTTCACAGAGAGCATGTAACTCTGCATATTAGGCAAAATCCCGATCGATACCGATTGCTCGATGTTATTGCAAAAAGTGAGTATAACTTTCCAGAGTTAGGTTTAACTCTGGATACATTAGAGGATTACAACTTGCTAGACAACATAATTAGTTATCTAGAACCCCAAAATCGGTATTTTGGCCTAAGTGAAACCTTATCTTTCCTTGATTCTTTCCCTGAAATGAAGGAATTAAACAAAACCGTTAAAAGAAAGGGAGATAACTAGTTGCATTCAAAATTAATTGGCGTTGTTTGCAAAGATGCGGGTGCTGCTAATCAAATTGCCTCCTATATCATGAACAACCCTGGTCAATATATCTTTGCTCTTCAAAATCCAGCCACGAGTATCTTCACAGAAATTCTTGGCCACGTCGAAAATACTGAATTAGAGGAGGTGGTGAAATTATCTGATGAAATTTTGACAGGATCCGGGTGGACATCAGACTTTGAATGGCGAGGAATTCGCGAGGGCAGAAAAAACAACAAGAAGGTAATAACCCACCTAGACCACTGGAATAATTATCGCGAGAGGTTCATACGTAATTTCGAATTGAATCTGCCGGAAGAATTATGGGTATCAGATGCATATGCACTGCAAATTGCAACCCTATTGTTTGCGAGCACCAAGATTATTAGAAAGCCGGACTATTATCTCCAAGCTCAGATTGTTCGAATAAACGAAATGAGAGCTTCCGAGATCCAGGAAGAAAGGATAGAAAAATCAAAAGTCCTATTCATCTCCGAACCACTTCTCGACTCAACGGAATTGGGATACTTAGCGCAAATAGACTTGGGAAACGTTCTAAAACTTGAATTCCTCGACTTAATCGACAAATCACCCAACAACAATTTTGAAATACGGGTTCGGCCCCACCCCAGCGAATTGAGGAGAGAAGCAGAGACACGCAGTTTAACGGGAACGGTCGGACTTTCTCCGGGAGCATCGCTATCAGGAGACTTGGCCTGGGCAGATTACGTTGTCGGAATGGATAGTTACGCACTATATGTAGCAGACAATGCAAGAATTCCAACCGTAAGCATCGCCTCCTGGCTCGGACGAGAGATCACAATTCCGAGAGGGAATATCAAGTTCTTGCAAAAAAATAACTTGATAGAGTTATTAAGTGCAAAGTAGGGTATTTCTAATTGGCCTAGGGTCTATTTCTGCCAAATACGATCTGGCGGACTTTAATTCGCTTGGAAGAACGCACGCTCGAGCTGTCGAGCGCCACAAAGATTTTATCTTGGTTGGAGGATACGACCCCTCTGATTCGAGCCGGCTGGAATTCTCAAGGTACTTTAAAAAGCCAGCATTTGAAAATCTTGAGTATGGACTCAAGGAGACCAATCCGGACATTGTCGTAATAGCAAGCCCAACTGACTGTCACCTTGAAAATCTAAAACAGTCATCATTATGGAGTAATCCATCGATAATTTTGTGTGAAAAGCCTGTTGCATCAAGCATCGAGGACGCAAACAAAATGATTCAGAATTGTGCTGACCAAAATATTGCATTGTTTGTGAACTATTTCCGCAATTCCGAACCGTCAACTTTTCAGATAGCGGAAGCGGTTCAAAATAATAGGATGCAAGGCCCTTTTTCTGGTTCATGTACTTATAACAAAGGAGGGCTAAATACAGCGACGCACTTTTTGAACCTATTTGAACTTTGGTTTGGAGAAGCAACCGAATTCAATCTAGTAAGTGAAGTACATAACCCCTATAATCCGCAGGATTCAAATATTGAATTCGAAGCTAATTACCTAGGTGGCTCAATCAATTTTCACGTAGATAAACTTTCGAGCTCACTAGTATTCCACTCGTCAATTAGATTTTCGAATGGATTTCTAGACTATAGGAATGAAGGCGAGGAGATCAGGTGGACGGAATCCAGTAAAAATGGAACGTCGATATCGATAGATGAGGTCCCCTGTAAAAGTATTGAAACATTTGCAAAACAGTCGCAATATAACGTTTGGAATGAGATTTCAAACTTTATCCACTCTGAAAACTATAATTTGTGCACAGCGGAACGAGCCACACGTTATATCGTTGAGATATCAAACCTGAAGAGAAAGTAGAGATTATGCAAATTAGACTTGCGATTTCTGGTGGAAGCAAAGTGATTGATTATGATTTCCAGCCTTATAACCATATTGGTGAAGAAGAAATATCAGCTGTAGTCGAAGTGATGTCATCTGGAAATCTTTCTGGATACGTTGGAAGTTGGGAGCCGGCATTCTATGGTGGACCAAAAGTTCAAGAGTTTGAATTAGCCTGGCAAGAATATTTTGGGGTCAAGAACGCGATTGCTGTTAATTCTTGGACTTCGGGCTTGATTTGTGCGGTGGGTGCGATTGGTGTTGAGCCAGGTGACGAAATCATAGTTAGCCCGTGGACTATGTCCGCCACCGCCACCGCAATTGTGCACTGGAATGCAATACCGGTTTTCGCGGATATAGACAGCACAGATTTTTGTCTTAACCCCGAAGACGTGATTCGAAAAATTACAAGGCGGACCAAAGCAATTCTAGCTGTAGATATATTCGGTCAGTCTTGCAAGGTTGAGGAACTACGACAGATCGCAGATCGGTTTGGAATAAAACTGATACTGGATAGCGCACAGGCGCCAGGAGCAATTCATTCAGGTGTTTTCACTGGTACCAAAGGCCATGTGGGAGGATTTAGTTTGAATCATCACAAACACATTCACACGGGTGAAGGCGGAGTAATTGTCACGGACGATAATCTTTTGGCAGAACGAATGAGGATGATCAGAAATCATGCAGAAGCAGTCTTAGGCACTAGACCTTGGGATGATCATACAAATATGATTGGCTATAACTTCCGTTTAGGTGAAATAGAATCTGCCATTGGCATAGTTCAGCTTCGAAAATTAAAGCATTTAGTTCAACGAAGAATAGAAGTAGCAAATAAGTTAAAAATTGGTCTTTCTCGCATAGAAGGGCTTACGATTCCTGAGGTGATGCCTGAAAATACTCACGTGTATTACATGTTTCCGATTATTCTTAATTTGGGAAAAATAAGCGCCTCGAGGTCAGAGATTGTCTCGGCTCTACAATCTGAAGGTGTTCCGGGATTAAGTGAAGGATATACGAATCTTCATTTGTTGCCAATGTATCAAGAGATGCAGGCCTACGGGACCTCCAATTTTCCGTGGAGCCTAAGAGGAGACTTAACGCAGTTTAACTATAAGAAAGGGATATGTCCCATCGCTGAAGAACTTCATGAAAAAAAATTCATGATGATTGAGTTATGTCAGTATGAATTCAAAGACCAAGATATTAATTTGGTGATTAAATCCTTTGAGAAAGTATTTAATCACTTTGAAAATAATTGAACATACGAGTATTGACTGCACGGTCATAATTTGCTGTAAGAATTCAGAGAAGTCTATTCGCAGTTGTCTTGAATCTGTACTTAGAAATAATCCGAAAGAAATCATTGTGATTGATGGATTCTCCACTGATAAGACTGTTCAAATCATTTCTGCCATAGGCGTTAGTTACATTAAAGGGTCAGGCAGGGGATTAACTGCTGATCGTCAGCTGGGGATAGATCTTGCTAGTTCCAAGTGGTCATTCTTTATCGACTCAGATCATGTATTACCTGAAAATTTTCTCTTGACCATGAAAGACCTTATTGAAAAAATGGATTACACGCTAATTCAGTCTAAGCTCGAAATTTGGAACCCGGTTGGAATACTCAATAAGGGTGAAAATTGTTATTACGGAGTTGTTCATAATGCGAAAGGAGAAGATATAATCCCGGGGATTGCACCTGCGGTATTCCGAACACATTTTCTTAAATCCAACACCCCCCTTGCAATTGATGACGGTATGACCGCGACTATCGATGATACTAACTGGGCGATAAAAGCCAAGAAAGGTGGTGCGAAAATTGGAATTCAAGGGCCAAAGGTCGCGCAATTTCACTCGAGCTCAACGAGTGAGTACTTCAAAAAATTCAAATGGTACGGAATCGGAGACGGTGAATTTTGCCAAGCGCAACCTAACCGCAGAATTCGACACTACTACCACTTGCTAATTAGGTATCCCATCATCTACTCAAGCCGCTGCCTGCTTAGAGGTTTGCCAATCGCTATCCCATTCCTTGTCATGCAAGGTTTTGTCCGGGGATTTTGGTGCATAAGAACCGATCTCAAGCTTCAGTTTTTTGATGGTAAAGCTGCGCAGTAACTAAATTCACCAACAAATCCGTGGCATCTATCTTGGGGCTCCAACCCAATATTGTTCTCGCTTTTCGAATATCGGATACGAGAAAGGAATCTGTAGCCGTGGCCTTCTCAGTTGAAATCATGTGAGTATCAGCGGAAACTTTGAAATGGTTCAAAACCTTTGAGACTATCGTTCCTATTTTTTCAGCTTGCCCACTTCCGAGCACGAAATCACCGGGAGGCGAATATTGAGGTATTTCATAAGTAGCTTCACAGATTTCCCTGGCATCTGAAATGTCCAGTTTTGCTTCAAAGTTTCTAATCGAAATATCCCTTCTCTTGTTCAGAACTACTTCAGATATCTGATTTGCAAGAATGGGGTAAATGAAATCTTTCCGGCCGAGTATTGAGGTATGATTAAAAAGTATTGCAGCACTCGAGTTGACGCCAAATGACTCTCTGTAATTCTTTATTAGGGCAAAACTTTCAGTTTTAGCTTGCCCATAGTCCGTTACGGGAGAGGGCAGACAATTTTCGTTAACTAGATGTTTTCCTTTGATCCCAGAAAACATATGTGATGAGAGTGCAATAACCGATTTCGAATGAGAATTTCGTATTTGCCAGTTTAGAATATTTCTTGTTATGTCTACGGCAACTGAAAATATTGCAGGTGAGTGTTTTCCTTGGAAATCTGCCATTAGACTTGAGTTCGTGTGGGATGCCGCGACATGGAATATAATGTCAGGCTGAATTTTGTCTAGAACTAATCGACATTCGTTATCGTTAATGAAACTATTCATTAGCAGTCGGAAGTTTGGTGATTTCTCAAAGGTATGTGCTTGCTGTCGGACAATTCCTACAACGAAATCACCTCGCTCTAAGGCAATTTGTGTCAGTATTCTTCCGTCTTGACCGTTCGCACCTACAATAAGAACTCTCAAAGTCACCTTCTTGAAATATGAACTATTTAAGGGAAAGCAGGGCTAGCATCGAGTCATCTTTCAATACCCAATAATTTCGACGTTAGGAAGAGGGAAAATGATTCGACCACCTCGAGTCAAGTAATCCTCATACTTACTTAAGGCGTTTTCTCTGAAGTGCCAAGGAAGAAAAATTAAGTAATCTGGTTTTTCTAACAGCACCTCGGAGTCGGGTGCTATTGGAATGTGTGACCCAGGCGTAAATCGCCCGAATTTATAAGGGTTAATTTCGCCAATTTTATCAATTAATCGAGAATCAAGTCCAGTAAAGTTGAGGAGCACATTTCCTTTTGTCGAAGCCCCTAGCCCAGAAATCCTATTCCCTTGTTCCTTTAGGCCAACAATTAAGCGATGAAGTGAGGATTTCCTTTGTTGCACTATTTCGGAAAACTCAAGCCAATTGTCTTCAGTATTTGAATTCTTCTCCTCTATTTTTAGCCATTCTACGTATGGATCGACGGTAGCTACTCCGCTAAGAGTTCTTTTTTGTACCAAAATTCCGAAAGAACCTCCATTTATTGCATTGGTGGTGGCCTTTACGATATCAAATCCAGCTTCATTCATAATATACTCTAAATCTAGAAGCGAATAATATTCGAGATGTTCGTGGCATATCGTATCGTAAGCACCCGACTGTCTCATCCATGGGGCGTAGGATTGCTCTAAGAACCAGTACCCTCCGTAATCAAGAATGTCATGTACATCCTTAGCAAATTTTAGCGGGTTCTCAAGATCGTAAAACATTGCAATAGAGGTTACTAGTTTGGCGCCAGACACCTTGTTTTCTGAAACAACTTCAGAACTAAAAAAATCGCCGATAACTTTAATCCCCGGGTCAAAATATTCAGAGTATTTGAGACTTGTGGGGTCAATTGCAACTGCTTGGATTCCATTTCTTGCAAAATTATTTAAAAAAGTTCCGTCATTTGCCCCAATATCAACAATCAAGTCAAACTGGGATAAGTGAAGAAGCTTAATTAGGCCATTCGCTATTCTGCCTAAATGTTCAGTCATGGTTCTATTTAGACCTGATCTATATCCATAGGTATCGCCATACATTTCAGCTTGTGCGTAAGTATTTCCAAGTTGAACTAGCTTACAACTAGAACATCTTAGTAATCTTAAAGGACCCGAAGTTGAAGGCGGGTCTCCAGGTGCTGGGAATACACCAGAAAGTGGCTGCGAGCCCAAATTTATGATTTCCAGGAATGTGCTTGCCCCACAGATTCTGCAATTTGTTAATTCAGCCATCACGCAACTCCGATTACTAATGTAGGGTACTAATGTTACCTTGAACCCCTGCGTATTGTGTCAGTGTTCAAGGTTCCAATCTTGGTAACAGCTAAGAAACGGTTGCGTATTTAAGTCTGAATCCATCAATAATTTCTAAAGACCATTAATAATCGCTTGTCTATCGAAATCTGGCACTAGTTTTCTCAACTCGTCAAAATTCCCAGACGCCAATATCTGACCATCCGATATGTAGTAGATTTGATCAGCATTGATGATGGTTGAGAGGCGATGCGCCACAACTACCCTGGTCACACTTTGGAGGTTTGCAATGACGTTGTTTGCAATCAGCTGCTCCGTTGATGAGTCCAATGAGGACGTCGCTTCGTCAAAAATAAGGATATGAGGGTTTGTGCAGAGCGCTCTGGCAATTCCGATTCTCTGCTTTTGCCCACCACTAATATTTGATCCGAAAGTTTCAACTTTGGCATCAAGCCCAAACTGCAAAGACTTAACCCAGCTCGACAAACCTACGTTTTCGAGTATTTTCCAAAGTTCGGTATCTGTTATTGAAGACTCCAAATTGGGCCAACAGATATTCATCCTAAGGTTTCCAGCAATTAAGTGAACATCCTGTGGAACGTACCTAATTTCATTAGGCCAAGTTAATACCGCGTCTCTTGGGGGCAGCCCTGAGACTTTCACTTCACCCTCATCTAAATCTAGTATGCCCGCAAGGATATCTACAAGAGTAGTTTTACCTCCGCCGGAAGGTCCGACAATTCCAACAAATTCACCTCGGTTAATTCGGAGTGAAACACCCTTTAACTGAAAAATTCCATCAATGTCATGTGTGAAACTTCCGTTTGCAATTTGCAACTCGGGATAGAAATTTAGATTACTGTCATTTTTCTTACCACGAATCTCAAGACGTAAATCCGACGGCTCATCACGAAGTGCGCTGAGCTCTCCCAATAAATCCAAAGAAGCACCTTTTGCGCCGTTAATTTCCAGAATCGCATTCTGCACCCGCAAGATTGAAGGAATTACACGAGAGGACAAAGCCAGAAAGAGCACAAGACCGATGAGAACTCCTCGAGCATCTTTCAACACAATTTGCGTGGCCGCAATTAAAGTGCCTCCCAAAATTAACCCTATCTCGGAAATAAATTTTGGCAAAGAGGAGGCGAAAGCGGCTGATCTGGTCGCCTTATAATTCTTGTGCCTCAAAGCAGAATATTCATCTGCAATTTGATTTTGCATGTTGGCAAGGTATATATCTCTTGAAGTCGCAAGGGCATTCCTTATTAATTCTGCGGACGAGATGCCCAAGAAATACGATTCTGCCATCGAACGTGCGACCCGATCTTTTAGCGCAATAACAGATAAATACCCAAGCAAAACAAAGAAAATCAGGGTTGGTACAGTAACCGTAATATCGACAAATGACATACCAACTATCAGCAAAATTACAGAAAGCACTTCAACGACCAATGTAGTCAACTGACCAAGAGTTACAGTAATTGCAGCATTCACTGCAGAAAGAGCAACCCCACTGACTTGCTGAGGACTTTTCTTGCGGAGAACACTTGCCCTAGAATTGAGCATTTTGTGTATGTAATATGCCGAAATTTCAGCCTCTCTAATAGAGAGAAATCCAATTACCCTGCGAACAAGAAGGGCACTTAAGAGAGTTTTGGTCAGTAAGGCAATCACTGCTAATGATGCAATTACAAAGGTTATGTATGAAAGACCTTTATCCTGGAGGCTTGGAATTTTCCAAATGAAATTGAGAGAATCTGGCACATCCGTTGAATTTGTCGCGGAATATCCCAGTGAAGTCACGACACCGACAATTACTAAGCCAAATAAATCCAAAATAGATAAAGAGAATTGTATTATTCCTACCGCCAAAAGCTTTCTTTTATTTGTTGGAGTCAAAAGCGATAACAATTCTAAAAGGTATGAATATCTACCAAGCAAACGGTTCAACACTCACGAATCATATCGGTCGATTAAACGCTGATGTGCCTAGACAAGCCCACAATTTTAGGAAAAATGGTACTGAATGGCCCTATTTCACGATTCTGCAAGAAATAAATTCATTAAGCCAATATAATTCAGATGTGGCACGGGATTACTCACTCGAAGAATGTTTGAACGATCAACTCTGGGTAGATTTTCAAACGTCGTCTCCGCAAGAAACCCCCTTTTCATCCCTTGAGTTTTTGAATCTTGAGGGCAATCTGCACAAGAAATATGTACTTAAGAGAAATTCGGAAATTCTAGCCGCACTGATTATTCCTATAAATTCAGAAAATAGACCAAAACCCGGAAGTTTTGGATCTATGCATCAAGGCATTCTTTTTCATCCAAGAATTGATTCCAATGCCGGAAAAAAAGCTGAAACTTTCCAAATACTTTTAAATTTGGCTATCGAGAAAAAACTTAGCTTTGAAATCGCACTCCATCCAACTATCACCGATTTGAGACCAGTGAACTGGGTTAATACTGATCAACCTATGGACAAGACGATTGGAATTCAAGTTAGATTCACAGGAACAATAAGTCTTTGTGAATTTTCAAACAGCGAAGACTACTTTCAAAGTTTACCAAAGACGAGGCGCGATGAAATAGAGAAGAACCCACTAATTATTGAGCAATCCAACGATTCCACGATTTTTGCTGAAATATATAAGGCGAGTTTTGCCGAGCGGCGAATTGAATTTTCAAATGAAGAGTGGAATGTACTGACCAGCATTTTTGATTTTGGGACAAAATGTGCTGGGGGCAAACTACTTCTTGCGTTTCATGAAACACTCAGTAACCCAATCGCAGGAATTATCACTGTCGAAGATAAAGATACGATCTATTATTGGTTCGCGGCCACTAGGCCTGGATACCGACGAGTGGGTGCAAATTCCAAACTACTCTTTAAATCTATAGGAAATGCGATCGGAATACACAAGACTCGACTTGACACTTGTGGAATGAACGGTAAAGAGATTGGGTTTTATAAAGCCAGCTTTGGCGCCACACCTGTTGTTACTTATGGCCTAAATTATGGTTAATCTTGGTAGACGGATTTCCTCAAATACAATGCGCCTAAATTACATTTTCTCATACTTATTCTTCTGGCAACTAAAATCAGAATTGAGAATTAAACTCTCGATATGTAAGAAGATTTTATTAAAAACCAAGATAAACGATTTTCAGGATAAATTTAGCTATTTGCGATTCTACATACCAAGCAAAAAAACAGCAAAAGGAATAGTCCTTTTGGACGAATTTTTAGTTCCACAATGGGTTCTAGTTAATTCTGTAGTTGCCCAATTCGTAGCACAAAAAAACAATTCTTCAATCGCAACTTTTGGATTTAACCCGAGGAGCAATTTCTCGGAAGGACTTTTTAGATCATTTTCGGCCAACCAACATTTCACGATAGTTATAAAAACAAGAAAGTTAATCAGAATAGTAAGTGACTTAATTAGAATACTAAACTTGGTCAGAGATAAATCTGAATTAAAGTCACTTGAAATTCGGAATGTCAGAGTAGGAATTGACATTTACGAATCGATACTGCGGGCGGGAGTTCCAACTGTATTAATAGGATCACCAAGATATTTTCGTGCTGTTGTTCAAGGAGTTGTAGCGCTAAATTTCTACGAATGGCTGATTGAAAGAAAAAGAGTAAGTACAGTCTTACTATCTCATGATGCCTATATCGGAATTGGATTACTTGGAAAAGTTGCCCATAAGTACGATATTCCGGTTTACCATGCTAACCCCTATGAAATCATTCGCACAAAGAAGAGTTTTGAGATCTATGAAAGATTTACTAGCTATCCTCATTATTTTAACTCCGTAGACATTGAATCTCGTGAAGCACTCACGAAAATAGCTCAAGAGGACCTAGCTCGCCGATTGTCTGGTGAGATAGGAGTTGGGTTAACTCACCAAACTATGAGTGCTTTCCAGCAGAGCGGGGATTACGTTTTTGATTCTCCTGAATCACGAAAAGCTTTGATTGCTACACATTGTTTTTTCGATAATCCACATGGTTATGCTGAAATGATATTTGCTGATTTTTGGGAATGGTTGGATTTCCTCGGTGAGAGCACCCGAGGCTCAAACCTCGAGTGGTATTTGAAACCTCATCGGGATTATTTGCCTGGAACACTCGAAAACTTACAACAATTTGCATCCAGGTTTCCACATCTGAGAATTCTTCCTGCTGACACTTCCTTTCATTACCTAAAACATAACAACTTTGAAGTTGCCTTGACTTGTTATGGCTCAATCGGTCATGAGTTACCATTGCTGGGTATCGCTGTGGTTAACTGCGCTTACAATCCTCATATCGCATATAACTTCAACGTGCATTGCGGATCTAAGGAAGAAATTATTCACACCTTGGAGTTATTAGAGTCAAGCAGGCCTGAAATCAATATTGATGGACTCGAAGAATTCTATGTGGTCCATAATTTTCTTATGAGGCAAGATAATTTCTTTTTCCCATCAATGACAAGCTACTTGGAATATGTCGGGGATCCATTGGACTTCGAGAGATGCAACAAATTTGTGTGCGAGTCTTGGGAAGTTATCGCAGCTAGATTCAAGCTCATCCTTGAGGAATATTTATCTCAAGAACAACCAAACTCAACTGTTTATTTCCTCTCCAAGGAAAAAATCCTGCATGTCGATTAAAATTCCTGTTTTATTGATTGCCTTTAATCGATTTAGTTACACACAAAAAGTTATAGAAAGTCTTCGCGATTATGAACCTACAAAACTTTACCTAGCAATGGATGCACCAAAAAATAAATTCGACGAAGAGAGCCAGAATAAAATAATCCGTTTCGTCAGGGAAAATCTCAAAGAGTCAGACGTGATTGAGATTCGCGGGAAAGTTAATCTAGGGACAGGAAAATTCATCCCAGATGCAATAAGTAAATTCTTTGAATTTGAGAATTTTGGAGTGATTCTTGAAGATGATTGCGTGCCATCTCAAAGTTTCTTCGATTACTGCCTGCAGATGAAGGATATTAGAAAACTAAATCCTAGAGTCATGGCAGTCTGTGGGACGAATCTACTATCGGAAGGAGAGTGTGGTGATAGTTACTTCTTTGGTCCCTTTTTTGTCCCTTGGGGTTGGGCTACATGGAAAAGTGAGTGGAAAAAGTTTGACCAAAGAACAGTGAGCCCTATGGAGATTAAATCAATAAATTTCAGTTCTTGGTACAAATCTAGAAAACTAGGAAATTTCATGCGGGACTATATTGTCATTTCAACTGGGAGAAATTCAGAGGTCTGGACTGGATTTTGGCTTTACTCAATCATTAGATCAGGGGGAGTGATTGCGATACCGGTGACTAACCTGGTTACCAACATTGGTTTCCAGGGTGTAGGAAATAATTCAAATAGGACGCTCCAAAAACTCTTTACCAGGATGAGTTTTGAACTCAATGCTCCAGATTTCCAGGAATTAAAAATACTAGATATCGGGCAACTGGAAAAACTGTATTATCAACTGTTGAAATCTGCTAATCGTGGAAACTCCAGCATGATGGCGAGATATTTGACTATCACTAGTCGCCGCGTAATTAATTTTAAGTTGATAATTGTCAAAAAAGTTCTAGGAAATCGAAATCGTCCCATCTGAATCTATCGGCGGCTATTGCTAGTGGTGATTTTCAAAGCCAACAGTCAGAACTTCTTAGTTCCCAAGTTAGATAGAACGAGACACTAGATAGCTATACGGGTCAGCACTTATACAATTTTCAGAATTACCAACCAGATTAGGTGCCTCGGGTTATTTAAAGTATTGGAGTGCTTCAAGTAGTCGGTATTTGAACCAGTGTTTCACCTGTAAATATTCATACTTGGAAATCTTAACGTGAAGCTTTGACAATAACAGTAGGGTAGACAAAATGGATTTAAGATTCTTTTTTTGAAATGTATTCATTACGTATGCGGTGAAGTCCGAAAGCGGGGCAAGATATTTGATTCCTCTCACTCCCGACATCTTAAGAGCATCAACTTTATTGCTTTGGCCCCCAGACTGGAGTGTAATTAGACCAGAATCGATTCTGTGAATATTTCCGAATTGTAAGATATGGAAAATGATAGCCCAATCCCACGCCAAAAAATTTCTTCCTAGATGGGGAAATTCAAGAAGTAGCTCGCGCCTAAAAAGCGAGTAAAATAGAGCGTGAGAATTCCAAGGATCCGAGAGGAATTCTTTAACCCGGTGATTTAATTCACCACAGATCGATAGAGATTTTCCAGAGATTGTCTCATTTGAAGGCAAGAGAAAAACGTGGGGACTCGTTGAGGCGGCCGCGCCGGCATGCTGTATCAAGAAATTTTGGTTAGCAAAAATAAAATCTGGTGACCTAACATCATCGGAAGCAACCCAGCAAAAAAATTCCCCATGAGATTGCTCGAGCACAAATCTGAAATTTGCTGCAGGTCCAATGTTTATCTCTTGTTTGGAAATTACAATTCTTGGGTCCGATATCGCGTATGAAGTGCATATATCGAAAGTACGATCGGTTGAACCGTTATCAGAAATAATTATTTCCAAATTTTGGTGGGTCTGCCTTATGATGGAGTCAAGACATCTTGCGATGGTTGTCTCAGAATTGTAAACAGGAATTCCAACAGAAATAAGAATATCTTGATTCATTCAGATTAACCCTTAACTAGGATTCCATCCCGACATTCACCCATTAGACTGCGACGGCCCCACTTAGTTGATTTTTGAAAATCTTTATTTCTTGAAAGAAATTCTTCTACAGCGGTAAGTGGGTTTTGGAGTTTACCCCATGGACGGTTTTCGTAATAGTTCTCTGGCATTTCTGAAATAATAGTATCGGCCACAATTACAATACTGCCGCTTGGGATTAGTGGGCCAAAACATTCCAGTTCTCTTAGTACATGTTTGTGTGAGTGGTTGCTGTCAAGAACTAATAACAGGGGTTTCGAAGAAGTGGAGATGAATGATTCAACTTTCTCTCTCGCTTCTTTGCTGGCTGAATCACCTTCGAAAACCTCGATTTTTCCTTGGTGTATCTTGTCCGATAGCGCGTCCAGCGCATGACTAAAAATCCTTATATCAAGGCCTAGCACTTTAGACTCATTCGAATACATTTCCATAAGACTTGAGGAGAGCATGAGGCTTCCGCCTCTCGCAATACCAGATTCGATAATTCGGATTGGTTTTAAATTCCATACAATTTCCTGCTGCAGGACAATATCGTCTGGGTGTCTAATTATGGGAACACCGCACCACTCCCATTGATAGCCGTACTTATGTTTATCTGCAGAGATTGCAAGTTCTATGGCTTGCTTTCTCAAATCTGTATCCACTGCCAAAGAATTCCTGTTGACTTCACGATCGCGTTCAAATAGAGCAGCATTCGGAATATCTGAATTATAACTATCCGTGTAAGACATGGCGACTCTTCTCTCCCCGTTAAAACCTAAGACTCTTGATAATCAAAGAGATTCCATCTTGAAGCGTTTTCCAGTCATTGAAACCTACAACATTAGACACCTTTGCATTTGATGAACAAATCAATGTTTCTTGGGGAGCATTATTGTTGATCCGTACCTGACCAGTGTATCCGAGTTTCTCCTGAATAATCTGAGCTACCTGTAGATTGGAAAAGGGCTGGCTTGTCCCTAAATTAAAAACACCCCGCGCCTCCTTTTCTATCAAAAGCTGGAGGACTCGAGCAACATCACCCGAATAGACATAGTCTCGTTCGCCAAAAGGATCTAGAACTTCAAATTCACCACTATTGCCGATAGTCACTATGGCAGATTTTATGAACTTGCTTGACGGATCATCAACACCATACTGGAAAAATGTTCTAGTCCAAATATAATCCAACCCTGAATCTCTAATCAGATTCAATAGCGAAAGTTTAGCCTTTCCATATACTGAATCAGGCAAGGTCAAATCCGTTTCTAAAATCTTGCACGACCGGGGAAGTTGATATTCCGCGCAACTCCCTAGTCCTATGACGCAAATACCTCCAGAAATCTTGAATGAATCAAGAACGCGACTGTACGAATTTAACCAGAGGAAATTGTCTTCGGACGTCATGTAAATTCCTGGGGTAGTAATCCATGAAGCCAGGATAAGATTTTCTGGCTTAAGTCGTTGAAATACTTCACTCAAACTAGAGGACAGCACATCTATCGGCTCACAACTGTGCATTGGATGTGAGATGCGACAAATTGATTTATACCTTATCCCATAAACTTTATGTCCATTTTCAATTAATCCTGAAACTAAAATCTTCCCAACAGAGCTTGTGCATCCAACGAGTAAGAAAGTGGCCATTAGAAATCAAAACGTGGCCACGAATTATCGCGACCTGATATCAATTTTGGAGTATGCGGCCAAGGAATTTGAAAACTCTCATCGTCCCACTTTAATCCAGATGAAGCATTTGCATTGTATGGCTTATCCATCAAGTAAATTAAATTTGTATCAATCTCAAGCGTTAGATATCCATGAGCTGTACCAGCCGGTAGGTAGACACCTTGGTAATCACAAGTAGGACCAATTACAACAGAAATACTTTGCAAGTAAAAGTTCGAGTTTTTTCTTAAATCAAGGCATACATCAAAAGCGACACCGGATACACAAAAAATATATTTATTCTCTGCAAATTCCCCTGACTGAAAGTGAATTCCCCTTAGTGTATTGACCTCAGGATTAAAAGCGTAACTGATTTCCTGGATTGAAAATCCTTCAATCTGCGGGTTCGACTCCCAAACTCGCGTAAATCCTCCGCGAGTGTCTTTAAATAGATCAGTCTTAACGCCAAACGCGCCCATAATCTCAAGTGGAACTAATTCAATCATAATAGATATGAAACCTTTGGAATGGCAACAAAGTACTTTGTACCATCAGCGAGCACTTGATTTAATTGCGTATGTATTTCGGGGGCTAAATTCCAAGCAAGAATCAATACAGCATCTGGCGGGGAGTCTATTAATTTATTCATCCCGTCGACTGGAATCAGTGAGCCCGGAAGGAATTTACCTTGCTTTGCTGGATTTAAATCAACAACGTAATCTATTAAATCTGAATCAATCCCAACGTAGTTTAGTAATGTATTTCCCTTGGCGGCAGCACCATATCCAACAACACGTAGGCCATCTCTCTTGAGTTTGAGTAGTTCATCAAGGAGGTCATACTTTATTTGCCTACTTTGCATTTGGAGAGTCTTGCAAACCTCTCTGTCTAGTGGATTCCAAGCCCCCTCGATAGACTTTACTGAGTTGATAGCTGTCGCATTAATAGTGTGTTTATTCTTGAATCCTACAAAAAGCCGGAGAGAACCACCGTGGGTAGGCAATTGTTCCACATCAAAAATCTCAAGAGAGTATTTCAAGAATATAGGATTCAGTGATTCGTAGCTCAAGTAACTGAAATGTTCGTGATAAATGGTGTCAAACTGATTTTCTTTAATAAGGTTACTTAGATGTGGGAACTCGAAAGAAATTACGCCTTCAGGATGAAGCAATTCGGAAAATCCACTCACAAAATCATGTATATCAGGGACATGCGCAAGAACATTATTGGCCGACATAAGTTTAGGGCGAAATCCTTCACCTGCTAATTTTTTTGCTAATTCCAAGCCAAAAAATTCTGAAACTGTTGGAATTCCTTTTTGAATTGCAGACTTAGCAACATTCTCGGCGGGTTCTATGCCCAAGACGGAAATCCCACTCTGCTGGAAGTACTGGAGCAAGTAACCATCATTACTGGCAACTTCCACGATTAAATCAGATTCGGAGAGTTTAAATCTCGCAATCATTGCAGCAGCAAATTCTTGAGAATGAACCAGCCAAGTGTCTGAAAAGGATGAGAAATATACGTATTCGTTTGTAAAAAGTGCATCACGCTCAAGAGTTTCTGAAAGCTGAACAAAACTGCAATTTCTACAGACCATAACCTTTAATGGGTATCTAGTTTGTGGGGATGCTAGGTCAGACCTAAGAATCAAGTCGTTTGAGATTGCTGAATGTCCAAGATCAATTAAGACATCATTTAGTTCAAACCCACATCCACGACAATTCATTCTCCACCACTTAGATAATTGTTGATTTCTTCGGTGACTAAGTACTCCGCGCATGCGCCATCAAGAAAAGATTTATACCATTTTCCAGCACTTTGCACAGATTGGGCTGGAGTCATTCTTGGGTTCCAACCAAGATCCGTGCGCGCAAGAGTCGCATTAACATTTAGGCTGAGCCTCTCTGAATATACAGGCGTTTCTTCTTGTATGCAGAGTTTTAACCCCAATTCTTTTTGGAGCAAATTTAAAACATCTATCACCGAAATAGACTCGAGGGGGCCAAAATTATATGCGAGATTTAAGGATTTAGGCTGGGATACCAGCGAATTTTCAGCTATCAGAATATAACCAGATAGACAATCGAGAACATGTTGCCATGGTCGCGTGGCGGATGGATTTCTAATGACTATCGGGCTTCCAGATTTTGACGCTCGAATTGCATCGGGTATCAAGCGATTAACTGACCAATCACCTCCTCCAATTACATTCCCTGCACGGGCTGTGTTTAATTGAAAATTTTTTCTCCCGTACGAGAATTTCATAGCTTTTGTAATTAATTCGGAGCTTGCTTTTGATGCACTATAAATATCTTCACCACCTAATGGATCCGTCTCTACGTAGGAATTACCGCCTTCATTATTTTCATAAACTTTATCTGTAGTTACATTGAGTAGACCCAATACGTGATCATTTCTTAAGGCAGCGTTGATGATGTTTGCAGTTCCTTGGATATTCGTAGAAATCGTATCCAAAGGATTGAGATATGATTCTAAAACCAGTGACTGCGCTGCAAGGTGAAATACATAATCTGGTTGAATCTGCTTCAACACCCGTTCGACTAATTCTGTGTCACGGATGTCACCTAGAAATTCGCTCTCAAGGAAACTAGAAATTTCTGCATCTCTATAAAGATTCAGCCCCTCAGGTGCTGGAAGGCTGAACCCGTGCACTTCTGCACCTATAACGCCAAGAATCCGGACTAACCAAGATCCCTTGAACCCTGTATGTCCCGTAACCAACACACGCTTGTTTTCCCACAAACTCAAATCCACGGCAACCGCTTTTCTGCAATCGCTTCCTCTAGTCTCGCAAGATCTCTCAAAGTATCAACAGGTTGCCAAAACCCCTCGTGTTTAAAGGCTTGAAGATTGCCACTTCGGGCAATTCGAGGCAGTGAGTCGCCTTCGAAAGATGAAGATTCATCACCGAGAAAATCAAAAACTTTCGGTGATAGGCAGAAAAATCCTCCATTAACCCAACCACCGTCTCCAATTGGCTTTTCAACAAATCCGGTGACGGCACTTCCAGTGAGTTGCAATGCTCCAAATCTTGCGGGCGGCTGCACGGCGGTTAAAGTTGCTATTCCCTTTCTGCTCTTATGGAACGAGTGCAACGCATTGATATCAACGTCGCCGACCCCATCTCCGTAAGTTAGGAAAAAATCCTCACTGATTAGATCTTTAATTCTTGCTAACCTTCCACCGGTTTGAGTCTCGAGTCCAGTATCAAGAACTGTAACCTTCCATGGGAGACTCCTGATTTTATGTATCGTCAGTTCAGGGGTAGATAAATCAAAAGTTATATCGGATTGATGAAGCCAATAATCTGCGAAGTACTCTCTTATTTGTTGTCCCTTATAACCAACCAGAATTATAAATTCGGTGACACCAAATCTTGAATAATTTTGCATGATGTGCCACAAAAGCGGGTGCCCACCTGCCTCCACGAGAGGCTTAGGTCTCGATTGAGTTTCCTCACTCAATCTAGTTCCTCTTCCGCCAGATAAAATTACAGCTTTCATTAAGTGCCCTCCCGATAGCAATAGTATCTAAAAAATAAGTCAATTATCTCGGTTCAATCGACCTTTCTCCTAGACTCTATTCTCTTGCAATTTGGGCGTCACCTTCTAGTTTAACCATTTGAGAAACCCAAGATTCAAACGATGTTTTCGGACTCCAGCCCAGTTCGAAGCGAGTTGCTTCAATATCCCCTACGAGGGCATTGGTGTCATGGGGCCTAAGAAGTGTCTCATCAAAGCTTAAAAATTTTTCGTAGTTATCTAATCCTGCCGCAATGAATGCTGTTTCACACATTTGTCTTAATGAGTGTAATTGGCCAGTTGCAACAATGTAATCACCTGGATAATTTTGTAATGGAATCAACCTGATTGCTTCAACAAAATCTCCGGCGTAGCCCCAGTCCCTAGATATTTCTATGTTTCCCAATTTAAGGCTGGCTTGCCTTCCTTGCGAAATTAAGTATGCAGCATTCGAAATTTTTCTCGAGACAAACTTTGTTTTCCTTCTTATTGATTCATGATTAAAAAGTATGCCAGTGGACAGATGAAGTTCATATTTCTCCCGAAATTCTAGAATCAAATTGTGTGCGATACTTTTATGCAATGCATATGGAGAATGGGGATTAAAAGTAGAATTTGCAGTAAGTGGTTGACCGTCAGAAATTCCAAACATTTCAGAGCTTGACGCATGAAAAAGTTTTACCGAATCCTTGCCAGCTAATTGACGAGTCCTAAGTATCTCTAAAAGGTTCTGCACAATTCCTACGTTTATCGATTTTGAAACTTCTGGAAACTGGAATGACTCACTAACTGAGCTTGCAGAGGCTAGATTATAAATAACTTCAGGTTCATACTTATTGATAACTCTTTCCAATGCAAGAAAATCTCGAGCGTCAAGTTGAATCTGAGTGACACCCTCAAGAGAAGACTCAAGTTCTTCAGTAACATAAGCATTCTTAGCTACGCCAAAAACTTCATCTCCATGATTGAGATGTAATTCAGAGAGGTATTTTCCATCCTGACCAAGTGAACCCAAAATTAAGATCTTCATGGCCTAAAAAGAATCTCTTGCTGTAGTTCTTGATAAACATTCAAGGTGTGCGACGCTGTTTTTTCCCACGAAAATTCAGCGCTCCGTGAAAAGCCTAAACTCGTAAGCCGTTCGAGAAGTGGCTGATTTGATAATGTTGTTTCAAGAAGTTGACTAAGTTCAATTAAGTTTTCAGGGTTGAAATACAGTGCGGCGGCGCCGCAAACTTCAGGCATGGAGGAAGTGTTACTTGCTAAAACAGGGCAGCCTAAGGACATAGCCTCAAGTAACGGGAGGCCGAACCCTTCATAAAGTGATGGATAGACAAAGATTTTCGCGTCAAGATATAGATTACGCAGATTCTCATCCGTGCCTTGTACATCTACCACTAATCCAGAGACCCCTAAAGAAGAAATATCTAGAAATTCTTGTTCAGAAAAATTTCCACCGCCAAATGCAATTAATTGCATGTCATTTCTCAAGACGGGACTATGGGCAAAAGCTTTAAGCAAAGTTTGAAAATTTTTATAGCCTTCCCGTTTTCCAACGTAAAGAATTAAGTTTTTTCTAGTGTGATTTGTCATTAATTTATCAAAGTGAGAACTAAATGATGAAGCGAGAGATATGACCGATACATTCCGAGGATCTATATTTGAATGCTGCAGTAAGTCTATTCTTGTATTTTGTGAAATAGATATCACTCGATTAGCTAATTCAATAGATGCACTTTTTTCATTCACAGTTCGCCGAAATCTGGGCTTAGGTTCTGGGAATTTTTCACTGATATAGTCAAATACAGTAACAACCGTCTTTAAACCAAATTCTCTTGCGTAACGCAAATTTTTCGAATTATAATAAGTGGCGTGATAGAGGTATCCACCCCGACCCAGTTCCTTAAGAACTCTACGAAAATCGCGGAAATTTTTAACGCTTAAAGTATTGATTTCTGCAAGGGGGAAATAGCCATCGTAGCCCTGCGGCACGATTAACAAAATGTCGACATTTTCCTTAGTCAAAGCCAATGCAATTTCATAAAAGTATCGAGAGATTCCACCGAATTTTTGCCCTGCCCAAATTTCTGGTCCTAGAGCTATACGTAATGGATTGCCAGCATCTGATACCACGTTCCCAATTGTAGAGCCTACAAGCGCAAGAATTATGAAAATGCGACTGTATGCTCAATGGAGGGCGAATTCTCCAACCGTATATTTAGTGTCTAAATGATAGGCAAAAGTAAAGGAGTCTATGAATCTAGAGATCAGATGCCGATTATTCGGAGGTATCGGAAATCAGATTTTTCAATACGCCGCCGGATTTCGGGTGGCCTCTGCCTTGAATTGCAGGTTTGTCGTCGATACGCGATGGATTGAAGAATTTCTTTCCCATAGTGAATCTGATATTCGAAAGTTAAAGTTTTATAAGCCGGATTATGAGATTACAACAAGATCTAACGGTGAATTGAATCTTACCTGGGACAGAATAACTTGGAAGCTGGCTTCCAAGGATAAGCAGATCGGCAGATTCCTTCATATCTACTCGAAAGAGTTAATCGATTTGGGAGATGTTGAGAAATACAAGGATTTTGTGGAACTTAAAGGGTATTTCCAAAACAGTTGGAGTGTTGAAGGGGCTCTTCAAAAAATACCAAACTTCTCTCTTAGTTTAAAAAAGGAATCCCATTCGTTAATTGAAGCAAAGAAATCTCTCGAAAATAAATTTGTTGCAGTTCACATAAGAAGAGGGGACTACTTGAACAAAAAAAGTATTCATAAAGTTCTTACTTTTGATTACTACCGGGAGGCTATTAATTTATTAAGAGATCAATTCCAGGAAGACCTAAAATTCTTAATTTTTAGTGACGATCCTAGTTTTGTTCCATATCTATTTCCGAAAGATATGAATTTTACTCTTGCGCACAAATTCAATTTAGATTCTGTTGAGGAAATGTACCTAATGAGTCGCGCTTCCAGTTTCATAATTGCTAACTCCACTTTTTCTTTTTGGCCGGCAATTTCCGCTTTAGGAAATTCAGAAGTAATCGCCCCTTCAAGTTGGTTTAAGTCTCAGAAAACTAATCTAGCTCATCTATACCCACCACAATGGAAGGTGATCCCTACCTAGCCTCTTTCGCGGCCACGCTTTCTTCGTTGTAGCTCTAGTTTAATAAAAGCATTCATGGTCGGAATTAACTCAAGGCCAAAGTGCAAATTTGAAATTTCTCTTGTGATATCTAAGTAACTATGTCCTTTGAGTGTTAGCAATGTTATGAAGTCACGGATGGTAAGCAATTTCCTTTCCCATGAAAAAGCCAACTCACTCAGTTTCGATAACTCAAGTACTAAACAATTTCTGTACATATCAACATCAAGAGTTCTTGCAAATTCTATTTGGAGTAAGGACGTTTTCTTTTTCATTGCCTCGGCTCCAGTCAAACTTATACCGTTTGGACTCAAGGTGTAGTTGAGAAGAATCCGAGGGACAGAATGTATTTTTGAAAATTCAGATAATCTAATCCAAAGCGCATAATCTTCAGCAGGGAAATCGGATTTTCTATAGCCACCAACAGCTTTGACTGATTCTTTTCTAAATACAACACTCGGATGCGCGGTCCGTTGATGATTAATCAGTGAAAGTCTCGTAAGATTCTCTGTAAAAGCAGTGGGTATGACTCCAAGATTCACACCTCTGGCATTTGAGATTTCATAGTCGCTAAACACCGCAGATATTTCGCTACTTCTGGACATGGCATCCAATTGAAAATCTAAGCGATCAGGTCGGTAGGTGTCATCTATATCCGCACGGGCTATTAACTCGTTAGAACTCTCAAGTAATCCAAAATTCAATACATCTACTAGACCTTGATGACTACGGCTTATGAGATTGACTCTGTTGTCCATTCTCGAGAATTTCTGAAGTTCAAATAGAGATTTATCCGCAGACCCATCATCAATGACCAGAATTTCATCTTGAGCCCGAGCCATTGCGAGAATTGACTGCATGCCTCTCGAAATGGTGCTTTCAGCGTTATAAACTGGAACAAGTACAGTCACGGGCGTCTGGCCAGAGTTCATTGGCGTAGCCACTCAGTGTCAGCATTCTTATCTACCGCGATTATTTTTGCCGTCAGCCCTTTGAGTTGAGGATAATTCGGTTCAAAACAAAATTCAGGTGGCAACAGCTGGACTTTATTAGCCGCCACAAAAGAATTTAGATGGCTTTCATCGTGAAATTTGGCTATGAAATCATTTTCAAAGTCGAACTCTATATTTTGTGCCAAGCTAGAGGCCATTTCAAGTATTTTTGTTGTCCGTCCAAACCAGCAACCCCCACAAACATAACTCTTTCGTTGAGACCGATGCACAAACGCAGAAGAATTCTTGTTGGTTTCCCATGTTCCAATATTTCCAAACTGGAGGAGAAGGAGAATGTCGGATAGCATTACTTTGTAATTAGCTAAGTAGAATTTCGCCAGTTTTAACCCGCTAGGGCGGTAGAACCCAGGATGTAACACGCAAGCAATATCGTTTTCTATAAGCGGTAAATCAAGATCTGCATCTTTGACTGGTCCAACAAAAACCATGTCAGCATCCAGGTGCATCAGGTAATCTGAATTTATAGATTGGCTAGCCGACACCAAATATTTGTATCTTTTCAAGGTGGGGAATGGCCAGCGCTCATGAGCAATCTGAACTGCTTGCAGACGACCGCCGAGTTTTTGATGGATTTCTTTAGGAATCTCAAGGGGCTTGTCGGTCATAAGAATCCAATCTACATCAATGGATTCGTCAATCATTTCTATTCCAGAAGTTACCATTCTGGTCCAGAAATCAAGATATCGCCCGGTTGCAATAGAAAAAATCGTCAGACTGGCCATATGCTAATCCTATCTACCCCAAGGCAAATTAAAGTTCTTAGAATGATGGTTTGGCGCAAGGTTCACTCTCAGAAATAGTGGTAGTTCTAACTCAAGGAGCGCTAAGTGATACAACCCGATGAACCTAATGAAGTCCTGGAATTCTCCATCATTACGGTGACTTTAAATTCGGAGTCGAGTATCCAAAGATGCATAGACAGTATTCGAAATCAATCTCTTAAGAATTTTGAATATATAGTCATTGATGGGAATTCGAATGATCAGACTCTTCAGATTATTGAAAAGAATAGAGATGTTGTTAGCCGAGTCGTTTCTGAATCAGATGATGGACTTTATTATGCAATGAATAAAGGACTGAAGCTCGCTAAGGGTCGAATAATCGGGATTCTCAATTCCGATGATGAATATTTACCTGATGCGTTGCACCAAGTGAGCCTTGCGTTGCACCAAAACCCTGAATGTGGAGTTATTTATGGGAGCGTTATCAACTCTCGACAACACGATGACATTCTAGAGATCTACATAAATGAAATACCTGTAAAAATGATTCCTCACCCCGCAACATTTGTCACAAAAGAAACTTATGGAAAATTGGGATATTTTAATACCAACTTTCGAGTTGCCGCCGACTATGAGTTAATACTGCGTTGCAGAAAAGAAGGAATCGGTTTTCAAAAAATTGATTTGCCGCTAGCGGTCATGCGTCCTGGTGGATATTCAGCCAAACATAGATTTCGGTCAATCACCGAGACAATTAGCCTCCACTTCTTATACCGAGAGAAAGGGTTTTTAAGGATCTCACTTCGAGAATCGAAGTATTTTCTTGCCTCAATTCTAAACAGGCAGTAATTCCTACAATAGTCCTAAGCTGCGCCACGCGGCATTAGACAAGAAAGTCGCGTCACCAAAATATAAATTACCCGTTCGAGTTTCCACTAAACGCGTGAATGAATGAAAGCGATAGTTGTAAGTCTCTAAAAATTTAGCAATGTCCCAAAAATAACTTTGACCTTTGTAATTTTTTGCAAAATAACACTCGATACCAATTATCGAAAGACTGCCTTCATTTAAAGTATTTGTTCCACCTTTAAGCACCTCGAGGTCGAATCCTTGGGTGTCAATCTTTAGAATATCGGGACTAGATCGGATTTTATTGACCACGCCATCGATAGTCTCAATTTTAACTGAATAAGTTGAATCCAGTATCCAGCTTTCTGCATTTAATGGTGCTAGAAAATCCTCAGGCTCAAGGAATGAAGAAACACCGTCATCTGAAAATTCATTAAACTGTGCTGATCCGTTATCAGCTCCGAGTGCAATTGGAAATATAGACGTGTTAATACCCTTGAATTCCCCGGCAACTTTTTGAATCCATTTGGTTAACTTGGGGTTTGGCTCAAAGCAGCAAATAGTCGCACCGGTAAAATGCGCACCGTATTCAGCCAAAGATTGTCCACGGTTGGCACCGACATCAAAAATTAAACAAGGGGGGGGTTGATTTCCTCTCGCGGATAGTTGATGCCATAACCGAGCGTGAAGTTGAAACTGGTTTCTTTCAGGGATTCCAAAGTCGCTTATCAACATATTTCTAATCTACAGCACCCATTGTGCAAGCTGGCGAAATGTCCGTTTTGTCCTATCCCCGCGACAATCTAGGATGGGATTCGTAGAAGTAGTTAGAGGCGGCGACGGCTGAGCTCTTCAAGACAAAACCGGTTAAAGAAGGATCACTCAAGTGGCACTTAGCGTATGGACAGTTGCTGAACTGGGGGCTTTTTACACTG